>CAEZUO010000001.1_pt1 | contig 58180 bp, 60 predicted proteins | sample 7264501 | NCBI WGS metagenome assembly CAEZUO01 (sample SAMEA6813832, study PRJEB35770) | freshwater metagenome | biome: Freshwater; feature: Freshwater reservoir; material: water | place: Czech Republic | collected 2016-04-20 | depth 0.5m m
AGCTCGTGCCGCGTTGTCGGGTGCGATGGGTTCGATCGCTGGGCGTTCAAAGATCGACGCCGAGACGTGGGACGAACTTGAAGAAGCACTGATACTCGCCGACGTTGGTGTCGCGTCAACTCAGGAACTTCTCGATCACCTACGGGCGAGAGTCAAAGCCGACGGTCTTTCCAACGGCGAAGAACTGCTTGGCGCTCTGAAGGCAGAGATGGCCGATCGACTGAGCGGATTCGATCGTGAACTCAAAATGTCGAGCGAGCCGGGGCCAACGGTATGGCTCTTCGTTGGCGTGAATGGTGTGGGTAAGACGACGACCATCGGAAAGTTGGGTGTGCGCGAAGTCCGCGAAGGTCGAACTGTGCTTATGGCTGCGGGCGATACATTCCGCGCTGCTGCTGCTGAGCAACTTGGAATGTGGGCCGAGCGCGCCGGCGCAGAACTCGTTCGTGGTAGCGAGGGTGGCGATCCAAGCGCGGTGATCTTCGACGGCGTCGACGCGGCAAACGCTCGAAACATCGACCTTGTTCTTGCTGATACCGCCGGTCGCCTCCACAACAAAGTGAATCTCATGGAAGAACTCAGCAAGGTTCGACGAGTCGCTGATAAGGGGGCTGGGACCGTGACAGAGGTGCTCCTTGTGATCGATGCAACCACTGGTCAGAACGGTTTGGTGCAAGCCAAACAGTTCACAGATGCCGTTGAACTCACCGGCGTTGTACTCACGAAACTTGATGGATCGGCCAAAGGTGGCATCGTGATTGCCATTCACGATCAACTCGGAATTCCGGTGAAGTTGGTTGGCCTCGGTGAAGGCGCAGACGATCTTGTTCCATTCGATGCTGCCGAATTCGTGGAGGCACTGTTCGCATGAAGAAACTCATTTTTCACGACGATGTTCTTGCTAGTGACGATGAAACTGTTGAGGTTGCGGCCTGATGTTTGAATCACTTTCGGACCGCTTTGAGTCCGTCCTTGGAAAACTCAAGGGCAAAGGAAAACTTTCTGAAGCCGATGTCGATGAAGCGCTGCGTGAGATTCGTCTCGCTCTGCTCGAAGCCGATGTCAACTTCACTGTCGTTAAGAACTTCTGCGCACGTGTGCGTGATCGTGCCGTCGGCGAAGAGGTTTCAAAGGCACTGAATCCTGGCCAGCAAATGGTCAAGATCGTCAATGACGAACTCACCGCCACACTCGGCGGCGAAACCATTCGCATCACGTACAACGCAAAGCCGCCGACTGTTGTCCTTATGGCTGGTTTGCAGGGTTCGGGTAAGACGACCAACTCAGCGAAGTTGGCTCGTTGGTTTAAAAGCCAAGGCCGTCATCCGCTTCTTGTTGGTGCTGATCTTCAGCGTCCCGCGGCAGTTGAGCAGCTACGCACACTCGGTCGTCAGATCGAAGTACCAGTCTTTTCTGAAGATTCCGATCCCGTGCAGGTCGCGAAGAATGCACTGACCGAAGCGCGTAAGACCGGCCGCGACATCGTCATCGTCGATACCGCCGGCCGTCTTGCTATCGACGCGGAACTGATGGACGAGGTTCGCCGGATCTCTGAAGCGGTCGATCCCGATTACACGTTCCTGGTGATCGACGCGATGACTGGTCAAGACGCGGTGAACACTGCCGAAGCCTTTCACGCGACTCTCGAGCTCGACGGCGTCATCCTCACCAAACTCGATGGCGATGCGCGCGGTGGTGCTGCGCTCAGCGTCAAGGAAGTTGTGGGTCGTCCGATCGCGTTCACCTCGACCGGTGAAAAACTTCGCGACTTCGACCTCTTTCATCCGGATCGTCTTGCCGGCCGAATCCTGGGCATGGGCGACATGCTCACGCTCATTGAAAAGGCCGAAGAGGCCTACGAGAAGGATCAGGCGGAAGAAGCCGCCACGCGACTTCTCGAAGGGCAATTCACGCTCGAGGATTTCCTCGATCAGATGCAGCAGTTGAAGAAGATGGGTCCGCTGTCCGGTGTGCTCGGCATGATGCCCGGTATTCCCAAAGAGGTGAAGAACGCACAGATCGACGACCGCGAAATCGCGCGTGTCGAGGCGATCATCCGATCGATGACGCCGGCCGAACGAGTCGATCCCGACCTCATCGACCAGTCGCGTCGCGTCCGAATCGCGAATGGTTCCGGCACCGAACCGGCTCGGGTTGGTGAACTCGTGAAGCAGTTCAAAGAGATGTCGAAGATGATGAAGCGCATGGGTGGGGCCGGAACCAAGCGTCTGACCAAGTCCCGGCGCAAAGCGGCAAAGGGCAAGTCCAAAGGCCCCGGCGGCCGCACGTCCGGCGGCGGCCGGGTGGCCCCGAAGGGCAAGGCCCCCTTGCGTTTGCCGGATTTCGAGGCCGATCTTGGTGGCGGCCGACCCGGTGGCGGACTCCGCCTTCCGGGCCTTCCCGGCGGCCCCGATGGCGACCCATTTGGCCTCGGCTGAAGTCTGAACTTGCCCGCAGCCTCGTGGCGGGTCACGATTGAAGGCCGCTCAGCCGTCCCGATTGGTTCGGCCGATAACGTTCGTAGTCCGTTCTTGCACGACCAGCAGAAGAGAGAAACCTCGTGGTGAAGCTCCGCCTCATGCGGATGGGAAAGACCAAGCAGCCGACGTATCGCGTCGTTGCCGCCGATTCGCGCTCGCCGCGCAACGGCCGGTTCATCGAAATCGTGGGTCATTACAACCCGCGCACCGAGCCCTCCGAGATCACCATCGACAACGACAAGGCTGTCGCATGGCTTCAAAAAGGCGCGCAGCCCACTGAGGTTGTCGAGAAGCTTCTGAAGATCTCTGGCGCTTGGGAGCAGTTCACCGGCGCAGCATCGTGAGCGACGTCGCCGACACCGTCGACGCGTCGGAAGCAACGCCCGACTTCACCACGGCCAAGGCCGTGCTGACCTACGTCGTTCAGCAACTCGTCGAGGATCCCTCCGCCGTCGAGATCGAACTCGACGATCGCGGCCGCAAGGCTGTCCTTAACGTTCACGTTGGTCCTGGCGACATGGGTCGCGTCATCGGCAAGCGCGGTCGTGTTGCGCAGTCGATTCGCACCGTCGTGCGCGCCGCCGCTGCCCGCGATGGTGGCGATGTCGAGGTCGAGTTCCTCGACTGATTCGGTGAACCTCCTCGAGGTCGGCCGCATCGACAAACCGCATGGAGTTCGCGGCGACGTCGTCGTTGCGCTGACGACGACCGAAACACATCGCGTTGCTCCCGGCACGCATCTGTTCGCTGGTGATCGCGAATTCGTGATCACCGCGTCACGTCCACATCAGCATCGCTGGATCGTGACGTTCGAGGGCGTGTACGGCCGCGAAGGCGCCGAAGCGATTTCTGGTCTTGTGCTTTCCGCCGAACCGCTTGACGACGATGATCCCGATGCGTTGTGGGTTCACGAACTGATCGGTTCAACTGTCGTCGAAACCGACGGCACCGAACGCGGCACTGTTGTTGCGGTGCAGGACAATCCGGCGAGTGACCTTCTCGTGCTCGATAGTGGCGCGTTAGTTCCACTGCGCTTTCTGGAAGGCCGTGACAACGAAGATCGTTTGGTCGTCGAAGTTCCTGACGGGTTATTCGAACTTCTCGACGAGGACTGACCTCCATGCGTATCGACGTCTTCACGATCTTCCCCGACATGGTGTCGGAGTTCGCGGGACAGAGCCTTCTCGGTCGTGCTTCTGCCAAGGGCTTGCTCGATGTGCGTGTGCACGATCTGCGCGAGCACACCACCGATGTTCACCGCACCGTGGACGATTCACCGTTTGGCGGGGGAGCAGGGATGGTTCTGCGTCCCGAACCGATTTACGCCTCGGTCGAAGCCGCTGATCCGCCTCGGCCGCTCTTTCTGCTGGGGCCCGGTGGCCGCCGCCTCGATCAGGCGATGGCGCAGGAACTCGCCGAATCCGGCGGATTCTCACTTTTGTGCGGTCGCTATGAAGGCGTTGACGACCGAGTTCGTACTGATCTGTGCGATGGCGAGCTTTCCATCGGCGACTACGTCCTCGGTGGCGGTGAGGTCGCCGCAATGGTGGTCCTAGAGTCCGTAGGGCGCCTCGTGCCGGGCGTCATGGGTAATTCGGCCTCTGCAGGCGACGAGTCCTTTAGTGACGGCCTGCTGGAGTATCCGCAGTTCACCAAGCCTGCCGAGTTTCGGGGGATGGCGGTGCCCGAGGTGCTCCGATCGGGCGATCACGGCCGGATCGCCCGCTGGCGCCGGGCCCGGGCTCTCCGTCGGACACTGCTTTCGAGGCCAGACCTGATCGAGGCCCGGGGCGGACTGTCGGAGGCTGACGAGGCCCTCTTGGCCGACCCGGACCTCAGCGATTGAGTGCAGGCCGTTTGGCGCTTTGCCGTTGAGGGACTGGTCCGCCTACGATGACGACTCCCTCGGGCAACCGCTTCCGGTCCCGATCTCGTTTCTTGTCCCGCTTCCCAGCGGGCATTGCAGCCAGGACACTTCAATGAACGCCATCGATCTCATCGACGCCCAGAGCCTCCGCGACGACGTGCCCGAGTTCGCCCCCGGCGACACTCTCAAGGTGCATGTCCGTGTTGTCGAAGGCAACCGCGAGCGCGTCCAGTTGTTCCAAGGCGCAGTCATCCGTCGTCAGGGTGGCGGTCTTCAGGAAACCTTTACGGTTCGTAAGGTCAGCTTCGGCGTCGGTGTCGAGCGAACCTTCCCGGTGCATTCCCCGATCGTTTCCAAGATCGAAGTTGTGACCCGTGGCGATGTGCGTCGAGCCAAGCTCTATTACCTTCGCGATCGTGTTGGTAAGTCAGCCAAGATCAAGGAAAAGCGCGACTGATCGTCGCGTACTCGCCGGCGTTGTCGGCCCAAGCTTTCTTGTCGCTCCTCGGCTCTTGCGGTTGCGGCAAAGCAAAGTCGCTGTTGAGCGGAGCTGCGTGTGAGTTCTGAGGATCTCGAAGAATACGAGTCCGACGTCGAGTTGCAGCTTTATCGCGAATACAAAGATGTCTGTCCAATGTTCCGGTTCGTTGTTGAAACCGAACGACGTTTCTATTTGGCCAACGAGGTCAACCAGAGCGTTGTGAACGAAAACGGCCGCACTCGTGTCGAGATTGAACTCCGCGATGCATGGGTCTGGGACATGTACAGGCAGAACCGTTTCGTCTCTCACGTCCGAGTCGTCACATTCAAGGACGTCAACATCGAAGAGTTGCCACGCGAAGAGATGCGACTCCCGTGACGGCGCTTCTCGGTTGACTGCCGGTCGTCGGGCTCTTGGGTCCTACGGCGAAAATCTCGCGGCTCGGTGGTACGAGGAGCGCGGCTATGTGGTTGTCGACCGTAATTGGCGCTGTCGCGACGGTGAGATCGACCTTGTTCTGACTCGCGCTCGATTGTTGGTGTTCTGCGAGGTGAAGACGCGTTCAAGCGATGCCTATGGTTCGCCGGCGGCAGCGGTGACTCCGACAAAACAGGCGCGGTTGCGGAAGTTGGGTATGCGCTGGATTGATGCTCAGCAAGTGCGCCCTGCATCTCTTCGCTTTGATGTCGCGTGCGTGATTGGACGCGACGTGAGCGTGATCGAATCAGCGTTCTGAGTTCCGCCAATTCGTTGGCGATAACGCTTGCACGTGCGCAATTAGCCGCCGTGGCCGTATCGTATGCGCATGGCTACAACAACAGATCTCGAGTTTTTCTTCGATCCGATTTGCCCCTTCGCGTGGGTAACCAGTCGCTGGGTCGAGGAAGTCGTCAAGCTTCGCGATATCTCCGTCGAGTGGAAGTTCATTGCCCTCGCGATAGTCAACGAAGACACCGATTACTCAAAGTTTCCTCCGGCCTACCCAGCGCTTCATGGACTTGGTCGTCGACTGCTTCGAGTCGCTGCGGCAGCGCGAGCTGAAGGGGGCAACGATGCAGTCGCCGCGTTCTACACCGCAGCCGGCGAACGCATGCACCACGACGGCGTGTCGGTTGCAGTTTTTGGTGGCGAACCCATCCCCGAAAACCTTGTTGCCGAGGTCATTGCTGCTGCGGGACTGGATGCATCGCTCGTTTCTGCGGCTGACGACGAATCTTGGGACGCTCTTCTTCGCGAAGAAACAGAACTTTCGTTGAGTCGAACTGGCCGCGACGTTGGTACGCCAATTCTCACGTTTGCTCCTGGCACAGACCGCGAGGCCTCGCTGTTTGGCCCGGTAATCTCTTCCATCCCGCGTGGTGATGCCGCTCTTGAACTTTGGGATGCCGTGCAGACGCTTGCTCGCACGCCGGGTTTCGCCGAGCTCAAGCGTTCGCTTCGCGATCCGCTCTCGTTCGACTGAGTTCATCGTGGCTGACGCGATTACTCCGGTCGTTCTCTGGCGACCGCATTGCCCATTCTGCCGAATGTTGTTTTCGGGCATAGAACGACACGGGCTCGAAGTTGAATTGCGCAACATCTGGGAAGACGATGAAGCTCGCGCGCTTTTGAATCAGCGCATCGGAAGCGAAACTGTTCCGAGTGTGTTGGTTGGCGATGAGATTCTCGTGAACCCATCAATCACCGAGTTGATGGCCGTTGTGCGCGAGGCCAACAAGTAACGCCCCAAGCTTTAGGGTTCGAGGACGACCTTGATCGCACCTGCAGAACGATCTGCAGCGACAGCAAACGCTTCCACGGCAGCATCAAGCGGGAAGCGATGCGTGACGATGATCTCGGGAAGTTCCGGCCGCTGGGCAAGGATCGTCGCGGCAACGTCGATATCGCGAGATGGCCCGACGCGTCCGTACATCACTGCCGGAACGAGTGTGAGTTCCTTCATGCCAATTGCCATGCCGGGCATCTCAACGGATCCATCCCAGTAACTGCCGAGGAGCACAATCGTTCCGCCGGGTCGACAACGGTCGGCTGCCTCGGCAAGTGCTGATGCGGTGCCCGCTGCTTCGATGACGACGTCGTAGCCATTGCCATCGAGGGTTCCCGCTCCGAGTCGCGTTGCGGCTTCGAGCTGGCGCTCGTGACGGGCCGAAAGATCGACCTTTGCACCTGTTTGTTGCGCAACGACAAGTGCGGTTTGGCCGATAGTTCCTCCGCCAATAACTGCGACGCGGTCACTTCCTCGAATGTTTCCGCGCCGAACGCCATGAACGGCGACTGCAAGCGGTTCGACCAGGCAGCCATTCGATGCAGCAACTCCAGATGGGAGTCGGGCAAGTGATGTGGCAGGGACGAGGACTTTCTCGGCCATGCCGCCATCGCGGCCAACGCCAAATGCCATCGCCGGGCCACGGACGCACAGTTGCGTATTGCCATCGATACACGCTTCGCACACCAAACACGGATCGATTGGTTCAACAGCGACGGGCGTGCCGTCTGCGAGTGTCCCCGCGAACTCATGGCCAAACGTTGCCGGAAGTCCAAAGTTCAGGAGGTGAAGATCGGAACCGCAAATGCCGGCCGATGCGACGGTGACGACGACCCCTTCACCTGAAGGTTCTGCAACATCAGTGACAGTGGGTTTGCCTTCGGGACAGCGGACAGCACGCATGGGGTTCCTTGGTGTGGGTATGTGATCAGTCGTGTGAGAGTTCGAGCAGTAATTGATACAACGGATCGTTGCGGTCGCGCTGGCCAACGGCCGAATCAGGCGGTATCGGCCATTCGGATCCAGACGGGGGTGCAGTCACCCATTCGGTGGTTGCGATGCGGCGCGCGATTCGCCACGGTCCTGTGTCGCGACGTTCCAGTCGGTCGAGGTAACGAAAGCCGACGGTGAGATTGCGACGAGGGTCGGGATCAGAGGAGCGGTGATACGCGATTCCGTACGTCTCGGCAACGGCAGCAGAACCGTTCACGGTTGCAAGATGGTTGGCCACGAGATGCATCGTGGAGTCGTAACGCTGCAAAAGTCCGAACGCCCAGTCGATGAACTCAGCAATCGTGCCGTTGAACGAACCGTGTGTGTCGGTGGCATCCGAATGAAAGCAGCTCGCCACAAGTTCGCGATCGAGTCGGTCGATGCCTCGGCAATAGGTCAAGACGAGGTCGCTGATCGCCTGACGGTCAGCAAGAGATTCGAGATCGGGCGTGCCTGGATGGGCGGTGTCGGGGCTCACTCCCGTGGAGGTTAGGTGTCTGCCATCATCGTGTGTGACCTCTGGGTGCTCCGGCGGTCGTTGACCCGAACCCACGGGTCTGTGCAGGAGACATCCGTGACCACCTCAGTTGAACCTGACATCTCCCGATGGCGAACCTTGGCATGTCGCTTCGACGATGCAATCGTTGCCGTGCGGGGTCGCATGTCGTGGGGTGCATGGATGGTCAGCGTGCTTGGCCTCGTCACAGTGATTTCTCGTTCTCCGGGCCTTCTCTACAACGGTATGTTCGACCGGGACGAGTCCTATCTCGCAGTGACGGGTGACGTTCTGCGAAATGGCGGAACGCTTTATGTCGATGTGATTGATCGGAAGCCACCAGTTGTTCCGGTGTTGTATTCGATGATTCGAGAGTGGAGCGTCGATATGCGCGCCGTTCGAATCGTTGTCGCATTACTCATCTTCCTGAACGGTGTGGTCGTCGCTGAAATCGTTCGACGACTTTCGCATTCTCGTCGCGCAGCATTGTTTGCCGGCGTCCTCGCAATTGCTGGAACCGCACTGTTCCTTCCTCCCGATGCACAAGCGGCAAATTTTGAACTTTGGGGGTTGCTTCCCGCCTCGGCTGCAATTCTTTGTGTTGTCGTCGCGCGTGCCGCTGATCGTTCACCGTTGTTGTGGTTTGCTTTGGCTGGAGCCGCCGTGGTCGTTGCTGCCGATTGCAAGCAGCCGTACATCGCGGTAGCGATCCCGGTTTTACTCGAGGCACTCCGCCGAGTTGATGGCAAATGGCGTGCGGTGAGCGCTACGGCTGCCGGAGCGGCTGTCGGCGCCATCCCCCTCTTTCTCTTCTTCGATGGCGCAAAGATGATTCGTTGGGTGTGGTCGGATAACAGCGACTATCTCAACGGGGGTATCTCAATTGGGCGGGCCGCCGCAATCGGCGTCGCTCTGACCCTTGCGTTCGTAGTTCTTCACCTGCCACTTCTCTATGGAGTTTGGGCGGTGGCCCGTCGACGAGTTCGTGCTGATGTCACGGTGCTTGTTTGGCTTGGTGCATCGATTTTGGTGATTCCGATCGGACTTCGTTTCTTCGGTCACTACTACCAACAATTAGTACCGCCACTCGCGGTACTGACTGGCTGCGCGCTCGTCACAGCGAGTCGGCGTGTCTGGCAAACATTGATGTCGCTCACTGTCGCGATGCTTGTTGTGATGCTCACGCTTGCATTTGTGCATCGCCCAGACCTCACGAACTACACGGCATTGGGCCGCTATGTGCAAAGCACCACGACTCCTGATCAGCGGATTCTCGTGTGGGGAGCTCTCCCCGATGTCTATGTGGCATCGGAACGGCTTCCTTCAGGCGTGTTCTTGCACGGCGGTTATCTCACGGGCAACTGGGCAAGTCGCGCTCATCCGCTCCCCGAAAGTGTGATCGCTACAGAACCATTCCGGTCGCGATGGAACATGTTTTTTGAAGATGTGACGGCCAACCCGCCCGCACTCGTGATTAACGCTGCTCGTCCCGACACTGATTGGGCAATGTATGGGCCCGAGTCATTTCCAATTGGAACATGGCTCGACCGTTGCTACAACATCGACCGAGTCGTTGATGGCCTTGCGGTTTGGCGCCGTGACGTTGTCGCCTGCCCGATGTAAGAGCATTCGTGGTTAGGCGGTAGCGAGAACACCGCCATCGACAATGATCGACTGACCAGTGATGAACGACGCCTTGTCGCTGAGAAGGAACGCTGCGGGTTCGCCGATTTCACTCGGTTGGCCGATTCGCTTGAGTACAGAACTTTCTTCGAAGCGGTTGCGCATGCCGGGCATGTCGAGAGTGATGCCAAGCATCGGGGTCTCGATAAAACCGGGGCAGATCGCGTTCACGCGAATGCCTTCCGGGCCGAGCTTGTCGGCCATTGAACGGACCGCTCCGAGCATGCCTGCCTTTGACGCGCAATAGGCGGGGATGGCGGCATTGCCGATCCAGCCTTCGATCGAAGCGATGCCAACAACGGCAGCCCCGTCAGCGGCGGCAAGATCTGCGTGCATCGCTTGAACAAGCATCGGGAACGCCCGCAGGTTTACATTCAGCACAAAATCCCAACCAGCATCGTCGAGTTCTCCAACGGATTGACTCCTCACAGTGCCTGCTGCGTGCACAAGTCCGCCGAGTGGGCCAACTGCAGATCGGCTTGCGTCGACGGCGGCTGCAAGCTCGTTTGTCTTCGTGACGTCGATGCCGAGTCCAAAAGTTGCCACATTGTGTTTGTTGGCGATTTCTTGAGCAGCGGCACGTACGCCGTCAGCATTGAGATCCCAAACGGCAACAGCGCGTCCTTGTGCAGCGACTGCCTCCGCACAGGCTCGTCCAATTCCGGATGCACCGCCGGTGACAATGACTGCAGATGTTGGGCTCATGGTCTTCCTTCGTAGTGTTCAGCGATTTTGTGCGAGGCGATCGAGGTCAATCAGCATCGTGTCGGCGAGTTCGATTTCGGTCTCGATGCGGCGGACCGCCCACGAAGCGACGAGTGCGGGATAGGCCCAATCTGGTTGCGCATCGGCTTGTTCTTGGGACTCTTGAGCTGCAGCGAGTTCCTCAAAGAGGCGGGCGCGGTGATCGGCGATTTGTTCGCGAAGTCGGGATGGTTCGGCGAGGTGCCCGAGCCAAATTCGGAGAAGTACCCCGTGCTTGAGCACGGGTGCTTCTGCGTCGACAGTTGCTTGCCAACCGCGGAGTGCTTCGGTTCCCAGTGGGGTGATCGCGTAGACGGTCTTGTCGCGAACTTCATCACGAGCGACGGGCCGGCTTTTGACAAGGCCGAGATCTTCCAAGCGACGAAGCTCGGTGTAGATCTGACTCGTGGCAGGACTCCAGTAGAAGAAATGGAGGATGGCGTCGGACCAGTTCTTGACGTCGTAACCGGTGAGTTCGCGGCCGAAACTCAGAATGCCAAGAACCGCCCATGCTGTTGCAGGGATTTTGGGCAGCGCGACATTGGTTGCCTGTAGATCGGCATTCCCCCCGGACATGACTCCGGTTCTAGCACGGCCGCGATGTGAAGGACTCTTGCTTGAAGTTCAGGAACCGGGCGATGGTGGCCAAGGCGCGATTGTCGGCCAAGGAGACGCGGCTTCAAGTTGCGCGGAAAGTTGAAGGAGCATTTCTTCCGAGCAATGGCGACCAACGATCTGGATGCCGATGGGGAGACCGTTTGGATCGAACCCCGCTGGAATCGATGCCGCCGGCTGACCAGTCACATTGAACACGGCAGTGAGTTCAGCGAAGCGGCCCGCATGAGCAAAGACCGAATCGATGTCGGAAGTGTTGATTACTCCGAGTTCGGGCACCAGCACGGGCAAGGTCGATGTCAGCCAAACATCGTGGGTGTCGTAGAAGCGCGCAATGTCACGGCTGACGAATTCGATTTCTTGAAGTGCGCCGACAATGCGAAGCGGGTCAATAGCGAGCATGCGATCGTGGAGGAAGCGAGTAAACGGTTCAATGTCGTCGTCACGAAGTTCGCGACCCAGTTCGGCAAGACGATCTTCGACCATCTTTGCGCCGGACGCGCCCATGACCATTGCGAGAGAGTTCGCTGGCATCGCAACGTCCCATTGCGGTGCAGCTTCTTCAACCTCGTGGCCGAGAGACTCGAGTAACGCTGCAGTGCGCTCGATGGCCTCGACCGCTGCGGGATGCATGTCTTTTCCAGCTGGTGAGACGGTGCTGAATCCGATTCGAAGTTTCGGAGTTTCCTGATGAAGTGCGGCAAGAAACGAACCAGCGGTTGGCGCTGGAGGCGAGGGGTAGGGGTCGCCGGCAAGCGGTCCGGAGATCGCATCGAGAATCGCGGCACTGTCGCGAACGGTGCGCGTCACGGCGTGGCCGATTCCCATTGGGTAGGAGAAGGCCGCGGCGGCGGGCCAGGTTGGCGTGCGGCCTCGGGTGGGCTTGAGTCCGTACAGGCCGCATTCGGACGCAGGGATTCGGATGGAACCGCCGCCGTCGTTGGCGTGTCCTGCGGTGACCATGCCACCGATGACGGCTGCAGCCGATCCTCCCGATGAGCCACCAGTCGAATGGGTGAGTCGCCACGGGTTATGTGCGGGACCGAATAACAACGATTCGGTGACGGGGGCCTTTCCCATCTCAGGAGTGTTGGTGTTGCCAACGATGAGCAGACCGGCTGCTTTGAAGCGCTTTGTCAATTCGCAGTCTTCAGTTGCGATGACATCGGCAAACAGTCGGCTCCCTTTCGTGGCGGGCATCCCAGCAACATCGCAATTGAGATCTTTGACGAGGAATGGAACGCCGGCGATGGGGGAGTCTGAGGTGATCTTTGATGCCTCAGCTCGCGCTTCTTCGTAGCGTTTCGCAACGACAGCGTTCAGCGTCGGATTGCGAGATTCGATGCGAGCAATTGATGCGTCAACGAGTTCGAGGCTGCTCACTTCGCCTGCAGCAACGAGTGCAGCAAGACCAATGGTGTCGTTCTCATCGAGAAGGCGTTCGGTATCAGACATGACTACTCCAGGAAGTCGGCGTATCGAGTGAGGTAGGGCTGCACTCGCTCCGTGAGTTCGTCACGGTCAAGTCCCCATTCTTCTAGGGAGTAGGAGTGAGAACCGAATCGGTCTTTCTTGTGTTCTGCGCTATGGGCGCGCATCGCTTGCTCGGCTGCAGGACTGAACGTCTCGCCGAGTTGCTCATAAAGGGCGGCGATCGTGGAAAGTGGATCAGTCACGAGGTCTGAATAGGCGATGTCCACAAAAGCGTCAGCGCGTCCTGCGGCGATTTGAGAATCTCGGAACGCATTTTGATTGTCGAGAAGTGTGCCGATGATCTCGGGCCATGTCTCACGTATATACGCCGTCCAGTCGGCGTCAGTAAATGTGCCAGCGAGAACGCGAACGAGGTTGCAAGCAGACGCGATGACGTTGACGGGATCGCGATGGGTTAAGACGAAACGCGCATCCGGATAAACCGCGGCTAACGCAAATGGATCAATGAGATGCACGGGTGATTTCAATTGCCATTGGCCTGGGCATTCCGATTGCAGGACTTGAAGAACTGCCTTGTGCCACTCGTAGGCCTGCGTGTGGTCATTTGCACGCACCCAGTCCATATAGGAAGGAAGGTTGAATGTGGTCGACAAATGCAGGCTGGAAAAATGCTGGCCGAGAACTGTTGCGCATTCGAGCGGCATGTTGGGTGGATCGTGATGGATCGCTTTGAACTCAGGATTGATCATGCTGAGCATGTCGGGCGCATCCATCGCCGCAACGAAGCGAGGATCGGTCCGGTATGAATCGGTTGTTGGCGGTGGAACCGATTCGTTGATTTCCCAACCGAGCAACGAACGATTGCCCGGGTCGACGGAAAGTAAGTGGCTGAGCGCAGTCGTACCTGTGCGAGGTAAGCCAATAAGAAAGATTGGGGAATCCACCTGCGTCGACGCCAAATCAGGGTGAGTGCGGTGCCACTCGACAACGTTGAGACGGTTGACAAGATTTCCCACTGCCATGCCCTCGGCCGCCGCGATTCCGATGTCGGTGAGTTGGCCTTCGGTGTCTGCCGACTCGAGAAAGACCTCAAGTCCTTCACGAAACGAGGGATCTCCAAAGTCGGTGAGTCCGTTTGCGAGTTGGCTCGCCTGAGCGAGTAGTGCGTCGATATCTGTTGACATAAGACCCCCGGTGTCGTGCGAACGGTAGTCGGTGGTCGCCGTTGTCAGTGCCGCGTTGTGCCCATGGAATCGGCGATTTCTGCGCCCTGACTCAGGTTGGGAGACCGGACAACGTCTCGGGGCCGACCGGGGCCATACGCTTCTTCTCTGCCGGTGACGCGAACGCCCCGGCCTTGATCGAATTGCAGCTGGAGATCCCGTGAGTCAGAGCGACACAACACATTCGTCAGAGGTCCCCGGAGGTTGGGGGCCGGCGCTTGAGGATCTCGCGCAACGTCGGGCGACCGCTCGAGCGATGGGTGGCGAGGAACGTGTCGCGAAGAAGCATGCGAAGGGGCAGCTCGATGCACGCGGGCGCATCGACTATCTGCTTGATCCAGGTTCGTTTCGTGAACTCGGCACGTTGGTCGGCGATGTGCCGAGCGATGGGATCATCGCTGGCGCCGGACGAATCGATGGTCGTCCCGTCATGATCGGTGCTGAAGATTTCACGGTGCTGGCCGGTTCGATTGGTCCCGGGAGTACGTCGAAGCGTTACCGCCTTGCCGAACTCGCGCTTGCCGAACGAATTCCGCTCATCATGTTGCTTGAGGGCGCAGGTCATCGTGGTGGCGGAGGTGGCGGTCGAGCACCTACCGATCTACTGATTCAAGCGAAATGCTCTGGCAAGGTTCCGGTACTAAGCGCAGTGATGGGTCCGTCTGCTGGTCACGGCGCGCTCATCGTTCCGATGTCGGACTTCAGCGTGATGACCGCCGATGCTGCAGTGTTCACTGCCGGACCTCCCGTCGTGCGCGAATCGCTCGGCGAAGACGTAACAAAGGAAGATCTTGGCGGGCCGTCGGTTGCAGTGCCGAGCGGACTCATTCATAACGTCGCGCCCGACGACGAAACCGCGCTCGACATGTTGCGCGTGTATCTGTCGTTCTTCCCGTCAAGCGCATGGAGTTATGCGCCGCATCTCCCTGCCGCTGAGAGTGGCGATCAAGGTCTGCGATCAACGGACGAACTTCTTTCAATCATTCCGAGTGATTCGCGTAGGGCCTATGACATGCGCGCGGTCCTCGATGTCATCGTTGACGATGGTTCATGGTTTGAAGTGCAGCCCGGATTTGGCCAGTCGATGATCTGTGGACTCGCTCGGCTTGGTGGCGAATCTGTCGCTGTTATTGCGAACCAGCCGACGGTGATGGCCGGTTCCATCGATGCCGATGCTGCCGACAAGGCCGCCCATTTCATCATGGTCGCCGATTCGTATCACCTTCCCTTGGTCTTTCTTGCCGACAATCCGGGGATGTTGCCGGGAAGCGAATCGGAACGCGCTGGGGTACTCCGATCCGGTGCTCGAATGTTCGCGGCACAGACTCAGGCGTCGAGTCCGAAGCTTCACGTCACGCTGCGCAAGGCCTACGGGTTTGGTTCGATGGTCATGACGCTGGTTGGATTCGACAACCAATCTGCAACTTTTGCCTATCCCGGGGCAACACTCGGTGCGATGGGCGCTAGCGCGATGAGTAAAGCCACCAACGCTGATGACGATGAAGCGGCGATGCTTCGCGACGCCGAACTCCAAGCGTCGTACCGCTCGGCGGCCACTCTCGGGTTTGATGAACTCATCGATCCGCGTGAAACGCGCGATGTCTTGCTCGACGCGCTCCAGCGCGCGCTGTTCCGTCGTCAAGTCGCACCGGAACCGGTTTCTCGCACAGCAATAACCCCCTGAACTGCTACGAGAACAGAAAACGTTCGAAGTGCGCCATTTCGGCGTCATCAATCGGTAGTCTTGCCCAGTCGCGAGAGACCGTCTCGCGCCGTTCGACGTGTCGGAAACGGCACACAGGAGGCTTAGATGTTTGCAGCGAGCACGAACTGGGGCTTGGGTGAGGTTCTCATCTCAATGCTCTATTTCACCTGTTTCTTTATTTGGATCTGGCTGGCGATCAGCGTCTTTATTGACATCTTCCGCAGCCCCGACATGGGCGGCGTTCACAAGGCCATCTGGGTCGTCGTGATCTTCATCATCCCGTTGCTGGGTGTCCTTGCGTACCTCATCGTTCGTGGCGGCAAGATGAACCAGCATGCGATCGAGGCCGCGAAGGCTCAGGACGCTGCCATGCAGAATTACATCCGTAACGCTGCGGGCACCACGCCGGCTGACGAACTTCATCGTCTCGCCGATCTCAAGGACCGTGGCGTCATCGATCAGGCCGAATTCGACAAGCTGAAGTCCAAGGTCGTCAGCTGATCTCGTTGCAGCGCTAAGGCGCTGCGATTGCGTTGTACCCGGTGCCCCGCTTCGGCGGGGCACCGGCGCGTTCAGGACCGGTTTGTCGGTGGGAGGGTCCTAGGATCTCGGCGTGCCTCATCCGACTCTTCTCACACAGGGCCGCATTGGCCCCATCGAAACTCGCAATCGCATCGTGTTCCCGGCGATGGATCAAAACAGTTGTGACGATGGCGCCATTACCGATCTCAACATCGCCCACTACGAAGCACGTGCTCGTGGCGGAGTCGGGCTACTGATCCTCGAAACTTCTGCAGTGGCATGGCCCATCGGAGCGACCTCGTTGCACCAGCCAGCGCTTTCAGACGATCGATTCATCCCAGGTCTTTCGCGACTAGCCGATGCGGTGCATCGTCACGGCTCGAAAATGGTCGTCCAGATCTGTCACCACGGAAAGACGGCCGGCGTCGACGCGATGCAAGAGCGTGAACAACTCGTTCCGTCGGTTCCTCTTCCCGACGATGAGTCCGATATGAGCGCCATCACCATGGACGAGCTCATGAAGATGGCAGGGCTCACTGGCGGGAAGCGGGCCAAGCAACGTGCGGCGACCACTGACGACATTGTGTGGGTGATTGACCAGTTTGCTGACGCGTCTGAACGGGTCAAGAAGGCCGGGTTGGATGGCATTGAAATTCACGCTGCCCACGGCTATCTGATTTCAACGTTTCTTTCGCCTCACTACAACGTTCGCGACGATGAGTACGGCGGTTCGGTGGGGAATCGAGCCCGGTTGCTCGTTGAAATCATCACTGCAATTCGAAAGCGATGCGGCTCCAGCTTTGGAATCATCGTTCGTCTTGATGGTCGCGAATATGTCGAAGGTGGCATCACGCCCGAACTATGCGCCGAGTATGCGGTGATTGCGGAAGCTGCAGGCGCGGACGCAATTCACGTTTCGGCGTCAGGCCCTAACTCAATGGGCGTTGGCTTTACGAACGGCCCACTTCCGTGGCAACCCGATCAGTATGTGGGTCTCGCCGCAGTCGTGAAGTTGGCCGTTTCGATTCCGGTGATTGCTGTGGGACGCATCTTCCCCGATGCTGCTGAGACTCATCTGAAGAACGGCGACTGCGATTTCGTATCGATGGGTCGACAACTTCTCGCCGATCCGGAAATCCCCGCAAAGTTGCTCTCCGGTTCCCCAGAGCGAGTTCGAACCTGCATCAATTGCTTTGTCTGTGTCGCTCAGAACTTCTGGGACGGGGCACCGATCTGTGCGGTGAACGCTGAGTTGGGTCATTACGACGAAGGACCGCTTTCTCCCGCGGTGCAACGACGACACATCGTTGTTGTTGGAGGCGGTCCAGCCGGTATGGAGGCGGCGCGAGTCGCGGCCGTTCGTGGTCATTCAGTGACCTTGCTTGAAAAGTCCCCGCATCTCGGCGGAACAGCTCGGTTCTCGTCGCTGACAACTCCGATGAATGCGGAATTGGTTCGTTATCTCACAACAGAGATCAAGCGCCTTGATGTCGACGTACGCACGTCGACTCCGGTGACGGCGTCGTTGTTGCGCGAACTCAACGCGGATGTCGTCATCGTTGCGACAGGAGCTCGTCGAGAGCGCCCAAGCGTTCCAGGGGCCGAACTGCCGCATGTGTTTTCTGGCGATGACCTTCGTGCACTTCTTACCGGTGATGATCCGACCGCCGCTGCTCGACTTCCGTTCCATCGCCGCATCATCGTGTCGATCGGTCGATCACTTGGCTTCATGTCGAGCATGGATCGCGTCCGGTCGATGTCGAAGCGTTGGATGCCAATCGGTAAACGCGTTGTCGTTGTTGGCGGGGGGCTCGTTGGTGTTGAACTTGCCGAGTATCTCGCCGAGCGCGGCCGCAGCGTCACCGTTCTCGAAGTCGGCGAGAAACTCGGTCTCGAAATGGCCCACCCTCGGCGGGCCCGTGCGTTACACGAAGCTCGTAACCACGGCGTTGAGTTCATGACCGGTGCTGAACTGGTGTCGATTACGGAAAGTGGCGTTTCCTATCGCGTTGGTGAAGAAATTCATACGGTGCGTGCAGAAGCGGTTGTCATTGCCAGTGGAGTCCACGCAGACAATTCCATCGCTGAACAACTCTCAGCCGATGGATTCGATGTGCGGGTTGTAGGCGATGCGGGTTCCGTTGGCTACATCGAAGGTGCCGTGCGTACTGGCTACCTGGCCGGCCGGTCGCTCTGAGCGAAAACGAAACTCAGGCCTGGGCGGAACCCAGACCTGAGCGAGTACTGCATCGTTTGAGATTGGCAGGACAGGTTTTACAGACGACCGATCACTGCTGAGCAAGAACTGACTTCGACGCCACCGTTTTCATCGACGTCAAGATTGGTGATGACTCCGTCTTCGATGATCGCGGCATAGCGCTTTGACCGAATACCAAGTCCGAAGCCACTGCCATCCATGACGAGGCCCATGGCTTGGGTGAAGTCACCGTTGCCATCGGCGAGCATGGTGATTGAGTCGCCAACCTGCTGGTCGTCGCCCCACGCTCCCATGACGAACGCGTCATTGACGGAGATGCAAGCGATGCGGTCGACGCCTTTGCCTGTGAGTTCATTCGCCTGCTGGACGAAGCCAGGAAGGTGAACCTTTGAGCAGCCCGGTGTGAATGCTCCGGGGACGGCGAATAGAACAACTTTTCCTGATCCGAGGACATCGGCGGTGTTGACCTTTTCGGGTCCGGCTTCGCCCATGACAAAGAGATCGATGGAAGGGATGGTGTCTCCAACATTGAGTGTCATGGCCACACGATAGGCGTTGGCAACCATTTTGCGCCCGGTCAGAACGCGGAATTGCTGACTCGTGGAGAGGCAATCGCCACGAGCGCTCAGGCGAAGAGGACGGAACTGCCGTCGATCGTCGCAAGGGCTGCAACGTACAGAAGGACAATTGTCTGGGCGAGACACAGAAGACCGATGATCTGGGTGGATTCGGAACTTTCGGCGCTCCCAGAGCCCCCGAGGGAACGGAAGGCGATGACGGCAAGGAAGGCTGCACTGGCGATCGTGATGATGACGAGCCAGCCGAGAGGAGCGTTCGTGCGCCACGCAATGAGCGCAGCGGCGCTCATTGCTCCGGGAATGATTCCAGACCATCGACCACGAGTAGTTGTGGAACACAGCGTTCGGCGCAGAAACTCGAAAAATCCGGCGCCGCCAACGGCGAACACGATGACTTGGAGAATCGCATCGGTCGCTGACTGTGTCGCGAGTTGATTAAACGCGAGAACATCCGCAAGCAACAGAAGGAGTAGAGAAATCGTCAGTAGTACTTCGTGTATGCGGTTTCGCAACGCTGTCTGAGAACCCACGAGATCGGGTTTCATGATCGCTTTAAAACGTCGCGCCACGATCGACGCGGCGCGAGCTCGTGGTCGCGGGCTGCATGAATGCGTTCTGATCGAAGTTCGTTGACGTCGGTGTCGTTGAGCGGTGTCATCGCGTTCGGACCCACGATCCACTCAAGGAGTGCATCGGCGAGACGCGGGTTGCGTGCGAGTGCTGGCCCGTGCAGGTAGGTGCCGACGACAGTTCCGGTGATAACGCCTTCAGAGCCATCACCGTTTCCCTCGCCGACTTCGACCGAAGCGAGGGAGAGTGATGTCGGTCCTGGAACCGTTCGTCCCGCATGGTTTTCGAAGCCCGTTAGCGGCCCAAGTTCGACGAGGCCGTGGCGCGTCGTGAGTTTGGCGTCTGTTGTGAGGAGTTCGCCGACAGCTCGAGGGCGATCGACTCGTACGGTTTCACAGTCAAGGAGACCGAGGCCATCTCGGGTGGCGCCTGTCGCATCGGGGAATCGGTGGCCAAGGATCTGCATGCCCGCACAAATGGCGAGCACGACTGCGCCCTTGTCGACAGCACGATGAAGTCCTTGGCTGCGGTCGAGTTCGCGTGTGGCTTGGACCTGTGGTCCGTCTTCGCCGCCGCCCACGAGGTAGAGATCGGCAGAATCAGGAATAGGTGCACCAGCATCAACAGTGATGTGCTCAACGGCGATTCCGCGCCACTCGAGACGGCGTGAAAGAACCAGTGCATTGCCCCCGTCTCCGTAAGTGCCGAGAAGGTCGGGGTACAGCGAAACGATTCGAACGGCAGAGTCGGTTCGGGTGAAGTTAGGAGTCTGCGTCACAGCACGCCACCAACCTTTTCGAGGTGGTCCTGGAATGCGGTGTAGTTCGATGCGACATCAACGGGAACATTTGTGTCGAAATCCGGCGACTGGCGAACAAGCTCGATGGCTTCTTCGATGCTGTCGGCGACAACATGAGAAATGTTTCCGTAGCGGAAACGAACTGCGAGGTCGTGACGTCGCTCACCGATTGCGATGACAAATCGATCGCCAACGCGTTCATACGCGACATCCCAAAGCCAAGAAGGGTCGTGGCCGTCGGCGATACGGGCATTAATGGCAATGATCAGCGGCGTTGATGGCCCCTCAAGTAACTCAAGGGCTTCATGCCACCCGGCGGGGTTCTTGGCGAGAAGCAGACGGATCTTGGTGCCATTGAGATCAGCAACGCGATATCGGCCGGCAACCTCAGTGACATCGTCGAGTGCGTCGAATGCTGCATCAAGGTCGGCACCCATCGCTGTCGATGCGGCAAGTGCAAAGGCAGCGTTCACTCGGTTTACGCGGCCGGGGAGCGCCAATGGCGAACGAAAACTGCGACCGGCGATGGAAATGTCGTTGTCGTCGACGATGACATCGACGGACGGACGTTTGAGGTCGCATGAGGTGCACGCCCATTGCGTTCCGACGAAGTCGATTCGACCAGAACACGCTGGACAACCTGCAGCATCGGCGGTCCATTCCTGCCCCGTTGCAATCCAGGTGACGCGTGGTGCGGCGAGTGCCGCCCATGTCACGAGGGGATCATCGGCATTTGCAATGACGGTGCGTGGGGGTGTGGCGGCAAGAGCCTTCCGCCATTGTTCGGCCAGTTTGCGCACTTCCTGCGTTCGGTCGAGTTGGTCTCGGCTCAAATTCAGAAGAAGAACGGTGTTCGCGTTTGTCGCGCGAAGGACGGAATCAACCCAACGTTCGTCGACCTCGAGCACGGCGGTGTCTGTCGAATTGGTTGCGGCGAGGGCGGCGACGATGCCAGGAGTCATATTGGCGCCCAGCCAGTTCGAGACGATTGGTTCCTGAGAACCGAGTGCAGTCGACAGAAGTTTTGTCGTGGTCGTTTTGCCATTTGTCGCGCTGACGATGGCGACCTCGCGAGACACAGTGAGTTCTGCCAAAAGATTTCGGTCGATGAGAAGCGAGACGCGACCGCCAATGACCGAACCAGTTCCGAAATGCACCACACGAGATGCCCAAGCAACGGTGCGTCCGGCGAGAACCGCGAGTCGAGCTCGGGGTCGGAGCCTCTTGGCTTGGCCAGACGCAGGAGTGGAGGCAGGAGCAGCGGTCACGACGAGGTGATGCTAGTTCCGCAGGGCAAGAGTGCCTTGGCGTTGGAAGCCGTACTGCTTCAGCGAGGTGGGCCGTTCGAGACGAAGATCGAAACGACCGGGCCGTCAAGCAACAATTTCAGGTATCGCTTGAAATCTGCGCTCGGAGATTTCGCTGCGAGTTCGGTTTGCACCCATTTCTCAAGGAGTTGTTCTTGACCACGGGCGATAGCTGCGGGCGACAATCCCGCGGGGTGATCGAAGCCTGCGTGCTTTGCAACGAGCGCATCGAACTCCGCGCGCTGATCTGGTGAGAGTGGGTCGTAGGTGAAGATCTCTCGGTAATAAGGATCAGATTGGGTTTCGAGGCGTGCTGATTCGGTGAGGAACAACACTTCCGATGCCGCTTGCGAACGCTCGATGGTTCGGTTGTCGCCGTAGATGTAGGCCCAGCTTGGGCCGCGGCGCACATCGATTCCGACTTCTTCTGCTCTTGCCAAAAGGTCGAGGCCCGCTGATCCATCGAGCCCGTAACCATCGCCCAAATAGATCGGTCCGGGGAGTTCCTTGATCGCATCGAGGGCCGGCGGTGTTAGTGCTGCGATAGCGCGGGTCCAGCTGTTCGAAAGTCGAAGTGGTGTGAGGTTGACGCCGCGAACAAGCATTGTCACCAGTACCAAAATTGTGGCAACAACGACAAGATTGTTCGCGTGGCGGCGTCCGAACCTTGAGAGTGCAATCTGTCGCAACGCGACAGCGGCGACCGCGAGCCATGTGACTGCGGCGATCGACCACATCCACCGGAGCAAGTACGGCGATGGTGTGCCAACAATTCGGGATGCTGCTATCGCTCCGGTAAAAACCAGCGCCCCAGCGATGCCGCAAAGTGCAAGTTCATTGCGCCAGCGCTTGCGCCACGCCCACCAAGCAGCGACACACAATGCAAGAAGTGCCCATGGAATTGCCCAGCCCGATGTGTTGATAGCGAAGTTAATGAGCGTGGGTTCCGTGCCTCGAACCCAGTTGCCCGGGATCGAAAGGAACCGAAACATGATGCGAACCCCCGTCGCAAATCCTGTTGTTGCGAGGGGAGGGTTACGCAGGAATCCATAGATCAATCGGAGATTGCCTGGCGAGTGAATGAACTGCTCAATGATCGGAGGGATCCAGCAGACGACTGCGACGACCGCGGCGATGAGTGCAGTTCGCCGATCGTGTGAGCGGTTCGTTCCCCGAACTGATCGCACGACAAGAGCGAGTGCGGCAATGGCAATAAGGAGTGCGACGGGCAATGCGCTGCCGACATGGCATTGCACGGTGAAAGACCCAATGAGAACGAGCAGTACGGCAGCAACACGATCGCCAAAGATCACGCGCCAGCTCGCGATCGCTGTCGCAAACACTGCGAGGATGACAAATTCCGGATTCCAAGGGTCGGCAAGACCGGCGGGGTTCATTCCGAAGCAGAGCAGCGCGAGAAAGAAGCCGACGAGCACGAAAGTTCGTCGTCCGGCGCGTGCTGCGATCCAGAGCGTTGAAGCGATGACTCCAAGATTGATGGCAAGGGCGCCAAGGAGCAGTCCGACGGGCGACGACCCGCTCAATCGGTAGGGGAGCGCGAGTGCATAGAGCAGCATCGGGCCCGGATGGTTCCATTGATACCGCGAGTAAATGCCAACAATCGGTGTTTCGGAGCCACCGACATCGGCTACGCGAAGTTGGAGCGTTCGATAGTCGCCAATAGGCAACCAATCAGACGTCACGAGCCGGTACAGCAACCATCCAAGACTGATGATGAGTAGAGCAACGACGAGGTAGACCAGACGGCGATCAACTGGTGGCTGAGGGTCGTTTTCGGAGACGCTCGGCGAAGAACTACTCGCAGTCTCTGTAGCCGATGCCGTCACACGTCCGATACTACGGCCGAGGTTCTGTGGATTGAGGGCGACCGCTTAGACGAGTTGATTCTCTTGAATGTGAACGAGCAGTCCACGACAGGCTGCGTCGATGAGGTCATAGACCTCAATGAAGCCGTCCTCACGGCCCGTCCAAGGGTCGGGCACGTCGCCATCCCAAGGGTCGGTTGGTGCAAGAGCAGGGTCAAATGTGCGGAGGCGGGCAATTCGTTCATGCAACGTGGGATCGGTTCGGTCACGTAGGTCGCGTTCGTTTGCTCGGTCCATGGCCAAAACGAGGTCGTAAAACGACGCATCGCCTGGATGGAAGGTGCTGGCTCTTGATGTCAGGTCGATTCCGCGACGTCGCGCCTCAGCGCGTGCTCGGTCGTCGGGGAGTTCGCCGCGGTGCCATCCGGCCGTGCCCGCGCTGTGGACCTCTATGGACGCGGAGAGGCCAGCGTCATCGACAAGCGAACGCATGATGCCTTCAGCGGTAGGGGAGCGGCAGATGTTTCCGAGACAGACGAAACAAATTCGGAGCGGCTCGCCCCCTGGTCGGTTCATCCCGTGAGTTTGTCGCATGGGATTGTCCGACGCACAGAGCGACGGGTGTCGACAGGTACGGTGTTCTCTCACGTCTCAACTGGGGAGTACTCGTGAACGATTTCGCAGGCCGCACTGGTGCAGCGTTGGTGACAGGTGGAAGCGGCGGCATTGGTGCCGCAATCGTGCGCATGTTGGCTGAACGTGGCAGCGACGTGCTTTTCACGTACCGATCGAACCGTGACGCTGCTGATGCGATTATCGCTGAACTTTCCAATCTCGACGTTCGCGTCATGGCGATGCCGGCCGACCTCGTCGACGAGTCCATCGCTGCATCGGTTGTTTCAACTGCAGTCGCGGAGTTCGGTGGAATCCACACGCTTGTTCACGCTGCCGGGCCGCACGTCACTCAAGTTCATCTCAGTCGGGTGGAACCTTCCGCCTACCGAGCGCAGATTGAAGGTGAAGCGGTTGCGTTCTTCAATGTCGTTCAACCAGCGCTTGAGCATCTTCGAAAGGTCGGCGGAAGCATCGTTGCGGTAACCACAGCAGCAACGCGTCGTTATCCAGTTCGCGACGGATTGTCCTCAGGGACCAAGGGTGCAGTTGAAGCCGTCGTGCGCGCACTTGCTGCAGAAGAAGGGCGTTTCGGAGTTCGTGCGAACTGCGTTGGGCCGGGAATGCTCACAGATGGAATGGCGGCGCGACTCATGGCCTCGGGCGATCTTGATGACGCGGCACTTGAAGTCACCATGCGCAACATTCCCCTTCGCAAGTTCGGTGACGCAGTCGATATTGCCGAAGCCGTGTGTTTCCTCGCTTCGGACCGAGCCGATTTCATCACTGGCCAGATGCTCGACATCGATGGTGGCTACGGCGTCTGAACCGACAGACGCATCGCCGCTCTTCGTGCTTACGCTGCGTCAACCTCGAATGAGCCTTCAATTGCCCACGTGAGCGTGCGAATAAGCGCACGAGCGGCAGGTTGAACGACAAGCGGATCAAGCGCCGGAACGAGTGGCAATTTGAGTTCTTCGCGCATCCACGTTGGAAGCAAGCCGACTGCGGCGGGTGCGATCACGGCGTAGGCGGGTCGGGCGGAAAGTGGAAGCGGAGCAAGCATGAGCCAGCGGGCTGCGTCACGCGCTTGTTGACCGGCTTCGAGTTCGGGGCGAATCTCATGCATCCACTCGTCGAGTTCGGCAACCGAACGTGCGGCGTACTCGCCACCGAGTCCGTCGTTGATGACGGCCATTTCGTTGACATAGCGGTCGGCTTCAACCGAGCTCAGCTTCGTTGCCCCGTAACGCTGGTAGGTGCGCAGGAAGGAATCGACCTCGGCGTGGTGCACCCACGAAAGTAAGTGGGGATCGTTCGCCGAGTACTCGCGACCATCGGGGGCCGTACCGACAACGCGTTGATGGACGCGGGTCACGAGTGCGAACGCGGCTTCGGCTTGTTCGGTTGTGCCGAAGGTGGTGGCAGCAACGAATTGGCTGGTGTTGGCAAGGCGATCAAGGGGATGACGTCGGTAATCGGAATGGTCGGCAACGCCCGCCATCGCGAGTGGGTGCATCGTCTGCACGAGAATCGCACGAACGCCTGCGATGAGCATCGAGCCATCGGAATGGACTCGCCAGGTGACGCTGTCGGGGCCGAAAAGACCGAGATCACCCTCGATGGGCTTGGTGAGATCTCGGACCGGAGGATTGTCTCCAGCGATCAGTGTGCGGAGTTCTCGGCCGACTCGGACGCGCAAGTCGCCCAGCGCAGAACCGAGTGCTTCGGCGACGGCTGTCAGCCCGGGGGGCAGAGTCGGCTCGGGGGTCATGGTCTGAGGATAGGGGTGGACGCCGCGAAACCGCCTGTCGGGGGAGTGGTGTGCAGGGTGATTGACGGCGGGCCACCTGTGTGGTGGGGTGGGGGCACAACTTGACCCACCGCAGTAGGGGAAGCCGGTCTGATTCCGGCGCTGACCCGCAACCGTAGGTGGCCTCCGAAGAGATTCTTTGGGCGGCCACGAGCCGGACTGCCTGCTCGGGGGGAAATGCTCCATCACAAGACCGTCGTCGGATTACGGAAGGTGGGGCTCGGTTCGGTCGGCGGCCTTGGTCCGTGGTCCGGTCGGGTCTCGCACCCTTTTCCGGCACCAACACACCCCGAGTGGCCCCGCACCGTGAACCATCAGCTTCCATCGATTGCAACCAAGCGCTTGCATCAGATGCGCGCGTCTCGGGCGATGGCTGCTGCGCTTGTGGGTGTCGTGGCCCTTGCTGGCATGCTCATGAGTTCTGCTGGCAACGCGAGCGCGTCGTCGTGTTCTGGTCCGTTAACCAATGGCGAGATTCGCGTCGTGCTTGTCGTTGATTCATCTGATCTTGGTGGAGGCGCCTCCGCAACGTGTTTGGTCGTGCCCGCAGGAACGACTGGATCTCAGTTGCTGGCCCGAAGGGGCAGCGAACTCGGAACTGGTTCTCCCCGATACGGATCGAGTGGTTTGTTGTGCGCGATCGATGGTCGTCCTGCGACTGGCTGCGGCGATAAGAGTTCGAGCGGTTTTGGCTACTGGGCCTATTTCTTCGAAGCCGGTGGCAATTGGAATTACGGAAACAGCAATCCGTTTACGAAGCGTCTTGCTGACGGGGCGATTGAGGGCTGGAGATTTGTTGTAGGCGGATGCGGTTGCGGACAAGATCCGACGCCACGTATTGGTCCCTCGCTGTCGTTGTTTCCAGCACTCTCACCTGCACTCGCGCCTGCTCCTGAACTTCCGTCCCTGCCCGCATCGGGTTCGGCAACCGGAACGCCGTCTGGCGCAAGCACCGGAGGAACGACTGCATCGACTGCGCTTTCTGGTGGCGACGTAACTATCGATCCGATCACTGGTGCAACCTCTGGCGTCTTAACGTCTGCGACGTCTGCTGTTGAACCCGTTGTCGTTGGAGACGTCGCTCTTGCAGCATCGAGCTCAACGCATTCGACGACCGGTCGCTGGATCGGCATCGCTGCGGTGTTTGGCCTGATTGCGGTCATGGCGGGTGGAGCGTGGGTGCAGACGCGCAGGTCTCGATGACGGCGCCTCGACTCCTTCATCCGGGTGCGTGGTGGTTGTGGGCCGTGGCATTGGCCGCGTGTGCGTTGCGCACGACCAATCCCGTTCTTCTTTGTCTCATCGTTGCGGTCGCTGGCTGGGTTGTGGTGTCCCGCCGTGCCGATGTTCCGTGGTCGCGATCATTTGCCAGCTTTTTACGGCTCGGAATGATCGTGATCATTGTTCGCCTTGTGTTCCAAATCCTGTTTGGCGTGCGCGTTCCGGGCACCACGTTGTTCACCATTCCAGAAGTCACGCTTCCCGGATGGGCTGCTGGTGTAAGCCTCGGCGGGCCTGTCACGGTTGAATCGTTGATGGCTGCCCTTTACCAAGGTCTTCGACTTGCCGCTGTGTTGGCGTGCTTTGGTGCGGCAACTTCGTTGTGCAGTCCCTATCGCATGCTCCGCGCCCTTCCGACTGTCCTCTACGAAGCAGGTGTTGCAGTTACGATCGCATTTACGTTTGCGCCGCAGGCGATTGTTTCGTCCCGCCAAGTTCGTGAAGCGCGTCGATTACGTGGTCGATCTGATCGTGGCGTACGAGCGTGGACCGCCTCTGCCCTCCCGGTGCTTGAAGGCGCTCTCGACCGAGCGGTTGCCCTCGCCGCATCAATGGACAGTCGTGGGTACGGACGACGTGGTTCAAGTTCTGCTTCGGTCCGTCGCCGTTCAATCGGTCTCGTGTTACTTGGCCTTGTCGCGATTGCTGTTGGTTCCTACGGGCTCCTTGATCCCGGCGCTCCGGCGCTGTTTCGTATCCCCGCACTTGCGTTGGGCGCCGTTGCACTTCTCGGCGCGCTCGTTGCTGGCGGCAAATCGTCTACGCGAACTCGCTATCGACCAGATCCGTGGGTGGCACCCGAGTGGATCGTTTCGCTCGCTGGATTCGTTGCGTTTGGATCGTTCGTCATTGTCGGACGTCTGGGCGATGCGCTGAGTCCATCCACCAATCCGCTTGAGGTCCCTGCCGTTCCGTTCGTTGCTGTGGTCGGTCTGCTCGTTGGAACCCTGCCGGCCTGGTTTGCTCCGCATCCACCCACGCTCGCCTCAACGGCTGCACCTTTGGTGGTCGCGGCATGATCAGGTTTGAGCACGTCACCATCACCTATCCCGAAGCGACCTCGCCCACATTGTTCGATGTTTCGTTTGAAGTACCCGAAGGCGAGCTTTGTCTCGTCGTCGGTGTGACTGGTTCGGGTAAGTCGACGCTTCTTCGAGCGGTCAATGGTTTGGTGCCGCGGTTCTCAGGTGGAGTTCTCTCAGGTTCGGTCGTGATCGATGGTCGAACAACTTCGGATGTCGCTCCGCGCGATCTTGCCGATGTCGTTGGTGTCGTTGGCCAAGATCCCGCGGCCGGTTTTGTGACTGACTACGTTGAAGATGAATTGGCCTACGCGATGGAGAACCTTGGCGTTGCTCCTGACGTCATGCGACGACGCGTCGAAGACATTCTTGATCTCCTTGGTTTGCATGAACTCCGCAATCGCCCTCTTGCGTCGCTTTCTGGTGGTCAGCAGCAACGAGTTGCGATTGGCTCGGTGCTTACCGCCGGTCCACGAGTTCTTGTGCTTGATGAACCGACGTCGGCACTTGACCCAGCTGCGGCGGAAGAAGTTCTTGCCGCTCTGACGCGTTTGGTACATGACCTTGGCATCACCGTGTTGATTGCTGAACATCGGCTCGAACGAGTTGTGCAATATGCCGATCGCATTGTGATGGTGCCTGGCGATGGGCGCCCGGTCGTGGTTGGAACGCCGGCCGAAGTGTTTGGCGAATCAGTTGTGGCACCTCCGGTAGTTGAGTTGGGGCGCCTCGCGGGTTGGTCTCCGCTTCCCCTTTCGGTTCGAGATGCACGTCGTGTTGCTGGTCCACTTCGCGATCAACTTGCTTCCGTCGGTACCGAGGTCTTCAGTCGTGCCGTCCGGTCACTCGGCGATGTCGTTGCGACGACTGATTCGCTGCAGGCCTCGTATGGGCCCATCACTGCGCTTCGTGGTGTTGATCTTGAGTTTCGTGCTGGTGAAGTCGTTGCACTCATGGGTCGAAACGGTGCGGGCAAGTCAACGCTGCTCAACCATCTTGTGGGACTGCGTGAGCCTGCTGCGGGAGCGGTGCAGGTAATGGGGTCGGTTCCTCACCGCCTTTCGGCTCGCGATGTGGTCCGCGTTGCCGGTTTGGTGCCGCAAGACAGTGGTGTGTTGCTCTACCACGACACCGTGGCGGCGGAATGCAGCGCCTCCGATCGAGACGCCGGTTTGGTGCATGGAACGACTCGAACCGTTCTCGATCGCATCGTCCCTGGCGTTGATGCGTCGATGCACCCTCGTGATCTGTCAGAGGGACAGCGTCTTGGCCTTGCCCTCTCGATCGTGTTGGCCTCTGAACCGCCGCTGCTTTTGCTTGACGAGCCCACTCGCGGCCTTGATTACGGAGCAAAGCAGCGACTGGTTGAAGTTCTTGCGCAACTTGCGGCCGATGGCCATGCCGTCGTTATCGCGACTCACGATGTTGAAGTTGTTGCCGCTGTTGCCGATCGATGCATCGTGCTCGCTGAAGGAGAAGTGGTTGCCGACGGCCCGGCTCGCGACGTCGTGGTTCATTCGCCTGTGTTCGCGCCGCAGGTAGCGAAAGTTCTCGCCCCGTTGGCACTTCTGACAGTTCACGAGGTTGAATTGGCGCTTGCTGCGGCAAGCGATAGTTCCTACTCATGACCATCGCAACACCGCGCCGCGTCGATGCGGTTCGTCTTGGCCTCACGTCGTGGGTGTTACTGATAGCGGCATTCGCTCTCGGGATTGTGGCGTTTGCGTGGCCGTTGTTTGCGTCGGCGAGTTCGTCTCTTGATTCATCTCACAGCAGTGATGCGCCCTGGATCTTCGTCATCCTTATTCCGCTCTTGATTGGTGTGATCCTCGCGGAATTGGCTGATGGTTCGCTCGATGCGAAATCGGTTGCACTTTTGGGCGTCCTCGCTGCCAGCGGAGCGGTTCTTCGATTGCCGAGCGGGGGTGTTGCCGGATTCGAGCCGGTCTTCTTCTTGTTGGTGCCCGCTGGTCGGGTCTTCGGTCGTGGCTTTGGGTTTGTGCTTGGGGCGCTCACGCTCTTTGTGAGCGCATTGATCACTGGTGGCGTTGGTCCATGGCTGCCGTTTCAGATGTTCGGCGCTGCGTGGATTGGTTTCTTTGCTGGGTGCCTTCCGCCTGCACGCGGTCGGGTTGAGATCGCGATGTTGGCGACGTACGCAGCGATTTCTGCGTTGGCCTTCGGCCTCGTCATGAATCTTTGGTTCTGGCCGTTTGTGAGCTCCGGTGACACCACGGTGTCCTATGTGGCAGGCGATTCACTCACCGAAAACCTGCGTCGATTCTGGGGATTTCACATCACGACCTCGTTCGGATTCGACATCCCCCGTGCCATCTTCAGCGCGCTTTTTATTGTGATTGCCGGCCGTCCCGTTCTTGGGGCTCTTCGTAGGGTCGCGAGACGCGCCGCATTCGAAGCCCCTGTCACTTTTGTTGATGCTCCTGTGATTGGCGCTATCGACTGACGCACTTGTGCCACGGTTTGGTATGGCTCCTGTTGTCTTTGTCACCCGCCCATTGCCCGATCCCGGCATCAACGTGCTCATCGAATCTGGTTTCGAGGTTCGAGCGAACAATGAGGATCGCCCACTTTTGCGCGAAGAACTCATGGCCGGCGTCCAAGGAGCCGACGCGCTCTTGTGCATGTTGAGCGATCGGATCGATACGGAGCTCCTTGAAGCGGCTCCCGCGTTGCGGGTCGTCTCGAATTACGCAGTCGGATTCGACAACATCGATGTCGCTGCTGCTCGTCAGCGAGGAATCGAAGTCACCACGACACCAGGTGTCCTGACTGACGCGACCGCCGATCTTGCATGGGCACTTCTGCTCGCCGCAGCAAGAAACCTCGGGGCCGGCGAGCGCTTAGTTCGAGCAGGGGAGTGGACGGGTTGGTCACCAACGCAACTGCTCGGTGAGCCGCTTCGCAATCAAACCCTTGGCATCGTGGGTATGGGTGCAATCGGGCAAGCAGTTGCTCGTCGAGCAAAGGGTTTCGGAATGCACGTTGTGTATTGCAACCGCAACCGTGTCGAATCGGAGATTGAAGATTCCCTTGATGCTGAGTTCGTTGCGCTGGACGATCTTCTTCGGCGCAGCGATTTCATTTCGTTGCACGCGCCTCTCAACGATCAGAGTCGGCACATGTTCAATTCCCGTGCGTTCGGTCTCATGAAGCCGACGGCAGTGCTCGTTAACACTGGTCGTGGCGCAGTGATCGACGAGGCGGAATTGGTGAATGTTCTCCGAGATCGCCGAATCGCCGCTGCTGGTCTCGACGTTTACGAATTCGAACCGAAGATCACCGAGGGTTTGCTGACACTCGACAATGTTGTTCTTGCTCCGCACCTCGGCTCGGCGTCAACCCTGGCTCGAGGTGACATGGTTCGGCTGTGTTGCGAGAACATTGTCGAAGTTCTTGCAGGAAGACCAGCAGTAACTCCGGCTCCTGGTTGACCAACCGTTAGTTCTCGGCTGCGTCCCGGGCAATGCGATCGAATGCCTCGAGCATGTCGTTGGCTGATGTCGTGATCGCATCGGCATGAGCTCGGCGAGCATCTGCTTCGATCCCATGTCCGCCGATCACGATGGGGCAGCCGATCTGATCTCGAAGCGCGTCGGCGGTGGCGATCACGTTGTCATCAACTCCGGCAGTGCTTGAGCTGATTCCAACTGCCACAAGTCGATCCGCGCTGGTGGCGGCATCGATGAAGGATTCGATCGGGCTGTCGGCGCCCAGATCAATGACTGTGAATCCACGTCCGCGAAGAAGGTCGGCGGCCATTGCGATCGGCACTGCGTGTTGGTCGCCGGCTACTGCTCCAATCACGATGGTGCCGCGAGTTTGTCCCGGGCGATTGAACTGCGGACCTAAGCGACCGATGAGACGATTTGTTACTGCTGTCGCACGGTGTTCCTCGGCGATTGAAACTTCTCCGACCGCCCAACCCGCGCCAATCGCGGCGAGAGAGGGGGCGAGGACGTCCAGGTAGACCGAGATTGGGGTGAGACCAGAAGCCATCGATGCTTCGATCACATTCCAAGCGCCTGCTTCGTCGCCTGCAGTCAAACGGTCGCCAAGCCGAGCCGACCAATCAACGCGCTCGCCTGATGCGCGCGGCGATGGTGAAGAGCGAAACTCGTCGAGCGCGTCCTTCGAGATTCGCCACCCTCCGCCAACCTTTGTGGCGGCGAGTCGCCCGGTGCGGACGTACTTGTACGCAGTCATGTAATGAACGCCGAGAGTCTCGGCTGCTTCGGCGAGGGTGAGGTCTGTTGGTGCGGAGGCCGGCCGTTCTGTTGCTTTAATCATCGCCCCGCCCCCTCGCTCAATCTCATCGATGTTCGCCCGGGATGACCGTACCGGTGACCGACTGAATTCGCCTGATCGGGAGCAGAACCTGTGGCGAATTGCTGAAAAACTCAGTGCTAGCGGGGGGAGATTCTGGCGAGAACCGTTGGAACGCTCGAGAGAACATCAACTTCAAGATGTTCGGTGAGCCAATCGCGATTGCGCTTGTGGAGGTCATCGGCAGGATCGAATCGATTGAGAACGACGATCGGGGTGGCGACATGAGCACCGCTATTGATGGCTTCAAGGCTGAGGATGATCTGATTAATTGTTCCGAGTCCAGCATCGGCGACAAGCAACACGATGTCGGGTTGAAGAATTTCGATGAGGCTGATCGAATCGCCGTTCGATGCGAGTGGTGAACGAACTCCTCCAGCCGATTCAACAAACGCGACACTTGGAGCGGGAAGTGGCCACTGAATTTCTGAGGCGAGATCTTCGACCGAAAACTGCGGACGGGCGAGCGCATCGGCAGCCATGGGAGGTGCCATAGGGATGGGATACCAGCGGTGACGGGGACACACGTCGTTTGGGGATTCGCCCGAAGCGTCGGCGAGCAAGTGAGCGTCGGTGAGCGCGTCATCGGAATCGAACGACTGCGCTGGTTTGCGCGCTGCGACATCGACACCTTTGGAGCGAAGGTCGCGCAACAGGCGTGCAGTGACGTAGGTCTTACCGACCTCAGTGCCAGTGCCGACAACGACGACAAGGTTCTGTGGTCGTAATCCGTCGAATGTCATTGTCCACCGTCCGTTTCCAGTACCCGTAGAGCATCAACAAGTGCAGTGATCTGCTCATCAGTATGGGCCGCGGAAAGGGCAATTCGGAGTCGGCTTGATCCCACCGCAACGGTGGGAGGTCGAATGGCGGGAACAAGCAAGCCAAGTTCGAGAAGTTGCTGTGAGGCGGCAAGCGCCGCAGCCTCGTCGCCAAGAATCACCGGAATAATCGGGGATGGATGGCCGGGAAGCACTCGGTTGATGTGCTGATGCAATCGTTCTCGAAGAGCGTCACCTTCCGCTGACTGCAGGATTCTGATCGCGGCGAGTGCAGCGGCTGAGTCGGCGGGGCTGGGGGCGGTGGTGAAGATGTAGGTGCGAGCTCGGTTGACGAGAAGATCGACGAGTGAACGGGGGCCGGCGACGAATCCGCCGAGCGCGCCGAGAGTCTTCGACAGGGTTCCAACCTGAATGACGAGTGCGCCGTTGACGACCGGGGCGGGCGAGTGCTCAAGCACTGCATGGGCTTCGTCGACGATGAGGAGTGCTCCATGCTGCGCGCAGAGCGAGGCAAGATCATCGATAGGGGCGACATCGCCGTCCATCGAGAACACGGTGTCGGTGACGACAACTTGGCGTGCACTCGAGTTCGAAGCAAGGTTGGACTGGAGTTGATCGAGGTCAAGGTGACGGTACGGATGCACGACGGCGCCATTCGCTCTAGCCATGCGGCAACCATCGATGATTGACGCGTGGTTGAGTTCATCGGAATGAATGACGACACCTGCAGTGCCCAGCGTCGCGAGCAAACCAAGATTGGCCGCGAACCCGGTCGGGAACAGAACTGCGGCTTGGGTTCCTCGCCACTGTGCGATTGCGTCTTCGAGTTCGTGGTGGATTGGGCGGGATCCAACAACAAGGCGCGATGCCCCTGAACCGGCGCCCCAACGAGTGGTTGCTTCTATTGCGGCTGCTTGCACGAGTGGGTGTGCCGTGAGCCCGAGGTAATCATTTGAAGCGAAGGAGACCACTGTTCGACCTTCGAGCTCGCCCACTGCTCCGTGAGCATCAAAGGACCTCGGTGCGCGCCATCGACCGCTGTTTCGAATCTCGGTCTCTTGGGAATCGAACCACTCTGACCAATCGGCGGAATGACTGTCGCTCACTGAGCGCAAACCTCGTTGATCGATGCTTCCAGTGAGTCGACGATGCGGTCGATCTCTTCAGCGGTTGACGTGAGGATGGGCATGAGGACGACGACGTCGCCGAGAGGTCGCAAAAGTACGCCACGGTTCACCGATGCGGCGCACACCAGGCGGCCCCAACGAAGACCGTCTTCGGGCGGAGCAAGTTCCACGCCGACCATGAGTCCATGTTGGCGAATCTCTTTAATCGCAGAGTTTCCACTCGCGAGTACTTCGAGTCGAGCGCGAAGTTGCGATGAGCGCTCGCGGACATTGGCAAGCACGTCGAGTTCTTCGAACAATTGAAGGTGACGAAGTGCGACAGCGGCCGCTAGTGCGTTTCCAGAGAATGAGTGCCCGTGGTAGAGGGTCATCTCGCTGAGATCTGGCCCGAGGAAGGCTTCGTAGACGCGCCGAGATGCGACGGTTGCTGCCATGGCGAGGTAACCGCCAGTCAGGCCTTTTCCGATGCACATGATGTCGGGGCGAACTCGGCACTGTTCTGTGGCAAACAGCGTTCCGGTTCGGCCAAATCCAGTTGCGACTTCATCGGCAATAAGCAGAACATCATGTTCTCTGCAGGCGTCGCCAACTCGTTCGACAGATTCCGGATCGGTGATCCACATGCCAGCAGCGCCCTGCACCAAAGGTTCGATGACGACAGCAGCAAGTTCATGAGCGTGAGCGCGAATCATGGCGACTGCGGTATCTGCCCAACCCAGATCGTCGTAACCAGGAGCGCGCAGTACGTCGAAGCGGAGAGGATCGAAGACATCGGTGCCGAATCCACCAGCTCCGATGGAGATCGCTCCGATGGTGTCGCCGTGATAGGCGCCACCGAGCGTGAGGTAGCGAGTGCGGTCGTTGATTCCTTGATTCGTCCAGTACTGAAAAGCAATCTTGATTGCCTGTTCAACTGCAGCCGCACCATCGGACGCAAAGAGGAAGTGCGGCTCGCTTACGGGTACCCGAGGCGCAAGCGCTTCTGCGAGTTCGATCGTGATTCGGTTTCCGTTGCCGAGCATCGTGGTGTGCGCGACCCGATCGAGTTGTTCTCGCGCTGCTGCATCAAGTTCGGGAACGCGATGGCCGAGCGTTGTCACCCAAAGTGAAGAGATGGCGTCGAGGTAGCGAGTGCCGTCGACATCGATGAGTTCTCGCCCTTCGGCGTAGTCGACGATGATCGGCCGATTCTGCGCGTAGGTCGACATTTGGGTGAAGCCGTGCCATACGACGGCAGCATCTCGGTCCACCCAACGATCGTGTGCGCTGGTGAGAGACCCTTGGTCGGCATTTGTCACCGGGACAGCATCGCACCCTTGGCATCGGGGTGGCGAAGGCATCGCCATTCTTCAATCCGGTGGGCCATGGGGGTTGACGGAGGCCCGTCCACAAAGGGCCAAAGCTCCTCGGCAATCTTGCGCCAGTCGCCCGTCGCGTGGAGTTCGCCGAGGATCGCGTAGAGCCCCAAGCTGATTCGTTGAATGATGACGAAACTTCCTGGAAGGTTCGCCGCCTTTTGCATGATGGCGTAGGGGCCACTGGTGTCGAAGAATCGACGCACGGTTTCTGAGGCGTACTCGGGCGTGATGGTGAAGTCGCCTTCGACGGCAACGAATTCGTAGAAATGTCCGAGGTAGTCGATGACATCGGCGTCGGTGACATCAAGTCCTGCGGGAAGAAGTCCGAGTCGTTCGACGGTTGCGCGAAATGCAGGGGCGTCATGTTCGATCACCATGTGCTGGATCATTTCGCCAAACTCGTCGAGTTCCGCAGCGGTGAAGTACTTCACGAGACCGAAGTCAAGAAACGTGACGCGTCCACCCGGATGAAACAAATAGTTGCCGGGATGGGGATCGCCGTTGAATGCTGCAAGTCGATAGAGGCCACCGAAGGCGAAGCGATAGAGGGTTTCAGCAGCGAGATCTTTTTCTTCCTGACTCCACGTGAGGAGTTCGTCCCATCGGACACCGTCAGAAAGTTCCGTCGTGAGAACGCGGCGACTTGAGTAGTCATCAAGAACATGCGGAATATGGATTGTCGGATGGCCTTCGTAGTAGCCAGCAAACGCACGTTGGTTGGCTGCTTCAATTTCGTAATCAAGTTCTTCGACGACGCGCTCGCGAAGTTCAGCGACGAGCGCTTTATGGTCGAGCCCAGGGAATAGGACTCCGAGGCCAGCGAAGATAAATCCGGCATTGTTGAGATCTGACGCAACTGCTTCCGCGACCCCGGGGTACTGCACCTTGACTGCGACGGCTTGGCCGTCATGAGTAAGCGCTCGGTGCACTTGACCAATTGACGCCGATGCAATCGGAGTCGGATCCCACGTTTCAAAAAGATCGTTCGGATGTTTGCCGAACTCTTCGCGGATGACTTCCGCCGCGAGTTCTGCGCTCATCGGCGGCGCGTTCTGTTGGAGGCCGGCAAGAGCGCCACGCACGTGTTCGGGAAGGCCTTGGTCGATGTAGCTGGCCATTTGGCCAACCTTCATGAGCGCACCCTTCATTTGTCCGAGTGCTTCGGTGACTTGTTGCGTGGTTTGCATCTCAAACGCAAGGTCAAGTTCGCGACGCTTTCCGGCGTCGGCAAAAACCCGACGGGCGCGATGTCGGGCATAGGCCCCACCGGTCTTTGCGCCGAGCAGGGCAAGGCGGAGGTTTCGGGCGCTTCGGCGACCGTTTTGGACGGGCCCAGTGGAGCCGCGTTGCAGACGTCCGTTTCTCAGGACCACCACAAAGGCGGCAATGAGGCCAAGGGGGAGGAGAAATCGAAGGGCTCGGCGTAGCGGTGTCACGGTGACCAACGTTAGGTGTCGGTCGTCGAATTTCCCTCACCGGACGCTGACCGTGGAACGGGAGTCGCCGGTAGCGTTGCGCCGTTCACCTGGACAGGGAGTCCCCATGAGTTCCACGACAGTCACCATCGCCCAAGGAGGCCTTCAGGGCCTTGAGAAGGACGGCATCGTCCAGTTTCGGGGGATTCCCTATGCGGCGCCGCCGATTGGGGAACGCCGCTTTCTTGCCCCCGCCCCACCTGAGTCGTGGGACGGCGTTCGTGATGCGACAACGTTTGGAGCGATGTCGGTGCAGGAGTCGGGCGGCATCACTGCATTCCTTGGTGATGCTGCAGATTCGTCGAGCGAAGACTGTTTGTTCCTCAACGTCTTTACACCTGGGTGTGATGACCGAGCCCGTCCGGTGATGGTCTGGATCCATGGTGGCGGTTTCATCAACGGTTCGTCGTCAACTCCTTGGTACGACGGAACAACGCTGGCAACTCGTGGCGACGTTGTCGTTGTTACGTTGAATTATCGACTTGGCGCGCTTGGCTTTCTCTGGCTCGGAGACCTTGATGAGCGCTATCGCTCGAGTGGCGTGAACGGTTTGCTTGACCAAGCTGCTGCGCTCGCGTGGGTGCGTGACAACATTTCGGCGTTTGGCGGAGACCCCAACAACGTGACGATTTTCGGTGAGTCTGCCGGCGCCATGAGCATCTCAACGCTTCTCGCCGTTCCTGCTGCTCGTGGGCTATTCCACAAAGCAATCGCACAAAGCGGTGCTGCGCACAACACATTCACGCCAGCAATGGGCGCTGCTATGACCGAACAGTTCATGGAGAAAATTGGCGTTTCCGATCTCGATGGTCTGTTGAGTGCATCGGCCGACGACATCGCGAAAGCGGCGACAAAAGTCGAAGCAAAGCTTTACGACGATCCGTCGGGGCTTGGTGGTCCCACGGGGATTGCATTGGCGATGGCCTTTCAGCCTGTTGTCGACGGCGAGTTCTTGCCTGCTGATCCGCTTGTTGCTGTCTCGAACGGCGATGCGGCGGATGTTCCGTTCATGACTGGCACAAATCTCGACGAGTGGAATCTGTTTGCGCTCATGAGCCCCGGTGGCCTTGACGACCCCAAGTTGCTTGAACGTCTCGAACGCATCTTCGGTGCTGGCCACCGGGTCCGCGACGCCTACGCGGCCGATCGCCCCGACGCATCGCCGGATGATCTTTGGAATGCCGTGCTCACCGATGCGACGTTCCGGATTCCCGCGATTCGGCTTGTCGAAGCGCGAGCGAAATCGACGACGCCAACCTGGCAGTACCTCTTCACGTGGGCCACGCCAGCGTTCGGGGGAGTGGTGAAGTCCTGTCACGCGCTTGAGATCCCCTTTGTGTTCGGCGTGCTTGGTAATCAAGGTGCGGAACTTTTCCTCGGTGGCCCGGTTGGCGACGAACTCCATGCACTTTCAACTGCGATGCAAGACGCGTGGTTGTCGTTCGCTCGCGATGGTGATCCTGGTTGGCCAGCGTGGGACGAAAAGACGAGGCCAACCCAGCGATTCGATGTTGAGCGCGAACTTCTTTCCGACCCGATGTCTGTTGAACGCTTGGTGTGGGACGGCGTTCTGTGAGTCAACCGATCGCCATTGTGTTGCTCTCAGGAGGGCTTGATTCCACAACGTGTTTGGCCATTGCGAAATCCGAAGGTTTCACCCCGATTGCGTTGAGCTTTCGGTACGGCCAGCGTCATACGGACGAACTCGCGTGCGCGGCAGCGGCTGCGAGTGCTGCGGGCGTTGAACATCTCATCGCCGACATCGATCTCGCTGCCTTCGGAGGGTCCGCGCTTGTCGATTCGTCAATCGAAGTTCCCAAACATGAATCGGTTGACGATCTCACCGCCGATTCGGTTCCGGTCACCTACGTGCCCGCCCGCAATACGATCTTTCTGAGTTTCGCAACCGCGGTTGCCGAAACTCGCGGAGCGCACGATGTGTTCATCGGTGTGAACGCGATTGATTACTCGGGCTATCCCGATTGCCGCCCTGAATTCATCACGGCGTTCGAAGAAATGGCCAACCTCGCCACTCGCGAAGGGGTTGAGGGAGGAAGACTTCGGATTCGTACCCCGCTGATTGATCTGACCAAAGCGCAGATCATCCAGCGGGGTCTGGAATTGGGCGTCGACTACGGAACCACGATGTCGTGTTACGACCCTGGCTCTGATGGCGGCGCCTGTGGCCACTGTGACGCGTGCTTGCTCCGTGCTCGCGGATTTTCCGATGCAGGCGTGATCGATCCGACGCGGTATTCAACGTCGTCGACTTTTGAACCCTGAATCGTCGCGACTTACGACTTTCCGATCACCGCGAGCGCTTCATCGATGTGTTTCTTCGGCTTGAACTGCGACGAGAACACCTTGCGAACGATGCCATTGGGGTCGATCACATACGTGACTCGCCCCGGCAACAAGCCAAGGGTCTTGCTGACTCCGAACTGCTTGCGCACGGCGCTGTCTGTGTCGGCCAGCAGCGTGAAGGGCAAGTTGTGCTTCTGAGCGAATGCCTTGTGTGATTCCACTGAATCGGAACTGATTCCGATCACCTTTGCGCCGGCATCGGTAAAGGCTTCGAAGTTGTCGCGGAACGAACACGATTCTGCGGTGCAGCCCGGTGTGTCGTCCTTTGGGTAGAAGTAGACGACGGCCCAACCTCCACGGAGTTGTGCCGAGGTGACGGTGGTGCCGTCCTGATCGGGGAGTGAGAACTCGGGGACGGTTTGGCCTTCAGTGATGGTCATGCACCCTCTCAGCACCGATTCGACCGTTGTTATTCCGTCGCAACCAGCCTTTTTGCTGCCGGTATCGCCCGAAACCAGGGCCTCGCCGCGTAGCGTTGCGGCATGCCGATCGTCGCCGTTGTGAACCAAAAGGGTGGAGTGGGCAAGACCACGGTCACCTTGGGCCTTGCTTCTGCTGCCGCCAACCGTGGCAAAAACGTTCTCGTGGTCGACCTCGATCCACAGGCCAATGCCACGTCTGGCCTCGGTGTCTGGGATCCAGCCACCACAGTCGATATCGCTCTTGAAGCTGATCGACCGGGTTCTGCGGGTTCTCTCGCAGTCCCTACCGCATGGGTCCTCGAAGGCGGTCGTGCCCCCGATGTCTTGGCCAGCACCCCAGCACTTTCTTCTCGTGAGCCGCAACTGGCAAACGACCCGGTAGGCGCACAAGACCGTCTCCAACTCGCGCTCGAGGGCAACGACTACGACCTCGTGGTGATCGACTGCCCGCCCTCATTGGGTCTCCTGACCATCAACGGGCTCTTTGCTGCTGATCGCGCGCTCATCGTGACCGAACCTGGCGCATGGGCATCAGATGGCGTTGCGAATGTGCAACTCACCATCTCGCGTATCGCTGCACGTCGCGGTGGTCGTCCTGAAGTTGCAGGCGTTGCCGTCAACCGTCTCGGCCGAACTCGCGATGCGCATTACTGGCACACGATGTTGCTCGAGCAATATGGCGATCAGGTATTTGCTCCGGTTCACATGCGTGCCGCTGTCGCTGAGGCGTCGGCGCAGTCGCTGCCCATCCACGGACTCGGCACCCGCCAAGGTGCGAGCGATGCTGCGCAGGAATTCGACACCCTGCTTGATGCGGTGGTCCCTGAGATGGCACGGTCTGGTGTGCCGGTGTCCGCTCCTGCGGAGACTGCAGCTATCGAAACCTCCGGAGGAACCAATGGCGTATGACCCGCAAAAGACTCGGAACCGGCCAACTCCCGCCGCAGATCGTCCAGCACCAGTCGACGCGTTCCTCGATGCGATGGCAGAAGTAACCGTTCTTCCCGAGGGCATTGATATCGACGTCACGCCTGGTGGCGACACCATCGTGCACACCGCCGACGCCGATATCTCCATCACTCCGGCAGGAGACGATGTGATTGTTTCCACCCGCGATGCACTTGTTGAGGTTCGTGCCGAACTCGACGAAGTCATTGTCGAAGCTGCTGGCGAAGAAATCTTCATCGACACTGCACCGCGTGCGCCGTCAGATCTCGCTGACTGGAGCAATGCGCCAGTCGTTCATTCCGACAGCGGCCGGTCAAAGATGACGATCGCAATCGTCGCAGCGGTCGCCGCACTCATCGCAGTGCTTGTTGTGACTCGTAAGCGCCGCTAACGACGAACACGAAAACTTCGTCAGTCGAGAAGGCTTGACGCAAGTGCATCAATGACATCGGAATCGATACCGATGCTGTTCACGTACCCCGTCATTGATCCGTATTCCGCGTTCACGTGTTCAAGAAGTCGAGCCATCGCTTCGGGTGGTGCTGCGAGATACGCCGAAGGCTGGTCGTTCATCGCAGTCAGAGCTTCGGGGCGATCGCGCTTGAGTCGTTCAATGAGTTCGGCCATATTTGCGCCAGAAATCGCATAATCGGCGACGATCACATGGTCGGCGACACCGATCGCAGAAAGCACCATCGCGGCAAGAACGCCGGTGCGGTCCTTGCCTGCTGCGCAATGGAAGACAGCCGGGAGATTGTCGGAATTCGCGAGGGTTCGAAATGCGTCCGATAGGGCCGGTGCTCCGATGTCAAGCATGTGCACGTACAGGTCACTGAGCACAACTCGGGCATCGGCGTCTTCAGCGAGATCAAGAGGTTTCCAGACCTGTCCAAGTACGTCGAGATGGACATGAGTGATTCCGCGATGTGGGTCGTGAAGACGACCTTCCTCAACTTCAGAACCAGTGCGCAGGTCGATCACCGTACGAAGGCCGATTTCGGCGAGCTGGTCGAGTTCTGCATCGGGGAGTCGATGAACTGCGTCGGCACGGAAAAGCGTGCGCCACTTCACCATACGGCCATCGACGGTTGCGTAACCCCCGAGGTCGCGAAAGTTGAACGCGCCTTCAAAGCTGAGGTGGCGGTCGGGGTGGATGGTCGCGAGTGCGAGATCTGTTTCGTTCACGAGAGTGAGGCTACGTGCAATGGGTGGGTTCACGTTGACTCCTAGCGGCTTGCGTCGCTCAAACACTTTTGATCTGCAAAGTGTTGTGGGCGCGAAAGCGAACCCGAGGTGAACCCGGTGAGCGGAACGTGAACCTTTGGGAAAGTGTTCGGGCTCTAGCCGACAGGCTTCTGTACGAGTACGGGGCAATGACAGCTGTGCACTGTGCGCATCGTGGTGCTTCCAAGTGCGGTCCGAGCGAGCCCGCCGCGACCATGCGTGGCCATGGCGACCATTGCGACGCCGTTCGCATTGGCCCATCCGGCAACAGCATCAGCGGCGTCTGCACCGATCACTGTTTCCGAGCGTGCCTGAATTCCTTCGCGAGTGAAGAATGCGACCGCTGATTCGACGGCGTTTGCGAGCGCGTCAGGTTCGGCGCCGCCGAGCGGAGAACCTCCAGCCGCAGTTGCAGAGAGCACGACAATCGTCATCGACAATGCCTTTGCCCAGCGGGCGGCGCGGGGAAGGATCATCGCTGAGATGGGCGAGCCATCGGTGGTGACAACCATCGTGGTGTTGTTGAACGTCGTAAACGTCTTCGCACCTGGTCCGACCAGAAGCACCGGATGGTCAGAGCGCTTGAGGACGTCCTCCGAAACGGAACCAAGGAGTGCTTTCCCGAATCCGGTGCGGCCGTGGGTTGCCATGACGATGGCGTCTTCGGTTCCCTTCACGGCATCGGCGATCGCGGTAGCGGGGAATGTGTCAGGAACAACTGAGGTATCGAATGGAACTGAGAGAGAGTTGGCTTTGTCGTCGAGGTACGACTGCAATTCCTCGACGGTGCTTCCCCAACCTGAAGCAAGAAGCAGCACCGAGGATTCCAGTGCAGCAGCGAGTTCATTCGCAATTGGTAACGCGGCGTGCGAAAGGTCGGATCCATCAAGTGGAACGACGATGGTGGTGATCATGGGCTTCCCTCCGGGGGAGTGGATCTACCCGCCATGCTCGCACGCGGATCATGGAACGGCTCCATCGCCGGGTTCAAAGTGGGTTTAGTTGCCGAGGAGGACCGCAGCGTCGAGGCCGCCACCGGGTGCAGCTCGGAGTTCCGCTCTACCCCCTTCGGACTCCACCAGTTTCTGGACGATGGCAAGGCCAAGCCCACTGCCGCCGAGCTCACCACGTTCGTTGGTTGCTCGCCAGAATCGATCGAAGGCTCGTTCTCGTTGCTCATCAGGAAGACCCGGGCCTTCGTCGATGACGTGAACTGCGACGATCGATCCCGATGGTGAATCTTCGGCAGCGGCTCTGATTGTGAGAGTGGAACCTTCGGGAGACACCTCGAGGGCATTCGCGATCAAGTTGTCGAGAACTTGGCTCAGCATGTCGGCCGAACATCGTGCTTTGAGGCCGCAGTCCTCGGCGAGGATTCCCACACCGCGCTCGTTGGCAAGTGGCTGCCATGCCGCGGCACGTTCGCGCAGCAGGTCATCGAGATCGAGCCGACCTGGACGGGCGCCTTGTGTTCGCTCGGCACGTGCGAGTGCAAGAAGGCCATCGACCATTCGCGACATTCGTTGAACCTCGTTGCGGGCCCCTTCGATGTCGTCATTCGCAGCATCGTCGGCATCAAATTCAAGCATCTCAAGTCGGAGTCGCAACGCAGTGAGGGGTGTGCGTAATTGATGAGAGGCATCGGCAACAAATTGCTCTTGCGCTGTCACCAGTTCTTCGAGGCGAACGGCGGTGGAATTGAAGGCCAGCGCAAGATCTTTGATTTCAGGCGGACCGCGATCGACATCGGCACGAGCAGAAAGATCACCTTCGCCAATTTGTGTCGCAGCATCTCGAAGAGCTGCGATTGGCCGGGTTACCCAACGCGCCAGCAATACTCCGAGGGCTGCAGCGAGGAGCAGCGTGATCAGGCCGGCGCCAAACAGAAGTAACCAGTACCTGCGAACTTCCGCATCGACTTGTGCGGTAGAGAAACTGACGCGAATCGCGCCAAGAACTTTGTCACCCACAGAAATGGGAACGGCGACGTACATCAATCCGGTTCCGAGGGTCGTTGAGAACCTCGTTCCAGTAGCGATCTGTCGATTCAGGGCGTCGGCAATTTCGGGACGCGAAAGAAAGTTCCGCTGTCCAGCAACTGCTGGTTCGGAATCGGCGAGAACGTCTCCGATGGCATTGACGATGACGACTCTTCCGTCGGTTGAAGCGGTGTAATTCGTGACGACAGTGTTGAGGTCAACGGGAGTGCCGCCGCCGAGTGAATCGGAAACGTAAGAAGAAAGCACAAATGCGTCGCGTTCAATACCCGATTTCAACTGGTCCATCTGGTGATCTCGATAGCTGAGAGCCAGGGGTAACTCGAGGGCGATGAGAACAACGAGTGTGAGTAGCAAATAGGTGGCGAGTAGGCGCCGAGTCACGAGTTGGGGTCACTCTCAAGTGATGAACGAAGACGGAACCCAACACCTCGAACTGTCTCAATGATCGTCGGGTCGCCAAGCTTTTTGCGTAACGATGCGATGTGAACATCGAGAGTCTTTGTTGGCCCGTACCAATGTGCATCCCAAACTTGTTCAAGAATTGTTTCGCGAGTTTGTGTTGCGCCTGGATCGCTGGCAAGAAGGGAAAGAAGATCAAACTCCTTGCGGGTGAGTTGAACTTCCGCACCTTCTACGGTCACCCGTCGGGTGCGGTTGTCGATGACGACGTTTCCGGCGAGTTGCGTACTGTCTTCGGTAGGAGCACCCGTCGCTTGGCTTCGGCGAGTGACGGCGTTAATTCGAGCAATAAGTTCGCGAAAACCAAATGGTTTGACCATGTAATCGTCGGCACCGAGTTCAAGTCCGAGCACTCGATCGATCTCGTCGCCGCGTGCAGTAAGGATGATGATCGGCACGGGCGACTCTGAACGCACACGTCGACACACTTCGTAACCGTCGATATCGGGGAGTCCGAGGTCGAGGAGGATGATGTCGACAGGACTGCCCGAACGAAAGGCGTCGACGCCACCCAGTCCCGTCGACTCGCGGTGGACGGCGTAGCCCTGACGCTCGAGACCTTTGACGAGCGGCTCGGCGATGGCGTCATCATCCTCGACCAAAAGAACATTCACAGACCTAAGGGTGGCACGCATGTGTGGGCCCGACACGCGCCCCATGGGCGGAATTGTTGGTTTTGGGGCGATTGGCGGCATGACTTTGCCAGTTCTTAACCATTCGCGAGGGTTGCGTTGGCAGAGCGGTCCCTACGGTGGGAGCCATGAACAGGCATCTCGCACTCACCTTCGCAGGGGCCACGGCCATCTTTGTGACTGCCGCCAGTGGCGCGGTTGCTGCCAACGTCGGACTCCTCAATGTCGGAGCTTCGAAGCCAGTGGGACAGCTCAATGCTGCCAACGTTTCTCAGCTCGCGACGCCGAACGTCGCTCGCACCGCATCGGCATCTTCATCTGCTGGAACCGTTGACCCGTCCGATCCCTTGGTGCAGGCAGGGTCCACGAACGCTGCCGCGACGCCGCCATCAGGATCGGGTGCGACGGCATCTCCTCCAGCGGCGTCGTCCAACGGTTCGTCGTCGCTCAATGCGTCGAGCGCCCCAAGCGGTTTGTCTTCGGGTGGGGCCTCAACGTCTGGGGGTTCGACGTCTCCGACGACCCGGGTCGTTGCCTCTCCCGCGACATCGATTCCTGCCGTAACGAGCCCACCCACGACCTCACGTTCACAACGTGAACGTGAACGTGAACGCGACGATGACCACGAAGAGGAGGGTGACGATGACTGATCGCATTCCAGCCGCAGCTCGCGCCGCATCTGCATCGAGTGGTACGCAAGCGCATTCTCCGAAGTCGCCGGCCAGGAAGAAGGGCACAAACGCTCCGGCATCACGCGCCCTCACGGCGGGGCTCAGTTTGGCGGCAACGACTGCGATTGTCGCTGCGCTTGCCTTAAGCGGACAACAGAGTGGTTCTGCGGCACCAGCAACTGTGGAATTGAACGTCGCAGGAGCATCTGGCGCTACCGGAGCGCCGAACTCGTTAGATTCCAGCACTGCGGTTGATCCTGCGGCCGTGCCGGTTGCGGGTGCACCGCCGGCCGCTGCGTCGCCAGCAACAGTTAGAACCAATTCGTCGACGGGCTCTGCGCCATCGACGACCGCTGCGGGGTTTGCTCCGGCTTCGTCGGGAACTGCTTCGAATGGCTCGAACGGGGGGTCAGCATCGGCTCCGGTTTCTGCAGCTCCAGCAGCTCCAGCAGCTCCATCAACTCCCGTTGCGTCGCCTCCTGCAACCTCGGCTCCCGCCCCGACAGCACCTGCGCCGGTTGTCACGACGCCGGCACCCCGCACACGCGCTTCCTGATCGGTAAGCATGGGCGAGATGCAAGAACACTCGCGCGCGTTTCGAGCAATGGGCAGCGACTGTTTCGTTCGTGTCGTCGTCGATGACGATCGTGCCGGACCAATTCTCGAACGCGTTGTCGAAAAGATGGCGGAACTTGAACAGCGTTGGTCTCGGTTCATCCCCGATAGTGAATTATCGCAATTGAATGATCACGCGGGTGCGCCGGTATTTGTCAGTCCCGAGACGTTCGCGATCATTTCGTTGGCGATCGACGCGTGGCGAGCCACAGACGGACATTTCGATCCCACACTTCTCGATGCGTTACGCGGCAGTGGGTACGACAAGACGTTCGACGATATTGCAGCGCGCGCTCCATTTGAGGCGGTCGAAGCGACGTCTCTTCAGGGGGGCCTGAATGACGTCGATCTTGATGCTCGTTCGTTTGTGATCCAGACCCCGCCTGGGCTTCATTTCGATCTAGGGGGAATCGGCAAGGGTTACGCCGCCGACTGTCTCTTCACGCAAGTCACGGAAGACGGCGTGAGCGGAGCGTGTCTCGACTTTGGCGGCGACGTTCGGGTTGGAGGTGCGACTGCCGAAGGCGGAGGCTGGCCAATTGTCATTGACGATCCATTTCATCCTGGCGAAGATCTCGCAGTTCTCGGTCTTGGCGATGGATCGGTGACGACAAGTTCGAGATTGAGGCGTACATGGTCGACGACGAGCGGCAAAGCACATCACCTCCTTGACCCCGCAACATCTCAACCATCGCAAAGTGGTCTCGCATCGGTCACCGTTATCGCAGCGCATGCGGCATGGGGAGAGGTTCATGCGAAGGCAGCACTCATTGCCGGCGCACAAGAAGGTGCCGCTCTTATCGAGCGCGCTGGACTTTCCGCGATGTTCGTCGCCGATGGTGGCGAAACAATTCCCGTTGGGCACTTCGAAGCGTTTCTCATCGAGCGACCTACGCTTGAGGGATGACACAGCGGCAGGTCTGAAATGACTGAACTGATCTTTGGTGCTTCGAAAGTCTGGTGGTACGTCTCACGGTCTACCGGAATCGTCGCTTGGGGACTTCTTGCGCTCGCTGTTCTCTGGGGACTTGCCCTTTCGACTCGAGCCCTCGGACGGCGCACCCCAGCCCCGTGGCTGCTCGATGTCCATCGCTTTCTCGGCGGACTCGCAGTGATCTTCACGATCGTGCATTTCGTGACGTTGTCGTTCGACCCGTGGATGAAATCTGAATACGGCTACAAGCTCACGCAAGCATTCATCCCGTTCGCCTCGACGTGGAAGCCCGGTCCGATGGCATGGGGAATCGTGGCGTTCTACCTGCTGCTCGCGGTTGAATTCACTTCGCTCATCAAGAATCGCCTGCCACAAAAATTCTGGCGCGGCGTGCATTTGGCGAGTTACCCGCTCTACGCCATGGCGACGATTCACCTTCTCACAGCAGGTTCCGACAATCAGAACCCGTTACTGCGGTGGAGTGTCCTGGCCACAGTGGGCGCGGTTGTGTTTTTTACCGTGTATCGCATCGTTGGTCCTGGACGCGCCGAGAGCGTCAAGCAGTCTGCGCTGAAAAAGCGCACCGACGCCGATTGATCAGGCTTCAGGAACCTTCACGACAAACGTTGCGATATCGGCGGCGAGTCCGCTCCGAATGAGTTCGAGCGATGCGCTGCGACAGTTTCTACGTGTGAGAGCAAACGCATCGGAGTCGAGGCGTTCGGCAAGCTCGGCAGCGTGGGCGAGCGCGCTAGCTAGAACTGCGTCGTCGGCAACAACTTGGTCGAGGTAGCCGGCGATGACGGCTCCGGCAGGGTCGTAGACCGTTGCGTGATTTACCGCAGCGGTGAACGCAGCGTTCGAAAGCGATGTGCGAGCGAGTTCAACGGCGAACTTGGGGACCGGCATTCCGATAGCGACCTCGTTGAGGCCGATCTTGAAATTGCCCTCGGCTCCGATGCGAACGTCGGCAGACATGAGCAGGATTGCGCCCATCGCAAGTGCATGACCCGTTGATGCGATGACAACTGGCATCGGGAACTCGTGGATTTCGATGGCGAGATCGGCGCCAGCTTGGAGGAGATTGCGGGCGGCCTCGGGGCTTGAGGTCATCACGGAAAGATCGAAGCCGGCGGAGAAACGGCCGGGGCGCCCCGCAAGTACGACTGCTCCCGCTTCAGATTTGGCCCGTGCGAGCGCATCATGAACGCCGGCAGCGATGTCATGGCTGATCGCGTTCGCTTTGTCATCGTCGATCGTGATGAGGGCGACGCGGTCGTGGAGTTCATAAGTCACGGCAGATTCGGTCATGAGGGGAACGCTACCCGTGCTGTGGTGGCTGACTAGGAAGGTTCGGTTACGAAGTCGATGAGTTGCTCAACCGCACCGACGAGTGGCGGTTGAAGATCGGCATACGACGACACGGAATTGAGAATCTTCTTCCAGAAAAGCCGAGGATCATCGACGCCGAGCGCTGCGCAGATGCCGTCCTTCCACGGCTGACCTTTGGGGATGTCGGGCCATGCGTCGATGCCAACGACAGAAGGTTTCACCGCTGCCCAAATGTCGACATATGGGTGGCCAGTGACAAGGACATCGGGATGGTCGATGCCTGCAGCGATTCGTGATTCCTTGGAATCGTCGACGAGGTGGTCGAGCAGAACGCCGAGGCGACGGCCACTTCGCGGTCCGAATGATCGAACGATTTCGTGCAAGTTGTCAGCGCCATCAAGAAGTTCAACAACGACGCCTTCGACGCGAAGATCGTCTCCCCATACCTTTTCGACCAACTCCGCATCGTGCACGCCTTCCACAAGCAGGCGACTTGCGCGTGCCATGCGAGCGGGAGCTGAAGGCATCGCAACGGAACCCGAAGCGGTGCGCGTTGCCGCAGCGGTGCTTGACGCCTTAGGGCGAGTCAGGGTGACTTGGCGCCCTTTTACGTCGAATGCGCCGTCGCGCAATCGGATCTTGTGGTCGCGCCCTTGGCGATCGCGGAGAGTGACGAACGATGAATCGCATTCAACGACCACGCCCCAAAGGTGTGTGCCACGAACTTCAACTTCAAGCCCTGGCGTCGCGGCGATGACCGGTGGTTTTTGCCGAGAACGAGGTGTGTCCCCGTCGAGATCAAGAGGCTCAGAGAGAATGCCTTTTCGATAGGGCGTCTCGGCCACGTTCTATTCGCCGCCGACGAGTTCGCGAATCTTTGCTGCAGTCGCTGGGCCGTCGTAGGCGAGTTCTCCGTCGCGCAATCCGACACAACGCGTTGCACTGGGCACGAGATCGAGCTGATGCGTCGAACAAATAATGGTTGCGCCCTGGGCAACGACATCGCTCATGATTTCCACCAAGGTTTCTTGGCCAGGAGTGTCGAGGCCAACGAAGGGTTCGTCAACGAGCATCACTGTGAACGGACGGATGAGACCGAGAATGAGGCCTGTCTTCTGTTTGAGACCGCGACTAAATCGAGAGGGAAGGTCGTCGATGCGGTCACCCAGCCCGAACATATCGACCAGATCGTCGGCATAGTCCTGCCAATCGACGGTCTTATGAAGTCGAGCGATGTATTCGATGTGTTCGCCGAGGCTGAGGTCGTCGTACAGCACCGGATTATCGGGGAGGTAGGAGAGCGCAGCGCGCGCATGAACTGTGCCGGCGGGGCTACCTGCGATAAACGCCCAACCGTTTGTTGGTTCGAGCATGCCGGCGGCAAGACCGAGGAAGGTTGATTTACCGGCACCATTGGGCCCAACCAACATGACAAGTTCGCCCTTGCCGATGACGAGATCGAGTTCGGTGGTGAGGCCCATGCCGTCGCCGTAGTCCTTCGACAGGTCGAGGGTCTGCAGGGCCGCGTCGGGTTTGAGACGTGGCTCAGTGGCGGGAGTGGGTGGTTGTTTTGGTAGTGCGAATGCTGAGGTCACAGGTGCTTCGGCTTCCGTGTGCGCAAGTAAAGGATGGCACCGCCGACGGCGAACAGTGAATACACCGTTGCATTGCCGACTTTGGTGGTGTTGATGGCGTTGGGATCAGACCCAGCGCTGAGCAATGGGAGAAGGGCGATGATGGTGATCGCCGGAGGAATGACGAGTCGGGCGATCATGAGCCAACCCATGACATCGGGGCCGAGTCCGGCGAGACCGGCCATATCGGGTGCACCCTGAGCGGTACTGATCATCGCCGAGACAGCAGCAGCGAGAGCAACCGGCACAAACATGATGAGCGCGAGTTTCCACACCACAGCAAATGGGACGAGGATCAACGCAGACGCAGCAGCAATCGCACAGACGAATGTCATGACGACAAATGCCGCAGCGACATGTTGCAAAATCAGGACCCCAGGGGCTTCGGGAAAGCTTTCCCACCGGGTGGGGTGATCGACCTCTTGGGCCGTTGGTTCCGATGCGTCGTAAGCGACGAGGTAGAGCGCAAGGCCAGCAACGATGAGCATCGGAATTGTTCCGCGCCACAAAGCGCCGAGTGAAAGTCCGGCGACGGCACCGAGCATGGCCATGCGGATGAGGCGGGGGAGAGGGAAGCGCAGGTAACTCTGCCAATCGCGTTTCCACGTTGGCGGAATGAAGCTCTTCTTCTTTGAGCGACCGATTCGAATCCATGGACGCAGCCGAGCGTTCTCTTGAGAAAGCTGTCGACGAAGAAGCACAACGGTTCGAACGTCTTGAAGTGTGACGGCGAAACGCAACTGGGCAACGAGTCCGGCGCGTCGCAACGCGTGCTCAATCGAGAGATCTCCGATTCGAGAAAGTCCTAGCCAGACGACGACGGCCACAAGCACGATGCTGATGAGCGCAAGCGCCCGGAAGGTGATTGGCCAGAACGCAATGTCGGCCATCAGCGTGAATGGCGACGTGGTCCGCTTACCAAGTACGTCGAGCACCGACCAGGCAATGAGGAGTGCTGCAAGGAAGTTTGCCGGCCACCAGCGAAGCCGGCGACCTGAGGTCGCAAGTGCAGTTGCAGAAGCGAGCATGCCGGCGAGCGCAAATGCAAGCGCGCCACACGCAATCGCTGCAGCAGGGTTCACTGGAAGTCGATGTGCGGCAACTTCGCCGATGATTGCGCCGATCACTGCGCCTGCGAACGCCATGAATCGAAGCTGCTTGATTGCCGGACCACGAACAACGGATTCGCGCGGAACCGGCGCGTTGAGTTCGTGCATCACGACCGGTGCTTCTAAAACAAGCGGGCCGCCGCGGCCGCCTGATCGCAAACCGATGCCGATGGCAATCGCAAAGCCGAGTCCGAGCCACATCGGCGCTTCGTTGGCAAAGCGCAGTGCTTCTTCATTTGTGAGGCGATCGTTTGGAAGTCGACTGACCGCAAACATGATGAAGATCACCGCTGCGAGGCCCACCATGTAGACGCGGTAGAGGGCGTCGATCCAGTGGACTTCGGAAAGTCGGTTATGGCGTCGAGTGCGCCGCAGGTCCTGCAGCGCTTCGGTGGGAGTCTCGACGTCAGTCACGGTCTAGGAATCTACCGGTGATAGGTGAGTGGTCAGTTCGAGGCCCGCTCGGCTTCATCGGTGAGTTCTAACCATTGCTCTTCGGCGGCATTGAGTTCAGCGAGAACTGCGGTCAATTCCCCTCCCAGACGGGTGAGTTCGACGTGATCGCCAGAAACCGCGAGGTCGGCAACTTTCAGTTCAAGGCGGTCCTTTGCCTTGGCCAGCCGCTTGATTTCCTTCTCGAGGTCCTTGATGAGGAAACGCAAGGTGCTTGGCGACCTCGTCGCCGGTTTCTCAGCAGATCTGGCTTTTGAGGCCTTTGTCGAGGAAGAACCAGACGAACCGCTCGGAGCTTTGCGTGGGTCGGCAATTCGTCCCCGGACCATGGAAGCACGGCGTTGTTCTTCCCAGGCTGCGTAGCCGCCAGGGCGACGAGAGGGGTTGGCATGGCCATCCATGACGATGACATCGGCAACGGTTCGTTCGAGGAAGGCACGATCGTGACTTACGACAATGAGTGCACCGGGCCAGTCGTCGAGGAATTCCTCGAGAACGCGCAGTGTGTCGAGATCAAGGTCGTTGGTTGGTTCGTCAAGTAGCAAAACGTTTGGCTTCTGCGCGAGCACGAGCAGAAGTTGAAGACGTCGACGTTCGCCGCCCGAAAGAAGTTCGATTGGAGCCCATTGCGCATCGCCGTCGAACCAGAACGATTCGAGAAGTGCGGCGTCTTGCCAATCGGGTTCTCGACGGCCACCGGTAATTGCTTCTCGAACGCGTTGACGTGGATCGAGTTCGACACCAATTTGGTCGTAGTACCCGATTCGAACAGTTGAACCGACGTCGATCGTTCCGGTCGATGGCGAGCGGCGTCCAGCGATGAGGTCTAGGAGCGTTGACTTGCCTGCACCGTTGGGGCCAACGAGCCCGAGTCGCTCGCGATTATCGAGCATGAGTTCGATGTCGCTGAACAGAGGCGGTGCGCCGTCATGGTGAAATGACACGTCAGTGAGCTCAACGACTTTGTCGCCAAGTCGCGGTGTTCCGAACCAAAGATCGGGGATTCCAGACCGGGCAGCAGGTTCTGCGCGCGTTTCAACCAACGTTGTTGCTGCGTCGATCCGTGCTTTCGGTTTACTGGTTCGTGCCGGGGCGCCGCGCCGAAGCCAAGCCAATTCTTTGCGAGCGAGATTCTTGCGAGTTGCCTCTTGCGTAACTGCTTGTTCTTCGCGCAGTGCGCGACCTTCGAGGTAGCCGGCGTAGCCACCGTCATGAAGATAGGAGCGTCCACGATCAAGTTCGAGTACTCGGTTTGTGACGCGATCAAGAACGTGACGATCGTGCGTCACGAGTACGAGACCGCCGCGGTAACTATCGAGTCGATCTTCGAGCCATGCAATCGCATCGATGTCGAGATGGTTTGTGGGTTCGTCAAGGACAAGGAGGTCGCTCGGAGCGACGAGGGCACGCGCAAGCGCGACGCGCTTGGCCTGACCGCCCGACAAGCGACTGGTGTCAGCGTCGGTGAGAGAGGCCATGCCGAGATGGTCAAGAACGGCAGCTGCTTCCCAGTCGCGCTCGGCAACGGCCTCGACCGCGGCGAGGACCGTGCCTGTCGGCAACACCGGGCGCTGGGGGAGCGTGGCGATTCGAACATCACGACCTCGGCGAACGGCGCCCGATTCGGGCTCGACCTCGCCCGTAAGTACAGAAAGCAGAGTGGACTTTCCTGTTCCGTTCAGTCCGACGATCCCGAGCCTGTCGCCCGTGGAAAGGGTCAGCGAGACGTCGGTAAACATTGGGCGACCGGGACGGGTCATAGTCACTCGGTCGACATCCACGCAGATCATTGGCATGAGGCTACGACCAGTCGGCGACCTCGCTGTCCCCCTGTTGTTGTCCGGCTCGGTGCGAGTAGCGTTTCGCAGGTTCCATCGGGGGGATGGACCGCAAACAACATGACTGATTCCTCTTCGACCACTCTTGCTCCGACAGAGCCAGCGAAAGCACGGGCCCTAACGCGCCTGCGCGATCGGAAGAGCGATCCGTCACGTGAACGTCAACCCTGGACCGACCACTGGTGGTCGCCACTCGTGATCTTTGTATCGATCGGGGTCCTTGTTTGGATCGCAATTTGGTACGGCAATAACCATCTCGCGCACGATCCGTTTTTCCCGTATCGCGAATCGGTCGGGGACACCTGGTTCGGCGGCTTCGCTCGTTGGGATGCCGAGTGGTACCGGACGATCGTGCGCGAGGGCTACGTCTATTACCCGGGCGTTCAGTCGTCGGTTGCCTTTTGGCCGACCTACCCAATCGTCGTAAGTCTCTTTAGCTGGGCATTTCCAAGCATCTACATCACTGGAACTTTTGTGACTGTGTGTGGTGGAGCAACTGCAGTTGTTCTTCTGCGCAAATGGGCAAGGGTCTTTGTGCCGAGCAGCGTTGCCATTACAGCTGTTGTGTTGCTGTGTGTCTTTCCCTACAGCTGGTATCTCTACGGCGTTGTGTATTCCGACGCGTTGTTTGTTGCAACGGCAATCGGCGCGTTCTATCTCGTCGAACGTGATCGATATTTCTGGGCGGGCATGGTTGGAATTATGGCGACAGCAGGTCGTCCCGCCGGTTTGGTGGTCGCGTTCGCACTCGTCCTGCGCGTGATCGAGCGCAGGAATCTTGCAAAGGGAGCGAAGGGCCTCCGTGAACTTTTCAACCCGCGAACTCTCACGAGATCGGATGCACCGATCTTCCTTTCGTGGCTGGGTGTTGGTGGATGGTGTGTGTTCCTTTGGGTGAAGTTCGGCGATCCGCTGTTATTCGCTTCCATTGAGGCGAGTAAGGGTTGGGATCAAGGGGCTGGTCCTTCAACATGGTTGAAGTTCCGCCTCATTGAGGAACTTCAACACCGGCCGTTCGAATGGTCGACCATCGGACACGTGGCACACGGACTCGTTGTTCTTGGTGCGCTCTTTCTCCTTCCTCTTGTGAAGAAGCGATTCGGCTGGGCCTACACCGTCTATGCGTTGGGTCTCATCGCATTGCCGTTGCTCGGGACAAAAGATTTCTTTGGAGCCGGGCGGTATCTACTCGGCACGTTCCCCTGCATCGTCGTCGCTGCCGAACTTCTCGTTGCTCGTCCAAAAGCCCGTGCGGTGATCTTGCCGCTCTCGCTCATTGTGATGTTGTCGATGGCGGTCGCGTTCGGGCGTGGGTCCTACATTTCCTGACTCCAAAGCGATCTCCTCGCCGAAGCGAGGTGTCCGGGGTGCGGACCGGTAGCGTTCTGCTCCGGTGCCGGGACAACCCGGCAGTTCTCCCGTAGAGGTTTCAATGTCCGATCTCACTTCCGCCGTGACCGACGAGGTTTCGTCAACCAGCGAGTACGTGCTCACTGTTGCCCCCGAGGCGCTTGAACAGGTCTTGGGTATTCGTGACACCGAAGAAGATCCAGGAGCGATTGGTCTGCGCGTCGAGATCAACGGCGTCAAGGGCACCGACTTCGACTACGACCTTGGCTGGGCGACGATTGCCGACCTCGACGCAGAAGACGACCTGTCGTTGCAGGGCGGACTCAGCGTCGTTGTTGCGGCGAACAGCATCGAAAACATGCGCGGCGCGGTCCTCGACCTTCCACGATCGTCTGGACAGGGCGGATTTGTCATTAAGAACCCGAACCGGCCCGCACCGGTGAATCCTCTTGATGGTCGCGACATCGTGCTCACCGGCGAAATCCCCGACAAGGTGACACAACTTCTTGAAGAAGTGATCAATCCTGGCCTTGCCCAGCATGGCGGTTTCGCTGCCCTTGTCGGTGTCGAAGACACCACGGTTTTTCTCACGATGGGTGGCGGTTGCCAAGGGTGCGCAATGAGCGCAGCAACTTTGCGTGACGGAATCACGACCTCGATTCACGACGCGATTCCTGAGGTCACCGAGGTCATCGACGTCACCGATCACAACGCCGGTGACAACCCCTTCTACACCTGAGGCTGACTCATCAGATTCGGTGGCGGCACCGGTGTCGAGAAATTTCCCGAAGTGGTTGCTCAGCAGTGTTAAGTACCTCTAGGGTCACGGCACCGATCGGAGGGGGATCGTTCGTCTCCCTTTGTCGGCAGATCACTGATCTGCACAAGACCTGAAAAAAGGAAAGGGAGAAGATGGCTGACACTGTCCAAGAGTTCGTCTTCAATCTGACGTTCCCGTTTTCGAGGACGTTGGGTTCGACGCTCAGCACGTTCAGCTCAGCGCTGGCGCAGGGCCAGATCATTGGTGTTCGCACCGGTGGTCGAGTCATTGCACCGCCGCTTGAGTACGACCCTGATACCGCAGCCGATGCGGGCACTGATTGGGTGTGCGTTGGTCCGAAGGGAACCGTGTCCTCATGGACATGGGTGCCTGAACCAACCAACTTGCATCCGCTTGACCATGCATTCGGCTTCGCGTTCATCACCCTCGATGGTGCTGACACGCCAATGATTCACTTGGTCGACGCTGGGTCCGAGAGCGCAATGTCTGCGGGCATGCGCGTCGAAGCCAAGTTCAAGGCTCCGGCTGACTGTGTCGGTCGCATCGACGACATCATCGCTTTCGTTCCTGCATCTGATCCTTCGCCGAGCGAAGGTGCGGGCGAACCGTTCGAAGCTCCGGCAGAGAACGAGATCACGGAGATGGATGCGTTTTGCGATCTCCAATATGTCGACAACGCGTCTCCCACCACGCTCATGTGGGCAAAGGCCCTCATGGAAGGTCGCCTCATCGGACAGAAGTGTCCGCAGTGCGCCCGAACCATCGTGGGACCACGAGGCATGTGCAGTGTCTGCGCGATTGAGCTTGATGAGAGCCACATTGTCGAGGTTCCCGGCCGCGGTGTGGTGTCGAACTTCACGATCGTGACGCCGACCCCGTATCCCGGTCAGACCGAGACCGAGCCGTTCGCTCGTTGCTCGATCCTGCTCGACGGCGCTGATGCCGTTATCGCGCAGCAGGAAATTCTCGATGTTCCGGTTTCCGAACTCCGCGTTGGCATTCACGTTGAAGTTGTCTGGGCGCCCGAGAACGAGCGTTCCGCCGCAGATATCGATAACCGCAGTCGTGGAAGCGGTGGCGACATCATCGTCGGCTGGCGTACCACTGGAGAGCCGGATGAACCGGCTGATCGCTACTTGGATCGGATGATGTGATGGCACCTTCAGAAAATGACATTGCAATCGTCGGGTTTGCGCAGTTGCCGCCCGAGCGACGAACGAACCTGACTGAATCGGACTTGGTTTTGCGCTCCACTCGCGAGGTGATTGCGCAGGTCGGAATCGATAAGTCCGAGATCGGATTCACCGTCTCGGGTTCTTGCGACTACTTGTCGGGCCAAGGATTCTCATTTGTGCAGAACACCGACGCCTACGGCATGGTTCCTGCCATCAATGAGTCGCACGTAGAGATGGACGGTGCGTGGGCGATGTACGAGGCCTACGTTCGACTTCTTCAGGGCGACATCGACATCGCGATGGCCGTCGGTGTTGGAAAGAACTCCAACTCCGATCCATCGACCTTGTTCACTGTCGAGTTCGACCCGTACTACCTCACTCCGTTGGGTACCGACACCTGGACATTGGCCGCACTGCAGGCACGTGCGCTCATTGATTCCGGCAAGGCCACCGAACGGGACTTTGCTGAGGTCGTTGCTCGAAACCGGGCCAACGCCAAGTCGAACCCGTTTGCACAGGTGAAGGGCGACTATTCAGTCGACGAGCTGCTCGCAGCTGATTACGTGCGCAACCCGTTGCGTCGTCACGACCTGCCGCCGACAACTGATCAGGCCGCTGCTGTCATCCTTGCTCGCGGTAAGCGCGCTTACGACTTGTGTGAGCGTCCGGCGTGGATCACCGGCATCGATCATCGCATCGAGGCGCATTTGCCGACTGTTCGCAAAGACATCACCACTTCGGTCTCAACCCGCCTTGCTGCCGAGGCAGCTGGTGTTGGAAAGGGCCCGATCGAAGTTGCTGAGATCCATGCGCCATTCAGTTTCCAAGAGTTGATTCTTCGTGAATCACTGGGTCTTGACGCTTCCACCGAGGTCAACCCCTCCGGTGGTGCGCTTGCGGCTCACTCTGTCATGACCGTCGGCCTCATCCGCGTGGGTGAAGCCGCAAATCAGATCATCAAGAATGGCAAGAATCGCACGTTGGCTCACACCACGTCCGGACCTTGCCTTCAGCAGAATCTCGTCTGCGTCCTGGAAGGTGACCAATGAGCCATCAGCCTGTAGCAATCGTCGGTATCGGTCAGACACATCACAAGCGCAAGCGCGCCGATGTTTCGAT
>CAEZUO010000002.1_pt1 | contig 56602 bp, 55 predicted proteins | sample 7264501 | NCBI WGS metagenome assembly CAEZUO01 (sample SAMEA6813832, study PRJEB35770) | freshwater metagenome | biome: Freshwater; feature: Freshwater reservoir; material: water | place: Czech Republic | collected 2016-04-20 | depth 0.5m m
ATCTGCGCGCTCGATGCGCGAGTCATGATGAGCGGCCACCAATCGCGGCTGGCTTCAACACGGTCAGCGGCACCGAGATCAATGGCGGCGCCGGTGGCTCGAAGTTCTGCAATCAGTTGATCGTTGAGAGCAACAACGTTCGTATCGAAATGCGCCGTGGTGTTCTCGGCGTCGAGGTCGATGGGCGGTGTGGGGTAAGCGGGCATCAGGCGACGATCGCTGCGAGTTCTTCGTCGATGCGTGCCCGGTAATCGGCAACTTGCCGAGCTTGCTCTACTTCGTCCCAACCAAGTTCCGGGGCAATGAGTGCAGCGACGGTAGCGGCGGCCTCGGCGGAAGCATCGCGAGTCTCAAGTCGGGCTCGCGTGCGTCGACTGAGGATGTCATCGACTGTTGTGGCCATCTCGTAACGCACGGCAAAGATCGCTTCGGCACGTAGGTAGTGGAGTCCGGGAACGAGAGGTTCGGCGAGCGAGGGGTCGGATTCGGCGATCGAGAGAACAGTCGTTGCGTCAGATCCATACCGATTCGCAAGACGTCTGACGACTTCGCCTCCGAGCGGTGAAAGGGCATCAGAGGCCTCGACGAGTTCTTCGTAACCATTTGCACCGTGGATCTTTAGGTGCTTGGTTTTGCTGCGTCGGCGAAGTCGAGTGATGCGATCAGCGCCAAGAACTTCGGACAGCACTTCATCGATCGTGTCCGCAGCCATTTCTCGATAGGTCGTGAGTTTGCCGCCGGTGATTGTGACGACGCCGGAATCGGAACGACGAACCTTGTGTCGGCGTGAAAGGTCGGCGGTGCGGCCAGATGCTTCGGGATCGGCGACAAGCGGGCGAAGACCAGCCCACGTTCCGAGAATGTCGTCAGTCGTCACGGTTTCAGTGATGGAACCGTTGAGTGCACGCAGGAGGTACTCGACGTCGTCTTCGTTGCATTGAGGGTCGTCGACTGGCCCGGTGTAATCCGTATCGGTCGTGCCGACGAAGGTGAACTGGCCCCACGGCACAACGAACACTGAACGCTTATCGCCTGGCACGGGGATGACGGCGGCGACGGTGTTGCGAACCTTTGACCACGGGACCGTGATGTGAACACCCTTGGCCGGTCGAATCGAATGAGGATGCTCGCCTTCGTCGAGAGCACGAACATCGTCCGACCACACGCCAGCGGCATTCACCACGGCTTTGGTGGAAACAGTGAAGGTTCGACCGTCGGCCTTTACGACGACTCCGTTGACCTTGCCGCTTGCATCCTTCGTGAGATCGACAACCTCGGTTCGGTTGACGAGTGTTGCGCCGAATCGCAGTGCTGCGGTACGAGCAACGGTCACGACTAAGCGAGCATCGTCGGCTTCAGCGTCGTAATAGAGGTAGGACGGCATCAACTTGTCGGCAGGAAGAGTGGGGAACCACTCAAGCGCCTGCTTCTTCGAGACTCGCTTATGCATCTTGCCGATGCGAAGACCACCTGTGAGGTCGTACATCCACATGGCGGTGCCCATTGCTCGGGCGAGCTTTCGGTTCACCACGCCCTTCGACGAAAAGATGGGAATCAGGAACGGAAGCACCTTGACGAGATGCGGGGCATTGCGGCGCAGGATCTGGCGCTCGGCGAGTGCTTCGTACACGAGGCGCACATCGCCTTGTTGGAGATATCGGATTCCGCCGTGAACGAGCTTCGAAGACTTCGAAGATGTACCTGATGCGAAGTCGTCACGTTCGATGAGGGCGACGCGAAACCCCCGTGATGCGGCATCAAGCGCGCATCCGACGCCGGTGATGCCGCCGCCGATGACGACGACATCGAAGTCGGTGGATTCCAAGCGGAGAAGGGCATCGGAACGGTTGAAGGCGGTGGAGATCATCGCTGCGAGCCTAGAACGGACCAACTCAGAACGCCCGATCGCCTGACCTGCGGAAACGAAGACAGTGAGCCAGGCCGAATTCGGTTTGTGTCACCGGGCAGAGGGGGTCAATACTCCTCTTTCCCTATTCGCCCGCTCCGCAGGAGCCGTTCTGCACCCATGAATCACACTTGGCATTCACTGGCCGCCTGCACGGGTATTGACCCCGAGATCTTCTTTCCCGACCCCGAAGACGATGCTGACGCCATGCCGGCGAAGGTCGTCTGCGGTCAGTGCGACGTCCGCGAAGCCTGCCTCGAGCATGCACTCGCGGTTCGCGAGAAGGACGGCGTTTGGGGCGGCGCTACTGAGCGCGAGCGGCGTCGGATGATTCGTCAACGCCGTCGGACGGCCTGACCATGGAGTGGCCGGCAGTTCTTTCGACGCTCGTCGCCGGCACTGATCTCACCGCGGCGCAAGCCGGCGACGCGTTGCGCGAGATTCTCGCTGGCGACGCCACCGACGCGCAGATCGCCGCATTCCTCATTGCTCTTCGCATGAAGGGCGAATCGATCACCGAAGTGTCAGCCATGGTCGATGCGATGCTCGACTCGGCGGCACCGATTGAACTTCCTGCCGGACCCGATGCCATCGACATTGTCGGAACCGGTGGCGCCCCAAGTCGACGCGCCCATGCGCTGAATGTGTCGACGATGGCGAGTTTTGTCGCTGCGGGTGCGGGTGCTCGTGTGGTGAAGCACGGAAATCGAAAAGCCTCGTCGACTTCGGGATCTTTTGATCTGCTCGAAATGCTTGGCGTGCCACTCGAACTTGATGGTCCAGGAGTCGCGCATTGCGTGGCCGAAGCGGGAATTGGTTTCTGTTTCGCTCGTTCGTTCCACCCAGCGATGCGGCATGCAGGCCCAGTGCGCACACAACTTGGTGTGCCGACGGTGTTCAACTTTCTTGGACCGCTTTCACACCCGGCTCACGTCCAGCGTCAGGTGATTGGTGTCAGCGACTCAAGAATCGCGCCGATCGTTGTTGGAGTTCTCCAGCAACGCGGAGCACCGCGTGCGCTTGTCGTTACAGGCGACGATGGCATGGACGAGTTCACGACTACGACAACGAGCACGGTGCATGAACTTCGTGATGGTGGCGTCACAACGTCGACCTTTGATCCACGCGACATTGGAATCTCGCTCGTTTCGGTTGATGCGCTCGCCGGTGGCAGTCCAGAGGTAAATGCTGACATTGCTCGGAGGGTCTTCGCCGGCGAACAAGGTGCCTACCGAGACATTGTCTGTCTCAACGCAGCTGCTGGTCTTTTCGTTGCGGGCATCGTCGATGACATCGCCGCTGGCGTAGTGAGGGCACAAGCCTCAATCGACTCGGGTGCCACAGCGACTGTGCTCGATCGATTGATCAGCGCCGCGAACGACGCGACGAAGTAACAAAGTCGCTGTCGTCGACCGCGAGTCCTTTTCGCGGGGCAAACGAGGGAAGCGCTGGAAGTGCTGAAGTCAGTTCTCCGTCGCAGTGATCAAGAGTGAGATCAGGTGCGTTCTTGTCGAGCCACGAAGCGATACATCCGAGTTCATCGGCCAGTTCTCGGCCGAGTGGTGCGAGGGGTTCGTCGCTGCGGAAGAACTGATCGGTAGCGGTAGGAAGGCCAAGGCTCGGTAGTTCCCCTTCGCCCCAAGCCGATTGCAGGCGTCCGTGATCAAGCGCGACTCCGCCCAAAGGGCCGAGGTCTATGTGAATGTTTCCGGCCCTGCGGAGTTGATCGAATTTGCGCTGACGGTTGATGGCGCCGGCCAATGCGCTTGCTCGATCGCGGACGTCGGCGGCTTCTTCGAACCGTTCCTCGGTTGCGAGTGAGGTGATTCGTTCTGTGAGTGGTTGCAGAAGGAGGTCGGGTTCAGCGGTGAGTCCACGAACGGCTCGTTCAACGACGAGTCGGTACTCGTCGGGGTCGACGCCGCCAGCGCACGGGCACATCGACACACCAAGTTGTGCGGCCGTGCAAGGAGCGTCGCGTAGTGCACGCTTACCTATGCGACCGGCGCAACGACGAAGCGGAACTGAAGTGTGAATGGCATCGACGACTCGTTGTGCAGAGGACCGAGATGACAGCGGACCGAGATACAGGGCGCCGTCGTCTTTCACGTCTTTCACGATTGAGAGGCGAGGGAAGGTTTCGGAAAGCGTGAGCTTCACATAGACATACCGACCCCAGTCTTTGAGCTGTCGGTTGTAACCCGGCATGTACTGGTGAATAAGACGAATCTCGTGCACCGCAGCAGATAGTGGGTGAGGATGGACGACGTGGTCGATATGGGCGGTCTCTCGGAGTAGCGATCCGATCTTCCGGCGGTCGTCGCCCGAGAAATACGAGCGCACTCGTGCGCGGAGATTGGTGGCCTTTCCGATGTAGAGCACATCGCCTCGAGCGTTACGGAACAGATAGACGCCGGGGGATCGGGGAAGTGAATCGGTAAGGCGGAGTTTCTGTGCGCTGGCATGGCCGGCCATTTTCGGTAACGAGAGAAGGTCATCGAGACCCGTGACTCCGAGACCGCCGGCGCGCTCGATCAGGAGATGCAGGAGATCGCCAGTCGCTAATGCGTCGTCAAGCGCACGGTGTGATGGTTTGTGATCGAGTCTCAAGTGTTCGGCAAGAGTCCCAAGTTTGCAGTTTGGAACTTCGTTGCGGACCAGTCGTCGAGCAAGCGCAACGGTATCGACGGCGCGATTCGTGAGTTTCGGGCGTTGGTCGCGTTCGAGGGCGGCTTGTACAAACGAAAGGTCGAATCGGATGTTGTGTCCGACGATGACCGCATCGCCGATGAACTCAAGCAACGACGGAAGCACCGCCTCGATGCGCGGAGCCGGCATCACCATGGAATGGGTGATGCCGGTGAGTACCGTGATCTCGGGAGGAATCGCGCAACCTGGGTTTACGAGCGTCTGGAATGTGCCGAGACATTCGCCGCCGCGGAGTTTCACCGCACCAATTTCGGTGATCCCACACGTAGATGCTGATCCGCCCGTGGTTTCGAGATCGATGATGCAGAACGTGACCTGTGAAAGAGGCGTGCCGAGATCGTCGAGCGACAACTGCAGCGGATCTTGGGCGGGGGAGCGCACTCAGGCAGTCTTATCGAACGTGCGTTCGTATGCAAGGAGGTTGTTCCAGCCTCGCTAGTCTCGCTGCGTGTCCTCCACCCGTTATCGCTGCACCGCTTGCGGAAATCTCACTCGTTTCGACGTTGTCTCTACGAAGCGCACTCGTGCGTTTCACCACTACACGGTGGGCGGAGAGCTCGAGGTCGAGAGTGAGGAGATTCTTTCCGAATCAATCGAAGAAGTGTCGTGTCACTGGTGTGGCACTGGTGGTTCGGTCGTTCAGACCCAACCGCCGGCATAAGACACGTACTGGCCGGTCGTAAAGGTGCTCGTTCCGTCGAGGAACGGTGCACAGAACGCAGCGAACTCATCCATACGGCCGAGTCGTCGCATTGGTACCTGCTTTTCGAACATCTCGCGCACAGCCGGATCTTTTGCTCCGGTGGCTTCAAGGAACTCGGGGAAGTCCATGAAGTTCGTTCCGACCGCATTGACCTGAACGTTTTTGCGTGCAACTTCACCAGCCACATTGCGCGTGAGCATCGTCGCTCCGGCGCGAACCGATGAATACAGCGAAGCTCCGGGGGTTGGTCGTGCGCCCGCTGCACTCGTAATGACCAATACCTGGCCTGAACCTTGTGCGACCAGTGGCGGGATGACGGCTTTGAGAAAGTGGTACGGCGCATAGAGACAGCCATCGACGATTTTCTCGTACTGATCGATCGTGGACTCAAGGAATGAACCAGGAATGATTTGTCCGGACGCAGCGACAGCGGCATCGAAGTGGCCGAAGTGAGCGAGCGCTGCATCGACGAGTTTCTGCGAGTTCTCGGGCTTGGCGATGTTCGACACCTTCTCCACGGCGAGAACGGTTGTGCCGAGGGCTTCAAGTTCGGTGACGAGTTCTGGCTCGGGGTCGCCGAGGACGAGATCGTGGCCGCGACGAGCAAGCATGCGGGACATTTCTGGACCCACGTAATGGCGAGCATCGGCGACAAGGGCGACTCGTCGAGTGGTGGTGTCAGTCATGGCAGGCCTCCGGGATCTTCGGTAGCGTCAGTCGTGTCAATGGTATTGACACAACCATCTCCGTCAACATACCCGTTGGCGAACTTTGAGGGGCATGAACATGGAACTCCAAGGCAAAGTCGCAGTCGTTACCGGCGCTGCGTCGGGTATTGGCCTCGCCGCTGCAGAACGATTCGTTGCTGAAGGAATGTCGGTCGTGATGGCCGATATCGAAGCCCCTCTTCTCAACGAACACGTGTCGCGCCTGCAGGCCGATGGCGCTCCGGTCGTTCCCTTCGTGTTCGATGTTTCCGATGCGGCACAGGTCGCCGCCCTTCGTGATTTCGCAGTTGAGAGTTACGGCGCTGTGCATCTGCTCTTCAATAACGCCGGAGTTGGTGGAACTGGCAAGTCGACATGGAAGACAAAACCTGCTGCGTGGGATTGGGTAATTGGCGTCGACCTTCTTGGTGTCGCCTATGGCGTCGAAGCGTTCACGTCGCTCATGGTCGAACAAGGCGAAGGTCATATCGTCAACACGGCCTCCGAAGCTGGACTTTGCGCAACACCGATGCTCGGGGCGTATCACGCCGCGAAATACGGCGTCGTCGGATTGTCAGAAGCGTTGGTCATGGAACTCGCTGGAACAGGTGTTGGCGTGTCATGCCTTTGCCCAGAACTTGTCGACACGAAAATTTTTGAATCGACGCGCAACGCTCCGGCCCATCTCGGTCTTCCCAAGCCCGATTCTGTGCCGATCGAAATGCTCGAATCGTTCATGAAGACAAAGGCAATCGATCCTGCTGTTGTTGCCGGCAACGTTGTCGATGCCGTGCGCTCCAATTCGTTCTGGATTCTCACTCACGAGGTGACGCATGCCCGAGCACAGCACCGCAACGAATCTCAGCAACGCGGCGATACCCCGTCGATGATTCCAATGAACGGAGCTCAGTGATGTCGCTGAATGCGAACTATGGCGGCGAGATTGGCCGCACTCACGCTGAATCGACTCCTTGGTGGCCGCCGGCCAAGCACCCTGGGGACGATGCTCCAAACGTTGTCGTCATCCTTTTCGACGATCTTGGTTTCTCGCACCTCAATTGTTTTGGCTCCGACATGGCCACGCCAAACATCGACAAGTTGGCCAGCAATGGTCTGCGCTTTTCGAACTTCCACGTAACGCCGCTGTGTTCGCCGACACGAGCAGCGCTGCTGACGGGCCGCAATCACCACACCGTCGGAATGCGAAGCATCGCCAATTTCAACACTGGCTATCCGCACATGACCGGTCGCATTTCTGAAAATGCGACAACGATGGGCGAGGTTTTGCGTGAAGTCGGGTACACGACGTTTGCGCTTGGAAAGTGGCATTTGTGTCCTATGGACGAAGCCTCCGCTGCCGGGCCGTACGACGCGTGGCCATTGCAACGTGGCTTCGATCGTTTCTACGGATTCCTCGATGGCGAAACCGATCAGTTCGCCCCAGACCTTGTGTACGACAACCATCGAGTCGATCCGGCAGCGACTGCGGCCGAGGGATATCACCTCAGTGAAGATCTGGTCGACAAAGCGATCGAGTTCATCCACGACACCGTCTCGATTCGACCCGATCGCCCGTTCTTCACCTACCTCGCCTTTGGGGCAACTCATGCTCCGCATCAGGCGCCCGAGGAGTATCTCGCTCGCCATCGAGGCAAGTACGACGAAGGCTGGGATGTTGCGCGCGAACGTTGGTTCGCAAAGCAGATTGAACTCGGTCTGATTCCCGCTGACACCCAACTCGCACCGCGGAACCCGGGAGTCGAACCTTGGGATTCTCTGCCCGAGAACCAGAAGAAACTCGCACTTGCCTTGCAAGAAGCTTTTGGTGCGTTCCTCGAACATACCGACGCGCAAATTGGCCGCTTGGTCGATGAACTCGATGCGCTCGGGAAATTGGACAACACCGTCATCGTGGTCATGGCCGACAACGGAGCAAGCCAAGAAGGCGGGCCGTTCGGAGTTCTGCATGAAATGAAGTTCTTCAACTTCATGATCGAGACTCCCGACGAAGCTGTTGATCGCATCCCAGAAATCGGTGGTCCAGATTCGCACGCGAACTATCCGTGGGGGTGGGCGCAAGCAGGAAATACGCCGTTCAGGTGGTACAAGCAGAACACCCACGAGGGCGGTGTGCACGTTCCGTTTGTGATGCATTGGCCTGCAGGTATTTCCGACGGTGGTGCGATTCGCGATCAGTTCCACTACGTCACCGATGTTGCGCCAACGATTTACGAAATCATCGGCGTCGAGGCGCCAGCGGTCTACCGCGGTGTCGAGCAATTCCCGATTGCGGGTGAGTCGATGACCTATGCCTTCACGAACGCCGACGCATCAACTAATCACGATGTCCAGTACTTCGAGATGTTTGGTCACCGTGCGATGTACGACGCCGGCTGGAAGGCCGTGACCCGACATACTCCTGGCCTTTCATTTGATGACGATGTGTGGGAGCTCTACAACCTCAACGTTGATCCTTCCGAGTGCAACGACTTGGCGGCAGTTGAGCCCGAACGCCTTACACAGATGATCGAACAGTGGTGGGCCGAGGCCGAAACCTACGGCGTCCTTCCCCTCGATGACCGCGGCGTTGAGTTGTTCGGAGCGCGGTTTGGCGAGCATTCGCCCCATCGTCCCGACCGTCGCTATTCCTATTTTCCGCCGATGGCTCCGTTGCCCTCGCAGAGTTCCGCCGCGCTTGGTGGTCGAGGGTGGACACTCAATGCGACCATCAACCGTGAATCCGGTCAAGGTGGCGTGTTGTACGCGCTCGGTAACGGCAATAGCGGTCTCACTGTGTTCGTGCAGAACAACAGACTCGTCTTCGATTACAACGTGTTTGGCGATCACTTCGAGATTGAATCCGACCGCGAAGTGCCTGTCGGCAATTCGGTGGTCGGAGTTCGCTTCGAACGCACGGGTAAAGGTGGACATGCATCCGTGGTTATCGATGGCGCCGACTGCGGCACTGTCGAGTTCCCGTTTGTTATGCGAGTGATCTCAAGCATGGGATCAAGTATCGGCTTCGACCACGGCCTGCCGGTGAGTCGTCGCTATTCCGATGCATTCCCATTCGAGGGAACTTTGCATCGCGTCGATATCGAGCTCGCGAAATCTCGCAAACCCGAATCTGCAGATGACGCAGCGGCATCCCAGCGCGCTGGTATGGCCCGTCAGTGAGCGAAGCGTTCCCTAGATCCGGTTACTGGCCGAGTTCCTGGCCGGCAGAAGACGCTGGACCGCTGCGCCAACAAGTGACTGCGGGAGCATTCGCTGGACTTCCAACGGCTGATCCCAGAGTTGTTTCGCGCGATGCGCACGGTGCCACGATGGTGGTGCGTCGCGATTCAGGCGAAGTGTTTCTGCACGGACACAGCGTGGGCGGCGAAAGTTCTGTTCAGACAAGTTGGGTCGAACGCATTGATCCCAACACATTGGAGACGCTGAAACGGGTTGACGAACTCCCCGGAGGTTCGGCATGGCCGGGCGGAATCGCTGCGCATGCGGATGGTTCACTCATCATTGTTTTTGGTAACCACGTCCATCGGCTGACAGCCAACCTTGAGGTCGAGGCCTCTGTAGAGCTGCCGCGAGAGCGCCCGTATAACTCGTTCGTTGTTCTTCCCGACGGCCATCTCGTCACGAAAGACTTCGGCGGACGTCTTCCCGGTGCCGAAGCATCGTTCGTGGCGGAGAACTGCGAGGTGCTGGTTCTTTCTCCCACCACACTTGAGATCGTTTCGCGGGTCGAACTTTCAGAACCATCGATCGCGCGTCTGTCGGCCGATGGCGACACGGTCTACGTCGTCGGCGACCATTCGATGTTCCGGTTGGCGTGGAACGGCGCATCACTCGAACTCGACCCAACATTCACTCCTCGGTATCGCACCATCGAGGGCCAGACCTACGGATGGGATGCAGTTCTCGCTCTCGGTGCCGCGTGGTTTCTCGATAACGGCGGCGGCAGCGAGAACTACGTCGGCACCTTTCGTGGCCAAGGAATTTCACCGGCGCCACTACATCTAGTTCGCGTCGATCTCGAAACTGCAGCGGTGGCGCTCACGGAAATCTGTGGACTTCCCAACGGAATGGTCGCGAATCCGCCATTGATCGATGAGCGCCGCATGATCGCCGTTGGGTTCGACAGCGCAAATGGCGTCCTCGCTGCGTTCGATATCGATGCTGATGGTTCAACTTCGCCTCGCTGGAGCGTTGAACAAAATCACGGATCGCACATGATTCTTGACCCCACCTCAGGCCTCTTCCTCTCAGCCCATCACGACAACGAACGATGGATGGAACAGTTCGTAGTGCGTGAAATTGCCAGCGGACGCGAAGTCGCGCGACTTGATTCGGGAAGTCCGCTGCAATCGGTCGTGTTTCCTGCCGTCGGTGAATCGCGCACTGTCTACGCGTGTTCCTTCTCGACGGTAAGTGCGCTCAGCTGGTGATGTGGGTGGCCGAGTGCGTGCCGCCGGTGAACTGATCGAGTCCGTCGGGTAACGGTCGCAACTCATCGCAGAGCGAACGACTTGGTCGCGTCTCGCAGTAGCCGAGAATGCGCATGCCGGTGAAGTGGTGCACGCCTACTGGGTCGAGCGGGCTGCGGCCGTGCACAGGGCCCATGTAGAACGGGCCCGGCGGGGGAGGTAGTTCGCTTGTTCGTAAGCCGACGATTTCTGTTGTCGATGGAATCCACCACAGGTGCCATGCCGCGTCGGGGTCGTCGGTTGATCGCCAACCGCGACCGAGATCAATTTCATTGTCGGCACCGCGCATGCGCACGAAGTGGCCGGGCGTTGCGAGGTCGGTGCGCGGTGCGGGCGGTTTCCATCCGCTTATGGAGAGTCCGTAGAAACCCAGAACGACGAAGGTCGCGAATGCGAGAACGCCGAGGAAGATCCAGGTGGACACCTTGGCGAGGTTAGGCGGGAACGACCTCGACGGGAATGCCGTTCACCGCTTGATTGCCTGAAAGCTGATCAACGAAGTGTCCGGGAGCAAGCAGGTTTGAATTAACGCCTGCATGTTCACGAGCAACAGAGAGGCGAGTGCCGGCTTTGTCGTGACCCCAACCATGGGGGAGCGATACGACACCACGCATCATTTCATCGCTGATCTCAACGGGAACCTCGATGGAACCGGCTTCGCTGGTGACGCGGGCGCTTGCTCCCTCGGTGAGACCGAGTTCGGACGCATCGTCGGGATGCACGATGAGCGTGCAGCGATTGCCCGCCTTCACGAGCACCTTGATGTTGTGCATCCAGGTGTTCTTCGACTTGATGTTGCGTCGGCTCACGAGCACATACGCATCGGGATCGCGGTCGAGTGCCTTCTTCAGTCGAGGAAGATCGCTGAGGATGTACTCGGGGGCCAGTTGGATCTTTCCTGACGGCGTGCCGATGACTTCAGGAACGCGATTGGGAACCATCGGCCCGAGATCGACACCGTGCACCGCGTCTTTCACCTTCTGAAGGTTGAGGCCATCGGGGTCTTCGCCGTATCGGTCGCCCCACGGGCCCATCCGCAACTGGAGATCGATCATTCGCTCGGGGCCGCCGTGGTCATAAAGCGGAAGCGTGGTTTCGGGATCGCGTCCGTACATCTGACACATGGTGGTGAACCAACCATCGTCGAGTGCTTCGAAATCGAAGTCGGCGTCCTTCTTGCCCGCGCATAACCAACCGAGGCGAGCGAGAATCTCCCATTCGGGCACGTAATCCTCGCCCGTGTCGAACAATTGATCACTCCACTTCGAGGCAGAACCGATCGACCATGCCCACATGAGTTCATCGAAGTGCGGTGACTCGAGCGGTGACGGGCCAGGAAGAAGTACGTGTGCGAAACGAGTGGTTTCGTTCATGTAGCAATCGATAGCGATGAGGCAGTCGAGTAATGGAAGCGCGTCTTCAAGGTTCTGAGAGTCGGGAACCGAAAGCGCAGGGTTTGCGGCGATGTTGATGAGCGCTTTGATCTGGCCCTTGCCCGGCGTCGCGATTTCTTCGGCCAGACAGGAGCAGGGAACCTGACCAAGGATTTCTGGTGCGCCACGAACTCGGCTGCGCCAGCGACCGAACTCAGGCTCGCCCATGATTTTTGTGTCGGGGACCCACGTAATTGGTTTGGCGGCGGGCTTGCCAAACAACATGCCACCGGACTTGTCGAACTGTCCGGCGATGATGTTGACAACGTCAACGAGCCATGAAGCAAGCGTTCCGAACTCTTGATTGCACAGGCCGATGCGGCCGTAAAGACCGCCGCGCTCGGCGTTCGCAAGGTCGCGTGCGATGCGACGGATGGTGTCGGCAGGAATGCGGCAGAAGTCAGCGACTCGTTCGGGCGTGAAGTCAGCACACGCTTCGCGAACTTGTTCGACACCTTCAACAAGACCTTCAACGTTTCCGAGGCTGAACAGTCCTTCACTGAAGATGACGTTGCACATTGCGAGAAGGAATGCCGCGTCGGTGCCAGGAACAATAGGGAGCCATTCGCTGGCATGGTCTGCAGTGATCGTTCGACGAGGATCAATCACGATGACCTGACCGCCGCGTGCTTTGATGCCGTCGATCTGAGCAAGTTGATCGGGGCTGGCGAGCAACGAACCGCCAGAGGCTTGCGGATTGCCGCCCATGATCACCCAGTAATCGGTGTGAGCGATGTCGACCGTGGGGATCTTCCACATGTTTCCGTACATCAAGACCGACGACACATTCTTCGGCCATTGATCGACAGTTCCAGCGGAATAGATCATTGGGAAGTTGGCCTGGCCCATGAGCAGCGCGCCGTAACGGCTGAGGCTGAACGAGTGGCCAGCGGGGTTGCCAATGAACGCGGTCATTGATTCGATGCCGTGTTCGTTGAGCACGCCGTGCAGGAGTTCTTCGCATTTCGCGAATGCTTCGTCCCACGAGACCTCTCGCCACGTTTCGCCTTCGCGGATCATGGGGACGCGAATGCGGTCGGGGTCCTCATGCAATCGACCAAGCGTTGTGCCCTTGGGGCAGATGAATCCCTTGGACCAGACATCGTCTCGATCGGGACGGATCACCTTCACATGGTCGTCGTCATCAAGATGGACTTCGAGGCCGCACATGCACTCACAGAGCGGGCACTGGCGCAGAAAGACCCGGGTGCCATCGGGATCGGTCCGGTGCTGGCGACCAATGACCTTTTGGCGTGTTGTCGGTGTGGCGACGGGAACTTCCATGGTGCGACCCCCCGGTGCGTTGGAACGGTGGAGAGCGTAGACCGGGGGACTGTCTCACCCGTTCGGCAGTCTTTCGGCATGGACACACCTTCCCCTTCCTTCACCATCGATTGCGATACCTGCGTCATGCAGCACACCGATGCCTGCGGCGACTGTGTCGTGTCATTCATCTGCTCCCGAGAGCCCGGCGATGCCGTCGTGGTCGACATCAACGAGTATCGAGCTCTCGAAATGCTGGCCGAGTCAGGGCTGGTGCCCGAACTTCGCCATCGTGGGCGCCCGGGCGATTCTTCCCAGCGCCGCCACCGCACGGGCTGATCGCTTCACCTGTGACAATGGGGCCGTGAACGCGCCCAGCCTCATCGACCAACTCAACGATGCGGCCCAGCGTGCGGGACTCGTTGCCCTCGGTGTTGCGGCGGTCGAACCATTTACCGACACGCGTGAGATTCTTGAAACTCGCAAAGCCGATGGCCTCCACGGAGGCATGGCGTTCACCTATCGCGATCCGGTGCGTTCAACCGATCCGGAGCGGATCCTTGCCGGCGCTTGTTCACTTGTTGTCGGAGCGTTTCCGTATGCCGCAGGGCAAGTGAACGAGCCGTCATTCGATGGTCCCGCCGGTCGTGTTGCTCGCTACGCCATCACCGATCACTACGCCGCATTGCGCTCTGCGCTCGATCAGGTTGCAGCAGTGCTTGAAGCCGCAGGCCATCGCACTCGTGTTGTGCTCGATGACAATGCGCTCGTCGATCGCGCTGCAGCGCAGCGCGCCGGGTTGGGGTGGTTCGGACACAACGCAAACCTCCTGGTGCCCGGTTACGGAAGTTGGGTCGTGCTCGGCTCAATCGTCACCGATGCAGATCTTTCGCCTTCCGAACCCGTGCCCGATGGTTGCGGTACCTGTCGACGGTGTCTCGATGGCTGTCCGACCGGTGCAATCGTCGCCCCCGGCGTGGTTGATGCTCGCCGTTGTCTGGCGTGGCTTGTTCAGGCTGAAGGCACGTTCCCGATGGAGTTTCGAGAAGCGCTCGGCGATCGAATTTATGGATGCGATGAATGCCAAGAAGTGTGTCCACCGGCGAGACGCAGCCCGCAGGCGAAAGAAACCATCGACGCGTCGTCGTCATGGGTCGATTTGTTGTGGATGCTGAACGCCGAAGACGATGAACTTCTTTCGCAGGTCGGTCGTTGGTATATCCCGCGTCGCGATCCGCGTTACTTGCGCCGAAACGCGTTGCTTGCGATCGGGAACTCGGCGGATCCGCACGATGCCGACGTTCGTGCCGCAGTCGAAGCGTTTGCACTCGCCGACGATGAGATGTTGAGCGAACACGCGAAGTGGTCGTTGCAGCGACTTGATGAGCGTGCGCAGGCGCAGCGATGAAGCATCTTCTTGTCACGAATGACTTCCCGCCGAAGGTTGGCGGTATTCAGAACTATTTGTGGGAGTTGTGGCGTCGACTTCCACCTGAGTCGACAACTGTGCTTACGACTCTGTATCGCGGGGCAAACGATTTCGACGCGCAGCAACCGATTCGAATCGAACGCGATCGATCCAAGGTGTTGTTGCCTACGCGCGCGCTTGCGCGACGCATCGACAAACTGGCCGCCGAACTTGATGTCGATCTTGTGTTGCTTGATCCCGCCGTTCCGCTCGGCATTGTTGGACCTTGGCTCGAGCGGCCCTATGGGGTCGTTGTCCATGGCGCAGAAGTGACCGTTCCTGGCCGGTTGCCGATTGCTGGTTCGGTTTTGCGTCGTGTGCTGCGCGGAGCCGAGGTTGTCATTGCCGCTGGCGGGTATCCCGCGGCGGAAGCGCGTCGATGTGCAGGCATAGACCTTCCGACGATCATCGTTCCGCCGGGTGTCGACACCGACCGCTTTGTTCCGTTGGGGGACGGCGAACGCAAAGAGGTTCGGCGCCGACTGGGGTTCGATCCAGATGCCCCCCTCATCGTGGGCATGAGTCGGCTTGTTCCACGAAAAGGATTCGATGTCGTAATCGACGCGAGCGCCGAGTTGGCCAACCGATGGCCCACGTTGCAGGTTGCAATTGCAGGTTCGGGTCGCGACCGTGCCCGGCTTGAACGACGAGCAAAGCGTCGAGGAGCTCCGGTGCGATTTTTGGGTCGTGTCGACGATGCCGACCTCATTCCCTTTCTCGGTTCTGCCGACGTCTTCGCAATGTTGTGTCGAAACCGTTGGGCAGGACTTGAGCAAGAAGGTTTCGGCATCGTGTTTCTTGAAGCGGCAGCGTGCGGCGTTCCCGTCGTGGCGGGACTGAGCGGCGGTTCCGCCGAAGCTGTTGTCGATGGCCAGACTGGCATCGTTGTCGAGCATCCTCGCGAAACTTCGGCGGTTGTTCGAGCGATCGAACGTCTACTCAAAGATGCTGTGCTGGCCCGCCAATTAGGGGATGCTGGACGACATCGAGCCGAAGTCGAGTTCACTCATGATCGACTGGCAACATTGCTGTACCAAGAACTGGAACGGATCGGGTCCTGACGTGACTGACGAGAAGAACATCGCTGGTGATCTGAACGAGGCTGCGTCTCCGCAAGTACTCGCCGGAACCGGCATTCTCAGAGCAACTGTTTTGGGAACGGCGGCGTTCGTGCTGCTGGGGCTCGCTGCGTCGATCTTTCAGGGAGCACTCACCGGTGCCTACGTGGCCCTTTCCTTGTTCGAATTCTTTGTCGGAATGATCGTGTTTGTACTTGCCTTCTTCCGCGCTATTGATCGAAGTCGGACAGAAGCAATCGGAATCGGCGGTCTTTTCTTTGCCTCTGGATCGGCACCTAAGCGCGTGCAGGTCATCCTCATGGTTTCGTTGACGGTGCAGGTTGTCGTCTCGATCATTGTCGCGTCGCTTCACCTCTACACCGGACTCGCCTTCGGAGTCCTCGCTCCGATGTGGGCGCTTGGATTCACCGGTTTGTGGGTTGCCGCGTACGGAACCTTTCCGGAACGAGAGCCAGAGCTCAGCCGGACCGGGCGTCGGGACGAGGCTCGACGTCTTCACAAACAGTCGGCGCCGAAGAAGCCAGCAGACGACGCCGAGTAGGGGCGGAGTAGGGTACGAACATGTCCGAACAGGCCAAAGAGCAGATCCGCATTGCAGCCCCGGTCGAGCGTTGTTTCGCGACGTTGGTCGACTTCTCTTCGTACCCCGAATGGGCGGGCGATCTCAAAGAGGTCAGCGTTGTTGAATCCGATGCAGATGGCCGCGCAATCGTTGTTGAGTTCCGCGCCGCCGCCATGGGCCGAAGCACCACCTATCAACTTCGTTATGACTACGCCGCAGCCCCGAACCGCTTGGGCTGGGAACTCGTCGAAGGCGATCTTCCTCGTGAACTCGATGGCGCCTACGTATTGACTGCCGCCGAAGACGGCGCGGCCACTGACGTTGTCTATGAACTGGCGATCGATTTGGTCTACCCAATTCCAGGGTTCGTCAAGCGTCGTGCTGAAGGTCGCATCATCAAGACCGCCCTCGGAGAGCTCAAAGCGCGGGTCGAGGGTTCTCCTCGCCCGAGTGACGACGACTGAATCGTCGAGTCAATGGCGCCCGACGAAGACGCGATGCGGGCGGCAGCTCGTGAATTGATTGCAGCGGGTCGGTCATTTCTTGACGCAGCCGAAGCGTTGATCGATGACCCTTCTGCAACCGAACGAGTCGTTGGCGTTGTGTCGGCTATTGCGCAACAGGCACAACGAGTCGCCACCGACGTGGTCAAAGACATGACTAGCGGTTCTGAGGGAACCGACAAATGTTCCTGAGCGCAGCGTGGGTCTGAGGCATACGCTCGGTTGAAGCAGTTCAACAACTGAGGAGGCTCCATGACCGTGATCACCGAGACAACGATCAAGGAATTGGCGAGTTTCAAAAGCGCCGACACACCCGTTGTGAGTTGTTACCTCGATGTTGATGGTCGTCGACAGATTCGTCCGAAGGATTACCAGCTCGAACTTGAGTCGTTGAAGAAACAGTTGCTTGCGACACATCCTGGGCAGACATTCGATGCCGATTTTGCGCTCATTTCTGAGTATGTCTCAACACAGCTCGATCGCCATGGCGTTCGTGGCATCGCCATGTTCTCGTGTGCAGACAAAAAGTATTGGAAAGTGATTCGGATTCCAGTTTCCGTAGCGAATCGGCTTTCAGTCAATCAATCGCCGGTGGTGGCGCCACTTGAAGCAATCGTTCAACAACTCGAGCCACTAGGCGTCTTGCTTGTTGATCGCCAACGGGCCCGGATGTTCATCTTTCAATTCGGGGAAGTTGTAGAGCGGACCGAACTTTTCGAAGCGCTTCCCCGGGACTACGACCGTCGCGACGATGCGAGTCGTGGTTCTCGCGAGCGAGAGCAACACCACATTGATGAACTCGCCCATCAGCATTTTCGCCATTCGACTGAAGCGGTGTTTCGTCTTTTTCAGCAACGAGGATTCGGTCGCCTGACCATTGGAGCCACAGACGAGGTCTACGCCGCCGTTGAACACGAACTGCACCCGTATCTTCGTGAACGATTGGCTCCTCGTATTCACGTTCCGGTTGCTGCGAACGAAACTGACATTGTCAAGGCGGCGTTTGAGATCGAGCGGGTTGTTGAACTCGAACGTGAACAAGCAGCAGTCACGAAACTTCGCGACGCGATTGGCTCGGGGAGCAAAGGAACAGCTGGTCTTGATGCGGTTCTCGGTGCGCTGAATGAGCGGCGCGTGGCCACTCTGCTTGTCTCGAACGGATTCGAGGAATCGGGTTGGTTGTGTCCGTGTGGAGCGCTAGCCGTGAAAGGACCCAGGTGTCCGGTCGATGGTCAGGAGATGGAACGTGTGGACGATGTCGTCAGCGACGCGGTCGACGCGGCACTCCTCGAGGGGGCTCATGTCGTGACGTGCGAAGGCAACGCGGATCTCGATGTGCACGGCCGTATTGGTGCCCTTCTTCGCTACTAACGCAAGTTTCGACCTTGAGCTTCGGACAACGTCGCTCTGATGGACTAATCATTCTCCTGTGAGTAAACGATTGGTCGGCATCGATGTAGGCGGCACAAAGACGCTGGCTGTTGCTGTTGATCGTTCGCAACCCACTGAAATCCTTGAGCGACATCTTGTTCCGACTCCTTCAACGGCTGAAGGCGTCATCTCCACGCTTGTTGAACTCGCGAAGCGATGTGGAACCGAGAGCCACCTCGGCATCGGTCTGGCCGGTTTGGTCGAAGACGGTGACGTGTTGCGCGCGGCCCCGAATCTTCAATGCATGATCGATGTTCCCGTTCGATCTGCTGTCGAGGACGCGCTTGGCATTTCGGTAAACATCGATAACGACGCCACATGCGCGCTCGTCGCAGAGATGACCTACGGCGCAGCTCAAGGTAGTGACGACGCCGTCCTCATCACGCTCGGAACTGGCATCGGCGGGGGAGTCGCAATCGGTGGCTCGGTCCGACGCGGGGCTCACGGGTTTGCTGGCGAACCTGGTCACATGTGTGTCGACCCATCGGGGCCGCGTTGCGTCTGTGGTCGCCATGGTTGTTGGGAGCGTTACGCCTCAGGTGCGGGATTGGTGTGGTTGGCGCAACAGAGCGGCCTGGCCGCTGATCGCAACGGAGATCCCATAACGGGTGAAGCGCTTGCGGATCTCGCTCGTGCTGGCGACGCTGCCGCTCTCGATGTTTGGGCCGCGTTTGCCGAATGGCTGGCACGGGGTCTCGCGAATCTCGCTGATGTTCTCGACCCCGAACTCTTTGTGATTGGCGGGGGACTGGTGTCGGTGTCGGATTTGTACCTCGATCGGGCGCGGCAACTCTTCTTCGATGAGGTTCTCGGTGGGCGTTCTCGGCGCCGTACTCGCATCGAGCCGGCCCAATCGGGGCCCTTGGCGGGTGCCATTGGCGCCGCGCTGCTCCACTAACCTCGCCCAAATGGAGTTCCGCCGAATTACTTCGCTGCCGCCGTATGTCTTCACGATTATCGATTCGTTGAAGATCGAGGCACGCCGCGCCGGTCAGGACGTCATCGACCTCGGATTCGGCAACCCAGACCTTCCATCACCCGACATTGCGGTTGAGAAGTTGTCCGAGGCTGCGCACAATTCTCGAAACCACCGTTACTCAGCAAGTCGTGGTATTCCGAAACTTCGTGAAGCGATTGCCGGCTACTACCAGCATCGATTCGGGGTCACGCTCGATCCCGATACTGAAGTCATCAGCACGATCGGCGCCAAAGAGGGTTTCTCTCATCTCATGTGGACGCTGTTGCAGCCGGGCGATGCCGCGCTTGTTCCATCGCCGTCGTATCCGATCCACATTTTCGGTCCGCTGTTCGCGGGTGCAGACATCCGCGAGGTTCCGCTCGGAACGGGTCAAGACTTCTTTGACAATCTTCGTGAGCAGTGGGAGTACTCCTGGCCCAAGCCACGCGTCATCGTCATGTCGTTTCCGCATAACCCAACCACCACCTGTGTTGATCTTGAGTTCATGCAGAAGGTTGTCGACTTCGCCCGTGAACACGATGTCGTTGTGGTGCATGACAACGCTTATGCCGATATTGGTTTCGATGGGTACCGTCCACCATCGATTCTTCAGGCCGAAGGCGCCAAAGAAGTTGCCGTTGAGCTCTACTCAATGACGAAGTCGTTCTCGATGGCTGGTTGGCGCGTTGCGTTCATGCTCGGTCGCGCCGACGTGGTCGCCGCATTGGCCAAGTTCAAGAGTTATCTCGATTACGGCACGTTCCAGCCGATCCAGATTGCCGCCACGGTCACGCTCAACGAAGCAGCCGATTTCCCAATGGAAGTCAACGAGATCTACCAATCGCGTCGCGACTATTTGTGTGACGGATTGAAGCGCATCGGCTGGGACATCGAACCGCCGAAGGGCACCATGTTCGTGTGGGCGCCGATCCCTGAGCAGTACTCCGACATGAAGTCGATTGAGTTCGCGTCGTATCTCGTCAAAGAGGCCAATGTTGCGGTGTCCCCGGGTGTCGGATTTGGCCCCGGCGGCGAGGGCTTTGTGCGATTCGCGCTCATCGAAAATGAGCAGCGCACGCAGCAAGCTGTTCGCAATCTGCGCCGGGCGCTTACCCGTCTCGACGGTCAATAGCTCCACATTTTGGGGCAGCGCTGTTGGTGGAGTTCTTGCTGTTGTCGTGTCTCGGAAACATGGCGTTCATCCTTGATCTTTAAGGTGTTGCCATGACTCAGACCTACATCCTTCGAGTGTGGATGCCGGATCGTCCCGGTGCGCTTGGCGCCCTTGCGAGTCGGATCGGAGCAGTCGGTGGAGATGTGACTGGCATCGACATTCTCGAGCGCGGTGCCGGACGCGCAATCGATGAACTCGTGGTCGAACTTCCCGACGACGCGCTGGTTGATCTGTTAGTCGCCGAGATCCACCAGGTCGACGGGGTGGATATCGAAAGTATCCGTCCCGCTGCCGAAGCGTTGCACGATCCGCGCGTCGATGCGCTTGAGACCGCTGCACTCTTGGTCGGTGCACCGACGCCAACTGCAGCAATCGAAGAACTTTGTGTTCACGGTGTTCGGACCGTTGGTGCTCATTGGGGTGTTGTTCTCGACCTCGCCGATGGTTCGGTCGTCACTGAGGTCGGTGATTGTCCGTCCGCTGCATGGATCGCTGCGTTTGTGGCCGGAAGTCAGTCCTCCGCTCGTGTCTCTGACGGAGATGCCGGACCATCTGACGTGGTGTGGGCCCCGTTGCCAGCAGCCGGAAGAGCGCTGGTGATGGGTCGGAACGGGGAATCGTTCCGGGCTCGCGAACGGAGGCAAGCGGCCGCTCTGGCTCGGATCGTTGACACCAGGTTTCGAGAGTTGACTGAATCAGCGCGCCAGCATCATCCATCGGCGAGGGATTGAGCGTCTCTCAAACTCCGGTGTCTTCTTTCGCCCAGCCCCGTGATCGCTCAACTGCTCTGAGCCATTGCTTATGGCTGAGTTCGATCAGCGTGGGATCGCTGGAAGGTTCGATCGTGACATCAACGGCCCAGTTCTCGGTGATGTCGTCGAGAGAGCCCCACACGCCTTCGGCCAAACCTGCGAGATATGCAGCACCGAGGGCCGTGGTTTCGGGCACCGTTGGTCGATGCACCGGGACTCCGAGTTGATCAGCTTGCAACTGCAGCACGAAGTCGCTCGCCGCCCCGCCGTCGGCTCGTAACGATCGGAGTGGGAGGCCGCCAGCGTTGATCATTGCGTCGACGACGTCACGGGTTTGCAAGGCAATCGATTCGAGCATTGCGCGCGCGATGTGCGCTGCGGTTGTGCCGCGAGTTATCCCGAGGATGGTTCCGCGCGCGTAGGGATCCCACCATGGGCTACCAAGGCCTGTGAATGCAGGAACGATGACGACGCCTTCGGTGCTTTCGACTGACGCAGCAAGTGCGGTGACGTCGCTTGAGTTCTCGATCAGGTGCAGACCATCTCGAAGCCATTGGACGCCCGAACCGGTGACGAAGATTGCACCTTCGTAGGCATAGGTGAGTTGCGGGGCTCCCGAATCAGTCGGAAGTGACCACGCAATTGTGGTGAGCAACCCGTCGACAGGAACAGGACATTCGGTGCCCATGTTCATTAGAACGAAACTTCCTGTTCCGTAGGTGTTTTTCGCCATGCCCGGTGCAAAGCACGCCTGACCGAAAAGCGATGCTTGCTGATCGCCAGCAATACCGCTGATGGGGATTCCTGCGCCGAGAGCGCAGGACGGCGCGGTGACGGCGACGCGACCACTCGACGGAACGACGTGAGGAAGCACATGACGGGGGACCCCGAGCAATTCGCACATCTCGTCGGACCACTCGCCGGATCGAATGTCGAACAACATCGTTCGACTGGCATTGGTGGCATCGGTGACATGGGTGGCGCCGTCGGTCAGTTTCCAGATGAGCCAGGAATCGATGGTGCCGAGAGCAACAGAGTCGTCTGACGCGATGCCACCTTCAGTGAAGAGCCAGTGTGCTTTCGTGCCGGAGAAGTACGGATCAAGGACGAGGCCGGTGGTTGATCGAACACGATCGAGCGCGCCATCGGATTCGAGCTGCGCGCAGTAATCAGCGGTTCTTCGGTCTTGCCACACGATGGCTCGATGAAGGGGCTCTCCTGTGTGGCGATTCCACGCGACGATGGTCTCGCGCTGATCGGTGATCCCGATCGCAGCGATGGTTTCCTCTGCAGCAGCGAGCGCCGTGGTGAGCTCGGCGAGGACGAGTTGAACTGCAGCCCAAATCTCGTCGGCATCGTGTTCGACCCATCCGGGTTGGGGGAAGAACTGGGTGAATTCCCGGTACGACGACGTGACCGGAAGGCCGCGTTGGTTGAACGCAATGGCCCGCACTCCCGTCGTTCCGGCATCGATCGCGACAACAACAGTCACGAGGGTCTCAGTTCGGGGCAGACTGCGGACATGAGCATCGATTTCAGTCTGTCACCCGAACTTGAAGAGATCCGCGGAAAGGTCCGCACCTTTATCGCCGACGTCGTTGCGCCGACCGAAAAGCGGCTTGAAGCCGAAGGGGTCGCGGAGACCGATCGGCGCGCGTACGTCGCCGAGTTGATTGAACTTCGTCGCCAAGCGCAGGAACTCGGACTTTGGCTTCCGCATATGCCGGTTGAGTGGGGCGGAATGGGACTGGGCCACGTGCAACTTGCGATGGTGCAGGCAGAGGCGGCGCGGACTCGGCTTGGGCCATGGGTTTTTAATTGTCAGGCACCCGATGAAGGCAACATGCACACATTGCTGCATTGGGGAACAGACGAGCAGAAAGAAAAATATCTGCGGCCATTGTGCGAAGGGCGTGTGTGGTCATGCTTTGCGATGACAGAGCCCGAGGTTGCTGGTTCTGATCCGACGTTGATCCGTACCCATGCCGAACAAGACGGTGAGGAATGGGTAATTAACGGTCACAAGTGGTTCATCTCGAATGCTCATCGGGCCAGCTTTGCGATTCTCGTCGCGCGCACCGAAGACGATCCCGATCTGCCACAGGCGGCGAACACCGCATTCATTGTCGACATTCCGACTGAGGGATGGAATGAAGTTCGACAGATCGAAACGATGCATGGCTCGACGGGCCATTCCGAGATTCTCATTGAAGACCTGCGCGTTTCGGATTCGGCCATGCTCGGTGGTCGCGGTCAGGGTCATCGTTTAGGCCAGTACCGACTTGGACCTGCTCGCCTTGCCCATTGCATGCGCTGGATCGCGCAGGCCGAAGTTGCACTCGACATGATGGTTGCAAGATCTCTTGATCGGTACTCACATGGTTCGATCCTCGCTGAGAAGCAAGGTGTTCAATGGCTCATCGCTGATTCAGCGATGGAGCTCTATCAGTGCAAACTCATGGTGCTACATGCGGCCTACAAGATCGATCGCGGCGACGATTTCACGGCTGAAGTTTCCATGGCGAAACATTTCGTTGCGAACTCGTTGAATCGGATCATCGACCGTGCGATTCAAGTGCACGGAGCATTGGGGTATTCAACCGATACGCCACTTGCTCACATGTATCAGCAGGCTCGTTGGGCCCGATTCGCAGATGGTGCTGATGAAATTCATCAGATGCGTATCGCCCAGCGCACCATTGCCGCCTGGCGAGATCACGGAAGCACTCGCGCAGCAACCGGAGATCTCCCGATCTAACGCTTGAAGCAGTTCATTTCCGATCAGGGACTGGCGGCAACTGTTGTCGTGGTTTGTTCGCGGCTGATCGGCTGGGGTTGATCCTCGGTCGGGATGCCGCATGCAGCAACTGCCGCGGCGAGACACGTTGCGACTGCGACAACGGCGACAAGTCGGCGAAGGGGACGAGTGCTCATAGGACTTCCTCTTCGGTGTCGTCGTGGGCAGGCGGGTCGATCAATGGGAGTTCAACGACAAATCGAGCGCCGTGGTCGCCATCGCGACGATCTTCAACCCACACTCGCCCGCCGTGGAGTCGGATGTGTTCATCGACGAGAGCGAGTCCGAGACCAACACCGGTGTCGTTTGAACGGTTCCCGCCTTCGCTGCCTCGAGAAAAACGATCGAACACGATGTCGCGTTCATCTTCGGGTACGCCATTGCCCTCGTCTTCAACACTGATCTGGACCATGCCGTCAACTCGCTCAACGGTTACCGATGTGGCTCCGCCGGCGTAGCGGTCTGCATTGTCGAGAAGATTGGCGATGACCCGGCCGAACCGACGTTTGTCGACGCGAACAATCAATTCGTCGGTATCGATGTCGTGAATGACAGGTACGCCTCCGCCGCCGAGAACGCTCACCGATTGGTAGACGAGTTCGACGACGAGAACTTCTTCAAGGTGCAAGGTGATTGCGCCAACATCGAATCGCGAAATCTCGAGAAGGTCTTCGACGAGTTGTTGCAGTCGGTCGATATCGGCCGACAACAACACAAGTGCGGTCCGGGCACGTTCGGGGAGATCGTCGCGGGTGTTTTCCAGAACCTCAATTGACGCCGCAAGGGTCATGAGCGGTGAACGCAATTCATGGCTGACTTCAGACGCGAATCGGGCATCGCGTTCGATCCGGTCTTCAAGCGCTTGAGCCATTTCGTTGAAAGGCTTCGAGATGAGATCGAGGTCAGGATCGACCCCTTCGGGGAGTCGAGTGTCGAGACGGCCGCCAGCAATTGCACCGGCCGCGGTGCCGACATCGAGGAGTGGCGTGAAGACCCGCCGGCTTGCCCAGTAGCCGATGAGTGCGCCTGCGACTGTCGTAAGTGCCGAGGCGATCAGAAGTGTCCACGCCAAGCCGTCGAGCGTTCGCTGAAGATCGGCAAGCGGAACGCTTTCGTAGTACTGCGCGTCGAGATCAGGTACTGGGACGCCCACGATGAGTTGGGTCGATCCATCGACTGGGGTGCGCATTGTTGCGGCCTGGCCACCAGCGACCATGTCGACAAGTGATGGTGGGATCGACTGTTGGGAAAATGCCGAGGTGTCAGTTGCGTACCAACGTCCAGAGTTTGAAAGTGCGGCGTTGGCATCGTTCGGATGCGACAGGCTGTTTAGGTCACGAGTGACCATTACTGGAGTCGATGCGTAGGGGAGTTCAAGTGACAAGCGGTCAGCGTTCGCGAATGCCCGTGCGACTGATGAGTCCTGTCGTTGATCGATCAGGTTCTGCCGGGTGAGACCGAAAGTGATGAATGCCAAGACTGCCGACAGCACCGCTGCGCCGAGGGCGAACGTGAGGGTGAGGCGGGTGCGAAGGCCAAAACGACGGCGGACCGGAGTAATAATTCGTGCTCGACGTCGGCGACGAGTACGAGTCGTGATTGGTTTGGTCACTGCTGAAGTTTGTAGCCGAGGCCGCGGACCGTCATGACGTGGCGCGGGTTGGCGGGATCGACTTCAACCTTCATGCGCAAACGACGCACATGGACGTCAACAAGACGACCGTCACCGAAGTAGCCGTAGCCCCAAACTCGCTCAAGGAGAACTTCGCGGCTGAAGACGCGGCCAGGCGCAGAAGCGAGTTCAACAAGCATTCGGAATTCGGTCTTGGTGAGATGAACTTCAGCGTTGTCGCGAAGAACAATTCCTTCATCCGGAATGATCTCGAGGTCGCCGAAACGAAGGTGCGTCGGAGCAAGGTCGATTGTTCGTGCCCGGCGAAGTAGCGCGCGAATTCGCGCGGAGAGTTCTTTCGGCGCAAAAGGCTTGGTGAGGTAATCGTCTGCGCCAGCTTCGAGCCCTGCAACAACATCGTGGGTGTCGGCGCGGGCGGTGACCATGACGATCGGGACATCGCTGACGCGTCGAATGGAGCGACAGACATCAAAGCCATCGATCCCTGGAAGCATGATGTCGATCAGGACGACATCGCTGGGCTGGCGGGTGAAGGCTTGAAGCGCTTCTTCGCCGGTATCTGCTTCTTCGACGTCCCAACCCTCGTCTTCAAGGGCGAGTCGAACGGCGGTACGGATTCGTTCGTCGTCCTCGACGGTAAGGATGCGGGTTCCCATAAGCCACCATTGTCACCGATGAAAGGCCACTGCGTCAGGTTTTCCGACTTTGGCGAAGTGAGTGATGGTCAAGCGTTAGAAGCGTCGGCGTCAACGAGTAGCGATCGCAGCCCGTCGAACAACGCGGGAGGGGCAGCGAGACAGAACTCAAATTCGGCTGCACCACCGGTGAGATTGCCGACGAGTGCCCCAGCCTCGGTTGCGATAAGTGCGCCGGCAGCGTGATCCCAAGGCTGTAACCCGCGTTCGTAATAGGCATCGACCCGCCCGCAGGCGACCGAGCACAAGTCAACCGATGCTGCGCCCATGCGACGGATATCGCGAACTGATCCAATGATCTTGCCGAGTACGGCGGCTTGGCGGCGTCGGCGATCGGGCTCATAGGAGAATCCGGTGGCAACGAGTGCGCGAGCGAGGTCGGTTTCGGCCGAAGCGTGGATTGGGAGGCCGTTGCGGAATGCGCCTTCGCCACGAATGGCGGTGAAGACCTCGGCGTGCAGCGGGTCGTGAACGACGCCAACGGCAATTTCGCCGTCGATCTCTGCTGCAATCGAGATCGCGAACCCGGCGTGGCCGTAGAGGTAGTTCGTCGTGCCATCGATCGGGTCGACAATCCAGCGAACGCCCGTGGATCCGGGGCGGTCGGTTCCTTCTTCGCCAAGAACTGCATCGTCGGGACGCTCGTCGGCAAGTCGACCAAGGATGAGCGCTTCGGAGGCTTTGTCCATTTCGGTGACCATGTCGGTGCCCGTTGTCTTGGTGTCGACCATTGTTCGGGCACGAGACAAGCCATCAACAATGAGAGCTGCTGCTTGGGCCGCAGACGATGTTGCAAGTTTGAGAAGCGCTGTGGTGTCGTGGCTCATTATCGAACGCGCGGAACGTTTCGAGTTGCAGCGTTCGACTTTGCTGCGGCCGCAGCGGCTTCCTCGCGAGCTCGAATGGTGTTCCATTCGCCCATGGCTCGGAGCGTGAGTATCACGACGACTGCTGTACCGAGAGCGGCGACCACCGCGCCAACAAAGGCACCTAGTCCCGCCCAAAACGAGGAATCGCCAGTCACCTGAAGGTCAACGAAGGCGTACCCAATGAATCCGCCGGCGGTACCACCGATGAGGATTGCAACAAAGGCCAACACCCGTGCTCCGACGGACGGAAGAGCGGAAGCGGCCGGGGTGGAGGGGGTGCGCGGAGACATTCGTCCCATCGTATGGGTCGCGGCGAGATGCCTGCGCACCGGGGGAGCGCTCCATGCTCCTACAGTTGGAAGCGTGAAGCCGCTCGTCATCCTGCCCACCTACAACGAGGCAGAGAACATTATTGAGGTTCTCGAGCGCATTCAGAAGGCGTTGCCGCAGGCTGACGTGCTTGTGGTCGACGACGGCAGCCCCGACGGAACCGCTGATCTGGCCGATGGTTGGGGCGCTGACAATGGCGGGCATGTGAGCGTCCTCCGACGAGGAGCAAAGGCCGGACTCGGGTCGGCATATCGCGCAGGTTTCGCCTATGGCCTGGCCAATGGCTACGACTCACTGATCGAGATGGACTCCGATCTTCAACACGATCCAGCAGCGCTTCCCTCGTTGGTGAACGCGGTCGAATCTGGTGCTGACCTCGCAATCGGCTCTCGCTATGTCCCAGGCGGGCACATCCCCGATTGGCCGCGTCACCGCGAGTGGCTGTCTCGGGGCGGCAATCGTTATGCCGCAATCGTGCTCCGACTTCAGGTGCGCGATGCAACTGCCGGCTTCCGTTGTTACGCGGCCCCAATGCTTTCTCGGATTCCACTCGATCTTGTGACAGCTGATGGTTACGGATTTCAGATCGAAATGGCGTACAACATTGCGCGTCGCGATGGCCGCATCGTTGAAGTTCCAATCACTTTCAATGATCGTGAACGTGGCACCTCGAAGATGTCCTCACGAATCGTCTTTGAAGCGCTCCTACTGGTGACTTGGTGGGCGGTTCGCGATCGAATCTTCCGTCGCCCGCTTCCTCCGGACGCTGCGTAAGTAATGCGCGATTGGCTTGTCGGCGGCGCAGTTATTGAGGGCCCGTCGGGGCTCTTGCTCGTGCGCAATCGGCGACGCGACGGATCATTTGATTGGAGTCCTCCTGGTGGCGTCATCGACGCCGGCGAATCGGTGGTCGAAGGCATTGGCCGCGAAGTCGTGGAAGAAACTGGTCTCGTGGTGACGAAGTGGGCGGGGAAGTTGTACGAGATCACCGCGAGTGCCCCCGATATGGGATGGACACTTCGTGTCGAGGCGTGGCTGGCCGAATCTTGGGAAGGCGAACTTCGTTTCGATGACCCTGACGGAATTGTCGAAACCGCTGCATGGGTCGATCCCGATCAATGCGGGGTTCACCTCAACGACGGTGCGCCCTGGGTGGCCGAACCAGTTCTTGAATGGCTGCTGCACCGATGGGATGACCCACGTTCATTCGCGTACAACATTGAAGGTTCGGACCGGTCGTCGTTAGTGGTCACACGCGTGTGAACGATTCGCGCGACATCGCGAGCATCCTGCACGTCGACATGGATGCATTTTTCGTATCCGTTGAGTTGTTGGATCAACCCGAGTTGCGGGGGAAGCCAGTTGTTGTTGGAGGCGATGGTGAACGCGGGGTAGTAGCCGCTGCTTCGTATGAAGCGCGTGCATTCGGTGTTCACTCCGCAATGTCGTCAGTGCAGGCGCGACGGTTGTGTCCGCACGCGGTATTCCTACGCGGCCGATATCACCGTTACTCCGAAGTAAGTGCAAACGTCATGGCGATTTTCAAAGACGTCACCCCACTGGTCGAGCCGCTTTCGCTCGACGAAGCATTTCTCGACGTGGGTGGGGCGCTGCGACTTCTGGGCGAGGCCCCGACGATTGCTGCATCAATTCGTCAACGAGTGCTCGATGAGCAGGGGCTCACGTGTTCGGTGGGCGTGGCCAGCACCAAGTTCGTTGCCAAACTCGCGACCGAAGCCGCGAAGCCAAAAGCATCGAAGGATGGACCACAGTTTGGCAGCGGAGTTTTCGTGGTGGAGCCCGGCGAGACGTTGTCATTTCTACGCCCACTGCCGGTCGAATCACTTTGGGGCGTCGGACCAGCCACATTGTCGAAACTGCATCGGATCGGTGTACTGACGATCGCCGACTTGGCTGACCTTCCGGAAGAAAACATTGTTGCGGTACTCGGCCGATCGCAGGGCCGACACCTGCACTCGTTGGCTAATGGCATCGATGGACGCTCGGTAGAACCTGACAGAGCGATGAAGTCGATCGGTCACGAAGAAACGTTCTCCCGCGATCATCACCTTCGGTCCACCTTGGAGCGGGAACTTGTGCAATTCGCCGACTCGGTTGCGTCGCGTTTACGTGCCCAAGGTGTGGTCGGTCGCACCGTGCAATTGAAAGTGCGATTCGGCGACTTCACCACGATCACTCGATCGACCACATTGACGGTGGCAGTCGACGATTCGCGATCACTGCTCGAAGCCGGTCGGGGTTTACTCGAACTCGTTGATCCCGCTCAGGGCGTGCGGCTGCTTGGGCTCTCGGTGAGTGGACTCAGTTCCGACTCTTCTCGACAACTCACATTTGACGAAGCGATCTCGGGACCAGGGTGGCAGGAAGCCGATCGCACGATCGATGAAATCCGCGCTCGTTTCGGCGAGGAAGCAATTGGGCCAGCCGTTGCTGCGGGCCCTGAAGGACTTCGGCTGAAACGCCGAGGGGCGCAGCAGTGGGGACCAGATGCAGAGCAAACCGATCCGCCGAGTGGGTCGGCAACCTCGTGACAACTGCCCTGCACCGAGGTGCCGTTGTGTAACTGAGTCGGCCGTGGGAGACTGTCGATCCCAAGTCTTTACAAGGAGCAGGTGTAGTGCCGCTTTCCGAGGACGAACAACGCATCCTCAGCGAGATTGAGCAGCAGCTCTATGAGACCGATCCCGGTCTGGCTCGAGACATCGCGGACACAACCGTCTACACCGCTGCCTCGCGCGGGCTGAAGTGGTCGGCATTCGGCTTTGTCGTCGGCCTCGTTGTCCTTGTTCTCACCTTGGGCATTGGCGAAATCCCAGTGGTCTCCTTCGGTGGCTTCCTCATCATGCTTTTTTCAGCGCTTGCTTTTGAGCGCAACGGACGTCGCCTCGGCAAAGTCGGCATGCAGCAAATGACGCAGTCGGTGAAGGCTGCAGGTTTTCGTGACGCACTCGGCAACACACGCTCACGCCTGAAGGATCGTCTCCAGCGCGAGGACGAGGACTGACCCTGTCTGTCCCGGCAGCACTCGCCGTCGACATTGGCGGAACCAAGATCGACGTCGGCATCGTCGATCGCAATGGTGCGGTTGTCGTTCGCGAACGTGCAGCGACGCCTGCGCACGGAACTGGCGACGAAATGTTCGGCATCATCGTCGACCTCATTGCTCAGGTGACCAGTTCTTCTTCGGTCGCGCCGGTGGTTTGCGGCGTCGGAACCGGTGGTCCGATGACACGTGGCGGTGTCGAAGTCTCACCAGTGAACATTCCCGCTTGGCGATCGTTTCCGTTGCTCGATCGACTCACTTCAGCGACTGGACTTCCGACGTTCATCGACAACGACGCGAAGGCGCTGGCGTTGGGCGAAGGTTGGCTCGGTGCAGCGCAAGGCATCGACAACTACGTGGCCATGGTCGTGTCGACTGGTGTTGGTGGTGGCATCGTTCTTGACGGTCGTTTGCTCGATGGAGCCGATGGCAACGCGGGACACATCGGGCATATTTGCGTTGAACCCGATGGCCGTCTGTGTGGGTGCGGCGCGTACGGATGTTTGGAAGCAGAAGCATCGGGAACTGCGATTGCGTCGTACACCGGTCGACCCGCCGCCGAAGCACCGTCCGAAGTGATCGAACGAACCGGTCGATTAGTTGGGCGTGCTGTCGCGACAGTGGCGAATCTTCTCGACCTTCGCCTCGCTGTAGTTGCTGGCTCGGTTGCGCTTGGCTTTGGAGATCCATTCTTTGCAGCGGCGAACAAAGAGATCGCGTTGCGTGCACAACTCGATTTCTCGAAGGGTTGTGAACTACGCCGTGGTGGTCTTGGGGCCGATGGTCCGCTCATCGGTGCGGCAGCGGTCGGCTGGCGCGGACTCGATCAGTAGGATCATTCCGTGGCCGATCAACCCTCCTCCCGCTGGATGCTCGCCGGAGCGCTTGCGGTTTTGCGTCACCCGTCGCTGTGGAGCACCGCAGTTCGTCAGTTGTTCCGACTCGCTCCGCGAGGGTGGTGGAAGCGCGCGCCGTTCCTGCCACTACCCGACGCGTCGTACATGAAGTTCCGTATGGTGACGGCCTACGGCGGTTCGGGCGGAGATCCGCAGCCCGAGGATCTCCTCACGTATTTGCATTGGTGTCGGGCCTGGCCTGAAGTCACGTCCTGAAGAGTTCAGGATAAGTACTGATCGCCTGACGCTCGCACGGTGATGTCGCTAATCGAAATTCCCCACGGCTGATCAATCACGTAGATGATTTGCTCTGCGAGTTCTTCGGGCGAGATCGCCCAGTAGCGAATGTTCTCGGGATCGGTGAGGCCTTCGGATTCGCCCGGCGTCATGAATTTCACGACGTTCTCGCGGAATGAGTCCATGTTCTGTCCAAGAATGCCGATCATTGCGTCGCCGTTGATGATGGTGGAGCCGAGGTTGGTGCCGATCACGCCAGTGGGCTTGACCGTCGTGACTTTGATCCGGCCCTGCGATTCGATGCGAAGCGATTCCGAAAGAACATTCACTGCGGCTTTCGTGGCGGTGTAGATCGCGGAGCCAGCAACGGGAGTATTTCCGTAGATCGATGAAATGTTCACGACGTGGCCACGGCCCTGTTTGATCATTTGGTCGTGCACTGCGGCAATCCCGTTGACGACACCTTTGAAGTTGATGTCGATGCAACGGTTCCATGCTTCGGCAGCAGCAGCGTGATCAGCCCAGAACGCAAGCGGCATAGTGCCGGCATTGTTGACGAGAACATCGATTGCGCCGAAGTGCTCGACGCATGCCGAAGTCATCGCATGCATCTGCGTGGCATCAGTGACATCGGTCGTGCACGCCTGCACCGAGCGTCCCTGAGCTTGAAGATCAGCGGCGAGAGCAGCGATCCCTTCGCCATCGATGTCGGCGGCGAGAATGTTTGCGCCGCGTGCAGAGGCGAGAGCGGTAACAAGTCGACCGAAGCCGCTGGCGGCCCCCGTCACGATGATCGTTCGTCCTGCGAGATTTCCATTGTCAGCAACAGTCATGACGGTGACCGTATCGCTGGTCGGTAACCTGCGCCGATGGCTCGTTGGGATGTTGTGAGGGCGAAGGGCGATGCGCGTGGCTTCCATAGCCATGGCATCCCTGATGGCGCGCAACGTTCGGTGCGGCTACTCGACGTAAGTGGATCAGCGCTTGCTCTTGGCTCAACACAATCGATTGACGACGTCGACCTTGATGTGGCGAAACGGCTCGACGTCGACGTCTTCAACCGTCAGAGCGGGGGAGGGGCAGTTCTCCTCGACCCAGGTGCGCAACTTTGGGTTGATGTGGTCATCGGCCGATCAGATTCGTTATGGAGCGACGATGTGAGCCTTGCCTCACAATGGCTCGGCGACGTGTGGGTCACGGCACTGCACTCAGTGGGTATCGAAGGGGTCGTGCATCGCGGGGCAATGGTGACGAACGCGTTGTCGCCCGTTGTCTGTTTTGCTGGACTCGCCGCTGGTGAGGTCACCGTCGACGGCGCAAAGGTGGTTGGCATTTCGCAACGTCGAACTCGTGCTGGCGCTCGCTTTCAATGCTCGGTGCCGTTGCGGTGGGATGCGTCGCGCCACGCCGAGTTGCTCGCACCTGGCATTGCGGCGAGTGGCGGCTCGATCGATGAGGTTCGTGTGTTTCCCGCCACGCTGGGAGACCCCGCCTTCGATCTGCGTGATGCTTTTATCGAGGCACTTCCGTAACTCTCGTCAGCCTTTCTCGTTGGGCTCGTCGAGTCCCTCATTGAGAAACATTTGGCACGTGGCTACCCCTGGGCTCGCTCTGCCCCGATGACGGTCGATTGTCTCCAAGGGGCTTGGGAATCTCCTTGATCTCGTGGTTCGTCGCGTCTCGACGGCGGCCTGGCCGTCGGGGAATCCCGGGGCTGGGCATGCCGAAATTCGACCGATTTGGGCCCAGCGGGAAGAAAAGGGCGGGATGTACTTGCGAAGTGGGGGGAAGTGGGGCAATATGTCTGCTCGTAGGGGCTCCGTGGGGAGCCGGTGGAGAGGATTGCAGGCATGTTCGTTGGGACGTTCGAGCATTCGCTCGATGACAAGGGCCGAGTGGTCCTTCCCGCGACCTTCCGCGCCCAGTTGGTCGACAAGGGCTTTATTTCCCAGCTCGACCGCTGTCTCGGCCTCTGGACCGAAGAGGGCTTCGGTGAAATGGCCACCCGTCTCCAGGACAAGGTCCGTTCGGGTGACACCTCTCAGGAATCGCTCCGTGCCTTCGCCGCCAATGCCCACGAAGTCCGACCCGATTCACAAGGTCGCATCACCATTCCTCAGCGCTTGCGCGATTTCGCCTCGCTCGACAAGGAAGCCGTCGTCATTGGCGCCTTCGGACGTATCGAGATCTGGAACGCCGGCCGCTGGAACGACCAAGCCTCACTCGCCGACGACAGCCTCACCCAAGCCGTTACGTCCTTGGGGCTCTAGTCCGTGTCATGTCCCCCCTGTCCCTGACCCACCAACGAAAGGACCACTCCTGCGACCGAGCCGGTCGCCCGATTTTCAGCTGTCTCTCGGAACACACGATGGAAGGCCCCTACTCCGCCCGCTTCCCATCGAGCCCGACCGGGGAGAAATCCCGGCGGGCGCCGGTGTTCCGAGGGACTGCTGAGGACCGGTACCGGCTCTGCCGACTGGCTCAGCAGCGAGAGGTATCTGTCATGGCCGAGACCCACGAATCGTTCGATCACCGCCCGGTGATGCTCGACGAGATCGTGGCGGCCTTCGCATCAGTGCCAGCTGGGTGGGTCATCGACGCCACCCTCGGTGGTGCTGGACATGCGACCGCACTACTTAAAGCGCACCCGCACCTTTCTGTGCTTGGTATCGACCAGGACCCCGACGCGCTTTCGGTTGCTCGTGAACGCCTTGCTCCGTTCGGTGATCGCGCTCGAACCGTTCAGGCTCGATTCGATTCGTTTGCGGCGGTCATCGATGCGGAACTCGCCGATCAACAAGTTGTTGGCGCGCTCTTCGACCTTGGTGTGAGTTCTCCGCAGTTCGACCGGGCCGAGCGAGGCTTTAGCTACCGCTTCGATGCGCCCCTCGACATGCGCATGGATCCGTCTCGTGCGCTCAGCGCGATGACCGTTGTTAACGAGTATGACGAAAAAGATCTTGCTCGCGTGCTTCGCGAGTTCGGCGATGAACGTTTCGCCGGTCGTATCGCTCGAGCGATCATCGCTGCTCGACCAGTTGAGACCACAACGCAACTCGCAGAGATCACTCGCGACGCGATTCCTGCACCTGCCCGCCGAACGGGTGGCCATCCGGCCAAGCGAACCTTTCAGGCGATTCGTATTGAAGTGAACAACGAGCTCGTTGTGCTTCCCGTTGCGCTTGAAGCGGCGATTGATGCGTTGAGTCCTGCAGGCCGTTTGGTGGTTTTGTCGTATCACTCGGGTGAAGATCGCATCGTCAAGCAGGTCATGCGTGATGCCGAATCCGGCGGCTGTACGTGCCCCACGAATCTGCCATGCGTTTGTGGCGCCGAGTCGACGGTTCGGCTTGTTCGTCGCGGCGGAACCACACCGAGCGCATCCGAACGTGAGAGCAACCCTCGTGCCGAAAGCGCCCGTCTTCGAATCGCGGAACGTTCATGACCAGCGCAAGAGTTGCCGCGGAAGGTCGTCGCTCCGCTGCTCTGCGCGCGCCGCAGGAGTCGACGCTTGAGGGGCTTCGGTCCCGACTCCGCCTTGTCGATCGCACGGCACCTGAACGTCGCCGCATCGGCTTGATTGCGGGCGTGGTCGGCGTCGTCGTCGTTCTTTTCGCAATTGCAGCCGCGCAGACCTTGATCATTTCGGAACAGGCGCACATTGATCGCGTCAACAATCGCATTTCGCAAGCAGAATCTCGTGCGGAGCAACTTCGCGTCGAGCTTGCCCAATTGCAGAGTCCGCAGAACATCACGACAGCAGCGACAACGAAACTCGGAATGATTCCGTCGCCGACGCCGGTCTACCTGCAGCCGAAGTCGACTGATGACGCACGTGCGGGAGAAACGCCACCGGCACCCGCACCGAAGACTGTTCCCAAGTCCACAGCGACAACCGTTGCCCCGAAGACGACACCGTCCACGGCCGCAAAGGCAACGACCCCGACGACTCTGGCGAAGCGATGAATCCGCCTCCCGGTCCAGGATCTCCATCAGTTGACCATCCGCCGAAGAGCGCTCCGTGGAACTCGCCTGATTATTTGCCGCGTGGTCGCCGTCGTGTGACCACACCGACGCGTCCAGCCCGGCACGCGACAGGACGCGGCACCACCGCTCCGCGCACATCGCGCCCGCCACGCGAGGTGCGTCCGGTCGAGCGTGTGCAGCGACGGGAGCGGGGGACAGAGCGCACTCCGGTCGCCTCCTCGGGTTACGCCACCCGTCAACCATCGATGCACGGATCGCGTCCAGCCTCAGAACTCATCCAAATTGCAATGGCTTCGACGACTGCGTCTGTGATCTCCTCGCTTCAGGGAGTCTTCGACCCCGCGAGCTCGGGCAAAGGCTCAAAGCCCGTCATGGTGCGAACGTCGGTCGGAAATCAACGTCGTAGGTCGCTACTCGTTCTGTTGGGCATGGTTGTGCTCTTCGCCATCGCGCTGACGCAACTCCTTAACCTGCAGTTCTTCGGTCGAGATCGCTACGTTGCCTACGGAGCAAGCCAGCGAACGAATACCCAAGTACTTGCTGCCGATCGCGGTGCGATACTCGACCGCAACGGCGCCGAACTTGTGATTTCGCGTCCCGGCCGTTCGATCTTCGTCGATCCGAAACTTGTCACCGACGCTTCTGCTGAAGCAGCGAAACTCGCTCCAATTCTTGGGCTTGATCCGCTGTTTGTTGAATCGAAAATGAATGGCAGCGGCCGCTTCGCTTATCTCTCGCGACGCGTGACGGCTGAAGTTGCCGACCAGGTGGAAGCTCTTGGACTTGCTGGTGTCGCGTTCCTTGAAGAAAGCGAACGCTTTGCGCCCGCAGGCGACTCGGCTCGGTCGCTTCTCGGGAGCGTTGATGTCGACAACGCGGGAATTTCCGGGTTGGAATCCCAATATGGCACAGCCCTTACCGGAACTCCGGGGAGTATCTCCCTTGAGCGCAGCCCAAAGGGGCACACGATTGCCGTCGGCGATCATTCTCTTACTCCTGCGCAAAAAGGTGACGACCTGAAGCTGACTATCGATCAGTCGATTCAGTTTGAAGCAGAGCGTTTGCTTGGTGAACAGGTGAAGGCAACCGGGGCAAAGGGCGGGGTCGCAATTGTCAGTAGGCCCGGTACCGGTGAAGTTCTGGCAATTGCTGACATGGTGCTCGATCCCGAAACAGGGCTTGTTCGTGTGAGCTCAAATAACACCGCTCTGACGACGCAGTACGAGCCGGGTTCGGTGATGAAAGTCGTGACGATCGCTGGCGCACTTGAAGCTGGTCAGATCAGTCCGACGACCCAATTCAATCTCCCCCCGACGCTCAAGATCTATGACGCCGAATTTGGTGAAGCGGAAGGTCGCGGCACCGTCACGTGGGACACCACCCAAATCCTCACGCATTCGTCGAACATTGGGACGATCAAGATCGGCCAAGGATTAGGCAAAGACGCGTTGTACTCAACGCAAAAGGCGTTCGGCCTTGGCGTCAAGACGGCACTCGACTTCCCAAATGAAACGTCTGGTTCGGTGCTCACTCCGTCGAAATACTCCGGCACGTCGCTTCCGTCGATCGCAATTGGTCAGGGCATCTCGGTGACGCCAATGCAGCTGCTTTTCGCTTACAACACGATTGCAAACCAGGGCATGTACGTCGCTCCGAAACTTGTCGACTCGACCATTGATGCTCAGGGCGTTGAACATCCCACTGCGGCGGGCGATTCGCATCGGGCAGTGAGTGCAGCTACTGCGGACAAGCTGAACATCATGATGCGAAACGTGGTGAACGAAGGCACCGGCCAGCACGCTGCGATCAACGGTTACTCGGTGGCTGGTAAGACGGGTACTGCTCGCAAGCCACAGCCTGGTGGCGGTTACACCGACAAGATGGGCGTCACTCGGTATCAGTCAACTTTTGTTGGATTTGTGCCAGCCCAGCAGCCGGCACTTTCGGTCTACGTCATGCTGGATGAACCGGGCGGCGATTACACGGGTGGAGCAACTGCTGCTCCTGTGTTCTCGAAACTTGGATCGTTTGCACTCAATCGTCTCGGTATCGCCCCCGCTGCTACCGACATCTCGCTTGGTGGTGCGCCGGTCTCGGCAGTGCTTGGTCTCCCGAGTCCGTCGACACAGGCAACTGTGACAGAAGGCGACCGTGTTCGAGCGCTGACCGCTGGTTCGCCGGAAGCAATTGCATTGTCGATACCGACCACGATTGCACCACCTGCATCGACAACAACAACGACCGCGGCGCGCAGAACCGCAGCGGTGAGGTAACACGTGCGACTGGCGACGATCGTTGCCGAATTGAATGACGTTGAAGTGGTGGGCCTCAGCGGCTCTCCAGCAGTTGCTGATCTCGAAATCACCGATGTGAATTTCGATTCCCGCCGTGTCGGTGCTGGCTCGCTCTTCTGCTGTGTCCGTGGCGTGACTGATGACGGACATCTGCACGCTGCAGAGGCTGTTGAAGCTGGAGCAGTCGCATTGCTCGTAGAACAGCGGGTTGAAGCTGACGTTCCTCAACTTGTGGTCTCGAACGTTCGGGAAGCAATGGCGAAAGCGTCGGCAACGTGTTTTGGGAATCCCGCCGACGACCTCATCGTTGTCGGCGTGACCGGCACGAATGGGAAGACCACGACAACGTGGATGCTTCGAAATATCTTCGCTGCTGCTGATCGCAGCGTCGAGGTACTTGGCACGCTTTCAGGTGCACGTACGACTCCCGAGTCTCCTGATCTCCAGCGCCGCCTTGCTGAATGGCGTGATGACGGTGTTGAGGTTGTCGCAATGGAAGTTTCTTCGCATGCGATTGACCAGCATCGCGTTGATGCGATGAAGTTTCGCGTTGCGATGTTCACGAACTTAAGTCGCGATCACTTGGACTATCACGGGTCGATGGAGGAGTACTTCGAAACCAAGGCTCGTCTGTTTGGTCCCGAACGATGTGAATCAGCAGTCGTGAATCTCGACAGTCCTCATGGCCGACTTCTTGCCGATGCAGCGACAGTTCCGACAGACGGATACTCGCTTGATGAAGTCGACGACTTGCACCTCTCGGTTGCTGGCTCAACCTTTCTGTGGTCTGGGCATCGGGTTTCTCTCACTCTCGGCGGTCTGTTCAACGTGAGTAATGCACTAGGGGCTGCTCACGTTGCCCGAGCACTCGGTATTGACGACGCAACGATTGCCCAAGGGCTTTCGCTTCCGCTCATTGTTGAAGGCAGATTCGAGAGCGTCGATGCTGGGCAGCCATTTGCTGTCATCGTCGACTATGCCCATACGCCTGATGGCCTCGAACAACTTCTCATCGCTGCTGGCGACCTCGTTGAGGGGCGAGTCATCGTCGTTTTCGGGTGTGGCGGCGACCGGGATCAGTCCAAGCGCTCGATGATGGGCGAAACCGCAGTGCTTCGTGCCGACACTGTCATCATTACTGCAGATAACTCACGGTCTGAATCAACTGATCAGATCATTGCTTCGATTCTGGAAGGTGTGCAGCGGGTGCAGGGTCCTCGAGCAAGCGCAGTCACCGTTGAGCCCGATCGACGCGCTGCAATTTCCGCCGCACTCCAGAGCGCAGTGGCTGGCGACATTGTTCTTTTGGCGGGGAAGGGCCACGAAACCGTGCAGATCATCGGCGAGACGACGATTCCCTTCGACGATCGAGCAGTTGCGCGTGAGGTTTGGAAGCAACTGGAGGCCACTCGATGATTCGTCTCCTGATTGCTGCTGCGATTGCTCTCGGCCTTTCGTTATTCGGAACGCGTCTTTTGATCTCTTGGCTTGAGCATCGACGTATCGGCCAGCCCATTCGCGAAGATGGGCCGCAGGGTCACATCACCAAAGCAGGTACTCCCACCATGGGTGGCCTGGCGTTCGTAGCGGCAGCCGCTGTGGGCTGGTTCGTGAGCGATCTCAGTGGCGCCGTATTCACTCGACGGGGACTGTTGTGTATGGCGGCCATCATTGGCGCCGGACTTGTGGGCCTTCTCGATGACTCCATAAAGGTGTTCCGTGAGCGCAACCTTGGTCTGACCAAGCGAGCAAAGACGTTTGGTCTTCTCGTCGTTGCCGTGGCCTTCGCCGTTTCGATGCTGGCGTTCACCAATGTCACAACCTCGCTGTCGTTCACCCGTTTCGATTTTCCTGGAATCGAAATCGGAAGAATCGGTTGGGTAGTGCTGGCGGTTGTCATCTTTTATGCCACGACAAATGCTGTGAACCTCACCGATGGCCTCGATGGACTCGCTGCTGGTGCCTCAATCTTCGGGTTTGCGGCGTACACAGTGATTGCGTTCTGGGGTTTCCGTCATAACTCCATCTATGGCGATGAAAGCTTCCTCGATACTGCGGTTGTTTCGGCATCGATGATGGCGGCTGTTGCTGGCTTCTTGTGGTGGAACGCGGCTCCGGCTCGAATCTTCATGGGCGATACCGGGGCACTTGCGATTGGTGCAGGGTTAGCGGCTCTTTCGCTCAGCACCAACACGATTCTCCTCCTGCCCATCATCGGCGGACTCTTCGTTATGGAAACGGTCTCGGTCATGCTTCAGGTAGGCAGCTACCGGGCGTTTGGTCGACGGATCTTCCGAATGGCGCCGCTCCATCACCACTTCGAACTGGCGGGATGGCCCGAGACCACCGTCATTATTCGGCTTTGGATCGTGGCCGGCCTCTTCACCGCAGTTGCCCTCGGTCTCTACTACGCCGACTTCGTGCGATTGCCTGGGGTCATCGACTGATGGACGCGCCGACGCGCGGCCCATTGAGGTCGGCGCTCGTTTTCGGATTTGGTATCACCGGTCGTGCAGTCGCGACTGCGCTCGCCTCGCGAGGCATCGCGGTTGTGGCGGTTGACGAGCATCCCACCGACGCGATTCGCGCTGAGGCAGCATCAATGGGAGTGGAACTCGTCGAATCACCTTCGCCGCAGGATCTGACGCGCCTTGTCTCAGGGTGCGATCTTGTCGTTCCCAGCCCCGGAATTCCCGAATCCCATCCCGTCTTCGCGCTTGCTCAAGCGGCCGGAGTCGTGATCGAGTCAGAGTTCGATCTTGCCGATCGATGGGATTCGAGGCCGATCGTTGCGATCACAGGCACAGACGGAAAAACCACGGTGACCACGATGGTCACCGCGATGCTTCTCGCCTCCGGAGTACGGGCGATCGCGTGTGGCAATACTGAAACGCCTCTTGTTGAGGCCATCGCCGATCCCGATACCGAGGTCTTCGTCGTTGAAGCGTCCTCATTTCGATTGGCAACGACGCGTTGGTTCCAGCCCTCGGTTGCGGTGTGGCTGAACTTCGCACCTGACCATCTGGATGCTCACGTTTCTCTTGCTTCGTATGAATCCGCCAAAGCATCGATTTGGGAAAACCTCAATGCTGCTACCGGCGTGGCGGTCGCGTCAGCGACTGACCCAGTTGTACTTGCGAACCGGAACCCCGAGCTTTCAACGGTCACATTCGGTGGAGCCGGAACCGACGCCGACGCAACGGTGAGTAACGGTTTCCTTTGTTTGCCCGATGGCACCCAACTCGTTGCGATCGAAGAACTCCCTCGTTCCTTTCCCCATGACATCACGAATGCGCTTGCGGCATCGGTTGCAGCATCGGCCGCCGGTGCAACGGTCGAGGGCATTCGCCACACGCTTCGATCATTCAAGGGACTCCATCACCGAGTCGAATATGTGGGCGAAGTCAACGGCGTGCATTGGTACGACGATTCAAAGGCAACGACACCGCACGCGGTCGAAACAGCGTTGCAGGCTTTCGACTCGGTCGTGCTTCTTGCGGGCGGACGCAACAAAGGTCTCGACCTGAGTGTGCTCGGTGCGCACGTGCCGCCAGTGCGAGCGGTTGTTGCAATTGGTGAAGCCGCCGTTGAAGTGAGTAATGCATTTCAAGGGCGTTGCGAGGTTCGTCTCGTGGAAACTTCAATCACTGATGCAGTTGCTGCTGCTTCGGAACTTTCTCAAGTCGGAGATGTCGTCCTTCTGTCTCCCGGGTGCGCATCGTTCGATTGGTTCACTTCGTACGGAGAACGTGGCGATCGTTTTGCCGCAGCAGTTCGTGCTCTGCCGGGGTTCGTGGCGGAGGCGGTGCGATGAGCGCGACCGTTTCTGGAACTCGTCCGACGTTGGGTCGATTGCTGCGCTCAGCCCGAGCGCCCCAAAGCCGCACCACCGACTTCAAAATCTTGTGGGCGATCATCATTTCGCTCAATCTCTTCGGCCTGCTGATGATCCTGTCAGCGTCGTCGGTAACGGCGCTCTATCAATACGGATCGTCGTGGTACCAGTTCCGACTCCAGGCCATCTGGTTCGTTCTCGGATGCGGAGTGATGCTCTTCACCAGCCGCTATCCCTACGAGATGTGGTCGAAGTGGATGAAGTTGATCCTCTTTATCTCCGCCGGACTGATGGTTGCGGTGCTGATCCCTGGTCTTGGCGTTGCCGTCAACGGTTCAGCCCGTTGGATCGGATGGGGTCCGCTGCGGATGCAGCCATCGGAGATGGCGAAGCTCGCTGTCATTCTTTATGCCGCCGACACCCTCACTCGTCGAGTGGGCCAAATTGGTGATTGGAAAGCAGTACTTCGTCCAATAGTGATCGTCTTTGGCGTATTTGCGGTATTGCTGATGAAGCAGCCAAACCTCGGAACCACGATCATTCTTGCCACCATCGTCTTGGTGATGTTGTTCGTAGGCGGAGCGCCGGGCAAGCCGCTCGCCCTTCTTTCGGGAATGCTGGTTGCAGGCGCCACGTTGTTCGCGTTTACAGAGCCCTATCGATTCCGTCGCCTCATGGCATTTCGCGATCCGTGGGCTGACCCACTGAATACCGGTTTCCAAACGATTCAGAGTCAGGTTGGTTTTGCCAACGGGGGAGTCCTCGGTACCGGACTTGGTCAAGGCCGAGCGAAGTGGGGATTCCTTCCTGAAGCTCATACGGATTTCATTTACGCAATCATCGGCGAGGAAATTGGTCTTGTCGGGTCTGTTCTCGTTATAGCGATGTTCCTTGGATTTGCTCTCTTTGGTGTTCGGACTGCGCTTCACGCTCGCGATCGTTTCGGGATGTTGCTGGCGACTGGCATCACCACGTGGATCATCATTCAGGCGTTCATCAATATCGGCGCTTGTGTCGGAGTCCTTCCCATCACCGGTGTGCCGTTGCCGTTTGTGTCTGCTGGCGGTTCGTCACTCGTCTTCACAATGGCGGCATCTGGCATTCTCCTGAACATCGCCCGACAGGAACGCTGATGGGGAATCGGCCCATCGCCGATTCCGCCACGTATGCCCTCGTGGCCGGTGGTGGAACTGCAGGGCATGTGCTTCCGGGCCTTGCTGTTGCGAGTGCACTTGTTGATCGAGGGCACGAACGTTCGTCAATTCATTTTGTCGGTAGCGAGCGCGGACTCGAGCGAACGCTGGTGCCCGATGCGGGCTTCGGTGTCACGTTGCTTCCTGGCCGTGGCATCCAACGTCGCCTGACGCTCGAGAACATCGCTGCTGCTTGGGGGCTCTTGCGGGCAGTCGCGAAGGGCGTTGGCATTGTTCGCCGCCGGCGACCAAAGGTCGTTCTCGTACTCGGTGGTTACGCCAGCATTGCATGCACAATCGGAGCAGTGATTTGGCGAGTTCCGATTGTTGTGATGGAGCAGAACGCTCGCGCGGGAGCAGCGAATCGACTCGCTGGTCGATTCGCAAAAGCGTGTGCCGTTCCGTTTGTTGAGACGGACTTGCCTCGAAGCGTTGTGACGGGAAATCCCGTTCGGGCCGAAGTGCTGGCGATCAATCGGGAACGCGACCGCGTTGCGGCTCGCGCATCGCTTGGCGTGACTGGTGATCGCACGTTCATCGCTGTCGTTACGGGCTCGCTCGGATCACGCAAAGTGAATGAAGCAGTGTTCGCCGCGGTGCCGAATTGGTCGACGCGGACCGATCTCTCCATCCGTCATGTCATTGGCTCTCGTGACTGGGAATCGGTGCAGGACTCGCTTCCCGAGGGTGACGGTCTCGAGTACCTCGCTGTGCGCTACGAAGACCACATGGACACGGTTCTTGCTGCGGCTGATCTGCTGATCGGTCGCGCCGGTGGCACAACCGTCGCCGAACTCGCTGAGGTTGGCGTTGCCGGTGTGCTCGTGCCGTTGCCAAATGCGCCCCGCGACCACCAAACAGCAAACGCAGCTGCGCTTGTTCGAGCAGGAGCAGCAGTGCTGATTCCCGATGCTGATCTCGATGGCGACCGACTTGTGGCTGAAGTGCAACCACTTCTGGACGATCCATCGAAACTCGAACGAATGGGAACGGCGGCGCACACATTGGCGCAGCCCGATGCAGCCGATGCGGTTGCTGAACTCGTGGAGCGTCATGCCCGTCGTTCCTGAAAGCGATCCATCTCCGTCACTTGCGACACCGCGTTCGATTCATGTGGTTGGGGTCGGTGGTCCCGGAATGTCGGCGATCGCATCGACGCTCGTAGGGATGGGGCATTCAGTGTCCGGAAGCGACGTCGCTGAATCCGCCGTGCTTGATCGTCTTCGCTCGGAGGGAGTTGTTGTGTTTGTCGGACATTCGCCCGACAACATCGCTTCAGAGACAGAGTTCATTGCAGTTTCAACGGCGATCCCCGAGGACAACCTCGAAGTCGTTGCCGCAAGGTCCCGCGCTATTCCGGTTGTCCGTCGGACGGCGTTGTTGCCTGCGATTGCGGCCGAGCGCCGCACGATCGCCGTCACGGGCACGCATGGAAAGACGACTACGTCGTCGATGCTTGCATTGGTGCTTCTCGAAGCGGGTCTCGATCCTGCGTTCCTTATCGGTGGAGATATCAGCCAACTCGGGATTAACGCGAGATGGTCGCAAGGGGAATGGTTCGTACTCGAGGCCGATGAAAGCGATGGTTCGGGTTTCACGGTTGACCACGAAGCGCTCATCGTCACAAATATCGAAGCTGATCATCTTGAACATCACGGATCATTCGAAAATCTCCGTTCTGCGTTCGAAAGGTTCATTGCAGCAACACGCGGTCCGGTGGTGTTGTGTGCCGATGATCCAGAGACGGCAGCGATCGCTCGTGACTCCGATGCAATTACCTACGGACAATCAGAAGACGCCACTGTTCGCATTCTGAATCTGCAAGGTTCGCGAAGTGGAATCGATTTCGATGTCGTGCAGCGGGGAAAGATGGTTGGACACATCCACCTTCCCGTTCCCGGCATACACAATGCGCTCAACGCATGCGCGGTGGTCGCATTGGCCCTCGAACTTGGGGTCCCGTTTGAGGCATGTTCGGCGGCGCTTGAGAAGTTCGGTGGTGTACGTCGTCGGTTCGAACCGCGGGGCGAGGAACGCGGCGTGGTGTTCGTCGACGACTACGCCCATTTGCCCACCGAGATTGAGGCCGCGATCTCGGCTGGTCGCGATGGGGATTGGGGCCGTGTCGTCGCCGTCTTTCAGCCCCATCGCTATAGCCGTACCCAATCGTTATGGCGCGAGTATGCCGACGCCTTTGTCGACGCGGACCTTCTTGTCCTTACCGGCATCTACGCGGCAGGAGAAGCGCCCCGCGACGGGATCTCTGGGCAACTCATCGTCGACGCAGTCACCAATGCGCATCCCGAACAGGTCGTTGTCTACATCGAACATCGTTCTGAGCTAGCCCAACGTCTTGCAAAGGAACTTCGTGAAGGCGATTTGTGCCTAACGCTCGGCGCTGGCGATATCACCAAACTTGCTGACGAAGTCATTCCGCTTCTTGTTGATGGGGGAGCGTCGTGAATCGCAACGACATCGCAGCCGCGCTCGAGTCCACATTCGGCGATCGTGTTGAACGCGATGCTGCGCTTGGCGACCTCACGACCTACCGGGTTGGTGGACGCGCTTCGATTCGTGTTCGAGCGGAATCGGCGTCAGAGCTCGAAACGATCGGGAAACTCATCGCTGGGTCCGACACGCCTTTCGCTGTGCTTGGACGTGGTTCGAATCTGCTTGTCGCCGATGAAGGTTTCGACGGCATTGTCGTCACGCTGGGTGAAGGACTTGCGTCGATTGCTATCGCTGGCACGACGGTTCGCTCTGGCGGAGCTGCCCCACTTCCTGTCGTGGCCCGACGCACCGCTGCAGCAGGACTCACCGGATTTGAGTGGGCCGTTGGCGTTCCTGGTTCCATCGGTGGTGCAGTTCGCATGAATGCTGGCGGTCACGGTTCGGACATGGCGCAATCGCTTGTTCGGGTCAGCGTGGTGAATCTCGCGACTGGCGATCAAGCGCAACTGTCATTGGCTGAGCTTGAGTTGGGATTCCGTTCGTCGGCGCTTGGTCGTTCGCTTGTGGTGACCGAAGCGGAACTCGCTTTGGCTGTCGGTGATCGAGAACGTGCCGAGGCGGAGATTTCCGACATCGTTCGTTGGCGTCGAGAGAATCAGCCCGGCGGAGCGAACGCCGGCTCGGTGTTTGTGAACCCTCGTCCCGATTCCGCGGGCCGACTCGTTGACGAGGCCGGGGCAAAAGGGATGCGCTACGGATCGGCGGAAGTGTCTACCAAGCATGCGAACTTCATCCAGGTCGACGATGGCGGTTCGGCAAACGATGTCGCTGCGCTCATGGCCGCGGTGCGTGCGCAGGTGCACGAGCACACGGGTGTCGATCTGCACGCGGAAACACACGTTCTTGGTTTTGCTCCCGAAATCGCGGCGGCCGCCGGTGCTCGACGAGTCGAGGACCGCGACTGATGGCCGGCCGACTTCGCGATCGATCAGGATCCGATACCGAAATCGATCCGCGTATTGCCGCTCGCCGTGACGCGGTTGAAACCGAGAAGCGTCGTCGGCGCGGACGTTGGTGGCTCATCGCTGCGATCATCGCGGCGGTGGTCGTCGGGGCATGGTTCCTGACGCGCACACCGTTGCTCGACGTCGATCGCATCGAGGTTCGCGGCGCGGTTGCGACGACAGTCGATGACATCGTGGCCATTTCCGGACTCCGCACGGGCGAGGCGCTCCTCGAAGTCGACACGTCCGCCGCCGCTTCTCACGTCCGAGAGCTCCCGTATGTCAAGACCGCCTCGGTCGTTCGAAAGTGGGACGGGCTCGTCATCATCACCGTGACAGAACGAGTGCCAGTAGCGATCGCTGCTTCAGCTGATGGCGTGGCGATGCTGATTGACGGCTCAGGTCGCGTGATCGGGCCGCACGTGGCTGGCGACGGTGTCGAGACGGTTCTCATCGGGGTCGAAGCGGGGGCCCCAGGAACGGTCGTTGAGGGTGTGTCTGGTGCCCTCGAGGTGGCCACGCTGCTCACGCCGGGGATGCGAGCCCGCGTCGCTGGGATCGCGACTGCCCCAGACGGTTCTCTCAATTTGGCGTTGAGCCCCCAAGGCATCGTGATTATGGGACCGCCCACAGACCTCCCCGCCAAGGTCGACTCCCTGCGGATTGTGATGGGTCAGGTCGACCAACGGGACCTCGCCACCATCAATGTGGTGAATCCCTCAACCCCTGTGGTTGTGAGAACCCCGAAATAGCCCTATGGGGCGAGTAACCTCGCTCTAGTTCTTCCACGTCTTTCCGAAGTCCATCCTGCATTTCTCTCGAAGGAGCTCCCCATGGCCGCCAGTCCGCAGAACTACCTCGCGGTGATCAAGGTCGTCGGCGTCGGTGGTGGTGGCGTTAACGCCGTCAATCGCATGATCGACGCTGGCCTCAAGGGGGTCGAGTTCATTGCGGTGAACACCGATGCTCAGGCCCTCCTTATGAGCGACGCCGACGTCAAGCTCGACATCGGTCGCGATCTCACCAAGGGTCTCGGCGCCGGTTCCGATCCCGACATCGGCCGCGCCGCTGCTGAAGCGCACATCGATGAAATCGAAGAGTCACTCAAGGGTGCCGACATGGTGTTCATCACTGCAGGCAAGGGTGGCGGCACCGGCACTGGTGCAGCTCCCGTTATTGCTCAGGTCGCCAAGAGCCTCGGCGCACTCACCATTGGTGTGGTCACCCGCCCGTTCGGTTTCGAAGGCAAGCGTCGTTCGACCCAGGCCGATACGGGTATCAAGACCTTGAAGGAAAAGGTCGACACGCTCATCGTCATCCCGAACGATCGTTTGCTTACGGTCTCGAATGACAAGACTTCCGTTCTCAACGCCTTCAAGATGGCCGACGAGGTCCTTCTCCAGGGCGTTCAGGGCATCACCGACCTCATCACGACGCCGGGCCTCATCAACACCGACTTCGCCGACGTCAAGATGATCATGAGCGACGCCGGTTCGGCGCTTATGGGCATCGGTTATGGCTCGGGCGAAGGTCGTGCGGTGGCTGCGGCCAAGGCGGCGATTTCCTCGCCGTTGCTCGAAGCCTCCATCGAAGGCGCACGCGGCATCCTTCTCACCATTGCCGGTGGAAGCGACCTCGGCTTGTTCGAAGTCAACGAAGCGGCCGAGATCATTCATGGTGTTGCGCACGCCGATGCCAACATCATCTTCGGCACGGTTATCGACGACGAAATGGGCGACGAAGTTCGTGTCACCGTCATCGCCGCTGGTTTCGACCGCTGGGACGGCGAAGTGCGTCCGGGTCGTTCTGCCCGTGACGATCGCCCGATCGCCCGCGACGTGTTCTCCACTGACGGCGACCTCGATGATGACGGCGACTTCGACGTTCCGTCATTCCTTCAGTAGTTACGTCTCCGCCCGGTGCGGTTCTTTGATCGAGCGCTCGTCAACGGGCGCTCGATCCGCGTCCGGAGCACAGAACGATCCGACGGCGACTTTTCCGTTGGGCACGTCGGTCCCGAACTCGACGCTCGTCGCCGCGCTGTTGTCGATCGACCGTGGGTGTGGCTCTCACAGGAGCACGGCACGTCGTGTGTCGATGTCGATGACGTTGGTCTCGACGGTGCACGCGGCGCAGCAGCCGATGCCTCGGTGACGACTCGAACCGATCTCGCACTTTCGATTCAGACGGCCGATTGCATTCCACTAGCGCTGTGGTCTGACGACGGAGTTATTGCCGCCGTGCACGCAGGGTGGCGCGGACTTGAGGCTGGCGTGATTGAAGTGGCAATCCGTTCGATGCAGGCCCAAACCTCAGCTCCGCTTTCTGCGTTCATCGGCCCATCAATCGGGCCAGAGTGCTACGAGTTCGGTGTCACCGATCTCGATCGACTTGAAGCAACGTTTGGTCCCGGAATTCGCGCAACGACCAATGATGGCCATCTCGCACTCGATGTCCGCGCCGGTGTTCGTTCCGAACTCCTTCGGCTCGACGTTGCAACCGAGGTCGACGACGATGCATGCACGGCATGTGCGGGAAACTTCTTTTCGCATCGGGAGCGAGCAGATACTGCTCGTCAAGCCACCGTGATCTGGATCGAGGAAGCATGAGCACTCCAGTGAACCCGCAACTCGTGTCGGAAAATATTCACGACCTTCAGGATCGGCTCGCGCGCTTATCTCCTGATCGAGACGTACGAATCGTTGCAGTCACAAAAGGATTTGGTGTTGACGCGCCTCGGGCAGCGCTTGCGGCTGGGATCACCATGATCGGCGAGAACTACGCGCAAGAACTTGTTGCGAAGCACGAAGAGCTGTCATCTGAAGAACGTGAGCGCATCGAGTGGCACTTTCTCGGACGATTACAGCGCAACAAAGTTCGAAGCTTGGTCTCGATCGTTTCGGTCTGGCAGAGCGTTGATCGTGTCGAGTTGATTGACGAAATCGCTCGGCGTGCTCCGGGGGCAAAGGTCATGATCCAGCTCAACCTGAGCGAGGAGCCCCAGAAGGGGGGAGCCCCACTTTCTGAAGGTGCTGCGCTTGTGGCCCATGCCCGCGACCTCGGTCTTGATGTTGTCGGCCTTATGGGAGTGGGCACTGCGGGAGATGCGGCCGACTCGTCTGTGGCGTTTGGGACGCTGGTCGCTCTCGCCGAGGAATTGGGCCTGCCTGAGCGTTCGATTGGCATGTCCGACGACCTCGAAGTGGCGGTCGGGCAAGGTTCAACCATGGTGAGGGTTGGTACGGGGCTCTTTGGGGCGCGGGCCCCTCGAACTGGGGTTTGACGGGCCAAGATCGGCGGTCCCCGATAGCGAATGTCGTCAATCGGCGCGGACCAACTAACCTGCCGTGTCGGACCGGGGGGGAGTTCCCCCGCACGGAGGGTCAGATGTCTTCGATGTGGCGCAACGCCATGGTGTACCTCGGGCTTGGGCCCGACGATGAATACGACGATTACGCGGCGTCACCCGATGATCGCCCGTTGCCGCCACCGCCTGCACAGGTAGCGCGTCAGCAACCTGCGCGCCCGACCGGCACGGTGCGCGCACGCCCGCCAGTTTCGAGCGGGCCAGTGTTGTCCACGCCACCAGAAACCGGAGAGGTTTCGGCTGTTCGTCCTGTCGCCGCACCGAGCTCGTCTGCAACATCTGCTGGATTTGGGGACGCTTCAAAGCCACGTGTACGTGCGGTGCCTCGCCGTCAGTCGGTTCGCCCTCTCGTTGTGGCACCGACGCGGTTCAACCAGGCCCAAGACGTCGCCGACAACTTCAAAGCGGGCAAGGCCGTTGCAATGGACCTTGCTGACGCCGATGGCGATTTAGCTCGCCGACTCATCGATTTCTCCAGTGGACTTTGCTACGGAATCGGCGGCTCGATGCAGCGCCTTGGGCGTTCCTCGGTGTACCTCATTCTTCCGGTCGGAGTCGATGTGCCTGAGGAAGAGCGAGCTCTTCTGCTCGACTCTGCCGGCGAAGAATTCTGATCCACCGCCGTGTGGGTTCTGATTCATTACATCGCACAGATCTATCTGCTGTGCCTCCTCGGTCGCATTGTGCTGAGTTGGTTTCCTCCGTCAGGCCCCGGCCCGGTGGAAACACTCAGGCAGGTTCTCTTTCGGATCACCGAGCCGGTGTTGGGGCCAATCCGTGCCCTGTTGCCGCCGGTTCGTCTGGGCGGAATGGGCCTGGATCTGTCTCCGATGATCGTGTTCATTGGCCTCGAAATTCTTCTGGCATGGTTGCCGGGCTGAGCCCACTTCACAGTCGTTGACACCCTGGCGCCATTCGGCCGATACCATCGCCGCCATGGAAACCACTCCCGGAACTCCCCACCTTCTTACTGACGTTCGATTCTCTGTCAGCCGCAAGGGATACGACCCCGATGAGGTCGACAACTTCCTTGAGCGCGTCAGTGCTGCAGTTGCGCAACTTCAGGACAAGCTTCGTCAGGCGACTGCGTCCGCCGAAGCGGCCGAGACACGCGCCGCCGATGCTGTTCGTAACGAAAGCCGTCTGCAGGCTCGAATCTCCGAGCTTGAATCTGGCGCTGGTGTTGCGCCGGCAGCAGTTGTTGCTCCGATTCGTTCGGTCGATCCAACAATCGACGCGGAACAAGCATCGTCAGTTCTTGTGATGGCACAGCGGACTGCCGATGCAACCATCAACGAGGCGCGCACAAATGCCGCGCAGATGCTTTCCGAGTCTGAGGTCGAGGCCAGTCGTATTCTTTCGGCTGCGAAAACGCAGGCCGATGAAGCACTTCGCGATCTCGATGCAACCCGCCGTGAACTCGCGGCCGATAATGCAGCTCTCGATGCGTTCCTTTCCGAACAGCGTGCGGTCATCTCCGGTGGACTTTCTCGAATTCAGGCGGTGCTCGATGATCCCGCTGCACTTCGGGTTGGCACTCCGCCAGTCGAACTCACCACGCCCGCAGCGTCCCCTGCACCGGCCCCTGCTGCCTTCTCAGCGCCAGAACCGGCTCCAGCGCCCGAACCTGAACCAGAGGTCTTCCAGCCAATCCTGGCTGAGGACACCGGCTGGAACCCCGAACCGGCCCCGACGTCACTCTTCGTTGACGAAGAGGTTGACGGTGGCCCGGCAACTGCTGCGGTTCCGGTTTTCGACGACGAGTTCCTCGCCGAAGACGATGACGATGCCGATGCGGCAATGCGTCGCTTCTTCGACGCAGATTTCGACGACGACCGTCGCTGAACTCGCTCGATAAATTCGAACAACGTTCGGGACTCTTCATCTTCGGATGAGGGGTCCCGTTTCGTTTTCCGAGAAGCGGGTTCGCTGTGCGTGACGTCAGTCGACGCGAACGAGGCTGAGAGCGATTGACGTTCCGTCGATCTCGATTGTTCGATCGCCGCTTCCGAACTCGATTGAACGAGCAAGGATCTCGGTGGTGATCGTCTGGCGGTGCGTTTCGATCACAGCGCGGAGTGCTTCGTCTGCATCAATCGTGACGGCAATGCGATCGGCGATTTCCAGACCGGCGCTCTTGCGCGCATCGTTCAGTGCACGCACAAGTTCGCGAGCTGTTCCTTCTGCTCGGAGCTCATCGTCGAGTTCGAGATCGAGCGCCACTGCCCAACCGTCGTCTTCGACAAGTGCGAGATCGGCGTGCTTCTCGGCACGAACTTCGACCTCTTCGGCAGTGAGGCGTTCGCCCGCAATTTCGATCCAGCCGTTCTCGGCAAGTTGCGCTTGGAGTGCAGATCCGTCGGCATCGGCCAAAGCGGCTTTGACCTCGTTGACGCGAGGGCCAAGGCGGGGACCAAGCAGGCGGAAGTTGGGGATGACAGTCCAGCCCATGAGGCCTGAGAGCGAATCGAGTCGCTCAAGAGTCTTCACATTGAGCTCGGCTTCAATCTCGGCCTCGATGGCTGCATCAAGGTCGGTTCCGCCGTGGAGGAGCAGGGCTCGGGCAAGAGGCTGACGGACCTTCATCTTCGCGTCGGTGCGAGCAGAACGACCCAAACTCACGAGGCGTCGTGCGGCATCCATCTGCTCAGCCAGTGAGGCATCGTGCCGACCGTTGGCCGTGGGCCAGTCGGTGAGGTGCACGGACTGTGCGTCGGTGAGTGTCGTGTAGATCTCGTCGGCCAAGAACGGACAGAACGGCGCCAACACCTGGGCGATGGTCGTGAGGCATTCGTAGAGGGTTGCATGCGCGGCGGCGTCGCTGGATTTCCAGAAGCGGGGACGACTGCGGCGCACGTACCAGTTCGAAAGGTCGTCGACGAATTTCGCGATGCGCCCAGAACCGCCAAGCGCATCGAAGTTCTCGAGTGCAGAGGTGACAGAAGCAACGGTGTCGTCGAGTTCAGAAAGGATCCAACGGTCGAGCACGTGGGTAGGCGCCGTTGCATCCGTGTCGGGTTGCCAGCCGTCGAGGTCGGCGTATGTCGCGAAGAAGGAGAAGACATTCCAGAGCGTGAGCAGGGTTTGACGTGTTGCTTCGCGAATGCCGTCTTGGAAAACGCGCCGGGGGGTCCAGGGTTGTCCTGAGGAGAAGAAATACCAGCGCAAAGCATCGGCGCCCAACGTGTCGAAAATGTCGAACGGGGCAATGACGTTGCCGCGTGACTTCGACATCTTCTGCCCGTTTTCATCGACGATGAGAGCGAGACACACAACGTTCTTGTACGGCGTTGAATCGAAGACCAATGAATTCACCGCCAGAAGCGAATAGAACCAACCGCGGGTCTGGTCAATGGCTTCGCAAATGAAATCAGCGGGGAACGCACCATCGAATGAGTCTGCGTTTTCGAACGGATGATGGCGCTGTGCTGACGGCATTGAGCCGGAGTCGAACCACGCATCGAGCACCGGTGCAACGCGGCGCATGGTGCCGGAGCATCCGTCGGTGCTGCAGTCGAAGGTGATGTTGTCGACGTGTGGTCGGTGAAGGTCGAGTTCGGTGAGATCGCGACCAGTGAGTGCGCTGAGTTCTTCGACAGAACCGATGCAGTGCTCGTGACCGTTCGCGTCGCAGCGCCAGATCGGCAGCGGTGTTCCCCAATAGCGATCGCGAGAAAGCGCCCAGTCGATGTTTCCTTCAAGCCACTTTCCGAATCGACCGTGCTTGATGAATTCGGGATGCCACTCGATGCGTTCGTTTTCTCGCATGAGCAGATCGCGATGTTCTGACGTGCGCACAAACCATGAGGTCTTCGCCCAGTAGATGAGCGGCGTGCTGCATCGCCAGCAATGCGGGTAACTGTGTTCGTAGGCCTGTTCACGCACGAGAAGTCCTCGTGCACTGAGGTCGGCGATGATGTCGCGGTCGGCGTCTTTTACGAAGGTGCCGGTAAACGCAGGAACGGATTCGTCGAATGCTGCATCGGCGTTGACGGGATTGAGGACGGGCAGCTTCTCTGCTCGACCAACCGCAGCATCGTCTTCGCCGAATGCGGGGGCGAGATGCACGATGCCCGAACCGTCGTCGGTTGTGACGAACTCGGCAGCAACAACGCGCCATCCGTCGGTACCGGGCGGGGGAGTCAGCGTGTCGAATGGGCGCTCGTAGTGCCAACCAACAAGATCGGCACCCTTGAACTGCTCGACGATGGTCGCATCTTCAGGAGCGAGGGCTGCGGCCATGAGGAGGTCGCGGGTTCCGTCAGTTGACGCCACACGCACGTAGTCAATGTCCGGACCTACGGCAGCAGCAACATTCGAGATGAGAGTCCAGGGTGTGGTGGTCCAGACCAGGAGGTCGACGTCGCGATCGATGATTGGGAATCGGACGTACACCGACGGGTCAACAACGTCGCGATAGACGTCGGGTTGTCCGAGTTCATGGCTCGAGAGTGCGGTGCCACAGCGACCGCAATACGGCGAAACCTTGTGGCCTTCGTAGAGAAGACCCTTGTCCCAAAGCTGACGGATGAGCCACCACACTGATTCGACATAGGAGTTGTCGAGGGTCCAGTACGCATCGGCGGTATCGATCCACACGCCGGACCGTTCGGTGAGCGCAGTCCAGTCAGTGACATAGCGCTGAACTGATTCCCGACAGCGTTGATTGAACTCGGCGATGCCAAACGCCTCGATCTCGTGTTTGGTGGAAAGCCCGAGTTCCTTTTCGACCTCGAGTTCGACGGGAAGGCCGTGGCAGTCCCAGCCACCCTTGCGGGGAACATCGCGGCCACGCATGGTCTGGAATCGCGGATAGATGTCTTTGAAGACTCGGGCCCAGACGTGATGGAGCCCGGGTCGGCCATTGGCCGTTGGGGGACCCTCGTAGAAGATCCAGGGCTCGCTGCCAGCCCGAAGTCGGCGGGTCGCACCGATGGTGTCATCGGTCTTCCAGCGCTCTAGGCGGCGTTGTTCGAGGGTGGGGAGGTCGAGATCTGGGTCGACGGGACCGAATGGCATGGGGGCCAAGCGTACGCCGTTGCTGAACGGCTTCGGTGCGTGCGGGTTGACGTGGGAGGGTGGCGCCCTTACCCTCCGCCGATCCACCGCCACTCAAGGGAGAACATCCGTGGCAGTCAAAAAGGCACCGGCGAAGAAGTCCGCAGCGAAAAAGGCTCCGGCAAAGAAGGCGGCAGTCAAGGCTTCGGCCAAGAAGGTCGTGAAGAAGGTCGCTCCGGCGAAGAAGGTCGTGAAGAAGGCGGCCCCGGCGAAGAAGGCTCCGGCCAAGAAGGCTCCGGCGAAGAAGGTCGTGAAGAAGGACGCTCCGGCGAAGAAGGCCCCGGCCAAGAAAGCCCCGGCGAAGAAGGCTCCGGCCAAGAAAGCAGCACCAGTCAAGAAGGCCGCGGTCAAAGCTCCAGCTCCGAAAGCTCCGGCGAAGAAGGCAGCACCAGTCAAGAAGGCCGAAGCCGCACCTGCACTTGCTCCTCGTCCAAATCGACTTCCGGCGATTCCGAAGGAACCCAAGAAGATCAAGTACCCGTTCGACGCCAAGTTCCTCGATGCGCAGCGCTTGCACCTGCTTGAAGAGCGTCGTCGACTCGTTCATGATGCCGAAGCACTTACGGCCGAGGCCAACTCGCTCGCAGAGTTGCGTGAGCCTGGCGATGTGCAGTTCGACGAAGAGTCGGGCGAAGGCGACACACTTGCCGTTGAGCGTGAGCGTGACCTTGCCCTGTCGGCACAGTTCCTCGACCAGGTCGATGAAATCGATCGGGCCATGGCCAAGATTGGTCAAGGGACCTACGGCATTTGCGAGATTTCCGGTCTCGCCATTCCGAAGGAACGCCTCCGTGCGATTCCGTGGTGTCGCGAGCGTGTCGAGTACAAGGTCGGCAACTTCCGACGCTGAACAACCACGGTTCGGGCAGAACAGCCCCTAGGTTGGAACCCGTGACAACGTCGACTGCATCCGCCACAACGGCACCCACGCATCGGGTGCTGTTTGGTGCGGTCGCTGTCGGATGGGTGATCGCCGACCAACTTTCAAAGTGGTGGGCTGTTTCCTCGCTCGATGACCGCACGGTCGATGTTGTCTGGACACTTCGATTTCATCTGACGGTAAATTACGGAGCTTCGTTCAGCCTCGGCACGGGGTTTGGCGCCTGGATCGGGGTCCTTGCGCTTGTTGTCGTCGGGATCTTGGTCTGGAAAGGCGGTTCCGTTCGCACCCGCTTGGGTGCGGTCGCGCTCGGCATGATCGTTGGCGGCGCACTCGGCAATGTTCTCGATCGTGCATTTCGAGGCGATGCCGGGTTCTTCCAAGGCGGCGTGATCGACTTCATCGACTTTCAGTGGTGGCCGGTTTTCAACGTTGCCGATATCGGCGTCGTTTGTGGCGCAATCCTCCTGGTGATCTCCACTCTTCTAACTCCAGCATCTGACGCGTATGACAGTGCTGGCGAAACTTCATCCTCAACGATCGAGAGCAACTGACATGGCCTATATCGAGGTCATTCCCGAATCATTAGCCGGCGAACGCATCGATCGGGTCGTTGCGATGATTACCGGCGCAAGTCGCACACGTGTCACTGAGTGGCTTGATCAGGGGCTCGTTGTTTGTAACGACAAAGTTGTTGCGACTCGTTCGCGTCGAGTTGCCGATGGCGACACTGTGCAAGTCAACGTTGAACCCGATCTCGGACCGGAACCGCTCATCGCCGAACCCGGTATCGATGTACCGATCGTGTATGTCGATGACGACGTCATTGTGATCGACAAGCCGGCTGGTCTCGTTGTGCATCCCGGTGCAGGAAATG
>CAEZUO010000003.1_pt1 | contig 42988 bp, 42 predicted proteins | sample 7264501 | NCBI WGS metagenome assembly CAEZUO01 (sample SAMEA6813832, study PRJEB35770) | freshwater metagenome | biome: Freshwater; feature: Freshwater reservoir; material: water | place: Czech Republic | collected 2016-04-20 | depth 0.5m m
AAAGAACGGTGACGAGGACTGCGTTCAGAAAAATGACCTGCAGCACCGTGTACGGATAGCGAAAAGCGATTCGGAATTCATCGCGCACCGCCTGTCGCAATGACTGAGGAAGTTCAGCCATCAGTTGTTCGAATCTGCAAGACCGAAGGTCGTGCAATACCGTGAGAAACGATCACGCTGTTCATCGGCGTCAAGTCCAAGCCAATCGAATGACCAGGTGTGATCTCCGTGCTTCTCACGTGGAGACGCTGCGAGAGCAGCCGCCATCGCGCCACGCACATCATCCGGAAGTTCAATGCCGAGTTCGTCATAAATACGCGCCACCACTCCAACACCATCGGCGTTGAAATCAGAAAAGGACCCGTGGGCGACGCGACCAGTCGGCAAAACACCCTCAGCATGAAGATCGACGAGACCATCGAGATCGGAGTGATACAGGTCGGCGTGATAGCGACCGATCACCGTTGTTTCGACATCGTCGCTGTGTGCCCACCGCAGCGTGGCAATCAGACTCGTCACCGAACCAAGAATCGCCAACGGGTCTCGATGAGTGATCACCAGTTGCGCATCGGAGTAGGTGTCGAGCAGAACCGGGAGGTTGTGTAAATGCACCGGTGACTTAAGCACCCACTTCTCCGTGGGCATCTTTCGCTGAAGGATCTGCAACACCAGCCGATGCATTTCATAGGCCGGCGTCATATCGCAGGACTGCAACCACTCGATGTAGCTGGGCGTGTTGTAGCGACTGATGAACTCTTCGCCACGAAAGGCAAAGGACATTGCCGAGAGGCACTCCTTGTTCATACGACCGGCATAGGCGTGAATCGCGTCGAGCCCGCCGGTAACGAGTTGCGGGCCACGCAGTTCGGCGTCAGCAAGAGCAATACGGGGATCGTTGTCGTAGGTTTCGCTCGTTGGCGGCGGAACCGGTCGCAAGAACTCCCAACCGAGCGGAACACGATGCCGGTGATCGGCGGAAAGCAGCGCATGCAACACCGTCGTTCCAGTGCGCGGTGCACCAACAACAAAAAGCGGTTCGACGATTTGTTCGTCTCGCACCCCTGGGTCACTACGAACCCAATCACAGACCTGAAGCCGAACTTCAAGCAGGCGAAGCAGGAAACGACGTGTCATCCACCGGCCAAGAAGATGCAGATTGGCTTCATGCTCTAACGCTGCAACCGCAATGTCGAGGCCTTCGAGAAAGTCCTCTCCCGTTCCAGGTCCTGACACACAAAGTGCAGCAATGCCTTCGTTCGAACGCCCTTGACGGGCAAGGGCCTCACCCACAAGGGATTCCCGATCTAATGGGAGCGCAGCCTCGGCTGCAATGGGCAGCACCAAACCGGCATTCACCGCTTCGACCCATTCAGGGCGCGGTCCCGGATCCCAAGTCGTAGCCATTGAGTAGGAAACTACGCTGCCCACATGACCAGCGCACCTCTCAACGACCTTGCCGGCAGGGCTGTCATCATCACCGGGGGCACACGGGGCATCGGGATTGGCCTTGCTCGTCACCTCGGCGCGCTGGGCGCAAAGGTCGTCATCACGGGCCGCAAGCCTGAACGACTTGCTGAGGCAATTGCGCTGCTTGAGTCCGAGAACGTTGAGTGTCTCGGTCTCGTCGCCGATGTCGCCAATCGCGACCGATCCTTTGAAGTTGTCGACGAAACGCTCACTCGCTTTGGCCGTATCGACGGACTGGTGCTGAACGCACAGTCGTTCCGACCAGTCACTCCCCTGCTTGACGTGACCGAGAGCGACATGAATCTGTTGTTCGATACCGGCCCCAAAGGCGCACTGTGGCTCATGCAAGCGGCGCAACCGCACATGGCTGCGAACAACTGGGGCCGCATTGTCACCATGGGTACATCGATGGGGCTCACCGGCGCTTCGGGTTATGGCCCTTACGCCGCATCGAACGAAGCCATCCGCTCTCTCACTCGCACTGCAGCGCGCGAGTGGGGCCGCGAAGGCATCACCGTGAATTGTGTGCTGCCCGCCTCGGCCGGCCACCGAGCACCCGTTGCTGGTTCCGACCCAGCGCGCGAAGCCGCGTTTGCCTCAATGTACGACGACAACCCCATCGGTCGCGATGGCGATGCCGCCGAAGACATCGGCCCCGCGGTGGCGTTCCTACTGAGCGATGGAAGTCGTTATGTCACCGGTCAGACCATTTCGGTCGACGGTGGCGGCATCATGCGCCCCTGAATCTCAGGTCCGGAAACGCCAGGCCAAATGACGACGGCGAGACGCAAGCAACTCGGCACGTTCCTCGGCTGAAACTCGAACCGTGTCGGCTGGCAGCCCTTCCCAGACCTCGTCGACGTGCACGAGTCGCGCCGTTGGTTCTGGAGCAGCGTCGCTTAGCGGCCAGAACCAGCGCAACGTGCACAGCCCGCGCTGGCGACCACCGGCATCGAGCCAGTTGTCAACACCCGGGTCGCGGTGCGAGACAACGGTGCGAATTCGCCCGTCGTCTGACAAGCGCAATTGGCGATCATTCAAACTTGTTATGCGCTCAACCGGATCAGCGAGCTCGAACCAGCCATCGGGATAGAGCTGCAAACTCCAATAACGAGCATCAGGAACTTCACTTTCAATGATGAGCGCATCGTCCGGACCAAGGTCCCAGAAGCAAAAGCCATAGCGCGCTGCAGCAAGACCTTTTTCTTGCGCAAACGAACCTTGGAACGAATTGTCTTCACGCATTGCACGCTGATCGATCATGTACTGGTTCCAATACGCCATCGAACGCTCAACTCCCGCCGCCGCATCGGCAACCTTTACTGCGAAATCTTCGGGACTCACCCGTGGGAGATGATCGGGGCCATCAAGACACTCGATCGTGAACGTGGCCGGCTCTTCTTCGGTCCAGTCGAAGTAGTACTCGCGGATTGAACACATGACCGCGCCATCGGGAATGGGCAGCCACCCGGGCTCGGCGCCATCGCCGCCGAGGAAGAACTCAAATTCGTCACCCTTACCAATTCCAAGATCGGAACCGTTGTGCTCGGCGAGCGTTCCCCACTTCTCTTGATGCATGAATCCCGCTCGCATTGCCAGAATGAACTCTTCGCATGAATGCATGCGCCCGCGCACTCGATAGCGCTTCGTTGAGTCGATGCGCGCGTGACGGTAGGCGTTATCAGCGTTTGGCCCGCCCCACTGAGTGACGAGATCGTTCTGGCGCATAAAGAACGGTCGAGCAGCGTTGGGATAACCGATCGACCAACCCAACCAACACAGAACCTGCTCGGCCATATGGTCGTAGCCCTCGGCGCGAACGCCTGCGTCGGCCGGGAAAGGTTCGGCCATCAGTTGTTCGCCAACCGCCTCGAGTCGGCGACAGAAATCGCGCCACGCGGTGAGTTCAATGCTTTCTTTCGATGCCATAACAGTCGTTCCTTCAGGATCCGTGCGGTCGCCGACTCGCGGCACGAATGTTGCTGCGCACACAGATGCCAGTGATATTCGAGGAAAAGTCTGATGCGAGCCACAAAACTGTTTGCGCAACTTCTTCGGGCTGACTCAGCCGCTTGAGATCAAGATCGGCCACGTGTGCGTCGACACCACCAGGTTGCGTCGAGAGGTAGTCGAGAAGTGGAGCTGTTGCTGTTGGACCTGGCGTCACTGCATTTGCCCTGATGCCATCACCGCCATATTCAGTCGCAACTGTTTCCATCAGATTGATGACGCCCGCTTTGGCGGCCGCGTAACCGCCGAGGTTGTAGTTGCCGCCAATGCCTGCTCCCGATGACATGCTCACGATTGAGCCTCCGCCATTGGAAATCATGTGAGGGATCACCGCTCGAGTCGCGTAGAAGACTGAATCGAGAGTGAGAGATTGCTGGAATCGCCAGTCCTCATCGCTCAAATCGCCAATAAGGCCCGAACGCGAAACACCAACGTTGTTGTAGAGGACATCGATGCGGCCGTAGGCATCGGCAGCACTCTGCACCCACGCATTCACAAATGTTGGATCGCTCATGTCGCCAGCAACGCCCGCGACAACAGCGCCAGTGGCCGCGAGTTCGTCAACGACTCGGTTGAGCTCAGGCGCTCTGACATCGTTCAGCCACAACGTGGCTCCCTGTTCTCCGAACAGACGAGCTGACGCCTCACCGATACCGGCGCCGCATCCGCTGATGAGCGCCACTTTTCCCTCAAGCATCCCTGACATGGACCGCTAGCATCGCCCACGCATCGGCTCCTGTCACGCAGGACGCCATCGATATGGAGGAAACGTGACCGAGACCGGCCCCGCCCACACCCTGCCGCAACTGACTGCTCTGCATGAGGCCACAGCTCGCCTCACGAGCGAGGGCGCACCGTTTGAGGTCGTCCAGGAAGACGTTCGCGGCGAGATCATGGGCGTGCTGCGCAATCGGGCCCGTTCGCTGCGCGAGATTCTCGTCAACTCCTTTGAATTCGGCGATCGCGAATCGATGATTTTTAGCGATGGCCGCCGCGTGACCTTCGCTGGTTTCGAAAAGGACGTTGCATCGGTTGCCGCCTGGCTCCAGCGTGAACACGGCATCGGCCACGGCGACCGTGTCGCTCTGTGCGGCGCGAATTCCTATGGCTGGATCGTGTCCTTCTGGGCCTGTCTCTCCATGGGCGCCATCACCGTTGCCATGAACGGCTGGTGGACCGAATCCGAAATGCAACACGCGATTGATCTCACCGAACCGAAATTGCTGTTGTTCGATGCGAAGCGCGCCGAGCGACTTTCGGCCGACGTTTCCATCCCCCGCTTCGATCTCGATGACGACCTCGAGACCATGCTGGCCTACGCGCCCGACGCATCGATTCCTGCGAATCACATCGACGAAGACGACGCCGCCATCCTCATCTTCACGAGCGGGACGACCGGCCGTCCAAAGGCCGCAGTGCTTTCGCATCGCAGCGTTGTTCACTACACAACGCTTCAAAATTTCCTTGGTGCACGCGGCATGGTCATGGCAGGTCGTGGCCCCTCAGAAGGTCCCCCACCAATACGCCTCGTGGTGTTCCCCTTGTTCCACGTGTCCGGTCTCGGAGCAACGGTGAACGGCCTTCACACCGGTTCCACCGGAGCCTGGTTCCTCACACGATTCGAAGCCGACAATGTCATCGATTTCATTCTCGAAAACAAAGTCAACATCATTGGCGGAACCGGCACACACATCCTCCGCTTGCTTGATAGCCCCCGCTGTGCGGAGATTCCCCAGCAGCAGGTGATGTCGGTCGGCATGGGCGGTTCAGCAACCACGCCCGAAATCATGCGCCGTCTCGCCAATCGCTTTCCGCATCTTGATCACACGATGTCCACCGGTTACGGCTCCACAGAAACTGGTTCACTCGTTTCATTCGCTCCGAATTGGATGCTCGAGGCCTCACCGGAATGCATTGGACCTGCGATTCCGACCTGCGAAGTAAAGATCACCGACGACGAGGGAAACGAACTCCCCGAAGGCGGCGAAGGAAACATCTGCGTTCGCAGCCCCCTTCTTATGAACGAGTACTGGCGACATCCGGCTGCAAATGCCGAAGCGTTCTTTCCCGGCCGCTGGTTCAACACCGGCGATTTCGGTCGCATCGAAGGCGGTTGCATCTACATCGCGTCACGCAAACGCGATCTCATCATCCGCGGTGGCGAAAACATCTACCCGTTTGAAATCGAAAACTGCATCGAGGAAATGGCCGGCGTCATCGAGACCGCCGTCATCGGCGTCGACCACGACATCCTCGGCCAAGAAGTGAAAGCGATCATCGTCATCGCTCCCGATACCAACATCACCGATCTCGATGTGCACGAGCACTGCAAGAAGTCACTTTCGGCTTACAAGATTCCGGCCTATGTCGAGCTTCGTACCGAGCGGCTTCCGCGCAATCCCAGTGGCAAGATTCTCAAGCACGTTCTTGCCGATGGCAGCGAAGCGGGTTTCGTCGAGGAATAAGGGTTAGTTGTCGCTCTCGTTGAGCGCGACAATCCAGTTTCCGAGTGCGTCCCAAAGGTCAGTTCGATTCTTTGAGATCGAATGATTGTGACCTGCACCGGCAAGCACAAAGGTTTCTACTGATGGGGCCGCAATCAACAAAGCGGCAACCTCAGAAATATCGCCAGCAATGTCGTTTTCGCCTACGCCAAGAAACACCGGGACCTTGATCGATGCGAGTGCGGCGTTTGAGCTGCCCGGAATCATCGACGTAAGACCACATAACGCGAGCAGCGGACTCGATGCTGCGGCAAGAAGCTGACGAGCACTCGTGATCGCGCCTGGATTCAACATGTCGGAACTCGTGGTCGATCCGGGAACCAGCGCTGCACCAAAACGCTCAAGGACTAACTCGGCCAAAACAGGTTCGAGACGCTCATAATTGTTCGCGTACGACAATTCGCCTCTCGTCAGGTACTCGGGAAGTCCCGCTCCGCCGAAACCCAAGAATGCCAACGCATCAAACGAACGATGCTGCCATTGCGCGTGCGCAACGATGAGAGCCCCCATGGAATGCCCGAGACCAATGAATCGGGTGGGCTCGAACAGGTCCATCGCATGGGCGACGAGTTCTGACATTGCACCGTGGTCAACTTCAGCAACGACGCGCGGGTTCAGGGTGTACGCGTCTTCCGGCACCGAACTCTCACCCACTCCAGGGTGGTCAACAACCGCAACGGCGATTCCAAAGTGATCCGCCAAGTAGCGCGCCATCGACCACTCCCCCGGCAAATCATCGGGAAGATCGAAATAGACACGATTCATTCCTCCGCCGGGGAAACAGACCAAAAGCGGGGCCGACTCAACGCCATCGGGCACGTACAGATCTGCCGCGAGCACCTCAACGCCAGCAGGACCCAGGCCGCCAACATCGAGATCCAGCCGTTCCCCCCGAGCCATACCGAAGCGTAGGCCCACACCCTTCAATCAACACCTTGTTGGCTGTTGCCAAAAGTGTTTTGGTCAGGCAGGATGCCTTCCATGACCGGTGTTCTGGGGGGAATCCGGGTCATCGACCTCACAACCGGGATCGCTGGCCCCATGGCGACGATGCTGCTCGCCGATAACGGCGCGGACGTCGTCAAGGTCGAACCACCTGGTGGCGATCCCACACGATTGACTGAATCGGGTGCTCGAGTGTGGGCCCGCGGCAAGCGCAGTATCGAGCTCGACGTAAACGAAGACGTTCAGCGCGAACTACTCCTTGCACTCATTGATCGAGCTGATGTTCTTGTTGAGAACTTCGACTTCGGCGTCGCCGCGGCACTTGGTCTCGACTGGGAAACACTTCAAGCGCGAAACCCACGACTCGTGATGTGCTCGATCACGCCATACGGACGACACGTAGATTTCAAAGATCGCCCCGGCATCGATGCGCTCGTTGCTGCTCGCACCGGGCTGCACTGGGAACAGCGCGGTTGGGTCGGAACAGCAATCGGCCGACTCTGCGACCTGCCGATTGAACTCGAAGACCTTGAGATTCCTCCCGGATGTTTCGATGGTCCCGATCGCGAAGGTCCGCTCTTTCCGCAGTCGCGTTGGCCAAGCCTCGGCGCCGCGTTCTTAGCAACCACAGGAATCAGCGCTGCATTGCGCGCCCGCTTACATACAGGTCGAGGCCAGTGGGTCGAGACATCGCTGTTGCAGGGCGTCCTCGTGAGTACGGCAGGCGGTTGGCAGCGTCCTGAACATCCCGAGGCCGACGGTTACATGTGCTGGATCTTTGATCCTCGCGGCAGCAAAGGACACTTTGAATGCGCCGACGGCAACTGGATTCAAAATTGGGTACCGAATCCTTCGTTCGCTCTTGGAGTTTCCCAAGGCGATTCGATCAACGTTGACGATCGAGTCACCAAGCCCACCGATGATCCGTCGCGCATCGGCCCCGATTACAGCGAGTTGGTTGTACTCGCTCACTATCACCCGCAAATGAAAGCGGCCTACGCGAAATATCCCGTGCAGGACTGGCTCGATGCTGCTGCGCTGGTGGGCATTCCCATGCAACCAACCCGCCGGCCGGAAGACGCGCTCAACGATCAGGCACTCATCAACGAGGGAATCGTTGTCACGGTCGATGATCCTGAAGTTGGTCCCATTCGCCATGTTGGTCTTGTCTACGAAATGTCGAAGACACCTGGCGAGGTGCAAGGCCCCGCTCCCACCGTTGGCCAGCACACTGATGAGCTCCTCGCTGAACTCAACATTCCGTTCGAACGTCCAGAAACAAGATCGTCCAACGAACTCAAGAATCCGCTCGAAGGAATTTTGGTACTCGATCTCGGCTTGGCCATCGCTGGACCATTCAGCACGCAATTGCTTTCTGATCTCGGCGCAACTGTTATCAAGGTGAACACCGTCTATGACATGTTCTGGCATTCGACACACATCGCCTTCACCGCCAACCGCGGAAAACAGTCCATCTCGATCAACCTCAAAGATCCACGTGGTCTCGCCGTTCTTCACGAACTAGTGAAACGAGCCGACGTTGTTCAGCACAACATGCGCTACGAGGCGGCCATTCGACTCGGCATTGATTACGAATCTCTCGTCAAGATCAAGCCCGATCTCATCTATTGCCACAGTTCCGGTTTCGACAAAAGCCGCGCCCATCTCCCCGGCAATGATCAAACCGGCGCATGTCTTGCTGGCGTTGAGTACGAAGACGGAGGCATGGCTGATGGAGGTAAACCCATCTGGAGCCTGACTTCATTCGGCGATACCGGAAACGGATTCCTCGCCGCCATCGCAATCATCCAAGCAATCACGCATCGTGAGATCACCGGCGAAGGCCAGTTCCTCTCCACGTCAATCCTCGGTGCATGCCTTCTCAATTCCTCTTACGCGTGGGTCGATGCAGCGAGCGGTGAGGGTGTCGATCGACCGAAGGTCGACGGCCTCATGTATGGCACGAGTCCCCGCATCCGCCTTTACGAGACAGCCGATCAGTGGTTGTGCCTCGCTGTACAGAACGATTTGCAATGGTCAGCGCTCGAGACGACCACCGGGATCACACAACTCACGTCACTCAACGATGCAGACGCAATCACTGAGCTGAGTGCAACCTTCCGAACCCGAACCGCGGCCGAATGGTTCAACGTTCTCGATGATGCCGGTATCCCCTGTGAGATCGAAGACGACCAGTTCTGTTTGCGATTGTTCGATGATCCACAGTTCCGTGACGCCGGTCTTGTCACCACAATGCAACAGGCACAAGTCGGTCGCTTCGATCACTTCGCACACATGTGGACATTCTCCGACACCCCAACTCGAATCGCTGGTCCCCCACTCATCGTCGGCCATGACACCGTCGACATCATGAATGAACTCGGAATTCGACAAAGCGAGATTGAATCGCTTCTTGAAGATGGTGTCGTTCTTCAATCCACTCTCCGTCAGGAGCGCGCGTTATGACCACCGTTCGACCACCAATCTTTGATTTCGACGACGCCTTTTTCTGGGAAGGGGCAAGAGAACACAAGCTCCTCATTCAACGCTGTGGAGATTGCGGCATTTTGCGGCACCCTCCTACGCCATTGTGCGCGACGTGCGGATCAACCAACAATCAAGCAACGGAATCTTCAGGGGATGGAACGATCCTTACTTGGATCATTTCCCAGCACCCGACAGAACCTGATGCCGAGCCTCGGATCGTCATCCTCGTTCAGCTCGACGAAGGCACCCGAATTGTTTCGAACCTCATCGACGTCGAGCCAACGCATGATCAAACGCTGAACGACAAGCGCGTCGTCGTTTGTTTTGTCGATTATGACGGCACAATTCTTCCCCAATTCCGCCTTGCTGGGTCGCAGCCATGAATGGAACTCGCGCAGTCATCGCCGGCATCGGCCACACCGAGTTTTCACAGAACTCCGGTCGGTCAACATTGCAACTCGCAGCGGAAGCGTCCCGAGACGCCATCCGCGACGCCGGCTTCTCCCCGACCGAGGTCGATGGCACCGTCACGTTCTCAATGGACACCAATGACGAACTCGCCCTCATCCGCACAATCGGTGTCCCCATGCTTCGCTTCTGCGCACGTACTCGCGGTGGCGGCGGGGGCGCCAGTGCCACCGTGCAACTCGCGGCCGCCGCCGTCGAAAGCGGTCAGGCCGATGCGGTACTCGTGTACCGAGCTTTTAACGAACGCTCTGCCCACCGCTTCGGCCAGCCCGTGCAGGCCAACCCCGACCCGGCGTGGAATTGGGCCAGCCCCTTCAGCCTCAACACACCCGCCAAGGTGTATTCGCTGACCTTCCAGCGCTACATGTACGAGTTCGGCCTCACCAACGAAGACTTCGGCCGTTACACCGTCGTCGCACGTGACTGGGCGTCCACGAATCCCAATGCTCAGTTCTACGAGCGCCCAATCACCCTCGAAGATCACCAAGACTCACGATGGATTGTCGAACCGATCCTTCGGAAACTCGACTGTTGTCTCGAGTCTGATGGTGGTGTTGCTCTGCTCATCACGTCTGCTGAACGTGCCGCTGATCATGGTGCCGACGCAGTTCCGATTCTTGCGTCCTCGGCCATACAACTCGAAGGTGGCCACGAGATGTTCGCCTACTACCACGAAGACCTTTGCGAATACCCCGAAGGTCGTGTGCTCGGCCAACAGCTCTACAACAGGGCAGGCATTACGGCCGACGACATTGATGTCGCCATGATCTACGAGAACTTCAGCCCCATCGTGTTTCTCCAACTCGAAGCGTTTGGCTTCTGTGGACGCGGCGAGGCAAGCGACTTCATCAAAGACGGCCACATCGGACGCGGCGGTTCTCTGCCGGTGAACACCAACGGCGGCCTCTTAGGCGAGGGCTATATCCACGGAATGAACAACATCGTTGAAGGAGTGCGCCAACTGCGGGGCACGTCCGCGAACCAAATCTCCGGAGCTGAGCATGTTCTTGTCAGCGCCGGCCGTAGCGGCATCATCCTGGGTCGCTGAGCGAAAGGAATACCGATGACCATCACCGAATCCAACATCGTCCTGAACCGCACCGGCGAGCGCATCATCTCTGCCGATTCACATGTGGCAATTACGCAAGATCAAGTCAAGGCACACCTTGATCCCAAATTTCATCCTGATTACGACAAAGCGCAACAAGCGTTTGCCGCCAGAGTCGCTGCCAACATGAGTTCTGCCAAGGTCAATGCCGACGCCATGAAGCGCAATCCGCATGCTGCGTTCTCTCGTCCCGGCTATCACATCGCCGCCGATCGACTCGCCGATATGGATGCCGATGGCGTCGATGTCGAAGTCATCTACTCCGAAGTCAGCGCATTCCGCTACATCGGCGACATGGAACGTGGCGCGGCCGAGGCAACGCGCGCATTCAACGACGTACTCACCGAGTTCGCGTCAGCCGATCCTCGTCGCCTCGTCGTGAGCTATCAAATTCCGATTCACGACATAGATGCAGCAGTTGCCGAGGTCCAACGTGTCGCAGCGATGGGTGCGAAGTCGCTCCAAATACCCGTCTTCCCCACTGAACTCGGACAGCCCGACTACTTCGATGATCGCTATGCACCGCTGTGGTCCGCGGTTCAAGAAACCGGCCTACCGATGTGCTGTCACATCGGCATCAATACCAACCTCGACGAGCTCACCCGCCGCGACCCCACTCCACAAAAGGGAATCATGGTCACCATGACTGCGCTTTCGACTGCCGAAGCGCTGGGCATGTGGATTCTCACTGGCACACTCGAGAAGTTCCCTGATCTCAAGCTCGTATTCGTTGAACCAGGCATCGGATGGATCGCTCACTACCTCGACCTCATCGACGACATGGTCATTCGCCAAGGCTACGTGTACGACAATCTCAGTGAACTCCCGAGTTTCTATTTCCGCCGCAATATGTGGACCACATTCATTGACGAACCGCGTTCGATCGAAGCTTTGCGTTACGACGTTGGCGTCGACAACATCATGTGGTCGACCGACTTCCCCCACCCGGTGACAAGCTGGCCCGACTCTCAGGCTCTCATCGAACGAGCCTTTGCTGGAATTCCCCACGAAGAAAAGCGCAAGATTGTGTGCGATAACGCCGTCAAAGTCTGGAACCTGTGAGCGGCACGACTCGTACCCGTACGGCGGGCCACTACCTCGACCGCGACACGCTCATCGCAACCGCTGCTGATCTTGCAGACTCGATTGGCTGGAATGAACTCACGTTGTCGAAAGTTGCTGAAGCAGTTGACCGGCACGTGAGCTCGCTCTACTCACATGTCGATGGCCTCGATGCTCTTCGTCGTGAAATCGCGGTCCTCGCCGTTACCGAAATTGGCGACGTTGTCTGGGAAGCAAGTGTCGGACGAAGTGGCTCCGACGCTCTCACCGCAATTGCCGAGGCAGAGCGTGACTTCGCACGCCGACACCCAGGACGCATGGCGGCGCTACGCGGGCACCTTGGAGCCGACGACGCTCAATTCAGAGAACAGGCCACGCGCATTGCCCAGCCAATCCGAACGGTGCTCACCTCGTTCGGGTTAAACACCCAGCAAGTCGCTATTGCTCACCGCGTCTTCAGCGCGACCGTACGAGGCCTCATCGAACCGGGAACCCCGCTCGGGCGCGCCGATGATGACATCGCTCTTGAGGCCACTGTCGCCCTCTTTGTCACCGCACTCGAAAGCGGCAACTGGCCCACACTCTGACGAGGCCTACCGCTAAGCGGGCGTGCCTGATCGAACGGTCGTTGTTGTCGTCGTTGAACCGGACGAACCCGAACTTGAAGTGGTTCCATTCGGAAGAGTCTGCGCCTGATTGATAAGCGCTTGGGCTTCCTTCACCTTGGCCTGATAGCCAGCAAGATCGCCGTTTCGAAGTGCGGTATCAGCATCGGTTAGTGCCTTCGCCGCTTGATCGATCAGCTGATCCTTCGTGGCGTTTCCAGTCGAGGGAATCGTGGTTGTCGTTGTGGAATTGCCTGACGAGGATCCGTTATTCGTCGAGCCGTTGCTACCCGTGTCATCCTGCGTGATCGTTCCCGACTCGAAGGTTTGCGGGTTGGCACCTGGGAAGAGGGTCTGCAGCGCTTCCCTGAGCGTGGGCTTCATCACGACCTGACCGCCAAACACGGCGATGACCTGCTTGAGCTCGGGGATCTGTGTGTTGTTATCTGACGACACATACAGCGGACGCACATAAATGATCGAGTTGTTCACCGGCGTCAGCATCAGACTGCCGAACTGCGTACGCGATCCCTGCTGATTCAACAACGTCGTGTACTTACTGACCTCAGGATCGGAAAGAATATTGGCGTTAACGATCGCTGGTCCGTCGATATTGAAACCAGACGGCATTTCGTAAACGGTCAACTTTCCGTACTTCGCGGGATCGCTATTCGCAACCATGAAGGAAGTCAGCGTCTTCTTAGAGTCGTCCTCGGAGAACGGAACAAACGGACGCAACATCACAAACGATTCGTTGTCCTGACCCGGAAGTCGAATGAGCGAATACACCGGACTGATGCGTGCTTCTCTCGTCCGGACGACTGTGGTGCCATTCGCCGTTTGGCTTGACGTAATAACCGCTGACGAACCATTCACCGTGGAGCCCGGATCCTGAGCGACCGACCAGCTTGATGACTTCTCGTAGAACGACTTTGGGTCGCTGATGTGATAGCGACCGAACATGTTGGTCTGCACCCGGAAAAGATCCTCGGGGTAACGCCAATGGGCCTTGAGTTCGGCAGGCATCTCGTCGACACCAGCAAACAGGGCCGGGAAGGCCTTTTGGTAAGCGTTCACGATCGGATCAGAAGGATCCACGATGTAGAGCTTCACCGTACCGTCGTAGGTGTCAACGACGCCCTTGACTGAATTGCGGATGTAGTTAAAGCGCTTACCGCCAAGATCGCTTCCGGCAGGAAGTCCGGTCGAATCGGCACGCTGCGCGTTCGGGTAGCGGTCAGTCGTTGTGTAGCCGTCGAAGATGTAGACGACTCTTCCGTCTTGAATGACCGGATACGGGTCATTATCGAACTGCATGAATGGAGCGACTGCTTCAACACGCTGACGAATATCTCGCTGGTACACGATGCGGGAATCAGAAGTGAGGAAGTTGGAGACCACAAGGTTCCAGTCCGAGAACTTCAAACCATAAGCGGCCTTCTTGAAGAAAGAATCAAGCTTCACGCCACCAGAGCCCGAGTACTGCGTGAACTTGGTCTGGCCATCGGCCTCGACAAAATCGATTTCCTCTCGGGTTGCATTCGTAATCGCATAGCCCGTCACGTTCTCGCCGTAATACAACTGCGGCGTTGAAATATCCGCAGTCATGCGAGACGTATCGATGATCTGAGGGACGTTCTTGATCAAGAAATCAGGTCGGCCCTGCGTGGTCGTCGCATTCGCTGGGGCAAGAGCCACGCCATAACCATGGGTGTAGGCCAGGTGCTGTCCTTCCCATGAACTCTGCGGAATCTGCCCGACATTGAGATCACGGGTACCAACGATGACCTGCGTATTGGCGATTTCACCAGAAGGGGTTTTGATCGGATATCGATCGACATCAAGCTCGTTGAATCGAAGTTGTGAGTACTGGCTCTGCAAACGCTGATAGGTCGGTTCAACGATCGTCGGATCGAGCAAACGAATATTGCGAATCGTTCCTGGATTGTCATTGACATTCTGCGTCGCAACTGTTTTGTCTTGGTTGTAAATAAACGGTTGGGTGTCGACCTCGCTTAGACCTAAGGCTGTGCGCGTCGCACTGATGTTGTGATCGATATACGGCATCTCTCGAGTTGATTCCTCGGGTTCCACCACAAAGCGCTGGATAAACGCCGGATAACCAACACCCGCGACTACCGAAATAAGCGCCCATAGTCCGACTGCAACGACGGGAAGTGTCCAGCCGCGGCGCCAGATGTTCACGATGAACAACCCAAATGACAAAAGGGCGATGAAGAGCAACAGATAAATCACTGGAAGTTGCGCCTTGACATCGGTGTACGTCGCACCGTCGACAGTCCCGCGTGTGGAGTAGGTAAGGGCGTAGCGCTGCAACCAGTAATCAGCTGCTTTCACCAACGCCAGTAGTCCAAGCAGGACCGAAATGTGTGCTTTGACCTGCGGAGTAACACGCTGCCCAGGAGTTTGAAGACGGATGCCGCCATTGAGGTAGTGGGCGACAACCGTCACGATCAGAATGATGATGCCAGCGGCAAACAACCAATTAACGACCGATGTGTAAAACGGAAGCTTGAAGACATAGAACCCAACATCGGTCTGGAATGTCTGATCCTTCACTCCGAAGCTTCCGCCGTTGCGGAAAAGAATCCACTGATTCCAGTCGCCCGACATTCCCAGTCCGGCAACAAGAGCAAGCACGAGCGACGCCACGACTCGAACTGTCTTCGTGCGACGGCCGATAGTTGCGTGATAGCGATCGAGCAGGTCGTCTTCTGGCCCCGTTTGGCGGACCTTCGGTCCGATGCGATCAGCAATCACCAAGTTGATGAGCACCATGACGAAAAACGCTGCAGTGAAGATCGCTCCCAACGCGATCTTCGCTCCGAGCACGCCGGTAAACACCGAACCCAGGCCCAGCGAGTCGAACCACATCCAGTCGGTCCAGAAGCCGGCGAGGCCACGTAAGGACATGAACAGCGCGAAGAGCACCGCCACAATCACAATGAGGGCAAGACGGCCCCGCGAGAGGCGGCGACGTTGTGGCATGTCAGTCGGGGTGCGCATGAACCCCCAGCCTACGGGTGTTCAGGGATTCGCACGGTGTCGCCCCGCTCAGGAGACAGGAAGCACGACGCAGTGGCAACCCGGGTGCAAAGGAGGAACCTTGTGGCCCGTGGGGAAGGTCCCACCCCGTTCAATTGGCCCACCAAGGGCATTGTCTTCGCAATCGGGCGAAGGACTATCGCCTGCAGCGATCACCCAGCGCACCTGCGAATTCTTCGGCAGCCGGTCGAGGATGCCTCGATTCGCGGCAGCCAGGACCGCAAAGGTGACAGCGTCGTCGACCCGCTGGCCCTTCCATTCGCGGAACGTTGAACGAATTCGCTGAGCAAGATCGTCACGATCGCCAGAGGATTCCGACACCGCGCGCTCAAGCCGATCACGCAATGGGCTCACGATGGCTGCGGCCAGATCAGCAGCGAGATCGCCCACCGATGCACGGGCCGAACTGCGACCCTTGACCGGAGCGATAGCGGCACCCGCCTCAGCCGCATCGGCCAAGGCGGGAAGAGCGATGTCTTCATAGCGTTCAAGCTGCGACTCAGGAGTCGGAAGGAACGCGATGGCGGTCATGTTGCCCTTGATCGATCGCAATGTTGAGAGAAGTTCGTTTTGTTCATCTGACAGTTCGCGCTTAATGCGACGAGCCAGTGAACTTTCGAAGGACGCAACCGCTCCGTTTCGAGTGGCGATAAATGCTTGGTCAGAATCATCGGATGCATCGGAGTCGATGCCTGCTGCGACTTCGACAACAACCACTTCGTCTGCCACAGCAGGGTCTTCAATCGCCTCGACATCAGCATCGGCGGAAGCAACTTCGTCTTCGCCCTCTTGCCGAAGGCGGGCAAACACATCGGCGGCCTTACCGCTTGAGGTGCGGACCACGCGAACCGAAGACGAATGACGACCTTCTCTCGGATCTTCCGGCGGAGCAACCGTTTCGGCAGCCGGTTCGGGCTCTAGTACCGCGACCGCTTCAACCGGTTCCTCGACGACAGGTTCCTCCACTGGCGGAACGACCGTGAGCTTGGGGCCCGACGAGCGAGCTTCGGCCGAAGTCTCGACGTTGCGAGCCTCTGGCGCAGGGAACACATCGATCGTTGGACCATCGTGTTCTTCGGTCGCGGTGATGGGAGTAATTGTCGCGTCGAGTTCGGTATCGACGCTTTGCAACGACGCAACCTCGGCAGAGAGCCGAGCTTCAGGAAGCGCTACGTGAAGTTCCTCGGTAGCGACAGCGAGTGTTTCACGAACAACGTCGTAGGCAGCAGAGAGACGATCGCGTCCGGCCTGCAACTGTTCGATCTGTTGGCGAAGAGCCTGGCGGCGGTTGGCAAGATCGTCGAGCATGCGCTGACGAACTTCCTTCGCCTCTTGCACCATCTCGCGACCCTGCTGTTTGCTGGCTTCGATGATGCCTGCGGCTTCTGCTTCGGCATTCGCTCGCTGCGTTTCGGCGTACTCACGGATTTGCGCCGTTGCTTGCTCGGCTTCCTGCGTGCGTCGAGCTACAAGAGTTTCGGCGTCTTCACGGAGACGCACAGATTCTTCGCGCGCCTCATGAAGGAGTCGCGCCACGTTTTCTTCGGCCTTCGCACGGATCTCGGCCGCAGCCGATTGGGCAGCATCGAGAACTCGAGTCGTTTCCTCGCCAAGCAGTTTCGTGAGGTTGGAAGGATCAATTGGATCGTGGTCGGCACTTTGACGCCGTGCCTGCTCAAGCTGTCGCTCAAGATCCGCAACTCGAGTTTGTGAGTTCTTCAACTGATTCGAGACCTGAAGGAGGTAACGCTGGACCTCAACGGGGTCAACGCCCTTCTTTACGGTCGCGAAGGTTTTATCGAGGATGCGGTCGGGATCGATCGGCCCGGACGAGTCGGTTGCCATCGGCGTCAAGGGTACTGACGAAACCCCGACATTCCGGTGATACCAAAGGCGTCAGTTGACGGTGATCGTGGTTCCGACCGGGGGGAGCACCAAGTTGCCGCCGCCAACCGTCGTAAGCACTTCGAGGGCTTGGGTCAGCGACGCAACCGGCTCGATACGAAGATCACCGGCGTACCTGCGAGCCTCGTCCACCTCACTCGCAGGAACAAGCATCAAATCGACACCAGCTCGGCGAGACGCCATCACCTTTTGGTGCATTCCGCCGATTGGACCCACGGTTCCGTCGAGGGCCATCGTCCCCGTTGCCGACACTTTGCGCCCTCCGGTGAGACTGCCAGGACTCATCACATCGAGAATGCCGAGCGTAAAGGCCAGTCCGGCCGATGGACCGCCGACTCGACCGGAATCAATCGAAATCTGAACCGGAAACGTGAACGAAAGATCTCGGGTAAACGTTGAGACCCCGAGAAAGCCCTTCGTGGCATCGCTATCACGGGCGCCAAGGACCACCTGCACCTCGCGCGCCGGACGAGCGCCGTCCAGTTCCGCATCCAAAGGTTCAACACGCAAGTTGAGAGTGGATCCCGGAGCGGTCGCGCTAACAACGTTGATCAATTCCTGACTAAACAGAATCGGTCGTCCATTCGCGCTGACAATGACATCACCAGGGACGAGCGCGTTGGCAGAGGGTCCGTTTTCGACAACTGCTGCAACAACGGCACCAGTGCCATTCGATTCCACGATGTAGCCAAGCCGTGTAAGTGCTTGATACTGCGCTGCATCTTTGGAATCCGACATCATTCGCAAATTGAGATCACGATTTTGATCAGGTGTTTGTTTGCCGAGAATGTCTTCTTCCGGAGTGAGATCAAGATCAGGGTTAACCCACGCAGCGAGCGCTTCAACAGGCGTTGCTTGTCGAAGCGACACCGTAAGGAAATCAATCGCACCCTCGGCTTCATACGTCGGTGCTCCGCTGACCGAAATGAGACTCTCGGTCGGACGAGAAGAACCTGGCGACATCACGTAATACGGGAGTCGAACAACCAATCCCAGCGTGATGGCCACGATGGCAAGGAGGAAACCGACCGACGTCCCCCAGCGCCGGCGTCGACTCCAACGAGGGGGCTCCTCCCCCACAACCTCTGGAGCGGGCACGAGTTCTTCTTTGCTGTGCTCGACCACGATGCTCCATCGACAAAATGCGATGGATTCGGCCCCATCGACCAATTCAGCCTGCCATGTCCGAGGCCATGAACCGGCGCGCCCGGCGACGGAGTGCGAGGATGTTCGCAGTGACTGCGAATAACCAATGGCAACCGATCTATGGCGATGACATCGGCCCGACCAGATCGGACCGCATTCGATCCGGTGTGGGCCTTGGCGTGGTCCTCGTCATTCTCGGCACCGCTCTCGCTGCCGGGCTCGCCCTTTCGGTCGTCGTTCTCTTCGGGCTCTTCGGCGCCTCAGTCGGCTGACCATGCCCGGCCGTCAACTCGATGACACCGTCGCACGGCGACGAGATGCTGCGCTTGCGGGTCATACCGGCGACGAGGACGCAGCCCGATCGTTCCTCAACGATGAAGACGCAAATGTTCGCGCTACCGCGCTTGGTGCACTCAACCGCCTCGGAGCGCTGACACAAGACGAGCTCATTGCAGCAACGCTTGATTCCGACCCAATCATGCGCCGACGCGCGTGCACCGAATCAACCTCATGGAACGGCATCGTCGGCGACCCAACCAGTGCCGAAGCAGCCGCCGCTATCGCAGCACTTCTCACCGACAGCGATGACTCCGTTGTCGAAATTGCTGCCTGGGCTTGTGGAGAGCGCCCGCCGGCTTCGACAAAAACGATCGAACGACTGAGCGAGATCGCCACCAGCCACGACGACGCATTGTGTCGTGAAGCGGCGGTTGCAGCATTGGGTGCAATCAGCAATCCCGCAGGACTTCCGGCGATCCTCACAGCAACAGAGGACAAAGCAACCGTTCGTCGTCGCGCCATTATTGCGCTTGCGCCGTTCGATGGTCCCGAAGTCGAAGCGGCTCTTGAACGAGCACGGAGCGATCGAGATTGGCAGGTCCGGCAAGCAGCCGAAGACCTCAGTCCATGAACATGACCTTGAGTGCGTCGAAAGATTCGACGCAATGGCCTGCTCCGAGCACCACAGATTCGAGCGGCGCCTCGACAAGGTGAACGGGAACATCAGTTTCTGATTCGATCCGCAGGTCGAGGCCGCGCAGCATGCCGCCGCCGCCAACCAAATAAATGCCTTGCTCGATGAGATCCTGCGCCAATTCGGGAGGGGCCTGACCCAGACACGCGATGACGGCGTCGACCATTGCCGACACGGGTTCATCGATTGCTTCGCGAACTTCTTCTGCAGTGAGAACGACTGTCTTGGGGAGTCCGCTCATAAGTTCACGGCCACGAACCTCGGCTGCGAACTCGTTTTCGGTCGGCCATGCCGAGCCGATCGTGACTTTGATTTCCTCTGCCGTACGTTCGCCTACAGCGATGCCGTATTCGCGCCGGATGTAGGTCTGGATTGCAGCATCAATATCGAAACTTCCGACACGCACCGCTTCGAGCGCAACAACGCCGCCAAGAGAAATGAGTGCGACTTCCGACGTACCGCCACCGATGTCGATGACCATATTGCCCAGCGGCTCATTAATGGGAAGACCCGAACCGATGGCCGCTGCCATGGGCTGTTCGATGAGGTGTGCTTCAGCGGCACCGGCACGACGGGCCGCCTCGGTCACCGCGCGCTGTTCGACAGCGGTGATTGCTGAGGGAACGCAGATGACGACACGAGGACGATTGAAGCGGTTGACACCGACACGCTGAAGGAGCAAGCGAATCATTCGCTGCGTAACTTCGAAGTCGGTGATCGCTCCTTTACGAAGTGGACGGACCGCCACGATGTAGCTGGGAGTGCGGCCAATCATTTGCCACGCCTCGTGACCCATTGCGAGAACATCTTGGGTGCGGCTATTTAGGGCGATAACTGAAGGCTCATTGAGAACGATGCCCTCGCCGCGCACATAAACAAGTGTGTTTGCGGTTCCGAGGTCAATTGCAATGTCGCGTGCCATTTCAACGACCACCCAATCGACGCTTCTCCGCGTCTTGCACCCCGCGCACTGGGCGCGGCGTAGTTGAAGGAACAGGCGGAGTGCTCAATGCATCCATCTCGCGTTGAAAGTCATCGACACTCGACATGAAGTGTGTGGGCTTACGGTGACGAACCCAGACGATGAGCGAACCAACAGCAGCCACAACGACTGCAATAAGAAGAAACCCGACGCCACTCACGCGAGCACTCCGCGATCGTCGGCATCGGTGATGTGCTGAGCAGCACGCGCCCACTGAGAACCGCCATCGAAGAATTCCTTCTTCCAGATGGGCACAGATTCTTTCAAGGTATCGATCGCGAATTCGCAGGCATCAAACGCCGCTCCACGATGCGGGGCAGATACTGCGACGACGACCGAGGACTCGCTGAGGAGGACTCGCCCTTCGCGATGCCAGAGAACAATGCGGCCGAGTTCAGGCCAGCGTTGCCGGGCTTGGTCGGCAACGACGCCAAGGCGAGGCTCGACCTGTTCGGCCCACGCCTCGTAATCAATATGGGTAACTCCATGAGAGCCGTCAGCATGGTCCCGCACCAGACCGCTGAAAACCACCACCGCGCCGCAACCTGGGAGCGCGACCCAATCGGCTGCGAGCCCGACCTCAAGCGATTGATCGGTCAGCGCGACCCAATCGTCGGTGGCGGGTGGTTGAAGAGTCACGGTTGCCCATCGTAGTGGGGGCCGCGGCTAACTCTGTGGGGCCCACCGCTACATTCGCCCCATGCCGTTCCCCGATGACCCGGATAACGATGCCGGGTTCGTCCCTCCACTGCCCCAAGACGACCGGTTATGGCGCCATCCCTCAGAGATGGCGGGCCCAAACCCGCCTTCAGCCCCATCTCAACGACGACGCTCGTCACGAACTGGACTGTTCGCCGCGATCGCAATTGGCATTGTCGTGACTACCACCGGCATCGCTGCAGTTGGCATCCTCGGATCGTCGAACCATTCTGACCAAGGAACCTTCTTCGCCATCGGTCCTGCCGCAGATGCCTTACCCGAAACCGCGCTTGCGGCGCTCGCCCCAGCAGTGGTGCAAATCACCATCGATCGGTCGGCCAATTCATTCGTCGTGACCGGCCTCATCATTCGCTCTGATGGCCACGTGATCACTGCGTCGGACCCACTCAAAGGAGCGCGCTCACTCACTGTCACCACCGCCGACGGCCGTGCGTTTAACGCGACCATCGTCGGCACCGACCCGGATGATGATCTCGCCGTCATCGACATTGAGGGTTCTGGACTTCCCACTCCATCATTTGGCGACATCGGTTCCGTTGCACAGGGCGACACCGTCTTTGTCGTTGGTCGCACCGACACCGATCGTCGTTCCTGGGTGACGTCCGGTGTTTTCCAATCTGCGGGCATGCGCATTGATGCAACCGACGGCTCCACATTGCACGACATGATCGGTTCGGCAATTGACGTTCAACCACCAACAGATTCCGCAGTGCTCTGCACATGGTCAGGCCAAGTCATCGGCTTAGTGACATCACGCGCAGCAACCGCAACTCGATCAGCCGCTTCTGCTTCAGTTTCTTCAACGCTCGCACTTCCAAGGGCAACGAATTCATTCGCTCACTCGGCCGCATGGACACGCCACGTCGCCGACCAGATCATCGATACCGGGACTGTCCATCACGCATGGCTCGGCGTCATGACAACTGATGCCCCCGATGGCGGCGCGGCAATTGAGTCCATCGTGCTCGGCGGCCCTGCAGATCGGGCTGGCCTGATCGCCGGCGATCACATCACCTCGATAGGCGAACAGAAACTGATGACGAGTTCTGCCCTTGTTGTTGCGCTTCGAAACCATCATTCGAATGACAACGTCACGATTGGCTATGTGCGAGACGGCGTTGCCGCCTCGACGTTAGCGACGCTCAGCGACCGGACCTGAGGTGGCGGTGTAGCAAAAACGCCGCCCCCGCTGCAGCGCCGAGAACCAACGTGGCCGCACCGCCTAGTGCTAATTGCTGACGATGACGCGGAGTCACACGGGCCCAGATGCCGCCGCTATCGGCGTCGACGTAGGCCTCTTCGTTCGTGAACGTGGGTTCCCACCCGAGCGAGCGAATCCGCTGGTTGGCGACTACCCACGGACCCGAACCAGCAAGAAGGGCGTCGGGATCGCCCGGGGCGACACCAAAGTATTTACCGATGCGAGCAAGAACGTACGCGAACGGCTTATAGACCCGAACTCGCGCAGTGGGCCCCTTCAGCGCGCGGACTTCGTCAACCGAAAGCCAACCGTCTGGCGCAACATTCACTGGTCCGTCGACTCGCGAACGACACACCGTCACAAGCGCAGTCGTGAGATCGTCGAGGTGCACGAACTGCACTGGAGCAACCACACCGCTGATCTGCAGGCCTGCCGTTGCCCACGGCGAACGCGCCAGCCACTTTTCGTTCTCCGGACCAACAACGATGCATGGTCGGACAAGTGCGCAGGTAGCTCCGCGAGATCGCGACCAGGTGGCACAAAGCCGTTCGAGTTCCGCGCGTTCGACTGCAGCCTCGATCGAAATGTTTGGTCGAACTGGCGCGCTTTCCGTGAGCGGAATCGGATTATCGGTTCGCGCTCCGTAAACGAGTGCTGATGACAAAACAACAAGTGTTGTTACCGCTCCGACTCGTGTGAGCGACGCAAGAAAGGCTCTCGTCGCAACAACGTCGATGTCAGCGCCACCGGTTCCGTCGATATCAAGGCCCGAGCGTGGGCCTGTAAGGAAGATTCGTGTCGCTCCACTTACGAGCGAGGACAATCGGGAATCATCAAGAGCAAATGGCGCGATCAGAAGTTCGGGTCCGTCAGCGCCGCTGTCGAGACCGCGAGGACTCGGCTGGGCTCCAACAGCTACAACACGGTCAACCCCTGGCTCTGCGAGCGCGGCAGCAACCACTCGTCGCCCGATCGGCAGATCGGCCCCGGTGACCACCACGATTTCTCCCACACCGCAATCATGGCGCGTCCGAAGGGCCTCCCTCCTAGCCACCACCCGAGGCGTCATCGGCCTCGGAGGGGCCTAGCCTGAGTGCGTGGATGATCTGCCCCCCGACCCCTTTGCTGGCGCCGACTCTGGCGATGAACCGAGCAATAACCCCGGCCAGAACCCGTTGTCGGGCATGCCGCTCTTCGGCGATCTGGCCAAACTCTTTTCACAGCAAGGCCCTATCGGCTGGGATGCCGCTCGCCAACTCGCTCTCTCGATCGCAACCGACGGTGGAGAAGAAGGCAATGTCGATCCGCTTGAACGAATCCGGCTTGAACAACTCGTGCGTATCGCCGAGATGCACGTCGGCAATGCCACCGGACTTCCCACAAGTTTCGGCGGCACTGGTGTTTCAATCGTGCCGGTGACTCGTGGCCAATGGGCTGCGACCACTCTTGATTCATGGCGTCCACTTTTCGAGCGCCTCGCTGGCTCGCTTACTCCGCCCATCGCGCCGACACCTCCCGATGCCTCCGACCCTCTCGGCTTCATGGCCCCACTCATGGCCATGATGGGCCCGATGATGCTCGGAATGACCGCCGGCTCAATGATCGGACACTTGTCGCGGCGATCATTTGGACAATACGACCTCCCCGTTCCGCGCACACCGAACGATGACCTGATGGTGATCCCTGCGAATTTCGAAACCTTCGCTTCCGAGTGGAGCATCCCTGCCGACGATCTTCGTCTTTGGGTCTGCGCACAGGAAATCGCAATGCATTCGGTTTTACGTATTCCGCATGTACGAGCAACCGTCGACGAATTCCTCTCGGCCTACGCAGCCGGATTCGAACCCGACCCGAATGCGCTCGAAGATCGATTGGGTGCGATGGAATTCGACATGTCTGATCCATCGTCGATGACGGGCATGCAGTCAATGTTCGGCGATCCCGAGTTACTTCTTGGCGCTATCCAGTCGCAAGCGCAACGCGACATGCTTCCCAAGTTCGAGGCTCTCATCGCGGCCATCGTGGGCTACGTCGATCACATCGTCGATACCGTCGGTTCCTCGCTACTTTCAAACACCACAATGATTTCCGAAGCGGTTCGCCGTCGTCGCGTTGAGTCCGACGATTCGGATCGCTTTGTCGAGCGATTGTTCGGCCTCGAACTCACTCAAACCACGTACGACCGTGGAGCCGCATTCGTGGCCGGCATCGTCGAACGCGAAGGAAACGACGGACTCGTTCGTCTTTGGGAGTCGCAACGCACGCTTCCCACTCCTGCAGAGATCGAAGCACCGGGTTTATGGCTCGCCCGCATCGAACTACCTGACTGATCAAACGATCGGCGGCGGATTGTCCGGGATCTCGGGGTCTTCCCACGCGTCGGGCTCGAACAGGAAGCCGTCGCGATGATCATCGGTTGCTCGGGGCGTGTCTTCTGACAATTCCGGGAACGGCCACTCAACTGTTGTGGGATCGCTGGGCGGCTGCACCCGCGGTGCGGGAGCAGATGGGGATTCGGGAGCGGGTGCAGCGACTGTTGGGCGTCGCATCCACCGCCGAGCAGCGTCGTGCGGGGCGACATCACTCTCGGCTGTCGTGAGATCGTTGCGGTCGAGCTGCGGCCCCCACGGCGTCGGGGTTTCAGGGCCTGCGAATCCGCGATCGACGACTCGGGTGGAATCGAGATCGGCTTGAAACGACGGATGACGCTCATCGATCTCGACCGGTCGCCGCAGCACACCCTTTCGAGGCACTGGTAGGCGACCGGCACGAACGTTACGCAGGCCCACCAGGTAGAACGCCACAGCAATGGAAGCAGCAATGGCAATGAGTCCGAATCCGAGTGACGCGGGAATCGGGACGATGATCGGCAGCAACGCGCCGATCACCCAAATCAGCTGAAACCGCGTCTCGAATTTGGCAAAAGTTCGGCCGCGGTTTGCATCGGGCGCATCACGCTGAACGATCGAGTCAAATGCTTGTTTTGCCGAACAACTCGTGACCCCCAGCATCATCGACAACAACGCGGCGCCTGCGAGCCCGCCGACGAACGCGGTAATGACCCCGGCCACACTCGTGACAATCAGGCTTCCAACCAAGATCCGTTCTTCGGACAAGACCCGCCGAAGCCGAGGAACAATGAGCGAACCGATAAAGAAACCGAGCTGTGCTGTCGCAGCGACAAAACCGAGTTGCCAAAGGGGCGCGCCTGCATTCTTAAAATCGAATGCGAGCATGAACGAAAGAAATCCGACCATGCCGCGGATAAGGCTCATTGCGATGGAGGCATGAGTAATTCCCGCGCTACGGAGTTCTTCGCGCTCGGCTTCACCTTCTGGTTCAGCAGCAACAGTGGTGGGAGGCAGTTGCAAAGCGAGAATCGTGCCAACAGCAAAAACAATTGCACCCAGTGCCACCGTGGCCTTCCCGCCACCGATTGCGTAAAGGATGCCGCCCGGTATCGCAGCAATTACGACAGCAATCGAAGAGAGGGTGGTGAGTTGCGAATTGGCTTGTACCAATTCTTCGTCGCTGTGCACCGTGCTGGGGATGACGGCGCTCTTAGAAATCGAATAGATCTTCTGCATGATGAGCATGCCAAAAGCCTCTGGATAAAAGAGGATTGTGTTCATGTGCCGAACGACAAAGAACGCGAGCAAGGCGCGCAGAAGCATCGATCCGACGATGATCCAACGACGACCACCCTTAATGCGGTCGATGGCGGGGCCGATGAGTGGAGCCGCGATCGCGAACGGTGCGATCGTTAGAAGCAGATAGAGCGCAACCCGCCAGCGCGCCGATGTGAAGTCGAGAGAAAAGAACACCGAGCCAGCGAGGCCGATAGCGAACAGCGCGTCGCCCGAAACAGATGCCGCGTGAGCCCGAGCCAAACGCGTAAACGGTGAGGGTGCCCATGGTCGGCGAGGATCGCGACCGACTGATGCCGGGCCGCGAGGGCGCTTGCCGTTAGGGGTTGTGGACTCGGGGGTCACTTTGCCCATGCTAGGAGGCGGGTGCGACGCAACCGCCCGTTTCGTAAGGGCTCAGCGCTTTGGAACGTCGAACTTGTAGCCGAGGCCCCGGATCGTAACGATTCGAACGGGATTCGTTGGATCACTTTCGACCTTTGAACGCAGGCGTTTGATGTGGACATCAAGCGTCTTGGTATCGCCCACGTAGTCGCTCCCCCACACCCGATCAATAAGCGTGTCGCGGGTGAGGACTCGACCAGCATTCATCAAAAGCAATGAGAGCAACTCGAATTCCTTGAGAGGAAGCTGCACGATTTCTCCACGAACGGTCACCTCGTGACGTTCAGGATCAAGGACGACGTCACCCACGCGAAGGGTCTCGGCAAGATCCGTTTCGGCTTGAGACTCACCTTCATCGAGGGGACGTCGGCGCAGGACGGCACGCATTCGAGCAACTAGCTCTCGCATTCGATAGGGCTTCGTGACGTAGTCATCAGCGCCAACTTCAAGACCCACGACCGTGTCGATCTCAGAACCTTTGGCGGTCACCATGATGATCGGAACGTTTGACCGAGACCGCAATTCACGGCACACGTCGATTCCCGAAACCTTGGGGAGCATCACGTCGAGCAGCACAAGGTCGGGATTGACCGCGTCGAAGACGTCGAGGGCTTCAGCGCCGTCACGCGCCACCGTCACCTTGAAACCTTCACGAGACAAACCAATCTCCAAGGCCTCGATAAATGACCCTTCATCTTCGACGACAAGCACAGATGTCGTGTCAGTCATTGACTCACGTCCTCTTGTTCGATGTTGAAACTTCGGTTTCGGCAGTACCGCTGGTATCGCTTGAACTTGGGAATCGAAGGGTGAAGGTTGAACCCTCACCTAAGCGCGACTCGACATCAATGTCGGCGTCGTGATTCACCACCGCATGACGAACGATCGCAAGCCCGAGGCCAGTGCCGCCGGTTTGACGGCTCCGTGCTTGGTCGACCCGGTAGAAGCGCTCAAAGATTCGGTCGATGTCACGAGTTGGGATACCGATCCCATGATCGGCGACCTTTACGACAACATCATTCGCAACCGCTTCAACCGTCACATCGACAACGGTGCCGGAATCGGAATACTTGATGGCGTTGTCGATGAGATTGCCAATCGCCGAAAGAAGTTGTCGACGCTCACCGACAATTCGGGTATCGGCCGACAAGACGACCAACTGCACCGACACTTCAGCCTGGATCGCAGCAGTGCGAAGACTCTCCACCGCGTCGGAAGCGACCTCGGCCATTTCAACGATGGCGCTCCCCGCCCCGTCAACGGATTCGATCCGCGAAAGTTCAATGAGATCTTCGATGATTTGAGCGATACGCATTGCCTCGGCGTTGATGCGATTCGCAAGGCGCTCAACAATGGCTCTGTCATCTTCGCCCTGGAGGGTCTCCGCCAGAAGACCAATCGCCCCAACAGGGGTCTTCAACTCGTGGCTGATGTTCGCAACAAGATCGGTGCGAATCGCCTCGAGCTGACGGCGTTCCGTGATGTCTTCGACAAACGCGACTGCGCCCGGCTGTCCATCTTCCGGAAGAGGAATTGTGGTCACGACAACAGTTCGACGCGGTGGCCCGAAGAGTTCGATGACAGTGGAAGCTTCGCTGCCTGAATTCGCCACCCTGATCAGATCGTTGACCGCTGCGCCAACGAGCGCATCGCCGTGGCGGGCTTCAAGAAATGGCTGTGAAGCGCCATTCGATTCGATGATCGAACCCTCGCCGTCAAACACCATTACGGCAATCGGCAGCGCATCAAGTGCTGACTGCAAGCGAAATTGAGCACTTTCCGACTGAAGATTTTCAGATCGAAGATCACGGACAGAGCGTTCAACGATTGCAAGAAGATCATCGAAGCGCACCATCTCGCGTTCGCTTGGAATCTCGAACCCCAAACGCATCGTCGACTCGTAGACGTGATTGCGTTGAGCGCGATTCCAGAAGAAGCGCGCAATAACGGTTGCCAGGGCGGCAGCGACAACAGCAGCAATCAGCGCACTCGAGACCGCTGTGTTCATTGGCCGCTTTCGGCCTCCGGGTCAGGAACCTCTGCGCCGATTTCTGCAGCCAGCGAACGACGGGCAACCAAACGCGCCGCGCCGGTCTGTTCTGGCAGCCACCCGGTCACCATGTACTGCACGCGCTGCCCAATGTTCACAGCGTGGTCGCCAATGCGCTCGTAATAACGGCCGATGAGAGCGAGTTGCACTGAGGCCTGCAAACCAATGTCGTGGGTTGCATGCGATTCAAAGATTGCCTCGATGTAGTCACCGTGCAGCGTGTCGAGCGCATCGTCAATGTCGTCGATCGCGACACCCAGGCTCGCATTGCGCTCGGCGTAGGCGTCGAGCGCCAACTTCATAAGACGAGATGCTTCTTCACTCATCCGTTCGATAAGGCCGCGCAATTTCGGATCGAGGGTTACTCCGTAGATGCGACGCGCACCTTTTGCCACATTGACCATGAGGTCGCCGGAGCGCTCAAGTTCACCGGTAAGCCAGAGACCGGTCACGATTGAGCGAAGGTCAGAAGCCATCGGCTGTTGAAGGGCGAGCACGTGATAGCAGTGCTCTTCGATTCGAAGCGAGAGGTCGTCGAGTTCGTCATCAGACTCAATGAGATTCTGAGCCCCACTCATGTCGTTGGTGAGCAACACCTCGGTGCCACGAGGAATGACTTCGCCGACGAGTGCGCCGAGGCGAACAATGTCGTCGCGGATCTCGTCGAGTTCCTGATGAAAGGTTTTGCGCTGTTCAGGCATGCTGGCTCCTGTCGTAACTTCCGCCTGATCGGCTCAACGGACTTCTGCCGCGAGGTGATCAGGATCTCCGGTAATCAAATAACGGACTCGAGCGCCAAGCACGGCGGAATGATCGGCGATTCGATCGAGTGCTTGGCCTGCAACCATCGTACGGAGCGCAACCACGACTGCGTCGGGACCTTCGTAGGCGAGGAGCGCTTCAACGAGATGGCGAGAGGCCAGCGCGACCTCGGGTTCGGATGCAACCTGTTCGGCCAGTGCGAGATCGAGAGTTGACCAGGCCCGCAGAGCATCGCGGTACTGATTCACCGCATGGCCAGCCAAGGTTTCAAGAATGTCGAATGCAGTGGGTACTCGAGTGAGCAGTTCATGCTCGGGCGCCAACTTCGCGATGCGAAGGGCAAGATCACCAATACGTTCAAGTTCTGCAGTCACTCGCAGCACCGAAACGATGAGTCGAAGGTCGGAAGCCACTGGCGCTTCACGCCGCAGCATTTCGTAGGACCGTTCCATGAGCGAAACGTTCATGGCATCGATTCGATCGTCAGTCCGAATCGCTTCCTCGGCAACACTCAGATTGCCCGAGTTCAAAACCGTTCGCATGCGCTCGAGATTTTCGTCGACAAGAACTCCCATCAGTTCCACCTGAAGGGCGAGTTGTTCAAGTTCGGACGTGTACTGCTGGCGCACGCGTTCCACCTCAGCCGAAGCGACCAGTGACGTAATTCTCGGTGCGCTCATCGGAGGGTGCCGAGAAAATCTTGTCGGTTGAATCGAACTCGACCAGCACACCAGTGCGCGTATCGCTTGCCGAATTCACCTCAGTGGTAAAGAACGCAGTGCGATCACTGACGCGAGCAGCCTGCTGCATGTTGTGCGTCACGATAAGGATCGTGTAGTCAGACTTGAGTTCCTGCATCAGATCTTCGATGCGAGCCGTTGCGATTGGGTCAAGTGCCGAACACGGTTCGTCCATAAGGATGACTTCGGGTTCAACAGCAATGGCGCGAGCGATACAAAGGCGCTGCTGCTGACCACCCGACAGACCCATCGCGGACTTCTTCAAACGATCTTTCACTTCGTCCCAAAGAGCGGCACGACGCAGAGCTTGCTCAACGATGTCGTCGAGGTTTCCCTTGTTTCCCGAGAGGCGGGGGCCGAAGGCGATGTTGTCGTAGATCGACTTCGGGAACGGATTGGGCTTCTGGAACACCATGCCGATCCGCTTGCGAACCTCGACAGGGTCAATGCGCGGATCGTAAAGATCGATGCCGTGATACAGAATCTTTCCATCGACACGAGCTGATTCAATGAGGTCGTTCATGCGGTCGAAGCAGCGAAGGACCGTCGACTTTCCGCAACCCGATGGGCCGATGAACGCCGTAATTTCGTGCTGGCGAACTTCAAGATTGACATCGCGCACCGCTCGAAACTCGCCGTAGTAAACGTCGAGATCACGAACGTCGAACACCACAGCGGGCGCTTTCGACTCGGGGGTCGTCGTTTGTGTAACGACCTCTTCAGTTGATGCAGCGAGTTCAGGAGACATCGAGGAGTCCTCTGCGTCGGAGTCGTGGGTTTCAGTCACGTCTGGAGGCTAGGGCGATCAGGCAGCGTGTCGTCGGGCAACCCTTGACGACACGACGCGGGCGAGAATGGTCATGGCAAAGACAATGGCGACGAGCGTCAGGGCAGCTCCCCAAGCACGTGCTTGAGCCGCCTCAAATGGCGTCTGGGCATTTCCAAAGATCTGCACCGAGAGCGCAGTCATCGGACCTTCAAAAATGTTCAGGTTCAGATTCCTGGCCGCACCGATCGTGAAGACCAGCGGTGCGGTTTCACCCGCAGCTCTGGCGATGGCAATCATCACGCCAGAAGTGATGCCACCGAACGAAGCCGGCAGAACCACCGTGAGAATCGTGCGCCACTTGCGATTGCCAAGGGCGTAACTGGCCTGACGAAGCTCGTCGGGAACGAGACGCAACATTTCCTCAGTCGTTCGGATGATGATCGGGAGCATCAAACAGCCGAGTGCGAGCGAACCACCGAAACCGTTGAGGCCAAACGTGAGCGTCCAAACGGTGTAGACGAACAGACCCATCACGATTGATGGAACACCGGTCATGACGTCGGCCATGAACCGAATCAAGCGCGCCGTGCGACCTTTGCCGCCGTATTCATGCAGATAGATCGCACCGAGAATTCCGAGCGGAATTGCCATAAGTGCTGCGACGAACGTGATGAGCAATGTCCCAACGATGGCCGGGCCCATACCGCCGCCGGCCTTCCGTGTAATCGTCGGAAGGTCGTCGGTGAACCACGCGACCGAAATCTGACCGATTCCCTTGAGCAGCACGTAACCGATGACTAGCGCCAAGGGGATCACGGCGACGAGAAGCGCACCGAGCATCCAGATCGATGCAAGGCGGTTCTTGATTCGACGTGACCGACTGGTTGTCGCGTCGAAAAGCAGGTTCTCGACATCGGGAGACATCAGATCCGTCATCTCATGCCCCCTGGCTACGGCGATCGAATCGGCTGACGATTCCACGGGCAGAAACATTGACGATGATCGTGACGCCGAACAGCACAACACCCAAACCGATCAATGCAGCTCTGTGCGTACCTGACGCCTCACCGAATTGATTCACGATGACTGCAGCCATCGAGTCGCCCGCTTCGAAAAGGTGTGTTGTGATTTTTGCCTGGGAGCCAATCACAAGCGCAACCGCGATGGTTTCGCCCATTGCTCGACCAAGTCCGAGCATCACGGAGCCGACGATGCCTCCGCGGCTCCATGGCAGAACTGCGGCTCGAATCATTTCCCATCGAGTAGCGCCCATTCCGTAGGCAGCCTCTCGTTGAGCAGAAGGAACAGTCGCAATCACTTCGCGGCTCAGCGAAGTGATGATCGGCGTAATCATGATCGCCAAGATGATTCCGGCAGTCATATAACTGCGACCACTCTCGCCGTTGAAGAACCATCCAAGGACAGGGATGTCGCCAACTGCGCCACTGATTGCTTTGTACACAGGCTGGATCGCGGGGGCGAGCACGATGATGCCCCAAAGTCCGTAAACCACCGAAGGGATCGCAGCCAAGAGATCCATGACGTACACGACCGGTTTACGAAGCCGACGCGGTGCGGCTTCGTTTGCGTATAACGCGATGCCCAGGCTGACCGGCACGGCCAACACGAGCGCAAGAACAGACGACAACACCGTGCCGTAAATAAACGCAAGAGCGCCGAACTTGTTTTCAGCAGGAATCCAAGTACTCGACGTGACGAAGCCAAAGCCTTCCTGCTTGAACGCAGGCCAGGCTTCCTTCGTCGTCGAGAATGCAATCAGTCCGAGGATCGCAAGAACGACGAGGCCAGCAACAAGCGCTACGAGCTTGAAAGCTGAGTCACCTCTACGCCCTGATGTTGGTTCGAGCAATGACGAAGCGTCGCCCCCACCTGCGGGGGCGACGCTGTCGTCATGAGTAAGCAAAGTCACGTGGACGTTCTAGCCCTGAATCTGGGTGATCTGCGCAAGTGCCTTGTCACGAAGAGCCGTCGGCAGCGGAGCGAAGTCCACGTCCTTGGCGAGATCCTGACCGGCGGTCAGGAGGTAAGTGAGCCAGCCCTTGATGGCCGAGGCGTTCGACGCCGGCGTCGCGTAGACGAGGACGTAGGTGCCGGCGGTGATCGGGTAGGCCTCTGCACCAGCGGTGTTGAGGGCGGAGTAGGTCAGATCGTCCTTGACCGTTGCGTTGGCAAGAGCTGCAGTCGCGCCTTCGAGCGTCGGGGCGACGAACTTGCCGTCCTTGTTCTTGATTGAGGCGAACGAAAGGCCAGTTGCCTTGGCGTCGGAAAGATCGACGTAGCCGATGGCTCCGGGGGTGTCCTTGATGATCTGCGCTACACCAGCGTTGCCCTTACCAGCCTGAGCGGCGGGCCATGCGACGGTGTCGCCAGCAGCAATGGTGAAGTCAGTCGGAGCGGCCGCAGCGAGGAACTTCGAGAAGTTCGAGGTGGTGCCGGAACCGTCGGAACGAACAGCAACGGTGATCTTGGTGCTCGGAAGCGTCACACCGGAGTTTTCAGCAGCGATTGCCGGATCGTTCCAGGTGGTGATCTTGCCGGTGAAGATCTTGGCCAGTGTGGAGGCGGAAAGGTTGATGCTCTTCACGCCCGAAAGGTTGTACGACACCGTGATGGGAGCGGCAACCGTGGGGAAGTAAAGGAACGGTCCCTTAAACGTGGCCTTGTCAGCATCGCTCACGAGGCTGTCAGAACCGGCCCAGTCGGAGGTGCCAGCGGCGAGATCCTTCTTGCCCTGACCCGAACCAACAGCGTTGTAGTTGACGGTCGCGCCAGAGGCGACCTTCTTGAAGCCAGCGATGGTTTCTTCGTAGAACGCCTTCGGGAATGTTGCGCCCGAGCCGTTGAGGGTTCCCGTGAGGGACTTGTAATCAAACTTCGCCGATGCACTTGTGGTGTTCGGCGATGAGTCCGAAGAGCTCTTGCCACATGCGCCGGCGACGAGACCGACTGCGACAAGAACGGCCAAGAGCCAAGCAAGGCTCCGCTTAGATGAACGCAAGGTAATTCTCCCTGTAACAGATGGTAACGGCGTGCCCGATCGAGCAGCCGAGATGCACCGTACGGAAGCAAAGTGACCAGTTCTGGCTCGTTAGGTGTACAGGAGGTGAACGGGAAGGGAAATCCTCGCGCGTTGATTCAGTGCAACCGAGAGGCAAGCGAATCGAGACGCTCAGACACCGCTCGGTACCAGACCCAGACCCCCCGCTTCTCTCGCTCTACCAGGCCAGCCTCAAACAGGATCTTGAGGTGATGGCTCACCGTTGGCTGCGATTTGCCTGTGGGCGTGACCAAATCACATGCGCACACTTCGCCATCTGGCGCAGAACTGATGATCGAGAGAAGTCGAAGACGGACTGGATCAGAAAGTGCAGCGAAGACCGACGCCAGCTCGGCGGCATCGCGTTCGCTGAGCGGAATGTCGCGAGCAGTGCCACAGCACACTTTTGTCTCTAACTTCGATTTCGTTGACTTCACAGTTCTCGTCGCCACGAACCCTCCAAACGTAAAAGGATATTGACAAGTATCGATATGCTAACGATAGTACGTATCGAAGTTCATCGATACATCGTTTGATACTTGCGCCCAAGACATCTACCGAGTGGCCCTTTCGATGCGCCGCTACACCATCCATTGAGGAGCCCACGTGTCCCGAGTTCAACTTGCACTGAACGTGTCTGACATCAACGAAGCAATCGCGTTTTACTCGAAGATGTTTAATACAGAGCCGTCCAAGGTTCGCAAGGGCTACGCAAACTTCGCTATCGCTGATCCCCCTCTCAAACTGGTCCTCATCGAGAACGCTGTCGCCGAACGACTCAACCACCTTGGGATCGAAGTCGAATCCACAAACGAAGTCGCTGAAGCAACGAGTCGCTTCGACCAGATCGGTTTCACTACCGACGTCGAGGAACAAACCACCTGCTGTTACGCCGTTCAAGACAAGGTGTGGGTGCGCGATCCTGACGATGCTCGCTGGGAGGTTTATACAGTGATTGCCGACTCCGTCGACTTTGGTTCGGCCCCAGTCGATGGTGGAGACGCGTGCTGTGCCACCTCATCGCCCGTCGAGTCGGTGAGTCTCACCGCGAAGCCTGGCTGCTGCTGATGTCACCACTGCTCCGAAAGTGCGTCGCTGAATTTCTTGGCTCCGCATTCCTCATCGCCACGGTGATCGGGTCAGGCATCATGGCCACCAACCTCACCGACAACGTTGCCCTCCAGTTGCTTTGCAACACTGTTGCAACTGCAGGTGGACTGGTTGCCCTCATCGCCGCATTCGGATCAGTTTCCGGCGCGCACTTCAACCCAGTGGTAACGATTGCTGACCGTGTGTTCAAAGGAATGCCGACACGCGACGTACTTCCCTACATCGCGTCTCAAATTCTCGGAATGGTTGCCGGCGTCATAGTTGCGAACCTCATGTTCGGCCTCGCTGCCATCAACCTCTCGACCAAGACACGAACTGGCGGCGGGCTCTGGCTAGGCGAAATCGTTGCGACGCTCGGACTACTGCTCGTGATCTTCGGGGTTGTTCGATCGGGAAAATCGACCCTCGCCCCATTCGTCGTTGCGGGTTACATCACCGCGGCCTACTTCTTCACCTCCTCGACAAGTTTCGCCAATCCGGCCATCACGATTGGTCGCTCTCTTTCCAACTCCTTCGCTGGTATCGCTCCGAAATCGGCACCCGGATTCATCATCGCCCAGTTCGTCGGCATGGCCCTTGCGCTCCTCGCAATTCGTATCGTGTTTCCCGATGCTGATGAGTTTGCCGATGAACTACTCATGCACCACGAGGAAGACAAATGACAACGACCAACCCCACGGTTCTCTTTGTCTGCGTGCACAACGCCGGCCGTTCACAGATGGCCGCTGGTTTTCTCGATCATCTGGCCGGCGATCGCATCGAGGTGCTTTCTGCAGGAAGTGCGCCGGCCAACACACTCAACCCCGCCGTGATCGAAGCAATGAACGAAGTAGGCATCGACCTCGTTGAACGCGGTGCGCACCCAAAGATTCTCGATTCAGCGGTTGTTGAGCGCTGTGACGTCGTCATCACGATGGGTTGCGGTGACAACTGCCCGTTCTTCCCGGGTGTTCGCTATCTCGATTGGGTCCTTGAAGATCCCGCTGGCCAAGGGGTCGAAGCGGTGCGGCCGATTCGAGACGACATCGAACGACGAGTTCGCGAGCTCATCGCCGAACTCACTGCCTAATTGAGCGCGGCTTACTCGTCGTGTCCGAGCGAAAGAAATGCGGATAACACGTCGACATCGTGGTCGTAGGTGAGTCGCTCCCCTGCTTCCACGGGGCGTACCCACTGGAGTACATCAACTTCATCGTTGGCCTCAAACGCGCCGGACTGAACACTCATCACCCAGTAGCGAACGATCTTCGAACGGTCTTTGTGGTCGCGATATGTCACCGAGGGCAACTCTTCGCCGAGTTCGCAGTCGAATCCTGTCTCCTCAAGGACTTCGCGATGCGCGGTCTGTTCGTCGGTTTCGCCGGCCTCGGCCTTGCCCTTCGGGAAGGTCCAGTCGTCGTAGCGAGGACGGTGAACGATCACGATTTCAGGTTCCGCGAGTTCACCGCGATAAATCACGCCACCCGCAGCGCGAACGTCGAACGATTCAGAGCCCTCGTCAATTTTCTCGCGGGCCGACATGCTGAATCAGACGCGACGTTCGAGCGCGATTGCTTCGAAGCGACGATGCGTGTCGAACTCATCGGCGCCGCGCACACGACTCCAGGTTGCATCCGGTCCGAGTGCCCATGCGAGACAATCGTCTTCAAGATTGACCGCAAGGATCTCGTGCAGACGAGCCTGTAACAGCGGGTCTTCGACTGGAACCAACGCTTCAACACGACGATCGAGGTTTCGAGGCATGAGGTCGGCAGAACCGATGTAGTAGACCGCCCCGCCTCCGGACCCGTGGGCAAAGTGATAGATCCGCGAGTGTTCGAGATAACGACCCACGATTGAACGCACGTGAATGTTTTCGGACAATCCGGGAACACCCGGGCGCAAGCAACAGATACCGCGCACAATGAGATCGACACGAGTGCCCGCTTGCGATGCGGCGTAGAGCGAATCAATAAGCGCGGCATCAACGAGGCTGTTCATCTTGAGAACGATGTGACCCTCGGCGCCAAGCGCTGCTTCGTTGGCAATGAGTTCAGTGATACCCGGCCGAATTGTGGTTGGCGAAATCAAAAGTTTCGAAAAATCAGGATCGCGAGCAAAGCCGGTAAGCAGATTGAACAACTGAGTGAGATCAGAACCAACTGCTGGGTCGGCGGTGAGAAGGCCAACGTCTTCATACAGACGAGCAGTCTTTGGGTTGTAATTGCCGGTTCCGATATGGCAATACCGACGGATGCCGTCGTGTTCTTCGCGCACAACAAGGGTGGTCTTTGTGTGGATCTTCAAGCCCATAAGGCCGTAGATCACGTGAACGCCAGCTTTTTCCAGTTCCTTCGCCCAACCGATGTTCTTCTTTTCGTCGAAGCGGGCTTTGAGCTCAACCAGTGCAGCAACCTGCTTGCCGCGCTCAGCAGCACGTACCAGCGACTTAATGATTGAGGTGTCCGATGACGTGCGATACAGCGTGAGCTTGATGGCGAGAACGGAAGGATCGACCGATGCCTGGCGAATGAACTCCTCGACAGAGGTTGAGAACGATTCATATGGGTGGTGCATCAGCACATCGCGATCACGAATTACCGAAAAGATGTCGACCGGTTCGTCGGGATCGGTACTCGAGAGGCGTGGCTGCGTGATGGGCGCCCACGGTTCATCCTTGAGATCGGGACGATCAAGGCTCATCAACCCAAAGAGGCCACCCAAATCGATTGGGCCTGAGAACGTGTAGATATCGGCGGCATCGAGGTCGAGTTCTTCAGTGAGAAGTTCGAGAATCTCATCAGACACATTCGCGTCGATCTCGAGTCGAACAGCGCGACCAAAACGGCGACGGCGAAGTTCGAGTTCGATGGTTTCGAGAAGATCGTCAGCCTCTTCTTCTTCCACCGTGAGGTCAGCATTGCGAGTGACTCGGAAGGCGTAATGCGTTCCTGGCTCCATGCCTGGGAACAGCACGTCGAGATGCGACGCGATGACCTGTTCGAGCGGAATGAATCGCTCGCCATCGGGCATCACGACGAAACGAGGAAGCAGATTCGGAACCTTGACGCGAGCAAACCGATGTTCGCCCGTCACCGGATCGTTGACCACAACGGCAAGGTTCAGCGAAAGGTCAGAGATGTAGGGAAAGGGATGACCCGGATCGACCGCGAGTGGCGTAAGGACAGGGAAGATGCGGTCTTCAAAGACGGTGTCGAGATACGCGCGGTCGTCATCGTCGAGATCGTCGTACGACGAGAACACGATGCCGACACCAGCAAGCGCTGGAACAAGTTCGTCGAGGAACACGCCCTCGGCCGTCGCAACAAGTGCCGCAAGTCGCTCACGAATTTCACGCAATTGCTGTGCGGCAGTTCGACCGTCGGCAGTTTGCTTACCCAGCCCAGCAGCAACCTGATCTTTCAGACCAGCGATGCGTACCTGAAAGAACTCATCGAGGTTCTGCGAAAAGATCGCTACGAACTTTGCTCGTTCGAGAAGCGGAACATCGGGATTGGATGCAAGGGCGAGAACGCGCGCGTCGAAATCAAGCCACGAAAGTTCTCTATTAAGGAAGCGCTCAGGCGATGCCGCGAGTTCGGCGGGCGTGAGATGCACCACCGGTCGCGACACACCGAGCGACATGTTCAGTCTTCCGGAATGCCGAGATCCCAGACGAGCGTGAGGTTCTCGCGCTCGGCATCACGAGCGACGCGTTCCTTGTTGCGACGGAACTGCGGGTCGTGAGGGGGAAGAAGGAGGAGTCGAGCCATGACGCGGTTGCGGAACTCGTCGACCAGACCACGGACCTCGGAATCGCCTTGAACGTCCCAGTGCGGGGCAACCGGGCCGAGGTAGATCACTCGGACACGGCCACGAGGCGGCTGTTCGGTTTCGATTTCGGTCATCGACATGGCGGCACGGCACTTTCGTCATCTGGGCCCATGAGCGGCCCGGCAAGGTGGGTCAGCCTAGCGGCGACCCGCCAAGAGCCCCCAATGAAGGTCCCCCTAGGGAAAAGGTTCATTTAAAGGAAACCGGAGGTTCTCCTTACCCCTGCTTTCACCCCCCATCCGTACCTTCCGGGACATGGATACCCCCACCCCCTGGATGAATGACGGCAACTGCAAGGACCAGCCCCCCTCCACCTTCTTCCCGAGCGATGGCGTCGGTGTCGAAGTGGCCAAGCGCATCTGCGCCACCTGCCCAGTAGCGGCAGAGTGCCTCAGCTACGCCCTCGACAACCGCATCGACCACGGCGTGTGGGGCGGCACCTCCGAGCGGCAACGACGCCGGATGCTGAAGGGCCGACGTAGCCCCAGCCACTTGCTCACTGTCTGATCGCCTCTCCGATCGCGCACCAAGCGCAGCCAATGCGTTGCACTGCCAACCACGACCTGCCCCGTTCATCTCCACCTCCCGGAGTTGGATGGGGCAGGATCGCGTTTGTGATCAATCGTGATTGAGTGCGTCATCAACATCAGCGAGGGCCGCGACTTCGATCTCGTCGACGAAATCGCGCGCGCTGCCGGCAGCGACCTTCTTGATGTGCACCGCGATGCCGATCACAATCGATCAGTCATCACGGTTGTCGGCGCCGATGCTCCCCCGGCCGTAATCAAGGCGGCCGTTCAACGGCTCGACCTGCGCACTCACAGCGGTGTCCATCCCCGAATCGGAGTCGTTGATGTTGTTCCGTTCGTGCCGCTCGAAGGTTCGACCTACGACGACGCGGTCGATGCTCGCGACGAAATGAGCGTGTGGATCTCTAACGAACTCCACATTCCCGTCTTCCTCTATGGCCCCGAGCGCACGCTGCCCGAAATTCGACGCGGCGCATTCACTTCGCTCCTGCCCGACCTCGGGCCCACCGAACCGCACCCAACCGCTGGTGCCGTTGCAGTTGGCGCTCGGGAACTGATGCTGGCGTGGAATTTGTGGCTTTCTGAGCCCGACCTGGACCTAGCGAAATCCATCGCGACGTCGATCCGCGGACCCGGCGTGCGTGCACTCGGCCTTCAGGTGGGCGATCAGGTGCAGGTGTCGATGAACCTCATCGACCCGCTCAACGTTGGCCCCGTCGAGGTCTACGACCGCGTGGCTGCGTCAGCCCCAATCGAACGCGCCGAACTCGTTGGACTCGCGCCACAAGTGTTGTTGGACGCGGTCAGTGAGAGCCGCTGGGAACAACTCGACCTGTCGGTCGAATCAACGATTGAGTCTCGGTTGCAACACCGCGCAAACAGCGGCGTTTGAGCTCAGGCGGTTGCAGTACGAGCCGGCGCAGCTGCGGCTGCACGGGCCAATGCACGCTGGCGGCGGATGCGACGACGCTCACGCTCGCTCATGCCGCCCCAAATGCCGAACTTCTCGCCATTGGCCAGTGCGTACTCGAGGCAATCGTCACGCACGACACAGCCCTTGCAGACCTCTTTGGCCTCGCGGGTGGATGCACCACGCTCTGGGAAGAAGAGATCGGGGTCGACACCAAGGCAGTTGGCCATGTCCTGCCAGGACTTGTCCTCGCCGTCGAGTTCGACGGCCGGTGTGCTCTGGGCTGAGGTGAGAGAAATCGATTGCGGCATGCTGGGGGTCCTCCTGGACTCGAACAGCTTCCCCCGAGAGCGACGGTGCCCCACGGGTGTAATTACAACGGCGTGATTCTGCCCTGTCGGCGCGACAAACGCAAGGGGGAATTGGGTTCGGGGGACAAAACCCCCGGTCCGGGGGCGAAATCAGCCCGCTCGGCGACCTCGGAGCATTTCCCGTTTGTTGTTCAAGAAGTCCACCAACACGTAGTCACCCAGGTTCTCTGGGGTCGTGAAGAAGGCCCTTCCGCCGTTCAATTGGCTCATTTTCTCGACGAACTCCGAAAGATACGGGTTCGGATCGAGCATGAAGGTGTTGATGACGATGTCCTCTTTGGTGCACAGCATCACCTGTCGGAGGGTGGCATCGCGGGTTTCTGGCCGGGTCGGATAATCGAAGAAAATCTGCCCATTCGGCATCACATGGGCGGTGGGTTCACCGTCGGTGATCATGATGATCTGCTTGGTGCCGGACTGTTTGGCCAACAGGCGCCGGGCGATCATGAGGCCCTCGTGCATGTTGGTGCCGTAATCGAAGTCCCACGAAACCTCGGGCAGTTGCTCGGGTTTGAGTTCCTCGGCCGTACGGCTGAAGCCAACGAGTCCGAGGTAGTCACGCGGGTATTTCGAGGTGATGAGGGCGTGCAACGCCATCGTGACCTTCTTGGCCGGCAGGAAATTGCCTCGCATGGGCATCGAGAGCGAAAGGTCGACCATCAGCACTGTGCTCGAACGCACGAGATGCTCGGTTCGCTCAACTTCGAAGTCTTCGGGAGTGAGCTGGACGGGCGTGCCAGCGCCACTGCGGAAGATCGCGTTGCGGACGGTACGGCCAATGTCGAGGTTGAACGGATCACCGAACTCGTAAGGCTTGGTGGAGTGATCGCGTTCGTGACCAGTGCCGATGCGCGCAATCTCGTGCTGCCCGGCTTTGTCCATGTCGAGCTTGTTGAACAACTCGTCGAGAGCGTTCTGACCGAGTTGGCGAATGCCACGCGGCGTGAGTTCGAGTTTGCCTTCTTTGTTCTCGACCAGACCTGACTCTTCGAGACGACGTGAAAGTTCTGCCATCTGTTCAAGACTGCGGGCCGCGTCGTCACCGAGAAGTTCGCGCGCACGATCGAGATCGACTTCAGCAAGCGCTCCCGGGTTCGCTGCACCCTTCAACAAGTTCTCGAGCTGATCAATGTCACCAAGTTGCTGGAGCATCTGATTGGCGTCGGCCATGTTGAGCGGTTCATCGCCGGAGAATTCGTAGCGGCGGTTCCAGTTGAGATCAGGAAATGCTTGCGCGAGGTTCTGACCCAATTGATCCATCTGCCAACGAAGGTCCATGTCTTCGAGCAACTGATCCGAAAGCGCTTGCAACTGTGCGCGCTGTTCCGGGGTCATTGAATTCATCATCGCCTGAGCAGCGGCCATGCGGGCCGCCATGATTTCAAGCAATTCATCAAGGTTCTGGGGGTTTTCTGGGAAGAAGTCGCCGAACTTCTCCATGAAGCCATCGAAATCTGGTTCCTCGCCGCGCTGACGCTGTTCGAGCATGTTGTTGAGCTCGGCGAACATGTCCTTCATGCGGGCCATGTCTTCGGGTGTCATGTTTTCAACTGCGCCCGACATTTGATCGACGTACTGCTGCATCAGTTGCTCACGCAGTTTCTCGACCAATTCTTCGAACTTTTCACGTGCTTCAGAAGATGTGAAGTCGTGGTTCTGAAGGTCGCGAACCATTCCAGCGAGATCTTGCGACATCAGGTCGAGCGACATGTGGCGTTCGGCAGCAACTTGTTCGGTGAGTTCTTGGCGACGCGCATCACCGGAGTCACGCGCTTCTTGTGCGAGTTCATCGATTGCTTCACGTTCGGCTTCGACAACGTCGCGGAGATCCTTCGCGATCTCGTCGTAGATGCCGCCGAGGTCATTGCTTTCGAGCGTTTCGCGACGTTTGCGTCGGAGCTCGTCCATCATTTCTCGCAAGCCCTTCATGCGCTCGCCGTTGTCAGAGTCGAATCCCTCTTGCATCATGCGACGCAGCGCGGCGTTGATGTCGCCGTGGTACAGCAGATCGTCGGTGATTTCGCCGAAGATGTCGGTGGCGTCGAGGTCGAAGCCGACCTGCGTGCCATCCCATCGCGAGTACTGAACCCGATTGGCTCTGCCCATAGAGGCACCGTACCGGGAATACTGCAGTTATGACCGACCCAGCCCTTTGGGGCATCGCCACCACTGCCGCAGGGGGCGAAGGCCTCTCA
>CAEZUO010000004.1_pt1 | contig 41411 bp, 36 predicted proteins | sample 7264501 | NCBI WGS metagenome assembly CAEZUO01 (sample SAMEA6813832, study PRJEB35770) | freshwater metagenome | biome: Freshwater; feature: Freshwater reservoir; material: water | place: Czech Republic | collected 2016-04-20 | depth 0.5m m
CCGCACGGAATTCGGCGTAGTCCTCGGACTTGTTGAGGAAGGTCTGGTAAATCAGTTCGTCGGCCATCGATGTTGTGATTTCTGGCTGCGCAAGATGGGAAATTACGCGGCGGGCCAACTTGATCGTGACGGCGGGTGCGGCAGCGATCTTCAGCGCCATTTCCATAGCGGTGTCGTCGAGTTCCTCGCGGGTGACGACGCGAGAAACGATGCCGAGCGAAAGAGCTTCTTGAGCATTCAGTGAACGTCCGGTGAGCACCATGTCGCTGACGACGCCATGACCACACATTTGAAAGAGTCGACCAACACCACCGGTGTCGGGGATGACGCCGTGGCCAGCTTCGGGGAGCATGAACTTTGCGTCCTCGGCGGCGATGCGTATGTCGCACAGGAGCGCACGCTGGAACGATCCACCAATCGCCCAGCCTTGAATCGGGACGATCACGGGAGCATCAAGATCGAACAACTGCTGGATGCCCTTGTGGCCGCGGGTCATGAGTTCGTGATGGGTGAGGCCCGTGGTGTCGTTGCCAATGGAACCAACGTCGCGACCTGATGACCAAGAGTGGCCCTCGCCGCGCCAGATGACTGCTCGAACCGACGGTGTGGCACGAAGTTCGCCAAGGATGTCGAACAACTGCTTGTCCATGTCGTCAGAGAAGGCATTTCGCTTCTCTTGGTTGTCGTTCGTGATGACGGCGATTGGGCCATCGATCTCGAGTCGGACCTGTCCGGCCATGGTTCCCCCTGCGGTAGTGCGAGTGGTCGCAGTCTTGCCGAACACGCCGAATCGGTCGAACGGATCGCCTCCGGCGAGTGTGTGCGCCACACTTAGTGAAACCAAGGGGGACTCATGCGCTGGAAAATTGGCGAGGTCACAGTCACAAAAGTCGTCGAGCTCGAGCAGGAACTTCCCCTGAGCGGGCTACTGCCGAAGGCCACTGAAGAGGCACTCGAAGCGCATCAGTCGTGGCTCATGCCCGACTTCATCGATGACGAGGGCATGACCGATCTGTCGATCCATGCATTCCTGATCGAAAGCAGTGGCGTTCGAATCATCGTCGACACATGCGTCGGCGATCGCGACATGGCTGGCCTGCCGGGCTTCACCGGTGACCCTGCTTTTCTGAAGCGGCTTGCTGCCGCAGGCTTTCCCGCAGAGTCGATCGACATCGTGTGTTGTACCCACCTTCATTTCGACCATGTCGGCTGGAACACGAAACGTGAAGACGGCAAATGGGTTCCTACGTTTCCTAACGCGCGCTATCTGTTTGGTCGCGCTGAGTACGACGCATGGATGGCCGAACCTGGCGGCTATGCGTGGAACTTGCCCGACACCGTTGCGCCTGTTGTTGAAGCAGGACTCGTCGACCTCGTCGAGGCGGATCACCGCGTGACCAGTGAGGTGCGATTCATCCCTACTCCCGGTCATTCGCCCGGACACATGTCGGTGCTCATCGAGTCAAACGGTTCGCGTGCGCTCATCACCGGCGATGCCACGCATCATCCGGTGCAATGGGCCGAGATCGAGTGGGGCATGAGCGGTGACTGGGATGGTGCACAGGCCAGTGATTCTCGGCGGCAAATGCGCGCTGACCATGGCGACACCGGCACCTTGATATTGGGTACGCATTACGCGGCTCCGAGTGCTGGTCACATTGTGAGCGTTGACGGCGAGTGGGAATTTCACGCGACGCACGAGACGAAGTTCTGAAATGACCGGAACGCTCTTCGACCTCACCGGCAAGGTCGCAGTGATCACTGGGGCAAGTAAAGGACTCGGCCGTGCGATGGCGCTCGGCTTTGCCGACGCGGGTGCCGATGTTGTTGTGTCAAGCCGCCGAGTCGACGCGTGTGAAGAAGTCGCCGCAGAGATCCGAGCGAAGGGGCGTCGGGCTCTCGCAGTCGCTTGCCATGTGGCGGACTGGGCGCAATGTGACGCGCTCATTGCTGCTGCTGTCGCAGAGTTCGGCAAAATCGACATCTTGGTAAATAACGCGGGTATCGCACCGGTTCCGCCCTCTCTCGCTGGCGTCACCGAAGAATTGTTCGACAAAACATTCGGAGTAAACGTCAAGGGGCCATTACGTCTGATGGCAATGGCGGCCGATCACATGCCTGCCGGTGGATCAATCATCAACATCAGCACCAAGGCTTCGCAGCGACCTTCACCGTTCACGGTTGTGTACGCCGGTTCGAAGGCGGCGCTCAATGCGATTACTCAAGCAACCGCCCAAGAATTTGGTCCGCGAGGCATCCGTGTGAACGCGATCGTGTGCGGTCCGTTCATTACCGACAGTTTCAGTAAAGCGATTCCAACTCCCGAAGCAGCCGAGCGTGTTGCGAAGATGATTTCGGTTGGTCATATCGGTGAGCCCGTAGAAATCGTGGGAACAGCGTTGCTGCTCGCTTCGGATGCGTCGTCGTACATGACGGGAGCGCTTCTCAATCTCGACGGTGGCGGTTCGTGACCGAAGGGCATGTCGACTCGGAATTGGTCGACGTTGAACGGCTTTGTGTCTGGCTTGACGGACTTGGCCTCGAAGTGGGTTTGCCGATTGAAGTTGCTCCGCTGACCTCAGGTCGATCTAACGCGATGTTCACGGTTCATCGTGGGTCCTCGCGCTGGGTGCTTCGTCGTCCGGCAGCTGTCGCAATTGAGCGAGCCGATGAAGGCATGCGCCGCGAGTTTCGAATTCTCGACGCTCTCAATGGTTCCAACGTTCCCCATCCTGAAACCGTCGCCTTATGTGAGGACCTTGGTGTTCTCGGCTGCACATTTTTCTTGATGCAGCAGGTCGATGGAGTCAACCCTGCCCCTCCGCTTCCGGACCCATTCACAGCCGGCGATCAACCAAGTGTCGCGTTCGCGATGGTTGATGCACTCGCCGCTCTTCATGACTTTGATTGGCGGCAGAGTTCGTTGTCCGATTTCGGAAAGCCTGACGGGTTTCACGAACGTCAGGTCGAACGATGGACCTCGCAACTTGCGTCGTACAACGGTCGCGAACTCCCTGGACTCGACCGTGTGACTGCGTTCCTCTCGCAAAACCTCCCTGTTTCGTTCGAGCCTTCTCTCATGCACGGTGATTTCCATATGTTCAACGCACTCATTGCTGCGGCACCGCCGGGCAAGGTGACAGCGATCATCGATTGGGAAACCGCAACGATCGGTGATCCGCTTCTGGATCTCATCGGGTTCTGTGAAATCTGGGGGAAGGCGACTTCGGGGCCGGGTTGGCCGCGCCGCTCCGAATTGATCGCCCGCTATCGAGAACAGCGCGATCTCGAACTTCCCTCGGACCTCTCCTATTACGAGGTGCTCTACAACTTCCGCATGGCGGTACTGCTTGAAGGCATCTACCAGCGGTCGCTGCACGACGCGACACGACCAGACCTAGTGGATGTCGGTGACGGGGCGATGGGATTTCTCCAGCGAGCCTTAGAGGTCCTCGACCAGCGTTGAGCGGCAGGGCCGGGTCTGAGTTCAGACCTTGTAACCGCCATCGACGCTGATGACCTGACCGGTGATGCCGCGACCATCGTCACTCGCGAGAAGGGTGGCCATTCCTGTGAGTTCTGATGCATCGAGAACTCGTTGCTGCAGGCTTTCGGCAGCGGCACGTTCTTCTTCAATCGCGACCGAGGTGCCGCGGGCCTGCGCGATGCGTTCGAAATCGACGAGTGATGTTCTTGTCCAGCCGGGGCAGAGAAGGTTGGCATTGATGCCGAAGGGCGCTCCGGTCTTCGCGAGTTCTTTCGTAAAGCCAACGAGCGCGTGCTTGGCCGTTGTGTAGGGGAGTGAAGCCCCGGTTGTCTTTGATGTCCCGGAGCCGATGCTGATGATTCGCCCGAATCCTTGATCTCGCATGCTTGGGAGCACCGCGCTCGTTGTCCACCACGCGCTTGTGAGGCAGAGAACGAGCGTTGCTTCAAATGCTTCGTCGTTGGCGAGGAACGGATCGTTGTTTCCGACAGTCCCGCCAACGTTGTTGACCAGTACGTCAACTCGGCCGAAGCGCTCAAGTGCCTCGCGGACAGGTCGACGGGCGTCATCGCGATCGGTGGCATCGGCGACAACGGCCAGACCCCGGTCGGCGCCGAGCTTGGCAGTGCTGAGCGTGTTTTCAAGATCTGAGGCCGTTCGAGAAGAAACAACGATCGTCGCGCCTTCAGCCGCATACCGAAGCGCAATGGCCTCACCGATCCCGCGGCCTCCGCCGGTGATGACTGCAACGCGTCCGTCGAGCTGTCCCATGAGTTCCCCAATCGAATCGGCCAGTCGGCCCGCTGGAACAATCCTGACACGCGCACCTCACGTCCCTTTCGAAGGCCTTGAGGCGAGGTGCACTGCTCGTGGTTCGTCGGAGTTGTCGCAGCCCCGTAGCCTTGCGGTGTGTCTCAGCCCTTCTATGTCACCACTCCTATCTATTACGTGAACGATGTGCCTCATATTGGGCACGCCTATACGACAGTGACTGCAGACGCCTTGGCCCGATGGCATCGCCTTGCTGGCGATCCGACCTTCTTCCTCACGGGCACCGACGAACACGGTCTCAAGATTCAACGTTCGGCCGAAGCCAATGGCATTACGCCGCTTGAGCAAGCCGACCGCACGAGCGCCCGCTTTCGCGAAGTGTGGGAACTACTGAACATCAGCAACGACGACTTCATTCGCACCACCGAGCCCCGGCACATCACGTCGGTGCAGACGTTTATGCAAGCCATCTTCGACAACGGCTGGATCCGCAAGGGTTCGTATTCGGGTCACTACTGCGTGCCCTGCGAGGCCTATTACAACGAGACCGATCTTGTCGACGGCAACTGTCCGATTCACGGACGCCCGGTCGAATGGCTCGAAGAAGACAACTGGTTCTTCGAGTTGTCGAAGTTCGAACAGCCGCTACTTGATTGGTACGCCGCGAACCCCGGGTGCGTGCAACCTGAAGGTAAGCGCAATGAAGCGCTCGGCATCATCAAGCAAGGCCTTGAAGATGTCTCGGTCTCGCGCACCTCGATCTCGTGGGGCGTTCCCGTTCCGTGGGACGAAGGTCATGTGTTCTACGTCTGGTACGACGCCCTCATTAACTACGCGACAGCTGTCGGATACGGCGCCGACCCTGAGCGATTCGCCGAGTGGTGGCCTGAAGTTCACCATCTGCTTGGTAAGGACATCCTTCGCTTTCATTGTGTGTATTGGCCTGCGATGTGCCTCGCGGCTGGCATTGAACCGCCGAAGAAACTTGCAGTCCACGGTTTCTTGCTCGTCGGTGGCGAGAAGATGTCGAAGACACGTCTCAACCAAATTTTCCCGGCCGACCTTGTTGCCGATTTTGGCGTCGACGGATTCCGATACCACTTCCTTCGCGACAACCCGTTTGGTCCCGATGGAGATTTCTCCTACGAGTCGATGATCACGCGTTACAACGCCGATCTTGCGAACAATCTCGGCAACTTGTTGTCTCGCGTCGCGACAGTCGTCGGCAAAAAGTGTGATGGCATCGGACCAGCACCTGCTGCCGATTCACCGCTCGCAGCAATTGCCGCGCAATCGCTTGCCGACACGATCGCTGGTTGGAACAACATCACTCCGAGCATTGCGCTTGAAGCAACGTGGCGACTTGTTGGGGCGGCAAACGCGCATCTTGAAGCGAATGAACCGTGGAAGATGGAACCAGGTCCTGCGGTTGATGCAGTGATGGGCGACGCGCTTGAAGTGCTTCGCATCGTTTCGATTCTCGCAACTCCGGCCATGCCCGACACCTGCGCACAGATCTGGGAACGCATCGGCTTGTCAGGTTCGCCAGTCGATGCCGGCGTCGCCGGTGCAGCATGGGGCGGCTACCCCGGTGGACTTCCTGTGGTGAAGGGTGACGGTCTCTTCCCTCGCATTGCCAAACCCGCCGCCGACTGACGGAGTCCTCATGCGCTGGATCGATGATCACTGCCACTTAGGTGACGGCTCGGACCGATGGCCCGAAGCCGAGGCCACGATCGCCGAAGCCCATGCGGCCGGCGTGATGCGAATGATCACTGTCGGGTGCGATCTCGCGTCATCGAAGCTTGCGATTGAGGTCGCGAGCGCGTTCGAAGATGTTTGGGCAACGGCTGGTGTGCATCCACACGATGCGACCGATGGCATCGAGGGCATTGCTGAGCTGCTTGCCGACCCCAAGGTTGTTGCCGTGGGGGAGTGTGGGCTCGATTATCACTACGACAACTCGCCTCGCGAGGTGCAACGAGAGGTTTTCGCCCAGCACATCGCCTTGGCTCACGAACATGACCTTGCATTGGTAGTGCACACCCGAGAGGCGTGGGAGGACACCTTTGCGATCCTCGGTAGCGAAGGCGTGCCATCTCGCACGGTGATTCATTGCTTCACCGGTGGCCCTGATGAAGCTGAGACCTGTCTTGAACTGGGGGCCTGGCTCTCGTTCAGCGGCATCGTCACGTTCCCCGGAGCTCCCGAAGTGCTCGCAGCGGCAACCCTTTGCCCTCTGGATCGCCTGTTGGTCGAGACCGATTCGCCGTTTTTGGCTCCTGTGCCTCATCGCGGGAAACCGAACCGACCTGCTCTGGTTCCCGTTGTGGGGGCGGCAATCGCCGAGGCAAAGGGAATCGATGTGGCTGATGTGGCCGATGTCACATGGAGAAATGCCGCGACGTTGTACCGGCTCCCGTAGCAGGGGATTCGCGAGTTTTTCGCGCACTCGGATATCTGTGGACAATCCGACGCAACGGTCTGAGCAGGGGTTACGCGCAGTTGAACAGGCGGTGTCGCAGGGCTCGGGAATAGTTGCGGGTCCCGGATCACCCTCCTAGGTTCTTTGGACGGCTCCGGGCGGAGTTTGCACTGCGCAATCGCGCAGGGCGTCCTTCGGCCGTCGCCAGGATCTATTGCTCGACGAAGGACGCAGTTCTGAACACCACCGTGCACCCGACGCAACGCCGACTGATGATCGCTCTCATCGTCACGCTCGCGTGTTTGCCGTTGCTGGTGGTCGACATGTTCCAGGGCTCGACGAGCAGTGCAACCGAAACAGCAAGCTCTACCGATTCGAGCCTCGTTGTTTCCTCTCTCTCGACGGAAGAGTCGACCACGACAACAGTCGCCGTCACCGTCCCTGCTCCAGTCACAACCATGGCCCCTGCGACAACAATCGCCCCGCGCCCGGCGCAGACCACAACGACCACAGCCCCCCGACCTCCGGTGACGGCTCCTCCAGTCGTTAAGTCGGACGAAGAATTTTTGGCGTGTGTCCGATTGCGCGAATCGCGCAATAACTACGCGTCCGTTGACTCCACCGGTACGTTCCTTGGTGCTTACCAGATCTACCAAGGGGGCTGGGATTCCGTCGCCGGGCGAATCAGTCGTCTCGATCTTGTGGGGGTCCCGCCGAATCAGGCATCGCCCGCCGATCAAGACGCCGTCGCACTCGCGATGTATCGGTTTTATGGGCGTGCACCATGGGGCGGCATCTGCGGGTGAACGCTGCCGCGGAAGGTTCGCGGTGATCTCATGACACTCACACGTCGCGACATCACGGAGTTGCTCGCGCGTCACGGCCTCAAACCGAGTCGCGCGCTTGGTCAGAATTTTCTTGCCGACCCCAACACTGTTCGTCGCATTGTTCGATTGGCGAACATCGACGAGAACACGAACGTTGTCGAGATTGGTCCAGGCGTTGGTTCGTTAACAACCGAGCTCGCCGCAACGGGCGCAAACGTTGTTGCAGTTGAACTCGATCGTCATCTGTTGCCCGTGTTAGCGGAAACGGTTGAACCACTCGGAGTTCGCGTTGTTCACGGTGACGCACTTGCGATCGATTGGGCGCAGGTTCTGCCTGCGGACAAGAAGTGGCATCTCGTTGCCAATCTTCCGTACAACGTTGCGACGACAATCGTTCTTGATCTTCTTGACGATGTGCCGCAAATCGAAACTATGTTGGTGATGGTGCAGCGCGAGGTAGGCGAGCGGCTCGCTGCATCGGCCGGCGATGGTGCCTACGGCATTCCCTCGGTGAAGTTGTCGCTGTGGGCCACCGCCTCGGTAGCAGCGCGGATTCCGGCGACCGTCTTCATTCCGCAGCCGCGAGTCGAGTCGGTAATGGTCCGCATCGAGCGTCGATCGGCTCCAGTCGTCGACGTCGATCACGATGCCTTAATGGATCTCGTCCGCACGGCCTTTGGCCAGCGGCGGAAGATGCTTCGTCGATCATTGTCCGCCAAGGTCACGACCGAACAGTTCGAAGTTGCCGGGATCGACCCATCCGAGCGGCCAGAGCGACTCGATGTCGTTCAATGGGGAGCACTCACTGCAGCGGTTCTGGCTGGGGCGTGATTCGATGGGTGACGTGCCAGTCGAATCGGTCCGCCTCTTTGCACCTGCCAAACTCACGACGTCGCTTCGCGTCGTCGGTGTGCGCGATGACGGCTACCACCTCATCGACGCCGAGATGGTGTCACTCGATTTTGGCGATTCGCTCATTGTCGATTGCGAAAGCGCGGGACCATCGTCGGTGACCTATGCCGATGTCAGTGGCAGAACCATTGCTATCGGTGCAGATGACCTCGTCACTCGGGCATTGGCAATGGTGGGTCGTGAAGCGAAGGTGCGCGTCGAAAAGGTGATTGCTGCGGGTGCGGGCCTTGGCGGGGGATCTGCCGATGCCGCCGCCATCCTTCATTGGGCGGGAACGACTGACCTCATTCAGGCCGCAAGTCTTGGCGCCGATGTGCCGTTCTGTGTCGCGGGCGGTCGAGCGCGGGTGCGAGGCATTGGTGAACAGATTGAACCGTTGCCGTTCGAGAGCCGAGTCTTCACGTTGCTCACACCGCCGGTCATGTGCTCCACCCCTGCGGTCTACAAGGCGTGGGACGAACTTGGTGGCCCACTCGGAGACCACGGCAACGACCTCGAACCAGCGGCGCTTGAGGTCGCACCTGAACTTGTTCGCTGGCGTGATGAATTGGCCGAAGCCAGCGGTCTTCGGCCTCGACTGGCTGGTTCAGGATCGACCTGGTTCGTCGAGGGCGCCTTTCCCGGTGCCGGACGAGTTGTCGCCCAGACCAGTCCCGCTCGATAGCGACCAGAGCCGCTTCGCCTCGGACCCGCCGTATGGGCCCGTGCGCGGACCCACCCGGCTCTCGGGCCGGGTGGAGTCAAAGAGAATCGTTCTGGCACAGCGGGCGTCAGAGACGCCTGAGCTCACTTACCGGCAGCTCGACGCTGGAAGCGGGTTCGCTTCAGCATCTTCTTGTGCTTCTTCTTACGCATGCGCTTGCGGCGCTTCTTAATGAGAGATCCCATGGGGGATCGACTGTAGCGGCAAGGCGTGCTCCGGTGCGAAACGACACAACGAACACTCGGTCTCTCTAAGGAGGGCTCGGGATTCCAATCAGATGATGATCGGAATCCCGGCAGAAAAAGAAAGCTCGGGGGCAGGGACTCGAACCCCGAATGACTGGACCAAAACCAGCCGTGTTGCCAATTACACCACCCCCGAAAGGTGAGGCCCCGAAAGGCGAGGCAGACCGTACTAGAAAGGCGTGCATGTCTCCGAGGCCGCTCTCTGCCATCGTGCTTGCCGCCGGTGAAGGTACACGTATGCGCTCGGCTCGCCCGAAGCCACTCCACCTGTTGTGCGGACGAGCAATGGTGCTGTACGTGCTGGATTCATTGGCAGGAGCCCAGGTCCGCCGTGCGGTGGTCGTCGTCGGCCATGGTGCTGAACGGGTAACCAAGAAACTCCTCGATGCCGCTCCTGACGTGCCGCTCGAGTTCGTGGAGCAAGAAGTGCAACGTGGCACCGGAGATGCGGTGGGCGTTGCTCTGACAGCGTTCAGCCCTGAAGAACTCGATGATGTCGACGCCGACATCATCGTGCTGCCCGGCGATACGCCCTTGCTGCGCACCGAGACCATCACGGCGCTGCTTGAACTCCATCAGCGGACTGACGCTGCGTGCACCCTTCTCACCGCCCGAGTTATCGATCCAACGGGCTATGGCCGAGTCGTGCGTGGTCGTGATGACCGCGTCGAACGAGTCGTCGAACAATCCGATGCCTCAGAGGCCGAACTCGCGATCACCGAGGTCAATACGTCGATCTACTGCTTCCGCGCCAGCGTGCTTGGCCCAGCGCTTCGACGCATTACGCCTGAAAATGCGCAGGGCGAGTACTACCTCACCGACGTCATCGAGGTTCTCGCCGGGGCGGGATATCGGGTGTCGGCCGTGGTCGCAGACGATCCTGCAGATACCAATGGCGTCAATGATCGTCTTCAGCTGGCTGCTGCAGAAGCAGAACTTCGGAGACGGACAAACGAAGCCTGGATGCGCAAGGGCGTCACAATGGTCGATCCCGGTCGCACCTACGTCGATACAACGGTGGAACTCGCTGCCGATGTCACGCTCTTTCCGGACACAATTCTTCAAGGCTCTTGCGTGATCGGCGCCGGAACCGAGATCGGGCCAAACACTCGCCTTGTCGATTGTCGGGTCGGGGCTCGATCGGTTGTCGAGAACTCTGTCGGGCGAGGTGCCGAGATCGGGAACGACGTTCGTCTCGGTCCATTCGCGGTCCTCGAAGAAGGTGCGGTCATTTCGGACGGCGCCCGGCCCGGACCGTTCTACACTTCGACATCAGAATGACCAATCAAAACGCCGGCGAAAGAAACCGAATGGAACTCGTCACCAAGAAGCGGCTGCATATCGTCTCGGGTCGGGCCAACCTCCCGCTCGCTGAGGAAATTGCTGAGCGCCTCGGTGTCGAGCTTGGCGACGCGAACCTTGCCGAATTCGCCAACGGTGAACTTCACACTCGATTCGGCGAGTCAGTTCGCGGCACCGATGTGTTCATTATCCAATCGCATGTGAGTTCCGGAAAAATGACCGTGAACGACGCGATCATGGAACAACTGATCATGGTCGATGCCGCCAAACGCGCATCGGCAAAGCGCATTACCGCCGTTGCTCCGTTCTATGGCTACGCCCGCCAGGACCGAAAGTCTGAAGGTCGCGAACCAATCACCGCGAAATTGATCGCCAACATGTTCAAAGCTGCTGGTGCAAAGCGACTGATTTCTGTCGACCTGCATTCGGGTCAGATCCAAGGTTTCTTCGATGGTCCGGTCGACCATCTCACCGCAATGCCAGTTCTGGTTGATTACATGGCCGGTCTTGGCGACGATCTCGTCATCGTTTCGCCCGATGCTGGTCGCGTGAAGGTCGCCGAGCGCTACGCCAATCAGCTGCACGCCGATCTCGCCATTGTGCATAAGCGTCGCGTCAAGGGTTTGAAGAACACGGTTGAAGCGCGGGACGTCGTTGGTGAAGTCGACGGTCGTATCTGTGTACTTATCGATGACATGATCGACACTGGTGGAACGATCGTTGCCGCCGCCGAACAGCTCAAGGCTCGCGGCGCAACCGAAATTTACGCGGCATGCACCCACGGCGTGTTTAGCGGTCCTGCGATTCAGCGCCTGAACGACTCGTGCATCTCAAAGGTCGTTATGACCAACACGTTGCCGCTTCCGCCCGAGAAGCAGTCAGACAAGATCGAGGTTCTGTCTGTCGCCGGCATCATCGCCGACGCCATCGATGCGGTGTTCGAAGACACATCGGTAAGCGAAATCTTCGACGGTCACAATCAGAGCTGATCGTCGGAAAACCGGCAGCCGTCACCCCTTACACGGCAGGAATAGCAGCGATCGCCGCAGCCCCTAGGGGTGCGGGTACTCCAGCAGAGGCCCTGTGGCGAGCGAGTTCGCCTTCTCGGGGGCGGATCGGTAGGATTGCCCACCGTTTCACGAACGTCAGCCGACGGCGCGCTTCAGCGCTGCCTCCAGGAGCACCCAATCATGGCCATCACACTCACCGCCTCAACCGGACGCATTGCCGGTTCCCGTTCTTCGACCCGCATGCGGACCGACGGTCTCGTTCCTGCGGTCGTCTACGGCCTGGGCCGCGATTCGGTTGCTGTTTCGGTTCCGTGGCCCGACCTTCGTCGTGCGCTCATGACTGAGGCTGGCCTCAACGCTCTCATCACCCTCGACGTCGATGGCCAGAAGGACCTCGCCATCATCAAGGATCTTCAGCGTCACCCAATCCGCCGCAACGTGTTGCACGTCGACTTCCTTCGGGTTGATCCCGACGCAGGCGTTGCCGTTGAAGTTCCGCTTGTGCTCATTGGCGAAGCCAAGAAGGTTGAAAGTCGTCGGGGCATCGTTGATCAGCCGCTGAAGACCCTCACTGTTACGGCCAAGCCCGCTGACATTCCGAGCCAGATCGAAATCGACATCACCGACCTCGACATTGGCGACTCGATCACCGTTGCAACTCTTTCCCTTCCTTCCGGCGTCACCACCGACATCGAAGACACCATCCAGCTCGTGCTTGGTCTTGCCACTCGCTTCTCGATGGAAGACGGCGCGACCGAAGGTGAAGCTGGCGAAGGTGCACCGGCTGAGGGTGCCGCCGAGGGCGACGCCGAGTAAGTGGCATTTGGCGGCAGGGGCGGCGATCGCCCCCGACGCGGCACGCCGGCTGACGTTCTCGTCGTCGGTCTGGGCAATCCAGGAAACGAATACGACGGCACGCGCCACAACGTGGGCTTTGCTGTTATCGACCTCCTTGAACGACGCCATAACGGCCGCTTGAAATCGGGGAAAGAACGCGCCCTTGTTGATGAGGTGCGTATTGGTCAGAACCGCGTCGCTCTGGCCAAGCCGACAACGTTCATGAATCTTTCAGGTGAGTCGGTCTCACCGTTAGTGCGCCGTTTTGGTATTGAGGAAGCGACCGCACTGGTGATCGTTCACGACGAACTCGATCTTCCGACGGGAATCGTCCGAGTCAAGATCGGCGGGGGATTGGCCGGCCATAACGGCTTACGTTCGATCAAAGCCCATCTTCACGACGACGCATTTGTTCGAGTGCGCATAGGTGTCGGCAAGCCACCGAGCAAAGAAGGCGGGGCTGACCATGTGCTGAAGCGGGTCGGAAAGGCCGATCGCGAAGCGCTTGATGTTGCTATTGAAATCGCCGCTGATGCGGTTGAGCTCATTGTGAGCGACGGTCCTGACGCAGCAATGAACCGCGTCAACGCTCGTAACGCCTAATCAGGTGGCAGGCGCGTTTCTCAATCGTGAAGAACCGATTGAGTTAGGCCGCTGTCAGTAGGGAAGTTCAACCTGACGGGGAAGTAGTTGATAGGCCGGGTTGAGAATGGTCAGCAGGCGGTTGTGCTCACTAGTCATTCCTTCAACGACCAGGTGAGTGCCAAGGTTGACTCCGCCGAGTGTTCGCCGGCCAAGGAAGACGACCGTGATTCCACCTGTCTGATCAGCGAGAGTGAGTTCGAGACTGGCAACTTGATCGGCCCATGGTTGAACGCGCAAGGCCTTCACCCGTCCAGAGACTCTGACCTTCTCGCGCCATCTCACATCGGAGATCGGGATGACTCCGCCAAGTGCCTCTCGGCCGAGCGTGTCGAACGCATCTTTTGTTTTGGCAGATGACTCTGCTTCAAGTCGTTTCGCGTTGCGCGAGAAAAGTCCCATATCAGTGGTGAATCCCTGAGGTTCCTGACATTGATCCGTGCTCGACCTTGTGAATCTTCTGTCCCTTGGTGGAACGAGTCAGGTGATACGGAACGAAGGTCACGTTGGCGTGAGGTACATCGCCGACTGCTTTCGCAATGTCATCGGCAGTGTGGTCATGGAGGAAGCGATGCCACGCTGATCGGTATTCACGACGGGGAATGAGAACGGTTACTTCGGTGTCACCGTCTGCGGCGAGTTCGGACACAACTTCGAGAACCGTTCGGTTGATGCGTCGGTCGGGGCATTCGCGAACATCAAGCGAGATTTGTTTGAGGGGCAGCGTGCTCCACTCTTTCGAAAGCTCCTCAGCGTGTTGCTGATCGACGGCGATGTGAACCGCGCTCAGGCGATCGGGGTTCAGTGTGCGTGCGTACTGGATGGCTCGGGCAGACGTGCGATCGACTTTGTCGATGAGCACGATGACGGCGTGACGCTTCAAGATCGGCGCAGTCGCCGCCATGGTCGCGTCTTCTTCAAGTTCGGCCTTTTCCGCTTCGTACTGATGGTTCAATCGAACAACAACCCAGACGAAAATCGGAATGATGCCGATAACTACCCATGCACCGTCAAAGAACTTGGCTGCGCAGATAACAATGGTGACGACACCAGTGGTGATTGCGCCGGCTCCGTTGATGAGTAGACCGGTCTTCCATCCTGGCTCGCGCAGGCGAAGGTGTCGACGAGCCATACCCGTCTGAGAGAGCGTGAAACTGGTGAACACGCCAACGGCGTAAAGCGGAATCAGTTTTGTGACGTCGGCGCCCAGGATGACGACGAGCACTGCAGCAACACCAGCAAGGGCGAGGATGCCGTTTGAGAACACCAGGCGGTGTCCTCGCTTCGTGAGCTGACGGGGCAGGAATGAATCCTCGGCCTGGAAGTGGGCGAGACGGGGGAAATCAGCAAAGCCAGTGTTGGCGGCCAAGACGAGGATGAGCATTGTGGCGAACTGTGTGAAGACGAACATGACCTGTCCGAACCCACTGCTTCCGTAGACCGCGTCGGCGATCTGGGCGATCACGGTCTTGCCCTCCACCGGAACGGTTTGGAGTTGAGAAGCAAGCCAAGAAACGCCGAGGAACATGAACGCGAGCATTGTGCCCATGACCATGAGGGTTGACCGAGCGTTCTTCCACGTTGGGTCACGGAACGCCGGCACGCCGTTTGAGACCGCCTCGATACCCGTAAGTGCAGCGCCGCCGGAGGCGAACGCTCGAAGCAAAAGGAACCAACCGATGACTCCGGCGCCTTCGATCTCGTGGATCTGTGCGGGGTCAAGTTGGTCGAGCGGGATTGGATTGAGACCTCCGCCGACCGTGGCCTTAAAGACTCCGAAGCCAATCATGATGAACATTGCAGCGACGAACGCGTAGGTCGGAACAGCAAAGAGCTTGCCTGATTCCTTGACGCCTCGGAGATTGCCGACCGCAATAACCGCAATGAAAAACAGCGCAATCGGGACGCGATATGGGTACAGATCTGAGAACACCGAGTACAGGGCAGCGGTACCGGCGGAAACCGATACGGCCACAACCAAGATGTAATCGAGCAAGAGCGAAACGCCGGCAACCTGAGCGGGGAGGACTCCGAGGTTGTCTTTCGTAACGATGTATGCGCCGCCGGCCGATGGGTAGGCCTTGATGGTTTGGCGATAACTAAACATCACGATGACGAGAACGATGACCACTGCGATGGTGATCGGCATGATCTTGCCGAAGGCCAACATGCCGACGCCACCGACGACCAGAAGTGTGTGAAGGATCTCTTCGGTTGCATACGCAGTTGAAGAAAGCGCATCGGAAGCAAATACGGCGAGAGCGGTGGGCTTGCCCAGTCGCTCGTGCTCGAGCTGATCGGTGGTGAGCGCTCGTCCGAGAATCTTGCTCTTAAAGCGGAAGGAGCGACTCTCGGGAATATTGGTTTGAGTTGCCGGCGGTAATGGTGCGGGGCCGGTCGAACTTTGACTCTCTGTGGGTGCAGTCATACATCGGCTAGTTGACACCCATAGAGGCCCCGAGCGCAATCACCAGAGACGGGATTCACAGCGGCGAAACCTGAATGAACTCTTGCGGCTCCCCGAGGGCCGGTGAAGCGGCCTCGGCTGGGTAGCCTCACCTACTCACCCCCGGCTCGATTCGTGCCGGGCATATCCGCGTGTCCTGAGGTCCTATGGCTCTGTCCGATCTGATTCCGATGATGGCTGATGAGCCCGCGCTCGTCTCGATCCTGGGGCGCCGTGAAGGCTCCATCGTCATCCCGGAACCAGCCCGAGCCATCACGATTTCTTCTTTGGTCGACCGGTCCGAACGCCGGCCAGTCGTGGTCGCAGTGCCCACGACCGCAGAAGCCGAGCGACTGGTCCACGACCTTGCCGCGTTCCTTGGCGCTGATGAGGTCGAACTCTTCCCGGCTTGGGAAACCCTTCCGTTCGAACGAGTGAGTCCAGCGATCGACACGATGGGCCGGCGTTCGCGGGTCCTGTGGCGTCTCCACGAGCCGGAACGAGCACCGGCAGTCATCGTGGCGCCGGTTCGTGCGCTGGTTCAGCGGCTTGGCCCTCATGTTGGTGAAATCGAACCGATCACGATTGGCGTTGGTGACGTTGCTGATCCCGTCGAACTGATCGAGCAACTTGTTCGTTTTGGTTACCGACGCGAAGTACAGGTGGAACACCGGGGCGAGGTCGCAGTGCGCGGTTCAATTGTCGATATTTATCCGAGCACGGCTGACGTTCCGGTCCGTATCGATTTATGGGGCGACGAAGTTGATCGCCTCACCGAGTTTTCGATCGCTGATCAGCGAGCAACCGTTTCTGTCGCGGAAACAACGATCTTTCCGTGTCGCGAACTTCTGCCAACTGACGAAGTCCGCGAACGCGCATCTGCACTTGTTGGAACACAGCCGTGGGGTCGCGAACAGTGGGAGCGACTTTCTGAAGGCCAGATGTTTGACGGCATGGAGAGTTGGTTGCCGTGGTTGGTCGACGACAGCGCTGATGATCCTGATGTTCTTTTTGATCTGCTTCGTGACGACGCCCAGATTCTTCTGATCGAACCTCGCCGAATGCGCGATCGTGCCGGGGACATCCTCGCTGAGGAGCACGACCTCGAGCAGTCGCTGTCGCGAACGTGGGGAGCAGAAGGATCGTTTCCGCAGCTCCACGTCCCATTCGAACGACTTCTCGGTCGCACGACAGCGCCAATGTGGACAGTGCTTGATGTTCCCGATTCACCGAACACTGCTGTCGTTGGAGCATCGGGGTGGGATCCCGTTGTTGGTGACGGAACTGTGCTGGTTGATCAGTTGCGTTCGATGCTCGCTGATGGCGCAACGGTTGTTGTCGCTGCGGATGGAAGCGGTTCTGCTGATCGGTTAGTGACATTGCTAGGCGACCAAGGGGTTCATCTTTCTTTTGATGAACGCGGACATGAAGACCTTTCTGCGCCGGGTGGCCATGTCGTGGTCGCTCCTCTTGAGCGTGGCGTTCGGTTGCCGCAGATAGGCCTTGCACTTCTTGCGGAATCTGATGTCACTGGTCGCCGCCGGGCCCATCGACGCGCGCGGCCGCGTAAAGCGGTTGCGCAAGGACACTTCGATGACCTCGCGCCTGGTGATTTCGTCGTTCACTATCAGCACGGTGTTGGTCGGTACGGCGGAATGGTCAAGCGCGCAATCGGCGGTGTTGAGCGTGACTACCTACTTCTCGAATACCGCGGCGATGACCGTCTGTACGTTCCAAGCGATCAGGTCGATGCGGTGCGGCCCTTTACCGGCAGCGATTCGCCCAGCTTGAGTCGTCTCGGCGGTGGCGAATGGCAGAAGAACAAGGCCCGAGTTCGCGAAGCCGTCACCGAGATCGCGCAGGAACTCGTGGTCCTCTACCAAAAGCGAATTCACGCTCCTGGCCATGCGTTCGCTCCTGATACGCCTTGGCAGCACGAACTCGAAGAGTCGTTTCCCTACGAACCCACCCCAGATCAGAAGACTGCGATCGCCGAGGTAAAGGCGGATATGGAAGGCGAGTCTCCGATGGACCGCCTTGTTTGTGGTGACGTTGGTTTCGGAAAAACCGAAGTTGCAGTTCGGGCAGTTTTCAAAGCCGTGCAAGACGGCAAGCAGGCAGCGGTGCTCGTTCCGACGACACTTCTTGCTCAGCAGCATCTCCAAACATTTAGCGAACGATTCGCTGGTTATCCCGTCCGAGTCGAGATGCTCAGCCGGTTCTTGACGAATGCGCAGGCCAAGAAAGTCATTGCCGATCTTGAATCCGGTGATGTCGATGTTGTGATTGGAACGCACCGACTCCTGGCCGATGGGCTGGCCTTTAAGGACCTGGGGCTACTGGTCGTCGACGAAGAACAGCGCTTTGGTGTTTCACACAAAGAAGCCATCAAGGGCCTCAAAGTTGGCGTTGATGTGCTCACGCTTTCGGCCACGCCTATCCCGAGAACACTCGAGATGAGCCTCACGGGTATTCGAGATCTCACCTTGTTGAATACGCCTCCGAGCGAACGTCAGCCGATTCTCACCTACGTCGGCGAATACGACGAGCGCGCCGTCGCCGAATCGATCCGGCGCGAGTTGCTCCGTGAAGGCCAAGTGTTCTTCGTGCATAACCGTGTCCAAGACATTGAGCGCGTTGCGGCCCATCTCGGTGAGCTCGTACCCGAAGCGCGGATTGCTGTTGCTCACGGACAGATGGATGAAGGGACACTTGAAAAAGTTGTTCTCGATTTCTGGGAAGGCGCATTCGATGTGCTCGTCTGCACCACCATCATCGAATCGGGTATCGACATGCCGACGGTGAACACGTTGGTGGTCGATCGCGCCGATCTACTTGGGCTCGGACAGCTTCATCAGTTGCGCGGACGCGTCGGTCGTTCGGGAAGTCGCGCCTATGCCTATTTGTTCTTTCCTCCCGATCGCGCTCTCACCGAACAAGCTTTCGAGCGGCTTCGCACAATTGGTGAAGCCACCGAACTCGGATCAGGATTCCGCATCGCAATGCGCGACCTTGAAATTCGAGGTGCAGGCAACTTGCTTGGTAGCGGACAAAGCGGTCACATCTCATCGGTTGGATACGACCTCTATTGCCAGATGGTCACTGAAGCAGTCGCCGAGCTGAAGGGGGAGCCGATTCCCGAACCAGCCGAAATCAAACTTGAGCTTCCGGTCGATGCATCGCTGCCTGCGTCCTACGTCGAACGTGAAGACCTGCGACTCGAGGCATACCGACGTCTCGCCGCTGTGACCTCGGCGGCTGAGGTTGCCGATATTCGGGCCGAGTGGGAAGACCGCTACGGGCCGGTTCCTGCCGACGCGGAAGCGCTCCTTGAAGTTGCTCGCCTCCGGGCTGAGTGCGTCAGGACTGGAGTTACCGACGTCACCGTGACCAAGGGGCCCGGATTTGGCGGGCCCAAATTTGTTGCCCGCATCTCGCCGCTGGCGCTGCGAACATCGGCCACGATCCGGCTTGATCGGCTCTACAAGGGTTCGGTCTACAAGCCCGAGCCTCAGCAATTACAGCTTCATCTCAACTCGGCGGGGTCGATTATTGAAGACCTCGTCTCTGCCTTCGCCGACCTCGTGCCCGCGGACGAGGGATGACTGCCAGGCCCGCTGCTGGCTCCGTTAGTGTGAGCAACCTTGTGAAGACGACGCGCAACATCTCCATCGCCGCCATCCTGCTCGCCCTCGTGATTTCCCTCGTGGGCACCTCATGTTCGGCGGTGAACCCAACTGCACTGACCGTTGACAACTGGACGCTGTCCGACAGTGAGTTCCAGTCACAACTCGAAGCATTCGCCAAGGTGTATTCGACGTCGGGAGGAGCAAGTGAGCTCAAGTCGACCGATGGCAACTCATGGGCGACCTCTTACACCGCCGCTTTTCTGAATGATCAGTTGAACCTTCAACTCGCCCAGGTTGGTGTCGACGAGCGTGGCCTTACCGTCACCGATGCCGATCGAGCAAGCGCCAAGTCGCTTCTCGAGCAGAACTTCACCAATGGCGCCGGCAGTTCGGTGTTCGGCGAACTTCCAAAGAGTTATCAGCAAACACTTATTGACGGTGTTGCTGCACAGAACGTTCTCGGGGCGGCTGTAGTAGCCGAGGCTCAGACCGACGAGGGCCTTCGTAATCTTTACGAGGCGACCAAAGACCAATATCAAGGAGATCTCGTCTGCGCGAGCCACATCCTTGTACTTGCTGGTTCTGGCTCGAGTAACGCCGCTGCGACCGACGCTCAGTATGCGACCGCTCTGACAGCAATCAAAGACATCCAGTCGCAGCTCAAGGGAACATCCAATTTCGCAACGATTGCCGCGGCAAAGTCGCAAGACACGGGTTCTGCGGAGTCAGGTGGCACTCTTCCGTGTAGCCCCAAGGGCACCTACGTAACGGAATTCGATAACGCTGCCTGGAATCAGCCGATTGGCGTTGTCGGCGAGCCAGTGAAGACCAAGTTCGGCTATCACCTCGTTCTCGTTTCAGCTCGCGGCAAGTTGACCTTTGAACAACTGAAAGATTCGCTGAAGCAGTCGGTAGTTGACAATGCTGATGCGATTGTCAGCGCTGAATTGGTGCGAATCGCTGCAACAGCGAAGGTGTCGGTCAATCAGCGTTACGGACAGTTTGATGCGGCCACTGGCAGGATCAACGCGCCGTCGGGCGCTACCCCGACCACGGTCGCCGGACTTCCGTTGCAGTGATCTGCACCTTCCGATGATGCCGAGAGTTGTCATCGTTGGGCTGGGACCTGGCGATGTTGAACTCCTGACCGTCGGCACCCGTGAAGCGATAAACGGGATCGGGACACAATTCGTCCGAACACGTCGGCACCCGGCTGCTGTTGTTATGGAAGCAGCAACGTCATTCGACGATGTCTATGAATCGGCGTCGTCGATTGACGACGTCTATCCGGCCATCGTCGAACGATTGATCAGCGCTGCGCTCGAAAGCGGCGAAATCCTTTACGCCGTCCCTGGATCTCCGATCGTTGCGGAACACACGGTGGAATTACTCCTGGCGGATCCTCGTTGCGAGGTCGAGATCATTCCGGCACTTTCGTTCCTCGATCTCACATGGGCTCGTCTCGGAATCGATCCCGTTTCGGTGGGCGTGCGCATCATCGATGGTCATCGGTTTGCCGCTGAGGCGGCGGGGGAGCGCGGTCCGCTGTTGGTGGCGCAGTGTGACTCGGCCGATGTGCTCTCCGACGTGAAGCTCGCCCTTGATGCCGGAATCGATTCGTGCCTTGCTCCTGACGCCACTGTGACGGTGTTGCAGCGACTTGGGCTTCCCGATGAAGTCGTGAAGGAGATTCCGTGGGCGGATCTCGATCGCGTGGCAGCCGACCATCTCACTTCGATTTACATTCCGCATCTTGCTGCTCCGGTTGCTCAGGAGTTTGTTCGATTCGCGGAATTAGTCGCTCTCTTGCGCGCTGAATGCCCGTGGGACCGTGAACAGACCCATGAATCTCTTCGTCGACATCTTCTTGAAGAGTCCTACGAAGTACTTGAAGCAATCGATCAACTCGACGTCGACGCCGGCACTGGCTATGAACATCTGGAAGAAGAACTCGGCGACCTGCTTTTCCAGGTGCTCTTCCATAGCCAGTTGGCGGCGGAACAAGGCCAGTTCACGATTGCTGACGTCGCTCTCAACGTGCACGACAAATTGCGGTCGCGTCACCCGCATGTCTTTGGTGACGTTGATGCTGAAGACTCCGACGCTGTCGTGCGCAATTGGGAACAGATCAAAAAAGACGAGAAGGGGCGCGAGAGCGTCTTCGACGGTGTTCCCGACGCGATCCCCGCCCTCCTCTACGCGCTCAAGATCCAAAAGAAGGCCGGAGCGCTGACAGGCCTTGATCCGATTGCTCTGCCTGTTCCGGCCTCGGTCGAGGCGGCACTTCGCGACTTTGGGGCGACGATCGACGATCAAACCACTGGCGCGCTGCTGTTCGCGATCGTGGATGAAGCCCGGCGTGCCGGGGTCGATCCCGAGACCGCATTGCGCGCGGCAGCGGTGAACTACCGCGATGCCGCTCGGAGTGCTGAACTAGGTGGACGCGCGGGTCTCTGACCGTCCCCACTGCTCGCGCGTCGACGTGGAAAACTTCCACCGAAGCCCCATCGACGAGGAGCCCCCGATCCCATGAGCATCATCGAACACATCGCCGGCCGCGAGGTCCTCGACAGCCGCGGTAACCCGACCGTCGAGGTCGAAGTCATCCTCGAATCGGGTGCGAATGGTCGAGCGATGGTTCCCTCTGGTGCATCGACCGGCGCGTTTGAGGCCGTTGAACTCCGCGACGGCGAAGCTCGCTACATGGGCAAAGGCGTGCTCGATGCCGTTGCTCATGTCGACGACGAGATTTACGACGCGCTTGTCGGATTCGACGCGCTTGATCAGCGCGACATCGACCGCGTACTTCTCGAACTCGATGGCACCGACAACAAGAGTCGACTCGGCGCGAACGCAATTCTTGGTGTGTCGCTTGCCGTAGCTCGTGCCGCTGCCGATGAACTCGCTGTGCCGCTCTACCGCTATGTCGGCGGCGTGAATGCGCATGTGCTTCCCGTCCCGATGATGAACGTGCTCAATGGCGGAGAACATGCCGACAACAACGTCGACATCCAAGAGTTCATGATCATGCCTGTGGGCGCAGCGTCGTTCTCTGAAGCACTTCGCTGGGGCGCCGAGACCTACCACGTGCTCAAGAAGGTTCTCCACGATCGCAATCTCTCCACCGCGATCGGCGATGAAGGCGGATTCGCACCGAACCTCGCCTCAAACGAAGACGCCGTGAAGCTGCTGCTCGAAGCAATCGAAAAGGCGGGATTCACTCCTGGCACCGACATCGCGATTGCCCTTGATGCCGCTTCTACCGAGTTCTATAAGGACGGCAACTACGTCCTTGCCGGCGAAGGCCGATCACTGGCCCCGGCGGAAATGGTCGGGTATCTCCAGGAACTCGTTTCCAAGTATCCGATTGTCTCGATCGAAGATGGAATGGCCGAGGAAGATTGGGACGGCTGGTCGAAGCTCACCGCCGCGATCGGCGACAAGGTTCAGCTTGTCGGTGACGATCTGTTCGTCACGAACGTTGAGCGGTTGTCTCGTGGCATCGAAGCCGGTGTGGCCAACTCGATTCTCGTGAAGGTCAACCAAATCGGTTCGCTCACAGAAACGCTTGAGTCAGTCGCTATGGCAACGCGTGCGGGCTATACCGCCGTGATGTCGCATCGGTCGGGCGAGACAGAAGACACCACCATCGCCGACCTTGCCGTGGCGACAAATTGTGGGCAGATCAAAACCGGTGCTCCGGCTCGAAGTGATCGCGTCGCAAAGTACAACCAGCTGCTTCGAATCGAAGACGATCTCGGCGATGCTGCCGCCTACTGGGGCGCTGCCGCTATCAAGCAGGTTGGCCGCTAGTCATGGCTCGTCTTCCCCGTCGATCACGCGCGGAATCCTCCGCGCCGCGGAAGCGCTCTGACGCGCCCGCGAAGTCGTCGGGGCCCAAGCACGCCAAAGCTCAGCGATCTTTGCTGGCTCGATCAACATGGATCGTCGCGCCCGTCATCTTGGTGATCCTGACGGTGGCCGTCGTCGCATTCCTTGCCCCGACCCGCACATTGCTTGATCAGCGCCGAACTGCTGCGACCGCTGAACAGCGATTGGCCGAACTCGATCAGGCCAACGCCGATGCTCAGGCTCAGGCCGATGCACTCAAGACCGATGCGGAGATCGAACGCATTGCCCGCGAGCAGTATGGCTACGCCAAAGCCGGTGAAGAGGTGTACCACCTGCTTCCCGAGGCTCGGGATCCGGTCCGGGTCCCTGACGCATGGCCGTTTGAGGGCTTGGGTTCCTCGCTCGCCCGCTGAGAAGGTTCCCGACAGACGTCCACTAACCTCTAATTGCCGCAACGGCATCTCGAGGGGGAGTGGACCACATGAGCGTGATGGGAACCCGTGTACAGCGTCGGGAAGACCCGCTGTTTCTAACTGGCGAGGCCCGATACACCGCCGACCTTCAAGAGCCATTGCTTGAAGGTGCGCTCCATGTTCACTTCGTGCGTTCGACGATCGCTCATGCGCGCATCACTGAACTCGATGTTTCAGAAGCCCGCGAAGCCGCGGGTGTCGTGGCTGTCTTTACCGCCGCGGATTTGGCCGAGTCTGGCGATCTTTCTGCCCCGCCTCCTGCTATTCCCGGCATGATCCCGGACATTCTCGCCCGACCATGGCTCGCCACTGACGTCGTTCGTTACGTCGGCGAGGCAATTGCGGTCATCGTCGCTGAGACCGCTGTTGCCGCCGAGGATGCCTCGGAACTCGTCATTATCGACTTTGATCCCCTCGACGCAGTCGTCGACCCCGTGTTTGCTGCGACCGATCAGGTGATTCTGCACCCAGAGCATGGTTCCAACACGGCGCTCGAAGTTCCGTTTGGCTACACCGAAGAACTGTTCGATGGCTGCGACGTTGTCGTTACTCGCGACATCATCAACCAGCGCGTTGCTGTTGCCCCTCTTGAGCCTCGTGGTGTCGCGGTTGTGTGGCACGAAGGTCGTCTCATCGCTTGGGTGTCCACCCAAGCTCCGCATTCGGTGAAGGGCAAGCTCGCTGGGGTGTACGAACTTGAGCCGGAGCAGGTCCATGTGATCGCTCCTGCTGTTGGCGGCGGGTTCGGCGCCAAGATCAATCTGCAGACCGATGAACTGTTGCTGCCGTGGGTTTCGCGCAAAGTTGACCGGCCAATCCGTTGGGCCGAGTCGCGCAGCGAGTCAATGGTGTCGATGCCGCATGGTCGCGGTCAGGTCCACAAGATCGAAATCGGTGGATCGAGGGATGGCAAGGTCGAGGCCTATCGACTCACCGTTCTGCAGGACGTCGGCGCGTATCCGGGCATGGGCACCTTCCTCCCGTTTATGACGCGCACCATGGCCCCGGGGACCTATGACATCCCAAAGGTCGAGTGCAATACCAAGTCAGTGATGACAAACACCACACCGATTGAGGCCTATCGCGGTGCAGGTCGTCCAGAGGCGACTGCGGCGATTGAACGGGCGTTCGACCTCTTTGCCGCCGAAATCGGAATGGACCCGGTTGAGGTTCGTCGCCGCAACCTCATTGCTGCTGATGCGTTTCCGTTCACCACACCAACCGGCGCGATTTACGACAGCGGCAACTACCAGGCCGCACTCGATCTTGCGCTTGCCGAAGCTGACTACGAAGGATTGCGCGCTGAACAAGCCGCTCGTCGCGCGGCTGGCGATCCGGTGCAACTCGGCATTGGCGTTTGCGTCTATGTCGAGATCACTGCAGGTCCGGCGGGCAGCCATGGCGAATTCGCCAAGGTTGTGCTTCGCAAGAACGGTGGGCTCACGGTGTACACCGGCTCTTCATCGCACGGGCAAGGTCACAACACGGCGTGGGCGATGCTGGCCAGCGACCTCACTGGTATTCCCATGGATGCCATCGAAGTTGTTGCCGGCGATACCGATCGAGTTGCCGAAGGTATGGGCACGATGGGCTCTCGCTCCTTGCAGTTGGGCGGTTCCGCGGTCTGGACCGCAACTGGTCAGGTCGTCGACAAGGCACGCCAGGTCGCTGCCGAACTCCTCGAGGCAAACGCTGCCGACATCGAACTCGATATGGATCGCGGTGTCTTCCACGTTGCTGGCACTCCAAGCGTTTCCAAGACCTGGGCCGAGGTCGGAACAGCTGGCGACATCGTGGATCCGATCGGTGCTGGTGCGATGGGCCTGCCAATCGAAGCGTCACTCACCTTTAGTGCCGAGAACGCGACATTCCCGTTCGGCGCACATGTGGCCGAGGTCGAGGTCGACACCGAAACCGGCAAGGTCACGTTGCGTCGCATCGTCACCTGCGACGACGCCGGACGCATCTTGAACCCGCTCATTGTCGAAGGCCAGCGCCACGGCGGCATCGCTCAAGGTGTCGGACAGGCATTGTTCGAACACATGATGTACGACGAGGACGGAAATCCGCAGACCTCAAACTTTGCTGATTACGCGTTTGGATCGGCAGCAGAGTTCCCGAGTTTCGATCTCGTTCCGCTCGAGACTCCTTCGCCAGTGAATCCGCTTGGCGCAAAGGGCATTGGCGAATCGGGCGCTATCGGCGGCACACCTGCTGTCCAGAGCGCGGTTATCGACGCACTGTCGCCGTTCGGCGTCACGCATCTCGACATGCCCTACACCGCAGAACGCGTATGGCGCGCGGTCACCGGACTCTGAGCTGAATCTCCCACGATGACCCAACCGATAAACCCCAAACCACGCGAAGTTCCTGCGACCAAACAACGCTGGCAGAGTTCAGCGAAGTGGACTCTTGTCGCATCGGTCGGGGTCACTGTCGGGATGTTCCTCGTCTTCTACGTGTTGTTCCTGAGGGGTTGAGCGAGCCGTGACCATCGAGATCCGCAAAGCAAGTTCCCGAGGCGAAACGCAGATCGGATGGCTCGACTCGAAACACAGTTTCAGTTTCGGATCGTATGTTGATCATTCGAATACGAACCACGGGCTCTTGCTCGTAAGCAATGACGACCGAGTTGCTCCAGGAACTGGTTTCGGTACGCACGGCCATGCCGACATGGAAATCATCACGTGGGTGCTTTCAGGCGAAGTTGAACATTCCGACACCCTCGGCAATCACGGAATCATTCGTCCCGGGCTTGCTCAGCGCATGTCTGCAGGCACTGGTATCCGTCATTCGGAACACAATCCGAACCCCGACGTCGAGGCTCATTTTGTGCAGATGTGGGTACCGCCCGATACACAGGGCATTGAGCCGGGATACGAGCAGCAAGAGGTTGGCCACTTGTTGGATGCGGGCGGGCTTGTTGCGATCGCTGGTGGTCCAGACAGCGGCGCGGTCATTGTCATCAATCAACGCGACGCGGTGATGTACGCGGGTCGGCTCAAGGCGGGGGAGTCCGTCTCAGTGCCCGTCGCGCCTCATGTTCACGTCTTTGTGGCGCTCGGTTCGGCGGTGCTCAATGAGTCAGATGCGCTCGCTGAAGGGGACGCCCTTCGCCTGACCGACGAGGGCCCCCATGCGATCATCGCTGGCCCTGAAGGCGCCGAACTCATTGTCTGGGCCACGGCCTGAGGTTCACTTCGAAGGTTCGAGGTGACCACCGGTAGCCTGCCGAGCGTGAGTTCCACTACCCCCACATCAGTCTCCGAGGTTGTTTCCGGTCTTGCCGCTAACGGCTATCTGGCCGACGAGGGTCTTGCGACCGCAATCTTTCTTTCGCTGACCATGGGTCGTCCTCTTCTTCTTGAAGGGGAACCTGGTGTCGGGAAGACCGAAGTAGCGAAGGCGCTCAGCGCATTGACTGGTGGCGAGATGCTTCGCCTCCAGTGCTACGAAGGACTCGACGCATCTCAGGCACTCTACGAATGGGATTACCCACGTCAGTTACTTCATCTTCGGGCCGCTGAGGCTGCTGGAACGATCAGTGCTGATGTCGCTGTTGTCGAAAATGAGCTCTACAGCGAACGCTTCCTCGTGCGTCGCCCGCTGCTTGACGCGATCTCCGATCGTCACCGCATTGCGCCAGTACTACTGATCGATGAGCTCGATCGCGCTGATGACGAGTTCGAGGCGTTTCTGCTGGAAGTGCTTGCCGACAACGCGGTGACAATCCCCGAACTCGGCACGTTTCGCGCAACTGTTCCACCAATCGTGATCATCACCTCGAACCGAACCCGCGACGTACACGACGCGCTGAAGCGTCGTTGTTTGTATCACTGGGTAGAGCATCCCGATCTTGAACGTGAGATCGCGATTGTGCAATCACGCGTTCCTGGAGCAAACGAACTTCTCTCGCGTCAGGTCTCGCGGCTTGTGGCCGAACTCCGGACGATTGGTTTGTTCAAACCTCCGGGCGTCGCCGAGACGATCGATTGGGTGATGGCACTTACTGCGTTGGGTCGCACTGAACTCGACGCTTCTGCAGTCGACGCGTCGCTTGGTGCAGTGGTGAAATATCGCGAAGACGCCGAACGGGTTCGCGCTCACGGGATCGACGCGCTGGTTGATTCCGCCATAAAGACCGACTGATCAGCAGCGATGAACGACGAAGGAATCTTGGGACTCGTTGAACTGCTTCGAACAGCAGGTCTTTCGGTGCCGGTTGGGAACCTCATTGCCTTTACTGAGGCTGTAGGGATTGTTGGCGACGATCTCCGATCCCTGTATTGGTGTGGTCGGGCGACGTTGACGCATTCGCCGATCGATATCGACATCTACGACCGTGTCTATCGACATTGGATTCTTGGAACGGAAATCAGTCTGACCGAGATGGTGTCAGGTGCCCCGAAACCGCTCCTCGTCGACGATGACGAGAATCTCGATGGCGAGCAGCCAGAGTCCGCTGACGCCGAGACCGACGATGGTGCTGTGCTTCGCTTCAGCCGAACCGAAACACTTCGGTCGATGGACTTTGCTGATCTTGATGACGAGGAGCGTTTCGAAGTCGATCGCCTGATCGCCAAACTGCGTCTCAATGCGACGACGCGTCGGTCGCGCCGGCGTCGTCCATCGAAACGAACCTTTGGTGTTCCTGATCTTCGCCGCACCGTTCGCGAGTCTCTACGAACTGGCGGTGAACCCATCAAGCGCCGAACATTGCAACGAACGCGTGTGGCTCGTCGGGTTGTGATCATCGCCGATATCAGCGGTTCGATGGCTTCTTACAGTCGGTCTCTCATCCGTTACGCGCACGCAGCGGTGTCGGCCCGAGGTCAGGTAGAGGCATTTGCGTTGGGTACGCGCTTGACCCGACTGACGCGGGAACTCGACACTCGAGATCCTGACCAAGCGCTCCAGCGCGCGGCGGACTCGGTCGAGGACTGGTCGGGTGGAACTCGTCTCGGTGAGGGTCTTCGTCGATTCAACGATGAGTGGGGCACGAAGGGGATGGCCCGCGGCGCAATCGTTGTGATCCTGTCCGATGGTTGGGATCGCGGCGATCCTGAGCAGATGGAGTGTGAGATGGCTCGACTTTCGCGGGTCGCTCATCGGATTGTTTGGGTGAATCCGTTGAAGGCCTCTGATGGCTACGCGCCATTGGCCCGAGGCATGGCAGCGGCCCTGCCCTACGTCGATGATTTCATCGACGGTCATTCTCTTGCTTCCCTTGATCGCCTGTCTTCCATCCTCTCGAGCGACGGTGCAGGCCCCGTACGATCAAGGTTCGCGTCGAGGCCCGAGGAGGTGACCCGATGAAGGAAATCATGGATGACATAGATCGATGGCGCCGAAGCGGTCATCGCGTCGCGCTTGCTCGCGTCGTCGATATCGAAGGTTCGGGTCCGAGGCTTCCTGGCGCGTCGATGGCTGTTGCCGATACGGGTGAGGTAGCGGGATCCGTTTCGGGCGGTTGTGTCGAAGGTGCGGTGGTTTCCGAAGCTCTCGACATCCTCGCGACAGGGGATCGTCGCGTCGTCACTTTTGGCTATAGCGACGACGAGGCATTCGCCGTGGGTCTCACCTGCGGTGGGACCATCCATCTGTTCATCGAACCGTTGGATTGGTAGACGACATGTCCGAGTCGATCTATGAACTTTGGCGCGCCGCTGTCAACGACCACCGTCCCGTTGCAATCGCGACAGTGATCGAAGGCGAACACATCGGCTCCAAAGTCATCGTTGGCGATGGCATAGAAACGACCGGCACGCTTGGCGACGCCGATCTTGATCGCGTTGTCATCCGAGACACCATCGGTGAACTTGCTGGTGGTCGAAGTGGCCTTCGCCACTACGGTCCTCACGGAGAGGCCCGAGAAGACGCGGTCTCCATATTCATTGAATCTTTTGCGCCACCACCACAGATGCTGATTTTCGGGGCAGTGGACTTCACCGGTGCGCTCGTGAAAGTCGCGAAGGTCATGGGCTATCGAGTCACGGTCTGCGACGCGCGTGAGGTTTTTGCCACCAAGCGTCGATTCCCTTCCGCCGACGAAGTTGTTGTTGATTGGCCACATCGCCATCTCGAAAAGGTTGGCGATCGCCTAGGCCAGCGAGACGCAGTCTGTGTGCTCACCCACGATCACAAGTTCGACGTGCCCGCGATTCAGGCTGCTCTTGCCACCGATGTTGGGTACCTCGGCGCGATGGGCAGCCGTCGAACCTGTGCCGAACGGCTTGAGCGTCTCGCCGAGGCTGGCGCTGACATGGCACAGGTCGAGGAACGGTTGCATGCGCCGATCGGCCTCGATCTTGGCGGGCGAACGCCAGAAGAAACGGCAATCGCTATATGCGCTGAAGTCATCGCGGCACGAACTGGACGCGTGAGCGCGTCACTCAGCGATACGACCGGAAGTATTCACTGACAACACGACTGGTTTCTGATCGCCAAGGGCGATCAGTGTTACGCCAGGCCAGATTCTTCAAGTGATCGGCGTACGAGGACGCGCGCCAGATGCTCGCGATACTCAGACGACGCATTGATGTCGCTCTGGGCTTCAGTGCCCTCGTTGGCGTGCGCTGAAGCGTCGGCAGCAGACGCACCGGACTTCACCGCATCCATCACCGCACTAGCGAGCAGGGGAGTCGAGCCCATGTTCACAAGTGCCACGCCAGTAGAGCCATTGGCACGCACGGTTGCGACGCCGACGATGGCCCAGTCCTGCGCACGACGGTTGAACTTCTGAAATGACCAGCCCTGTGTGTCGAGCTTTGGGATGCGAATCTCGGTGAGGAGTTCGTCGGGAGCAAGCGCAGACTCGAGGAAACCTGTGTAGAAGTCTGCGGCTGCGATCTCACGGGTTCCGTTGGGGCCCGTGGCCACGAGGGTTGCGCCCATGGCCAGGATCACCGCTGGAAGGTCAGACGCGGGATCGGCGTGAGCGAGAGAACCGCCAAGCGTTCCGCGATGTCGGACCTGAGGGTCGCCCACGTGGCCCGCAGCATGAGAAAGGAGCGGTGCGTCTGCGGCCAGCAGTGTGCTGATCTCGAGATCGCGGTGCCGAGTGAGTGCGCCGATAGCGATGTGGTCGCCAGCATCGTTGATGTAGCGAAGGTCATCGAGGCGGCCGACGTCGACCAGCACCGAAGGTGTGGCGAGGCGCAACTTCATGAGCGGAAGAAGCGAGTGTCCGCCGGCAAGAAGCTTGGCTTCGTCGCCGTGCTCGGTGAGTGCGGCGATCGCAGCGTCGACGGAATCGGCCCGGAGGTAATCGAACGATGCGGGGATCACTTTGATGCCCCAGTGGATTCAGCGGCGCAGGCCAGAACGGACTTCACGATGTTGTGATAGCCGGTGCAGCGGCAGAGGTTGCCTTCAAGGCCGATGCGAACTTCGGTTTCAGAAGGATTGGGGTTCTCGTCGAGGAGCGAAACCGCTGCCATGACCATGCCTGGCGTGCAATAGCCGCACTGGAGGCCATGGTTCTCTTGGAAGCAGCGCTGCATCGGGTGCAGCGTGTCGCCATCGGCAAGGCCTTCGATCGTGGTGACCGTGAGACCATCGGCCTGCGCGGCGAGCATCGTGCACGACTTTGCTGACTGGCCGTCGACGTGGATGGTGCATGCGCCACATGACGAGGTGTCGCAGCCGATATTGGTGCCGGTGAGGCCCAGTTCATCGCGAAGGAAGTGCACGAGAAGCGTGCGAGGTTCGACGTCGCCTGACCGCTCAACACCATTGACCGTCACCGTGATCTGCATGTTCCCCCTCGGTGCGAACCCGCCGGAACTGCACCGGCGAACGGGTTGCAGACTAGCCGAGCAGGGGAGCAACAACGCTCGTCGGATGCTTGACTGTTCGGGTGAGTGTCCCCCAGCCTCAAATCGCAGTGGTGTTGGCAGCAGGGGCCTCGACGCGCTTTTCCGCAGGAGCGAAACAACTCGCCACCGTCGACGGCCACCCCCTCGTGGCCATCTCTGCGCAGGCGGCCCTTGATGCCGGATGCTTCGCTTCAGTCATCGTTGTGGCCGGTGCCATTGGCCTCGACGGAGTCGTGCCCGAAGGTGTCGCCGTTGTCGAGAATCCTGCATGGGCCTCGGGGCAGGCGAGTTCGTTGCAGGTGGGGATTTCCGCCGCTCGTGCTTCAGGAGCCCAAGCGGTCGTCGTGGGGTTGGCCGATCAACCTGGGGTTACGGCCGAGGACTGGCAACTCATTTCTCAATCTGAGACAGAACTCCCCATTGTTGTGGCGACCTACGGCGGGGTGCGGGGAAATCCGGTGCGGCTCGGGTCTGAGATTTGGGATGACCTGCCCGAGAACGGCGATGAAGGGGCCCGGGCGCTGGTGCGAAGAAGGCCCGACCTCGTGACGGCGGTAGCCTGCCCGGGCGACGCGTCGGACGTCGACACCGTGGAGGATCTCGACCGATGGAACTGATCAACACCTTCGATGTGAGTGTGCCGATTGAAACGGCATGGAAGGTGCTGACCGACGTCGAGCGCATTGCTCCGTGTCTGCCCGGCGCACAACTTCAGGAAATCGAAGGCAACGAATATCGCGGCATCGTCAAGGTCAAGGTCGGTCCGATCCAGGCTCAGTACAAGGGCAAGGCCACGTTCCTCGAGCGCGACGACGTCAACATCAAAGCCGTTCTCGACGCAGCTGGTCGCGATACGCGTGGTCAGGGCAATGCGAGCGCAATCATCACCGCTCAACTCGAAGCAGCCGGTGAGAGCACGCACGTCACCGTCACCACCGACCTCACTGTCACTGGCAAGGTCGCGCAGTTTGGCCGCGGCGTCTTGGCCGATGTCAGCGCAAAGTTGCTCACGCAGTTCGTCGACAATCTTGAGCAGACTGTTCTTGTCGATGACGTCATTGCCGCTCCGGCCGCTGACGCACCTTCGGCTGCACCTGCGGCCGCCGAAGCTCCCGCGGCAGCAGCGTCACAAGAAGCTCCGACAATCCGCAAGATCGATCAGCCCGAACCCGAAGCAATCAATCTGCTCGAGCAGGCCGGTTCGCCAGTCCTGAAGCGCGCAGTGCCGGTGCTCGGAGTCGCGATCGGCGCGCTGATTGTGTACGGACTCGTTCGTCGCCGTCGCCGAAAGTGACCACAGTGGCTGACGATCGAGCCCGGGTTGCCGAGCTGCTCGGTCGTGCGCCAATGGGCGAGTTCGAGGTAGTTGTGCGTCGGAGCAATGGTGATCCAGCCGTGCTTCGCAACGCGCCGATCCTTCCCGACGGCACGCCAATGCCGACGCTCTATTGGTTGTGCGACCCAGGAGTTCGATCGGCGATCGGCACGATCGAGTCCGATGGCGGCGTGCGCAATGCCGAAGCCGAACTTGGACCTGAAGCGATAGCGGCGGCACATGCTGCGTATGCGGCTGAACGCGATCAGGCCATGCCCGATAACCATGAAGGCCCTGCGCCCTATGGCGGAGTGGGCGGTACTCGTGAAGGTCTGAAGTGTTTGCACGCGCATTACGCGCATTGGCTTGCTGGCGGCGATGATCCCGTGGGTGAGTGGACGAATGCGCAACTGATCGAGCGTGACTTGCTTCCGGCTGACGCACCGAAGCGGGTGCAACGATGACATCACCTGTTGCGGCAATCGATTGCGGCACCAATTCTGTTCGATTGCTCATCACTGCCGATGGCAAAACACAGATTGAGCGATTGATGCGCATCACGCGTCTTGGTCAGGGCGTCGATGCCACCGGACGTCTCGATCCAGCAGCAATCGAACGAACGCTCGCGGTGCTGCGCGAGTACCGAGAGGTCATCGACCGCCATGGCGTGACTCGCATTCGTATGGCGGCGACTTCAGCGTCGCGTGATGCATCAAACCGTGACGACTTCTTCAACGCCGCGCACGAAATTCTTGGCGTATTGCCGGAAGTCATCTCCGGCGAAGAAGAAGGGCGTCTTTCGTTCCTAGGAGCAACTGCAGATCTTGATCCAGCACTCGGACCGTTTCTCGTTTGCGACATTGGTGGCGGTTCGACGGAGTTTGTTTTTGGAACTACCGAGGCTGAATCAACGATTTCGGTCGACATGGGTTGTGTGCGAATGACCGAAGCATGGCTGCACCATGATCCGCCCACGGCCGAAGAACTTTCACAGGCTCTTTCGGTAATCGATATTCATCTCGATGATGTGCTGCGCGAGATCCCAGAACTAAGTAACGCCCAGACATTCGTTGGCCTTGCCGGAACGGTAAGTAACACTGCGTCGGTCGAACTGGGCTTAGCTGAGTACGACCGCGATCAGATTCACCACCTGGTGCTCACTCGTCCCGCTGTCGAAGATGTGTTCCGAACGCTGGCTACTGAGTCAATCGAAGAGCGCAAAGAAAATCCGGGACTCGAGGATCAACGCGCCGACGTCATCGTCGGTGGTCTCTGTGTTCTGGTAGCGACGATGCGACGGTTTGGCCTTGCGGAATGTCTGGTTTCAGAGTCAGACATTCTTGATGGTCTGGCGATGTCGCTCCTGGCTGATTCCTGACCGAAGCGTTGCCTGAGCCGCTGAAGCGGGCTGATCATGGGCGCAGGGCAGGTCGCTAGGATCGCCTCTCGTGACCACCTTGTTCGGACGTCGAGTACTGCTTCGTCCACTCGTGGCAACTGATTTTCCCGCTTGGCGTGAGGTTCGACGCCGAAATAGCGAGTGGCTCACCAAATGGGAGCCAACCCGACCCCCCGGCGCCCCTGATGTCATTGAGGACCGCGAGGCGTTCACGATCCGATGCAATGCGCGCCAGCGAGAACGGCAATTGGGCTCAGGCTATGGGTTCGGGATTTTCATCGATGGCGAATTTGCTGGCGAGATCAATTTGTCGGCGGTGCAGCGCGGTCCTTTTCAGAGCGCAAGCATCGGTTACTGGATCGACGAAGCGCACGCGGGCAGCGGCTATACGCCGGAAGCAGTTGTTGTACTAGCGAAGTATTGCTTCGACGATCTCCACTTACACCGACTCGAAATCGCGATCGTCCCGCGCAACAGCGCCAGCCGGCGTGTCGTCGAAAAACTGGAACTGCGCGAAGAAGGTCTCGCCAAGGGATTTCTTGAGATTGACGGCAATTGGGAAGACCACGTTCGCTACGGCATCACGTTCGAAGACTGGCTCGAACGCGGTCCTGAGCTCCGCGAGACGTGGCTCTCGTGAGCGACGCGGCGATGGGTAACGCTGAACCCAAACCTGATGGAGCCTTTGTTGCGTTTCGCTATCGCAATTTCCGCTGGATGTGGGGCGCGTCATTGCTTTCAAGCAGTGGTTCTTGGTTGCAGATGGTGGCAGTTCCCTATGTGATCTACACGATCACTGGAAGTGGAGCTTGGCTCGGCTTCGCCGGTTTCCTTGGCTACGCCCCGATGGTAATTACAGGGCCGTATGCCGGATCGGTTGCCGACCGTTTTGATCGCCGCAAGGTGCTGATCATCGGCGGATTGATTCAGGCGTCGATTACGTTCGTGCTCTGGTTCGAATGGGTTTCGGGTGTTCGAAATATTGCCTTCTTTCTCGTGATTCTCACCCTTGGCGCGTTTGCCGGAGGTTTCACCGTCGCGTCGTGGCAGTCGTTTGTCACTGAACTCGTTCCGCGTGAACATCTACTCAATGCAGTGACATTGAACTCCGCGCAGTTCAACGCAGCCCGAGCGTTTGGGCCTGCGCTCGGCGGTGTCGTGCTCGCGACACTTGGCGTCAGTTGGTGTTTCTTCATCAACGCGATTTCGTTTCTCGCGATGGTGGGTGGATTGCTTGTTGTCTCCGTGCCCCCGCTCGTGCGTGCAGCGAAGGTTGGCAAGTCTCGACCAATCGCTGAAATGCGAGACGCGTTGCGTTACGTGCGTACCGTTCCTGGCATCGTTACCTGCCTCATCGTGGTGTTCTCGTTGGGCATGCTCGGTGGCCCCCTGTTCAACCTGCTGGTGGTGTTCGCTACCGACGTCTACAAAATTGGCGATGGCGCCTATGGCCTGCTCGCTGGCTGTTTGGGCGCCGGAGCGATCATCGTTGCGCCAATCGTTGCCGGCCGCGGTGGAAGGGCGAGTCGCAGCATGGTGTTGACAATTGCAATGGTTGCCTACGGTTCGGCGCTGGTTGCGCTTGGGGCGGCGCCGGTTGTCCTTGTTGGTGCAGCGGCGTTGTTGGTTGCGGGTGCCGGTTATCTGGGCATCACCGCAAGCCTTAACACCACCGTGCAGTTGCAGGTCAAAGAAGAGATGCGCGGTCGCACTATGGCGCTGTATCTGATGGTGCTCACTGCTGCCGTTCCGTTTGGTGCGCTCATCCAAGGTTGGCTGGTCGACATCATCGGAGTTCAAAAGACGGTTGCTGGTGCGGGTGCGTTGTTCTTGTCCGTCTTCGTTGTGTTGCGATTTGTGCTCAACCGACTCTCAACGATGGACGCCGTTGATCACGAATTCGGCGCTGAAGACGCTCTGCATATTGCTGAAGCAGAGGCGACCGAAGCCGCAATCGATCCGCTCTAAGTCGGACGTTTCACGATTCAATCGTCGTCGAAGCGTTCATTTTCTTCGTCGAGTTCCCCAAGATGCGCCTTGCCTTGTGCGCAGGTGTCGCGAATCGGGCACCAGCGACATCCCCAACTGGGGCGCACGACCGGAGCCCGAGTGCCGACAGAAAGTTCATGCAGCTTTCGGATGCCATCGGCAGTGCGAGCAACGGCTGAGTGCAGGACTCCCTCGGTAATCGTTTCGGCTTGAGCGACACCAGCATCGAGGTAGTACGACGCGGCAAGTCGAGGTGGCGTTCCGATGCGCATTGTTTCGAGTAGCGAGTAGAGGCGTAAATCGTCAAGATGCGATAGCGACATTGAGCCAGTCTTGAAATCGATGATGACTTTGCCTGCGGTGAGCCCATCGGCGCGACCCAAGGTGAGGTCTGATCGTCCCGAGATCACGATGCGATGATCAAGAAGCTCAAGGCGCATTCGCGCTTCGGTGACTGGCGACCAGCCGGGCTTTATTGGCGGGAAGCATTCGAGGAAGGTTGCGACGCGTTCATTGGCAAAGGCTCGCAGCTCGGCCCGGTCTGTTTCGGAGCAGGTTGCGAGCCAGCCCGAGATGGAATCGTCTGAGCGTTCGAGTCGGTCCATCGCCTCATCGACGAGTTCAAGTGGAATGGGTCGCCGCCGCTGATGCATCGAAAGTTCGATGGCTTTATGGGCGATAGTTCCGCGGGCGAGTGGAGGGCTCCACTCGAACGGCGTTTCCTTTTCGGCCAGGTGGCGGAGTTCGCATCCATGGACCATCGAGAGATCGTGCTTGTTGACGAAGAGGGGCGCCTCGGGACTGATCTCGTTTGCGAGGTCGGCGAGGGCATCTTCGAGGTCGGCGCGCAGAGTGGCCTTGAGAGTGGGCGGGAAGGACGGACGATCCTCGGGGGCGGCGCCAAGAAGGTCGAGGACCTCTTGTTGCGCGGGGTTGAGGGGAGTTTCAGCGTCAGTCATTTCGCTGCATCGTACGGAGCGGTTCGGACATGGGTGGGGACTGTCACACCTCTCCGGCATCATCGCGGCCATGGAAGCTTCCTCGCTGCGGTTCGCAGCCGCCGCCCGATCACTTTGCGAGGTGGCGCGCGCCGCAGGGCTTGTGGTCCCGAGTTTCCGCAGTCCGCCTCGGCTTGAGGGCGTCGATCGCACCATGAAGCGACAGGTCGATGCCGCTGGACTCGAGACCGTCACCGTGTCAGTGCGCATCAAAGGTCGGCCATGGGTTTCGGTGCTGGCCGACATGATCGATGGCGTGCTTGTTGCCAACGCTCTGGGTGGGCCAACAGCGGGCGCAGCTCGCACGGTGCTCTGGAGTGCAGTCGAGGCCGACGTCATGCGCGGAAGCGAACCGTTGGAGTCCTCACGCCAGGGCCAGCGTCGCTCCGGGCGATCTACAGCCGGCCACACCGCTCACAGGGGCCCGCAGCCTGCTGGACAGCCGCAGACGCGGGTTGCGTAGTCCTCGCGGCGGAGCGTCACCGACTGGGGCGGTACCGTTGTTCGATTCCAGCCCGGATGGCGGAATTGGCAGACGCAGGGGGCTTAAACCCCCCGGCCTTTCGGGGCTTGTGGGTTCAAATCCCACTCCGGGCACAACGGGCAGTTAGGCGCTGAGCTCGTCGGCGGTCTGCGCAGGTGTCGGGTCTGTCGGTTCAGCGGCGGTGCCATTCCGACGCGGCAGGAGTGTCACGAGAGCGCACAGAAATGCCGTCGCAGCAAGAGCGCTCACGGGGTACGAGGCAGCGCCCCAGAGATGCGAAGGAGTTACCACCATTCGCTTGCCGATAACGACGAGGACACCAGCGGCGCTCATCGAGAGGAATGCGATTGGGGCCAGCCACGAGCGGCGGTGATTTCGCAGCCACCACGCTGGTAGAAGAAGTAGCGCTCCGATGCCGGTGCACCAAACGGCAGCGATAACAACAACGGCGACGAGAAGAGCTTTCGCTGGTTGTCCTTCGTTGAGTGCGTCGGGCTGGCGCTTCTTTCGGTCCGGCCACAGGGCCATGACGAAAACTGCGAGGAGTGTGAACAATCCGAGGATTGCCCCGAATCGGAAATAGCGATTGGGGGCAAACGTGAGTGTCACTGTTCCGCCAGCACCTTCAGGTACTACGAACGCTTGTCGCCACCCATCGATTTTGAGCGCCGTTAACGATGATCCGTTTAGCGACGCCGTCCAGCCGACGTTGAACGCTTCGTTCACTGCCAACAATCCTTCTGCACCATCGCCAACTGTGACAGTGCGATCGTTTGTTCCCCAATGACCGATAGCGATAGATCGGGGAGCGCCGCTTGGAGGGGCCATCGTTGGGGCGTTCCCCACCACTGTTTGTTGGATCGTTACAAGTGATGAGCCGCTCGCCGCGTCGAGAAGTGTTTCGCCAGGAGCGAGGGTGAATGAGTCGGAACCACATGCCGCAAGCGAGATGGTCGAGCCATCGAGAAGCGCTCCGGCAGTGGTGTTTACCGCGTACTCAATTTTCGACGAACCAACAGTGACGCTGGGGCCACTGCCACATGCGGCGACGTAGGGGCTCGAGCGATTTACTGGCCCGGGGTACAAATCGGCGATGGCTGGAATGTCGAGCGAAGTGAAACCCATTTGTCGAGACGCGGTGACGTTCTCAAGCGGTACGGCGGCATAGTTGATCTGAAGACTCAGTGAATTGGTCGTTAGAGGATCGAATGAGACTGAGCCATCGGCACTCACCGGAGCACCAACTGCAATTGCTCCTGAAAAGATCACAACATCAGTTGGATTCACATCATTTTCCCCGAGGCGCAATCGCAACGAAGAAAGTGTGCGTGGCTCTTTCCAGTTGAGAGACAGGAGTGATGTTCCCCCTCGGATGGTGATGTCATTCCCGCTGCGCCATGGCGAGGAAGTATCACCATCGATGAGGTTCCTTGGCCCGACGTTGGGGTTCTCTCCCCAGGTCGAGTCGGCAGTAATGGAGAGTGTCGGTGTTGTTCCGAACCAATTCAGAAGTTGCTGACCGCGCGTAGCGATTGCTGTTGTCGCGAGGCGAAACGATGCCGCCTTTGGCACGTTGAAAGCACGTGAAAGTTGCTTTTCAGCATTGAGCGAAATAAGCGGAGAAGTCGCCGGTCGATTGCGAGTGAACACCCACGCTGGATCGGGAGTTCCTGGTTGTGAAAACTGGCTCGTAAGGCGTGACGGGACGACGAGTCGGGGGGTCACGGGCGCCCCGGGGAGCGCAAGTTCTCGAATGCCGATGACGTCGTCGATTGCTGCATAAGAACTGCGGGCGATCGAAACCTTGACTGACGTGGCGATGCCAGGAATGACGGTGAGAGCCTGCGATGACTCAAGGGGCAATAACCGGGTGGTTGCGCTGCCTGCGTCAGTCACGACGGTGACGTCGATTGGTGATGGTGTTGCGAAGACGCCTATGTAGAGCGAAGTTTCGAGTCGGTCGAGAAATGTTGGGCTCGCGAACTCCACCGTCACTGACGGATCAACAGGTCCCCAGGCATCGGGTCCGTCGACCTGATCTCGGTGAGGTACCCACCACGTGGCGCGATCACCGTCAAGGACATGGGCGGGGCTAAATGCAGGAAGGTCTCCGACGATGATGCCGGGCCCAACGCTGGTGGCAGTAACTGAAGAAAACCCGTCGAGGCGCTGCACGGTTTGTTCGCCGTCGCGCTGAGCAAATGGCGTCACCGAGTCGGATTGGCCTCGGATGTAACTCTTGTTGTCTCGGTTAAGACCGAAATTCGTCGTTGACGCTTGATTGCCGTCGGTAACGATCCACTGGGTTGGTTGCAGAGGTGAGTCGCCGATGTCGCGTGTCAACAGATACGGACGATTGCCAAAGAGCGTTGTTGGAATCGAGAGTGACGAGGCGACGTCACCGCTTAGCCAGGTTGTTGATGATTCTTGGTAGGTCGTCGCGACCGATCCGCCGGGAACGGCGTAAATCTCAACTTGTTGCAGATTTCCAAATCCGTACTTTCGCTCACCAAAACCGGCAACGAGTTGGAACCCGCTCGCAATCATTGCGTTACGGACAGTCTCAGGAGGTGGCGCTCCGTATTTCTCCGATCTTTGATCGTTGGGTACGACGACGTAGGAAAAGCCGCCGCGACTCAAGAACATCGGAAGTGCTGGATCTCCACCACGCTCGATGGCGATTTCAACACCATCGAGGTAATTGAGTACGTCGAGACCGCTGAGCGGGGCCTGGCTTCGATACGCCCAAGTAATTCCGGGTTCTAACTCGATGGGGAGCATCTGTGTGAACCCCCAGTCGAATTCCGAGTCTGGAATGCCAGGAAGCACAATGACTCGGGCTTCTGAATTCTCGGCAAGCCATTGATTCGCTTCACGCCACGCACTCGGAACAGCGTCAACGCCCGGACCTCTGGTGAGTGAGTTGCGCCAGAGCGGCCATGACGCCACTGCGAGTACACCGAGGACGAGTACAACAAGAATCTGCTGGGAAAGTTTTCGGGCTCTGACAAGGTCGATCTCGAAAACCCCGGCGAGCAGGTAGGCCACTCCCATTGCGAGGGGGAGGGCGATGAGCGCTTGGAACTTGTAGACGTTTCGGAACGCGTTGAGGACTCCGTCGAGGAGCGATCGATACTGCGACGTCGCAGGATTTCCGAAGAGCCCTCCGAAACCGCCACCGACGACCGCAACTCCGGCAAGAAAGCATGTGATGAGGAATGTGCGCTCTGGCAGGCGGCGGCGGGCCAGCCCGGCGATTCCAGCCGCAGCAACAATTGCCGTTGCAACGATCGGACCAGAACGAAGTGTGAGTGCAAAACCTGCGGGATTAGCTAGGGAAGGAAGCCTGGCGATCCAATCGGCAGTGCCGCGAAGCGTTTCAAAGATGTTCGTAGGTCCAACGGTCGCTTCAACCGACTCGGTGTACTGCAGAACGTTAGGGCCGTATTTTGCAAAGAGTGCCAGTCCGACTGTCCATGAAAGCGTGGCGAAGGCAACGCAGAGAAACCACCAGCGCAACAAACTCGCGCGGCGAGGTCCGCGAGCGCGAGTGAGTAAATACAGAACAGGGACAGGCAGTATCGCGAGGGTGATCGCGGCGTTTGCTCCTCCGATCAAGGCAATAGCAAGAGCCGAGAGTGCAGCAGCCTTTCGCGGCGATCCATCGCGAGTTGCTCGTACAAGTGGAAGGAGGGCCCATGGGAGGAAGACAGCTCCCATGGCGAATGGCGATTGCCACGCGATCCGACTGAGGATGACTGGCGAGATCGCGTACGCGAATCCGGCGGCAAGACGGGTCCATGGCTTTCCAATTCCAAATGCATCAGCGAGTCGCACAAAGCCCCAAA
>CAEZUO010000005.1_pt1 | contig 37594 bp, 36 predicted proteins | sample 7264501 | NCBI WGS metagenome assembly CAEZUO01 (sample SAMEA6813832, study PRJEB35770) | freshwater metagenome | biome: Freshwater; feature: Freshwater reservoir; material: water | place: Czech Republic | collected 2016-04-20 | depth 0.5m m
AGAAGCAATTCGTCTCGCCCTGCGACGCCTAGTCCTACTGGAGCACCAACAAGCACTCCTTCAACATCGTCGCCGCCAAGGCGAACGAGCGAGGAGTCCCAGCGATGTTGGAGAAGTACACAGTTCTGCGGATCAGTGATCGTTGCTTTGGTTCGCAATAAGAATCGCTTCAGGCGGGTGACCAACACGTCGCCGTAACCCGGGTCGGTTTCGAGGATGTAGTTCTCAGAATCAATCCGATGAACGCGCAACCACGCATCGACTTTGCCCGTCGGCGCCAACAGGAACGACCACGCGCTGTCGCCAACCATCGCAACAACGTCTTGGCTCAACTGCCCTTGCAGATAGCGAGCGGCATCCGGGCCACTTACCGACACGACGTCACGTTCAACCACAGCCGCACCACCAGCGCCCTGGAGCGCCTCGTAGCCGGCGATGATCTGGTCGGTCGAAGAAGCAGTCACGGTTGTGAGTGTCGCACCTTCGCCGGCCAATTGCACCAGCAAACGGAATGAATCAGTCGACGGCTTCGCCGCGACGCTGCGCAGTCATGCGCCGCGCTCCGGGAACTGCGCTGAGCAGCCCCCGCGCCTTATTGCGACATTCGAGATCTTCGTGCTCGGCGACGCTGTCGGCCACGATGCCAGCGCCGGCCTGCACATGAGCGATGCCGTCGGCGCCAACAACGAGTGTTCGGATAGCAATGGCCGTATCGATCGTTCCGGAGAAATCGACATACCCGACGACGCCTGCGTACGGACCGCGCTTTACGGGTTCGAGTTCGTCGATGATCTCCATTGCCCGAACCTTGGGAGCACCCGACACCGTGCCCGCTGGGAGCGTGGCCCGAAGGACATCAATCGGGGTCTTACCGTTTGCGAGTTCACCCGACACCTGTGAGGTGAGGTGCATCACATGGCTATAGCGCTCGAGGATCATCATCTCGTCGACCTGTTCGGTGCCGAACTCGACAACACGACCCACATCGTTACGTGCAAGATCGATGAGCATGACGTGCTCTGCGATCTCTTTTGGATGTTCGCGAAGTTCAGCGCCAAGGCGACGATCTTCTTCCTCGGTCGCTCCGCGGCGACGAGTGCCAGCGATGGGACGCGAGATCACACGATTGTCGACCAACTTCACCATCGGCTCTGGCGATGAACCAGCAAGACTCAGTTCCGGCATGCGCACGAAGTACATGTACGGGCTCGGGTTGACCTGACGAAGTACTCGATAGAAATCGAATGGATCGGCGCCGAGTTCAAACGAGAATCGCTGCGACAGAACCACCTGGAAGATGTCGCCGTCGAGGATGCGTTCCTTCGCAACGTCGACCGCGCTCTCCCACTGGTTGTAGGTCATCGAACCAGTGACCTCGGGAAGTTCCGGAGACGGCGAAGGTGGATCGACCATGGGCTCCGCGAGTGGCTTGGCGCCATCGGCGGCAAGTTGCTCAAGGCGAACGATCGCTTCGTCATACAGCCGATCGAGTTCGCCAGCACTTGCGCCTTCAGGAACAAGGACGTTGTCGATCAGCGTGACGCGCTGGCGGAAATGGTCGAAGGCCGCGAGCTGTCCAATGACCGCCATCACTGCATCGGGGTACCCGGTGGCGTCGCGTGGAGTTTCGGCAAGGTCTTCAACTTCGCGAACGACGTCGTAACCGAGATAACCCACGACGCCGCCATGCAGCGGCGGAAGCGAGTCAATCGAGGGTGATCGATACGCGGCAAGCAGCCATTCGATGGCAGCGAGGATGCCCTTGTCGCGCGGCATCGCTGCAGGAAGGTCACCATCAACAGTGACGATGCCATTGCGGAGCACCAATGTCGCGATCGGATTACGACCTACGAACGAGAACCGGCTCCAGCGTTCGCCGTGTTCAACCGATTCAAAAAGGAATCCGGGCTGATCATCGCCGCACAGACGCGCAAACGCTGCAACCGGGGTAATGAGATCAGCAAGAAGTTCGCGCCACACCGGCACAACGCTGTGGTTGGCGGCGAGAGCGTGAAATTCATCGCGCGACGGCGAAACGTCCAAGATCAGTCACCATCGCCGAATGAGGTAAAGAAGCAGGAGAAGTTGCCCGTGTGACAGGCACCCTTGCCTTCTTGCTCGACCACAAAGAGAAGCGTGTCGCCGTCGCAGTCGTAGTAGGCCTCGCGCACATACTGACGATCGCCAGAGGTTTCACCCTTGCACCAGTACTCCTGACGTGAACGGCTCCAGAACCAGGTACGTCCAGTTTCAAACGTCTGACGCAACGAGTCGGCATTCATCCACGCCATCATCAGAACCTTTCCCGTGCCTTCTTCCTGCACGATCGCAGGCACGAGGCCATCTGAGTTGTACGTGACCGCGGCGAGCTGCTCAGCGGTAACGGAGATCGGGATGCTTTCAGGCATGGCGCCACGCTAGCGGCGGGCATGACTGCAGACGAACGGAGTTTCGGGCAACGCCCAGGGCTAGAGGTAGAGCCCGGTGCTTCCTTCAGAAAGGCGCTCGGCAGCAACGGCATGCACATCTCGCTCACGAAGGATGATGTAGTCGTCGCCGCGGACTTCGACTTCGTAGCGATCCTCGGGACTGAACAGAACCTGATCGCCCGGTTCCATGGAACGAACATTCGGGCCGACGGCCATGACTTCGGCCCACACCAAGCGCTTGCCAATTTGTGCCGTTGCCGGAATGAGTATTCCGCCGGTGGAACGGCGCTCGCCTTCAGGCCCGCCGAGGTGGACGAGAACGCGATCGTTCAGCATTTGGATGGGGAGTTTCTCGCCGTCGGCGCCAACGCCGTCGGTAAGTCGATCGGTGGTCTGCGATGAGGTCACCACACGACGGTACCGTCTCCACTCGTGACCGACGACTTCGAAACCCGCTCCCTCCGTCTCGAAACTTCCGATGGGCTTTCCCTCGAGGCCGAACTGATCGTCCCCGAGAACGCACGAGCAGCGGTGGTCCTGTGTCACCCACACCCGCAACAGGGCGGAACGATGACCTCGTTAGTTACGAGCGAACTCTTCCGTTCACTTCCTACGTCGGGCCTTGCAGTCCTTCGCTTCAACTTTCGCGGCGTTGGCACCTCCGAGGGTGACCACGACTTCGGCGTCGGCGAAGCGCTCGACATCGTTGCCGCCATCGACACCATGAGCGCCGAGTGCCCCGGACTTCCCCTCGTCATTTCAGGATGGTCGTTCGGCGCCGATACTTCGCTTTCGGTGCTCGACCCGCGGATCACGTCGTGGCTGGCCTGTGCTCCCCCGCTGCGCATTCTTCCGCTCGAGGACCTCACCGCCGCGGCTGGTTCTGATCCACGACCGAAGCTGCTCATCATTCCCGAGCATGATCAATTCCGCGATCCCGAATCAGCACTTGAAGCAACGGCGTCATGGATGAACACCGAAGTCGTCGCTGTCGCCGGTGCTGATCATTTCTTCGTCGGCCGCACGCACAAAGTTGCTGCGCTCATCGTTGCGAGCATCGACGCACAACTCGCGTCGTAACCGACAACTCGCTTCAAGGACGGACGTTGACTCCGGCGGCGATCATGTGTGCCTTCGCTTCGGCAATTGCGTGATCGTCGAAGTGGAAGATCGATGCAGCGAGCACGGCATCGGCCCCACCTGTCACCACGCCATCGACTAAGTGGTCAAGCGTTCCAACACCACCGGACGCGATCACGGGAACGCCAACCGAGCCCGACACGGCTGCAGTCAACTCAAGATCGAAACCATCGCGAGTGCCGTCCCGGTCCATTGAGGTCAGAAGGATCTCGCCCGCGCCCAGCGATTCGGCTTGTTGGGCCCACTCGATCACGTCGATACCAGTCGGCGTGCGTCCGCCAGCGACGTAGACCTCCCAGCCGTCGCTCGCACTGCCATCGGTTGCACGTCGACGAGCATCAATTGCACAGACAACGCATTGGTTTCCAAACACTTCAGCGATTTCGCTAATGAGTTCAGGCCGAGCAACGGCCGCGCTGTTGACCGAAACCTTGTCGGCGCCTGCTCGCAACATCGTGCGGGCGTCGTCGACAGTTCTGATTCCACCGCCGATCGTGAATGGAATGAAGACCTGCTCCGCGGTTCGTCGAACGACATCGACCATCGTTTCGCGACCGTCGGAAGTAGCCGTGATGTCGAGAAAGACGAGTTCGTCTGCTCCATCCGCGTCGTAGCGGGCAGCGAGTTCCACCGGATCTCCAGCGTCGCGCAGGCCCACGAAGTTCACGCCTTTAACGACGCGACCATCGGTGACATCAAGGCACGGAATGATGCGAGCAGTTTTCATTTGGGATTAGGCCACCCGTCGAACTCGAACGAGAGTGTCGATGGCGGTGCGATCGCCATCGTCGGTCTCGACTGATCGTTCGATGCGACCCGACTTCTCTGTGACGAGTTCAACGTCGAGTAACACTTCCGCCGCGGTGAGATCGTCGATGACGTCTTCGGCTGTCAGCAGGAACGCTGGATTCTGCGGACCTCCGTAACCTTCCGTCAGATTGAGAAGGTCGTGGCCGACCAGGACCAACGTGCCGCCAACCGCAAGCGAACGAACCGCAGTCTTCATTGACGCCCGTCGCTCTTCGGCGCCGAGTTGCAAATAGAAAACCGCAACGAGGTCGTACCCATCAACAGGCGGATCCCACGTGGTGACATCAGCAACAACCCACGTGGCTTCGACGCCATTCTCCGAAGCGAGCTTTCGACCCTTCCCAACACCCACGTCAGAGAAGTCGACACCAGTCACGTCCCAGCCCTGCTTCGCCAGCCACACGGCATTGCGACCCTCACCGCACGCAAGATCTACCGCAGTTCCTGGCGCCAGATCGGCGACCTCGGGGGGAAGGAACTGGTTGGGTTCGCCCTTCCAAATGAGTTCAGACGTGTCGTATCGCGCGTTCCAATCGGAAGCATCCATCGTTTGAGTGTAGGACGACGAGCGATTCAACGATTCAGGAGTTTGCGTCGGAAGCTCGCAGCGCATCCTGCAACGTGAATGCACCTTCGTAGAGCGCACGGCCGACGATCGCGCCCGAAAGTCGACGCCCAGCAGACCGAAGAGCTTCAAGCGCAACAAGATCGGCCAACGAACCAACGCCACCCGACGCGATGACGGGCAACTCCGTTGATTCGAGAACTTCCCCAAGTCCGTAAAGATCGGGGCCTTCAAGTGTTCCATCGCGTCCAATTTCGGTAACGATCAACGCCTCGACCCCAGCGTCGGCAAAGCCGCGAGCGACATCGAGAAGGTCCTTACCCGAGCCTTCTTCCCATCCACGAACGGCAACCTCTCGGCCACGAGCATCGAGTCCAACTGCGACTGGATGGCGCGATGCGAGCGTCCGAACAAGTTCCGGATCTTCAAGCGCGGCGGTACCGAGAACGACACGGGTGACTCCAGCATCAAACAATGCGTCGGCGGCTTCTTCGCTACGCACACCGCCGCCAGTTTGAATTGGAACATTCACCGCATCACAGATAGCCGCGATCACTTCGCGATTCAGTGGCGAGCCAGTACGAGCTGCGTCGAGATCAACAACATGGATCCATCGCGCTCCGGCTTCGGCAAACACCTTGGCCTGGGCAACAGGGTCGTTGTTGTAGACGGTCTCGCGCGCATAGTCGCCTTGATAGAGACGAACTGCTTGACCATTGAGAAGATCGATAGCGGGATAGAGATCCATCAGTTTCCAACCTTCAGGCGAGCTGCGTCGACAAAGCCACGCAACAGTTCAAGACCAACCGTTCCCGATTTTTCGGGATGGAACTGCGTTGCCCACAGACCTTCGCGCTCAACCGCGGCAGCAACCGGACCGCCGTAGTCGCATGTTGCGATGACGGATTCACCGTCAGCATCAGCGGCGTAGGAGTGCACGAAGTACATCCACACAGGATCCGGCACCGACGAAAAGAGTTGGCTCGGTCGGCGGATGTCAACAAGGTTCCATTGCATCTGCGGACGCTTCACCGTGTCGGGCAAACGTCGAAGCCGACCAGGCAACACCCCCAACCCGACTGCACCCGGTGATTCTTCAGAGCCTTCGTACAGCATCTGCATTCCGACACAGACTCCGAGAAAGGGTCGATCGTCGTTGGCCGCTTCAATGGCAACCTCGTCGAGTCCGCAGTCGCGCAGTGCATCCATGCACGCGCCGAATGCGCCCACGCCAGGGAGCACCACGGCATCGGCGTCGGCAATGAGTCCGCTATCGGCGGTGAGCCGAGCATCAGCACCTACGCGCTCAAGCGCTTTTTGCGCTGAACGAAGATTTCCGATGCCGTAATCGAGAACCGCAACAAGCGGCCGAACCTCGTTGGTCACAACACGCCCTTGGTAGAGGGAACTCCCCCACCGTCGATGCGGACTGCGTCACGAAGTGAACGAGCAACGCTCTTGAACGTTGCTTCGACAATGTGGTGAGTATTCACACCGCGAACAAGCGTGATGTGCAGCGTGAGTGCCGCCGAGGTTGCAAACGCGCGCCAGAACTCCTCGATGAGCTGAGGATCGAATGGCGGGTCGCTCAGAATTTTCTGACCCGGGAATTCAACTTCGTAGACAAGGAATGGACGACCAGAAAGGTCGAGAGCGACATCGATGAGCGCTTCGTCAAGGGGAATGCGGTTCGAAGCGAAGCGACGAACACCAGCTTTGTTTCCGAGCGCGACGGCAAATGCTTCGCCAAGAGCAATGCCAACGTCTTCAACCGTGTGGTGCGCGTCGATCTGAAGATCACCTTCGGCCTTAACAATGAGATTGAAACCGCCGTGGCGACCAAGTTGCGCAAGCATGTGATCGAAGAACGGGATCCCTGTCGAGGTCTCGTGACGGCCTTCACCATCGAGATCAATCTCGATCAGAATCGATGTTTCTGAGGTGGCGCGAGCAACTGTTGCCGCTCGGCGACCATCGTCGGTTCGTGTTGCACTCACTGGAGGGCCTCCTCAAGAGCGGAAAGGAACGAATCGTCCTCGCCGGGTGTTCCGATCGTGACACGCAAACAGCCTTCAAGGCGCGGCCACGATGAACAATTACGAACAAGTACAGATCGATCAACTAAGCGCTGCCAAACTTCGCTGCCATCGATTGCGCGCGGTCGGAACAGTACGAAGTTGGCGCCGGATGGCCATACGTCGACGTCGAGTTCTGCGAGACGGGCAACCAACCGGCCTCGCTCTTCGACCAGACGACTGACGCGCTCGTTCATTTCTTCGACATGGGCAAGCGCCAATGTCCCGGCAGCCTGCTTGAACGCGTCGAGGTGGTACGGCAGCACAACCTTTTCGAGTTCAGCGATGATCCAGGCCGGACCAACGAGATACCCGAGGCGAGATGCAGCCATCGACCAGGTCTTTGAGAACGTTCGACTCACAACGAGCGGCGCATCATCGGCAATAAGGACATCGGCAGACCACGGTGCGAACTGCCCGTACGCCTCGTCGACGACGAGAAGCCCATCGACCGCCGTCACCATCTCGAGCACCGCACGAACCGTTGCTTCGTCGTCAACAACACCTGTTGGATTGTTCGGCGAACAAAGGAAACTCACCTGCGGTTTTGCCGCGTCGATGACCCGACGAACCTCGGCGAGGTCGGTCGAGAAATCAACGGCGCGTTCGCCTTCGACCACCGCAGTGCCAGTGATGCGTGAGATGTGACTGTGCAACGCGTAGGTGGGCTCCCACACCGCTGCAGTGCGACCCGAACCACCAAAGGTGAGCATGATCGTCTGAAGAACTTCGTTGGAACCATTCGCCACAAAGATCTGCTCGGGGCCAACGCCGTGGAGCGCGCCGATCTTCGTTCGAAGTTCCGTTGCAGCGCGATCGGGATAGCGATTCCATTCGATGGAACCAAGCGCATCGGCGATCGCGTTTGTCCATTCCTCGGGGGGTGAATCTGGCGACTCGTTCGTGTTCAGACGAACATCGACATCGACCTGAGGAGAGTGGTAGCCGTCCATGAGTGCGACATCGTCGCGAGGAGTAATCATGACTCGGCCTCGAGGGCGCGACTGCGTAAACGCACCGATTCAGCATGCGTTGCGAAACCTTCAGCATCGGCGATTGCCGCTACGACTGGAGCGGCCGCGTCGAACCCAGCACGATCGACTTCGATGACATGCACCTGTTTCGTGAAGTCATCAACAGTGAGCGCACTTCCGAACCGAGCTGTTCCGAATGTCGGCAATACGTGACTTGGCCCAGCGAAGTAATCGCCGATAGATGCCGGGGCAAGTGGCCCGATAAATACCGCACCTGCATGACGAATGCCCGATGCAAGCGACGCTGCATCTGAGGTCATGACTTCGACATGCTCTGCTGCAATGTGATTCACCACGGCGATAGCAGCTTCGGGTGAGTCGACAAGTGCGCAGAACCCCCCGGAAGCAAACGTGGATTCGATTTCGCTCCGACGCTGCGCTTGCGCAACGAGACGAGAAAGTGACTCATCGACAGCATCGGCAACGGCTTCGTCCCAGGTAACGAACCATGCGAGGCCGTCGGGGCCGTGTTCGGCCTGCACCATGAGATCAATTGCAACGAAATCGGTCGGCGCGGTGTTGTCGCCGACAACAACGATTTCGGAAGGACCGGCGAACGCCATCGGAACACCCACACGGCCCGCTACTTCGCGCTTGGCGATTGCCACGAAGGCGTTGCCGGGACCAGCGATGACATCGACGGCCCGCAACGACTCTGTGCCATAGGCCATTGCGGCGATCGCTTGCGCGCCGCCAATGGCCCGAACTTCGTCGGCACCAGCGATGGCGGCAGCCGCAAGGGTGGCCGGAGCGATCTTGCCGGTCTCGCGATCGGGCGGGACACACAGAACAATTTCGGGAACTCCGGCAACCTGCGCCGGAATAACCGTCATCAAGACCGATGATGGATAGGCCCCACGTCCACCCGGCACGTAACAACCGGCGCGGTCGACCGGAACGGAACGCCCAGTAACGGTGATTCCACCACGGACAACGGCGTGATCAGTTCGGAGTTGAGCGATGTGGAATGCACGAACGGCTTCGGCTGCTTCACGAAGCGCATCAGCAAGTTCGGCTGGAATCGAGGCGAGTGCAGCGTCGAGTTCCTGGCGACTCACTCGTGAATCGGCGATATCGACGCCGTCAAACTTCAAAGTGAGCTCACGAACCGCAGCGTCACCCTCCGCTCGCACCTGAGCGATAATCGCACGCACCGCATCGGTGGGCCCTTCACCAGCCGGATCGGGTCGCGGAAGATCGGCGACGAGACTGTCGCCGGTGCGTCCACGGAGGTCGAGGCGGTTCAACACGATCTCTGACGCTAGCGGTCGGCCCGCCGTGGTCCGGAGAGGTTTACCGGCTCAGCCCGCCCGACGAGTGGCCGAGACCAATCGTCGGTGCGCAGTTCGCAAGGAACGCTCAACTTCGAACAGGTCTGATGCCAGCGACTCATCCCCCGCAGCCAGCACTGCTTCAGCGGTCGAACTCACCCGATCAAGAAGTTCTTCAAGCGTGGTGGTTGCACTCGACAGTTGAGCTCGTTCGTTATGCACCGGCGAAGTCTCGCAGACCTGGCGAGACATCGTTCTGGCTCAGACAATTACCGACGTTGCGAGGCGAACGTTGCGCCGTACTTCCAAAGAACAGCGCAGTTTCTGAGCAAAAAGACGCCGACGCCCCACAAGGGGGCGTCGGCAAGGTGACACTGGGCGGCGGATCCCAGATGATTGTCACCATGTCAGGCGGCGGGAGCCTGACTCGGTCAACATAGCAAGAAAATTTGACGATCTCGCGCCGCGGGCAATGAAAGATTCCTAGGGACTAGGCCGTTTGTCACGCCTCGGAATGTGAACCAGATTCAGAGACTCGCCGACGGGCAATAGTCCGCCAAGACGCAATCAACACACCGGGCCTTTCGGGAGGCACAGACCCGGCGACCATGAAGAATAAGCAGCAGGCTGAATCGACCCCAGTCCTCAGGCGGAATCATGTCGTTGAGGACATATTCAACTTTCACCGGATCGGTTTCGGTGGTGAGACCGAGGCGGATCGACAGTCGACCGACGTGCGTATCGACCGGAAGGCCGGGCAGGTCCATTGCGACGCTACGAACCACGTTTGCGGTCTTTCGACCGACCCCGGGGACAGTGACGAGATCTTCCATCGCAGAAGGAACTTCGGCCCCATATCGCTCGACGAGAGCTTGGGCCATGCCGATCAGCGAGCGGGCCTTGTTCTTGTAGAAACCCGTGCTGCGAACAAGTTCCTCCACTTCAAGTGGATCGGCGACTGCAAGATCTTCTGGCGAAGGGAACCGGTCGAACAGGGCGGGAGTGACCTGGTTGACACGCACATCCGTGCACTGGGCCGAGAGAATTGTGGCGGCCAAGAGCTCATAGGGATTCCGATGGTCGAGTTCACACTGCGCATCGGGGTATTCGAGGTCGAGTCGAGCGAGCGTCTCTTTCGCTCGACCCTTCGGTGATCGGGGCTTGGCCATGAGGACGGGACCCTACTGCCGTCAGCGCCGGTAGGGTCCGGCCGTGCGCAATGAACGTCGCGACGACGCAGGCCAACTTCTCTCATTGGAATCTGAACCAGCCACCGAGGCCGACGCGTCCGAAGCCGCCGCCGCCGGGCTCGGTCTCCTTCGCTGCATCGACCAATTGCGAATCCCGCTCCCGCTTGCCAATTCGAACCCGCTGCTTTCAACTCGAGCGTTCATTCCCGGTGTCGATGACGACGCGTTCTTGCGCGTGAACAACCGGGCCTTTGAATGGCATCCCGACCAGTCGAACTGGACCAACGACCAACTCAATGAGCGCATTCGAGAGCAGTGGTTCGACGCCGAAGGGTTTCTCCTCCACGAAATCGACGGAGTTCTCGCGGGCTTCTGCTGGACAATGATCCACCCCGCGTCCGCAACCGACCCCGAACTCGGGGAGATCTATGTCATCGCCGTCGATCCCGCCTTTCACGGAAAAGGCCTTGGCCGGGCGCTCACGATCGCCGGACTTGCGTACCTTGCATCCAAATCTGTCACCGTGAGCAAGCTCCATGTCGAACACGACAATCTTGCGGCGCAGTCGTTGTATCGCGATCTCGGATTTCTTGAACATGATTCTCACTGTTGGTGGGGCGTTGCCAAAGGCGAGTCGAAATGAGCACTGAATCGCTCTCGCTGTTCGACGCCGATCGTGAAGCGCTCACAACGATCCTCGACGGTGAACCCCGTTATCGACTCGACCAACTCTGGAAGGGCCTCTATGTCGATTTCGCCGAACCGAAGGACATCACGTCTCTTCCCGCTTCGCTGCGAACTCGCCTAAGCGAAACACTTCCGTCTGCTCTTGAGATGGTCACCGAATCAGCAACCGCCGATGGCAACACGGTGAAATGGCTTTGGCGGCTTCCCGATGGTGCGTCAGTCGAAACCGTGTTGATGCATTACCCCGACCGTTCGACCGTCTGTGTCAGCACGCAGGCGGGCTGCGCAATGGCGTGTGGGTTTTGCGCAACCGGACAAGGTGGCTTCGAACGAAATCTCACTGTCGGCGAAATTGTCGAACAAGTTGTTCGCGCTGCACGACGAGCCAACGAAGGCCCAACGCCCCGACGCGTTTCAAACATTGTGTTTATGGGAATGGGCGAACCCATGGCGAACTACGACCGCATGATTGGCGCGGTGCACCGCATCCACGGCGACATCGGCATCTCCGCTCGCCACCTCACCATTTCAACGGTCGGCATCATTCCCGGCATTCGTCGCCTGACCGACGAACCCCTTCCGGTCAATCTTGCGGTGTCGCTTCACGCAGCAAACGACGAACTTCGAGATGAACTCGTGCCAATCAATCGTCGTTACCCGCTCGCCGATCTTTACGACGCGTGCGAGGACTACCTCAAAGTGAAGAACCGCCGACTGTCGTTTGAATGGGCAATGATCGCCGACGTCAACGATCGACCAAGCGATGCACGCGAACTCGCAGCTGCGACTCGTCGCTTGCGAGCCCATGTGAATTTGATTCCCCTCAACGACACACCTGGTTGGCCAACGACGGGTTCGTCGCCAGCGAAGGTCAAGGAATTTGCGGATCAGTTACTTGATCTCGGAGCAAATGTCACTGTTCGAGCAAATCGAGGCACTGACATCGATGCCGCATGCGGGCAGCTACGCGCCAATCACAACGGTCCAACAGTGACCGAGGTACCAGCACGGATTGAGCGGATCAGACGTTCACCGGGCTCGACCGACTGATTCGGCCACACCACAGAATTCACGACATCGGCGTCAATGCGAGCACCGGCACCGATCACGCTTCCGCTGATGTCCACCCCGTCGGCGATAACTGCGCCGGCCCCGACAATCGATGAACCGTTGAGCGCCACTGCGGCGAGATTCGCTTCGAGGTAATCGAGCGGAGTGCCACAGTCGATGAATGCTCCGTTGTGGGCGATGACTTCGAGTTCTCCACGCGCAAAGGTTTCGCGCCAGACAACTTCATAGAGACCGGTGGGTTGCTCGGCGAGATCTTTCGTCACCGACCACGGCAGCGTGCTGGCAACGATGTGTGCACGCGGGCCGAATCCACCATCACCATGCACCATGACTCGGACCGTGCGTCCATCCCATCCGTCGACGAGTGGAGCAAGCGACGTCGGCGACCAACTATCGGCGTTTACAACCACCGTTCCACGCCCATCAATCCATGGCCGCAGATGAGCAATCGCGCCAGCGGTGCCCAACGCTTCACCTGTCTCGACCGAAACAGTGACGGCGTCACCCCATCCCTGATTGATGTGGCGGAGGACCTCGTCGGCAAAGTGATGTGCGTTCACCGCCATTTCTGACGTCACTTCTTCGAGTCGTTCAAGAGCGAGGTCGATGAGCGCCCGATTCCCCACGGGGCAAAGTGCCTTCGGCAGAAGCCCTGAAAGCGGAGCAAGTCGCTTCCCTGAGCCGGCGGCCAACGTCACTCCAACAAGGTCGCTTCGAGAAATTCGATTCGCTGATGCGGCAACCGGTTCCATTCCTGACAGACTCGCACCCCATGGAGACCCGACGTTGGACAAACCCGACTCAGCCCCAAACACTTCAGATCGCCGTGTTCCTGCTTTACATCAATGCAGTGTTCACCGCGCTGCTTGGTGGAATCATGAGCCCAATCGGATTGGTCCTCGTGATCGGACAAGCCGGCGCCGGATTCGGAATCGCGAACGAAAAGCGCTGGGGCTATTGGCTAGGCGTTGCCATTGCGACGATCGGGCTCATCCCCTTCCTCATCTCGATCGCCAACAACGGAGTGGGTTCCGTCTTCGAATTGAGTTTCTTGATGTCACTCATCATGCCGCTGGCGCTGTTCGGCCTGCTCTTGCATCACCAAAGTCGCGAGTACCAGCGCATCTGGTTCTCGTAGTTGACCATGGAGTTCAACCTCGCTGAGGTCATCAGAGCAGTCAGTCACGCAGTCCCGACACGTGAAGCACTCGTTCACGATGAGAACCGCCTCACCTACGCCGGCTTCATGGCCCGCGTCGATCGGCTGGCATCGGCTCTTTCGGATCGCGGGTTTGGCCACCACACTGATCGGTCGCAACTGCAGAACTGGCAAAGCGGCCAGGACCACGTCGCTCTGTACCTCCACAACTGTCCCGAGTACATCGAAGGGATGGTCGGGGCCTACGCCGCTCGCCTTGCGCCATTCAACGTGAACTATCGCTACGTCGCCGGTGAACTTCGCTATCTCTTCAATGACTCTCACGCTCGCGTTGTCATTTTCCATTCCGCCTTCGCAGCAACCCTCGATGCAATCCGCGCGGAACTTCCCGACCTTCAACTGCTTCTTCAAGTTGACGACAACAGTGGAACTCCCCTGCTCGATGGCGCTGAGTGGTATGAGGATTTCCTCGCATCGGCGCCCATGACGCCGATCGACACCCCGTCACCTGACGACCTCTACATCCTCTACACCGGTGGAACCACAGGAATGCCCAAGGGCGTTCTGTGGCGACAAGGCGACATCTATCCGGCCGCGCTTGGTGGTCGAAAGATCTCGACCGGAGTTGAGTACGAATCGATTGAAGCAGTCGTCGAAAATGCCGTCGAGGGCGGAATGCGGGTGCTCCCTTCCGCACCATTTATGCACGGCGCTGCGCATTGGATGGCGCTGAATGCGTTGGGGAACGGCAACACAATTGTCCTTCCGCACAACGCGTCCACATTCGATGCTGCCGACTTCTGCGACACGATTGAACGCGAGAACGTCAACATCGCTCAGATCGTCGGCGATGCGTTTGGCCGACCGATCCTCGATGAACTTGATCATGCGACTCACGATCTCTCGTCGCTCGTGTTGCTCATTAGCGGCGGAGCAGCGCTGACCGCACCAGTGAAGACTGCGCTCCTCGAACGACTTCCGTCGATGGCGATCATGGACGGGCTGGGCTCATCCGAAACCGGTCAGCAGGCCAGCCAAGTTGTGGGAGCCGGTGCCGAGATCACAACCGGAACGTTCAAACCAGGCACCGGCATGGCGATCGTCTCTGCCGATCTCGACCGTCGTCTCGAACCCGGACACGAAGATCTCGGTTGGTTAGCCCAATGCGGGCGTGTGCCACTTGGTTATCTCGGCGATGCAGAGAAGACCGAACGAACGTTTCCCACCATCGATGGCATTCGCTACTCGGTTCCCGGAGATCGGGCCCGAATCACCACTGACGGAACCTTGGAACTTCACGGACGAGATTCGGTCACCATCAACTCTGGAGGCGAAAAGATTTTCGCTGAGGAAGTTGAGGCCGCACTCGCCCACCACCCAGCTGTCTACGACGTCATCGTCACGGGCCGCCCGTCAGAACGCTGGGGCAACGAAGTTGTCGCCATCGTGCAGTTGAGATCTGGATCATCGGCCACCACCGAGGAACTTCTCGCAGCTTGCGATGGCCATATCGCCCGCTACAAGTTCCCGAAAGACTTCATCAAGGTCGACAAGATCGAGCGGTCGCCAGCAGGCAAGGCTGACTATCGATGGGCTCGATCCCTCGTTACTGAATCTGGCTCCTAAAAAGCACCAAGCCGACACCACATTGTGCGACTGAACCCCTAATCTTGCGCTTCTGTGAAGCACGCCACGGAGGCTAAACAACCGAGAACAAAGTTGATCGTTCTTGGCGTCGCCATCCTCGCTATCGCAGTCGGCGCTGCGGCATTTTCTGTAGGCCGGTCATCCTCCTCCCAAACGTCAATCTCGAGCACGGAATCCACGACACAATCAACTGCGCTTGAAAAGCAAGATCCGTATGCGCAGTATCGGGTGAAGGGTTGGATCGTGCAAGAGAACGCGAAACCGGGAACGACCGATTGGATGATTCCCGACGATCGCGCGATGTGGGCAAAGGTCGAAGGCTTCCTCGACACCACGAGCATCGATGTCGGCGGTTCCGCTGTCCTCAAAACGTCAACGCGCGCCGCAGCGTGGCAAGTCTCGGCCTATCGAATCGGTTGGTACGGAGGCACTGGCGGACGCTTGATCTGGAAAAGCGAACCGCAAGCGGGAGTCAACCAACCCAAAGCGGTGCAGAACGCTGCAACAAAAACGTGGAGCGCTCCCTGGACTCCATCGTTAACCATCACCACTGACGCGACATGGCCGCCGGGTCAATACATGTTCAAACTCGAAAGTCTTGACGGTGGAGCTTCCTATGTTCCGCTTGTGATCCGCGACGACAAGAGCACATCTGACTTGCTGATGCAGAGCGCTGTCACTACCTGGCAGGCCTACAACGGCTGGGGTGGTGCCAGCATTTACACAGGCACCAACGGGCGTGCCGATGTCGTGAGTTTTGATCGTCCCTATACCGGAAACGGCAGTGGCGAATTCTTAGGCCGCGAACGAGAGTTCATTGCCTTCGTTGAACGCCATGGTTATGACGTTTCGTATTGGACCAACATCGACCTTCACCAACGCGGAGAATTGGCCAAAAACCATCGCGGTATCGTCATTCCGGGACATGACGAGTACTACACGGTCGAGATGCGCAAAAACCTTGAAGCTGCCCGAGATGCCGGCGTGAATATCGGATTCTTCGGCGCCAACAATGTCTACCGCCGCATTCGCCTTGAGGACGCAAGTACCGGAAAGGCGCGCCTTGAGGTCAACTACCGCGACGCGACCCGTGACCCCCTCTATGGGAAAGACAACGAACGCGTCACGTCGTCGTTCCGCGAAAGTCCGGCGCCGAACCCCGAGAGTTCACTCACTGGCTCGTACTACGAATGCAACCCCGTCGAAGCCGATTGGGTGGTCGGCGATACATCGATGTGGATGTTCGAAGGTTCCGAATTCAAAAATGGAGACCGAGTTTCGAAGATGGTGGGCAACGAATACGACCGAGTAACACCGAGTGCACCAACGCCGGCGAATATTCAGGTCCTTGCGCACTCCCCCGTCACGTGTCGCGGTAAAGCGTCATTCGCTGATTCCACCTGGTACACGACCCCAAGCGGTGCCGGAGTCTTTACTGCAGCAACATTCGGATGGTCGCCACGACTCCTCGATGCGTGCCCCGCTGGTCCTCCGACCACACCGATCTGCAAACTCCAAAAGGTGACCGTGAACATCCTCGATGCCTTCGCCGAAGGTCCGGCCGGCATCAAGCACCCAAGCGTCTCGAACCTTGCGAAATTTGGAATCGCAACGCCTAGAGCGCCGTCGACGTCCACCACGACGACCTCGACGACTTTGCCGAGGTAAGGCGACTCTCCGTCAAGTATTTTGCAGTACGCCCCCGCTTCGTCACTGATGCCAATCGGCCCGTAGGCTGATCCCGTGACCGAGATGAACAGCCAGCAGCTCCCTCAGGGCGAAGAGAAAGTCCGCGCCGTTCGCTCAATGTTCGACGCGATCGCTCCTCGCTACGACCTCGTCAACCGAGTGATGACGTTCCGCATGGACGTCGGCTGGCGTACACGCACTGTTCGCGATCTTGGACTTCCCGAAGGCTCTCTCGTTGCCGATCTCGCTTGCGGAACTGGTGACTTCTGTCGCGAACTCCAAAAACAAGGACTACGGCCAATCGGTTTCGACCTCTCATTCGGAATGCTCGCTGCAGCACGAACGTCTGCTCCGCTCGCTGAAGCCGACGCCCTTGCACTTCCCGTGCCCGATGGATCACTCGACGGCATTACCTGCGGGTTCGCTCTTCGAAACCTTGTCGAACTCGGCGGCTTCTTCACTGAGCTCGCACGAACAGTTCGACCCGGCGGCCGCATCGCCCTACTTGAGGTTGCCGAACCCCCCAACCGATTCTTGCGCTGGGGACACTCGATTTACTTCGGCTCGATCGTGCCCAAGGTCGGTGGCCTTCTTTCCGATCCTTCGGCGTACCAATACCTTCCGAAATCGGTTGCGTATCTCCCCGAACCTGGCGTGATGTTGCAACAACTCGCCGACGCAGGATTCGTACAGGTCGAACGCCAACTGCTTTCCGTTGGCATTTCGCAACTCATTACCGCCACACGGAGCGACGACCAGCAGTGAACCAGACCGTGGGCCTCGTTGCTCGCACTCGTGCGCTTGCGGTTGACGTTGACCTCGTCGCACTTTGCGACGACAACGACATGCTTTTCGTCACCAATGGCGCAGGCATCGTCGGAATCGGAAGCGCGGCGCGAATCGCCGTCCCCCGGAGCGACCGAGCCCTCACCGCTGCCACAGCCCGTGCCGCCTTTGCGCACATCGATGTCACCGATGAACTCGACATCCCCGGCTCGGGAGCTGTTGCTTTCGGAGCATTTCCATTCGACGCTGACCTCGACGGCGAATTAGTCATTCCCCGAATCGCAATTGGTCAAAATGCCGACGGCACCACGTGGCTCACCACGATCACGCTCCCCGACGACGAACCGTCCGAAGCCGAACTCTCCGAGGTTCTCGAACGGGCCACAGTCCTTGGCACCGGGTTTGCCCGCGATGCTGGTCTGCATTCGTCAAGCAATTCGCCATCGACTTTCGATATCCGTCCTTTGCGCAGTCCCGAGGAATGGTGTGCGGCCGTCACGACTGCCACCGAACGTCTCGCAGCCGGTGATGCACGCAAAGTTGTTCTTGCCCGAGGCATCGAACTCATCACCGATCGCCCTGTCAGTCCAAGCGCAGTGCTCTCGCAGCTTCGTCGCACGTTTCCCGCGAGCCATTTGTTCTCAATCGACGGATTCGTAGGAGCAACTCCTGAACTCCTAGTGGAACGCACCGGCACCGTCGTTCGGGCGCATCCAATGGCAGGAACCGCACCCCGAAGTGGCGATCCCGAAACCGATGCACGACTTGCTGCAGGGCTGCTCGCCTCAACGAACACAAAGGACGAGCATCGCCACACGATCGATATGGTGCACGACACGTTGCTGCCCTGGTGTTCGTACCTCGACGAAGAAGCGGAACCTTCAATCGTCGCCGTTGCCAATGTGCAACATCTTTCGACCCGGCTCGAAGGCCAACTCTCTGAACCGATCGCCTCGGTTCTCGAACTCGTTGGGGCGTTGCACCCAACACCCGCAGTCGGCGGAATGCCCCGCGACGCGGCACTTGCCCTCATCGAAGAACTCGAAGGTCTCGATCGCGGCCGTTACGCCGGCCCCGTCGGCTGGGTCGACGCCAAGGGCAATGGAACGTGGGCAGTGGGCATTCGATCTGCGCAGATCAACGGAACCCGAACCCGAATCCACGCCGGAGTGGGTGTTGTTGCCGACTCTCAAGCCGAACAGGAGTTGGCCGAGACCCGCGCCAAACTCCAAACCATGCTTGGCGCAATCGTTAGGCCGTAGCCCAACCAGTGGCTTCTGCGGCAGCGATACCTGCCTGATGTAACGAATCATGCACAGCGACATTGTCGGTTCGGTTTGAACGTGCAAGAACGATATGTACGCCACCAGTCGCCAACGACGCTTCGACTGCGAGGCCAACAGTCAGGTCGTCTGATGCTTCCAGCACAGGCAAACCATGTGCATGGGCAAGCATCGCCAAGTCGACTCCGTGCGGAGTTCCGAAGAGTTGTTCAAATTGCGCGGGTTCAAGCACGGTTGCTTGTGGCAGGAAGGAAAAGATTCCTCCACCATCGTTATCGACCACGACGATGCAGAGATCGACACCGCGAGCATCGAGCCCGAGCAAACCATTCGTGTCGTGCAGGAACGCAACATCCCCTATGAGCAATGCGGTCGGAATCCCTGAAAGCGCCACTCCGACAGCGGTTGATACAACGCCATCGATCCCGTTTGCTCCGCGGTTCGAAACCACGTTGAGGCCGTCGCGTCGAGCACTAAACCACTCGACATCGCGGATTGGCATCGATGACGAAACGACAAGCGTTCCGCCAGCGGGAACTGCAGCGACAACGTTGCGGGCAACCCCAGGTTCGGTGATTGAAGTTGCTGAAGCAAGAACAACTGCAAGAGCCTCTTCAACGGCATCGTCAGCGCGGCGCCAGCGTTCGAGCCACGCTGGTCGAGTAACGCCATCAACAATCTCGATGATGGACCGCGCATACATGCCTGCCGTCTGACGGATGCGATGTGTCACCGAGCGCGATGGATCATTTACCGCTGCAGTCGGATCAATATGCACGTGCGTTGCAGACGATGCGCCGACCCACTCACCAATCACCTTCGATGCTGGAAGCGCCCCGAAACGAATGATCATCTCGACGTCGCGCTGCGCACCGGCAGTGCGTAAAAGAGTGTCGCCATGGGCGATGACGCAACGATGCTCAACGCGGCACCCACTTCGCGGATCAGCAAGGATCGGCCAACCGAGGGTTTCGGCCAGAAGCAAAACCGCGTCAACGTCGTCGATGCCGCTCCCGGCGATGATCAGGCCTCGCTCTGGCAACGGACCTGGATCAGCAAACGGGTCACCGGGGTCGACAACGGCGTGCTCAGAGTCGTCGAGCGCGGGTAAGTCCGCCGGAACGCCAACAAGTGGTTCATCGAACGGAAGGTTGCAGTGCACCGGACCGGGATCTGCTCCGGCAGTTGCCCACCATGTGCGCATTGCAAGCGCACGCCACGTCGAACGATTCGACGATGCCGGCACAGGAGCATCGACCGACAGTCGAACTGCTGAGCCGTAGAGGTCGACCTGATCGATCGTTTGCGGTGCCCCGATCCCACGCAGGCGCGGAGGTCGATCAGCAGTAACGACAAGAAGCGGCACACGATCGAGTTCGGCTTCGACGACTGCCGGATGAAATTCGACCGCAGCAGTACCGCTGGTCGAGAGCACCAGCGCTGCTCGGCCTGTTGCTCGAGCAAGCCCAAGGGCCATGAACGACCCTGACCGCTCATCGTGATGCACATGGACACGCACGCGGCCGTCGGCCACGAGTGCGACAGCCATTGGCGTTGAGCGCGAACCCGGACACACCACCGCATCGGTGAGCCCGTTTCGAACCCATTCGTCGACGAGGGTGGCGCAGAAGGTTGCGTTGAGTACGCCGTTGTCCTCGTCAGTCATGACCGCAGCCTACGGTCCGCGCCGGTCCGAGCTCTACGCTGAGCGGGTGTCTTCTCCCCAGCTCTCCACCATTCGGACTGGCACCGCCGACGACACTTCGATCACGCTGCTCCACGGATTCACCCAAACCGCGGGCTGCTGGGGAACATTCGCTGACATCCTCGCCACGTCCCATCCGATCGTGGCGGTTGACCTTCCAGGCCACGGCGGTTCTGCTGACGTGCGAGCGAACCTTCCGCAAACTGCCGAGTTACTCGCTGCGACTCTCGAGCCGAGCATCGTCATCGGGTATTCGCTGGGCGGTCGCGTCGCCCTCCATCTTGCGCTCGCCCATCCGGAACTGGTCAAACGCCTCATCGTTATCGGAGCCACGGGCGGGCTTGAGGGCAACGAAGAACGCGCGCAACGCCGAACTGCTGATGATGCGCTTGCTGACCACCTCGAAGACATCGGAATCGAAGCGTTCCTCGACGAATGGCTTTCGCAGCCACTGTTTGCATCGCTCACCGCCGAGCAATCGTGTCGACAAGTTCGTGCCACAAATTCAGCAACAGGTTTGGCATCGAGTTTGAGGTTGTGCGGAACAGGAACCCAAGAGCCGTTGTGGGATCGTCTCGGCGAACTCACAATGCCGGTACTCGTCATCGCTGGCGCCAACGACGACAAGTTCACACAACTCGGCCACCAACTCGTCGAATCGATTGGAACGAATGCGTCGATTCAAATCATCGACAACGCGGGCCACAGTGCACAGCTAGAAAATCCGACAGCAAGCGCATCGACAATTACCAAGTGGCTGTCAGAAACCTTGTAATCAGCCGCCGATGAACAATCCGGCCGAGATCAATACGCCGAAGGCCAACTGAATCTTTCCCGTGGCTCCGAGCACTGGAATCAGTGCAGGACCCCGGGCGCCTTCGATCACGCGCTGCACCGGCTTACGAGCAAGAAGAACCGCGAACATCGAGAGAGCGCCTGCGGGGCGTTGCGAAAGTCCGCACAAGAACGGCACCGTCAAGAACGGCACCACAACGAGCATGATGTAGAAAATCCGTGTCCGCTTGTCTCCAAGACGAACTGCAAGTGTGCGCTTACCCGATTCGGTGTCACCCGGGATATCTCGAAGGTTGTTCACCACGAGTAACGCCGTCGCAAAAAGACCAACCGGAATCGAAACGAGAAGAGTGAGCGGCGTGACACGTTCGATCTGCACGAATGCCGAACCAGTTGTTGCCACAATTCCAAAGAACACGAACACAAAGACTTCGCCCAAACCCGCGTAGCCATACGGACGAGGTCCACCGGTGTAGAACCAGGCCGCAGCAATTGCCACAACTCCGGCAGCGATCAGCCACCAACTCGTCGCCGCTGCGAGACCGAGACCAGCGACTGCAGCGACACCAAAGGAGAGAAAGGCAGCGCGCTTTACTGCGCTCGCCTTCTTGCGCCCAGACCCTGTGAGTCGCATCGGCCCAACGCGATCGGCATCGGTTCCGCGGATCCCGTCGGAATAGTCATTGGCGTAATTCACGCCGACCTGCAGCGCGAGCGAGACCACAAGGGCAGCGATGAAGCGCCAGATGATGAGCCCCTTCAGCGCATTGGTGTCACCATTCATGCCGGCCGCAGCTGCGGTCCCGACAAGCACGGGCACCAGTGCCGCAGGCAGGGTTCGGGGTCGGGCTCCAGCAATCCAGTCCTTCATAGGCGGCAAGTGTGGCCGGTGGAGGCCAGGCCCGCCGAATCTGAGGCCTAGCCTCACCCCGATGCAGCAATTAGTGGCGATCGCCCAAACCGGCCAGGGCTTTGTCGAGACCCTCTCAACGATCTGGGAACGCGGCGACGCGGCCATGCCCCTCGACCCTCGCCTTCCTGATGCAGCCCGAGCCGCCCTCATCGCTGCGCTCGCCCCCACTCGCCTCATCGAGGCTGATGGCACCGAACAGCGTTTCAACGGCCGTCAGGTCGACGCTGGCGATGCCCTCGTGATCGCCACCTCTGGAAGCACCGGGACACCGAAGGGCGTCGTACATACGCATGCGTCGCTCGAGGCATCAGCACGCTCAACTTCAACTGCACTTGGCGTCGATCCCGCAACTGATCGCTGGTTGTGCTGTCTTCCGCTCACTCATATCGCCGGTCTCGCCATCGTGGTTCGAGCCCGCACATTTGGAATCCCGCTTATTGTTCACGATCGGTTCGATGTCGCTTCAGTAGAAACCGCAGCCCGAGACGGCGCCACGCTCACCTCGCTCGTTCCAACCACACTTGCCCGCATTGATCCGAGTCTCTTCCGCCGCATCATTGTTGGCGGACAAGCATCACCCGAGAATCTTCCCGAAAATTGCCGAGCGAGTTACGGCATGACCGAAACTGGTAGCGCAGTGGTCTTCGATGGCGACATCCTCCCGGATGTCGACCTCCGAATCGTTGATGGTGAGATTCAGGTTCGCGGCGACATGTTGTTGCGTTGCTACCGAGACGGCACCGACCCACGCACCACCGACGGTTGGTTCCCAACAAACGATGCCGGCGAACTCATCGATGGTCGCCTCGTCGTGCACGGCCGTCGCGGCGACCTCATTATTTCTGGCGGCGAAAAGATTTGGCCCGCACCAGTCGAGGAATCGATTTCCGCACTTGCCTCGGTCAATGAAGTCGCAATCGTCGGAAGACCCGACGACGAATGGGGTCATATCGTCACCGCCGTCGTGGTCGCCGCCGACCCGTCAACGCCGCCAACGCTCGATCAACTTCGAGACCACGTGAAACAGACGCTTCCTGCATACTGTGCCCCACGACGCATCGAGTTTCTCGATGCCCTTCCACGCACATCGCTCGGAAAAGTCGAACGTAAATCGCTCTAGCGACACTTGCACCAAAGGGGAACCCATGCCTGAAACCGATGCACCAAGCCTTCTTGTCGAACGCGAAGGACCAGTGCTCATCCTCACAATGAATCGACCGCATCGTCGAAATGCATTGGTGCCCGACATGCTCGTTCGCTTCGCCGATGCATGGGACCTCGCCGACTCCGACGATTCCATTCGCTGCGTGATCCTCACCGGCGCCGGCGATGTCGCCTATTGCGCCGGCGGCGATTTAAACGACGGCTGGATGTCAGGCGAAGTCACTGAAGAAGCGAAGCGAATTCAAGAACGCCTCAAGGACGATCCCGGTGTTGTCGGCAAGGGTTTGCTCCTCACTCATTGGTGCACGAAACCGATCATCGCTGTGGTGAACGGGCAGTGCATGGGCGGTGGTTGCGAAATGTTGCAGGCAACCGACATTCGTATCGCCGAGCAACACGCCACGTTCGGCGTCCCCGAAGTGAAGCGGGGCCTCATTGCCGGCGCCGGATCAACAATGCGCCTAAAGCGACAGATCCCCTATGCCGTCGCGATGGACATGCTCATCACCGGTCGCGTGCTCGATGCCGACGAAGCACTTCGCTGGGGACTTGTAAGCCATATCGCACCCAGCGGTGAAGGAATGGCCAAAGCTCGCGAGATCGCCGATGTGATTTGTGCGAATGGACCGCTCGCAGTCAAAGCGGCGAAAGCGTCGGCCATCGCGACAGGCTGGCTTCCTGAGGCGGAAGCACAGCCAATCGAGATCGGTTTCGTTTCGCCAGTCATGCGCTCGGAAGATGCCAAAGAAGGCATGAAGGCATTCGCCGAAAAGCGCACCCCGAACTTTCAGGGCAAATAGCGAAGATTCGATTAGTTCAGATCTGACGGAAGCGGCCCGAAGCGGCCGTCTTCGCGATCGATCGCGTCAATCATCGCCATGTCATCTTCAGTGATCGTGAAGTCGAACACATCGAAGTTCGATTGGATTCGCGACAGCGTTGCCGATTTCGGAATGGTGACGATGCCATGTTGGATCTCCCAGCGCAGCGTGATCTGCGCAGGAGTGCGTCCGTAGTTGTTCGCCAACATCACGAGCAGCGGATCATTGTCAACCGCACCACGAGCAATGGGGCCCCATGCTTCGGTGACGATCCCGTGGAGATCGTGGAAATCACGAAGCAGTTTCTGTTGGAAGAACGGATGCAGTTCCACCTGATTGAGCGCCGGGACGACACCGGTTGCTTCGATGATGCGGTGCAGGTGTTCTGGCTCGAAGTTGGAGACACCGATCGAGCGAACCCGTCCGGAGTCACGAAGTTCAATGAACGTTTCCCAGGTTTCAACGTAGAGATCGTTTGCCGGAGCCGGCCAATGAATCAGGAGCAGATCGAGATAATCGAATCCAAGGGTTTCGAGTGAACGCTCGAGCGATTCCGTCGAGAGGGCTCGGCCCTGCGAGCTGTTCCAGACCTTCGTCGTGACGAAGATGTCCTCACGGGGCAGGCCGCAATTGTTCACTGCGGCGCCGACGCCTTCCTCGTTGAAATAGCCCCACGCAGTATCGATGTGTCGATACCCGGTATCGATGGCCTGACCAACAAGCTGCTCGGCTTCTTCTGCGGGAATCTGAAAGACGCCGAATCCGATCTGTGGGATGGAATGACCGTCATTGAATTCGATACGAGGGATCTGCGACATGACCGCATCGTAGGACCTCATCGCCGATACCCTCCCGCCCGTGACAAATCGCCTCGCGAACGAAACCAGCCCGTACCTGCGCCAGCACGCCGACAACCCCGTTGATTGGTGGCCATGGGGGCCTGAAGCGCTGGCCGAAGCGGAACGCCGTGACGTTCCCGTTCTCATTTCTGTCGGCTATTCGGCCTGCCATTGGTGCCACGTCATGGCTCATGAGTCTTTCGAAGACGAAGCCACTGGCGAACTCATGAATCGGTTGTTCGTCAATGTCAAGGTCGATCGCGAGGAACGACCCGATGTCGACGCGGTCTACATGGATGCCGTTCAAGCAATGAACGGTCACGGTGGTTGGCCAATGACAGTTTTCTCCCTCCCCGACGGCCGACCGTTCTTTGCCGGAACCTATTTTCCAAAGACCTCGCGTGGCGGTCATCTTGGCTTTGCCGAACTCTGCGAACGCATTAACGAGTTGTGGCACACCCGACGCGATGAACTCGTTGAACAAGCCGCCACTGTCACCGAAGCCATCGACGAGGGCGTCCAACTCCCCCGCCCAACCCAGGAACCTGACGGTTCACTCTTTGCAGCGGCGACTTCCGCACTCGTGGGCCAAATCGACAAGACCGATGGCGGATTCGGAGCTGCACCGAAGTTCCCTCAAACATTCGCTATCGACGCATTGCTCCGCCACTACGCACGTACCGGCGATTCCGCTGCACTCGATGCCGCACTCCTTTCCCTCGATGCAATGGCGGCAGGTGGCATTTACGACCACCTCGGGGGCGGCTTCGCCCGTTATGCCACCGACAAACGTTGGCTCATTCCCCATTTCGAAAAGATGCTCTACGACGAAGCGCTTCTCGCACGCGTTTATCTGCACGCATGGCAACTCACAGGCGAACCTCGCTTTCTTCAAACACTCGAAGAGACCATCGACTACGTACTGCGCGATCTCCGACACCCGCTTGGCGGTTTCTATTCCGCCGAAGATGCCGACTCCGAAGGTGTCGAAGGAAAGTTCTACGTCTGGTCGATCGACGAGATTCGTGCAATTTGCGGCGAGGACGCCGATGCCGTCATCGAATGGTTTGGAGTCACCGACCACGGCAATTGGGAACACACCAACATCCTCGAGCGTGTCGTGCGCGGCGACCTTGCTCGTCCCGATGCCGTCGAACGCGGCCGAGTGGCGCTTCTCGCCGAGAGGAACAAGCGAATTCGGCCTGGCCTCGACGACAAGGTGCTCACCGAATGGAACGCCCTCATGCTTTCCACGATTGCCGAGGCGGCAGCAGCAACCGGTTCAGCCAAGTGGCTTGAGGCTGCGGTTACCAACGCAAACTTCCTGTGCGACAACCTGCGCGTGAACGGTCGCTGGATGCGTTCGTGGCAGGGCGAAGCTCGCGTCTTGGCCTTTAGCGCTGACTACGGCGCTCTCGTCGATGCATTCGTTCGCGTCCATGAGGCAACCGGTGATCCGCGCTGGCTCAACGAAGCGACAACAACCGCAGACGCGCTCATCGAATTGTTCGGCGATCCCGACGACATCGGCGTCTACACAAACGGCACCGATGGCGATCAACTCGTTGCCCGCCCCAAAGAACTCATGGACAACGCCACGGCCTGCTCAAACAGCCTCGCTGCCGTTGGCCTTCTCCGGCTCGCAGCCCTCACCGGAAACGAAGGTCATCGTGAGTTTGCGACGGCGATCGTCGATCGACTTGCCGAAGCGGCGGCACGTTTGCCACTCGGCTTTGGCCATCTCCTTCTCGCTGCCGAACTACGCGTTCTCGGCGTTGACGAAATCGTCGTCTCAGGAGACCGCCCTGACCTCGTCGCCGAGGCCCAACGGCGCTGGCTGCCCCGTAGCGTTCTCACATGGGGAACCCCAGGCTCCTCGCCACTCTGGGAAGGCCGCGACGAAGTTGGCCCCGACGGACGGGCCTACGTCTGTCGCCAAATGGTGTGCGCAGCACCGGCATCGACCATCGAAGAACTCGACGAGCGACTTAGCGCACTCGACTAGTTACCAACCGCCGCGGTGCACGACCTCATCGAAGGGTCGACGTGGCCGCTTCGACGACGCGCTCGGGCGCTGCTCGTCGGCGGCGTAACCAAGAGCGATTGTTCCGACTGGCCGGCGGTCAGCGGGAATGCCGAGGGCATCCTTCACGGCCATTTCGTGTTCGAACTGACCGAAGAACAACGCGCCGAGTCCTTCATCGACAGCTGCCAACATCGCGACCATCGCCGCGAACGCTGTATCGACGTACCAATACGGGACGGACCAGGACTCTTCACTTTCACCGAGTCCAGTGCGTGCTTTATCCGCCTCGCCATAGCGCTCCACATAGGCGGCAGGCCACGACACGGGAATGATCAACACCGGAGCATCAAGAAGTCGTGGCCAAGGAAACGCGGCCCGACGTTCCATCGGCAATGACGCGTCCCAGTAACGCTGGGTCTGCTCTCCTTCGAGCACCACCAGATCAAGGCCTTGGGTATTTCCTGCCGCAGGCACTCGACGCGCAAGATCAAGAACGCGATCAAGGACAGCCGATGGCACTGGACGCGCTTTGAACGCACGAACCATGCGCCTGTTTGCAACAACGTCGGCGAATTGCACTACGCCGACCTAAAGATCACTTGATCTTGGCGAGATCCTCGGCCATTGCCCAACCAAAGGCAACGAGAGAGTCGCCTCGCTTGGCGCCGACGCTCTTGAACAACGCGACGATCTGCGGATCAATCTTGTCGGCTTCGAGTGATTCGTAATCGAGCGCCAATGGGAATGAACCATCGCCAGTGGCGATGAAGGTCTTGTCGTCATACGAACTCGTATCGATACCGAATCGCTTTGCGAGACGGCGACCCCACGCTCGCTCTTCGCCGGTGGCCTTATGGTCCGGGCGAGGAATGATGTCGTCGAGAGTGCGGAACGCTTCGAAGCCGCTTGCCGTTGCGAAGCGAGTGCCCATAAGCACGTCTTCGTCAGGGAACGCCATGACGGCACGCTTGAACTGGTCAGCGAGGATCGCACGCAGGACCGACGAACGCTTCGAGGTGCGCTTGATCGAGGCAAGACCGATGAGCACGCTTGGCGTGCCACCGATGCGCTCGAGTGTGCAGAACGAGAAGCCCTTAAGGCCATTGCCTTCTCGGGCGAGTGACACGAGGACCCATGCCTCGACCTGCTTGGAGAGCTGTCCGACCTCGTAGAGGCTCGGCCCATCCGCGCAGATATCTGCCATCTCGGCCAACTCAGCATCACTGAGTTGGGTGCAGTCCTTGGTAACGACCTTGATAGCCATGGTTCAACAGCCCCTGAAACAGACAAAACCGGAGTACTAGTTCACCCCGACTCGCCCGCTAACGCAATTCGGCCCCCGATGTCAGGCCGTGACTGCCTCTGGGCCAAGCAATTCCCTGAGCTCGGCGAGAAGCCCGGCGGTGGCAGAGACTCCGAAATTCTCCGGGAGGAGCAAAACCTGGCGCTCCCCGATGTGGAGAAAGACCTGAGATTCGCCGGGATGCTCTGACAGCAAGGCCTTGAGAGCGCTCAGGAGCTCATCAGAGAGGGCTGCTGGTCGGAGATTGATGTGGACCGGTGGATTTCCATCGACAACAGGCTCGAAGCGTTCAAGCTCCATCGCCATAAGTTTGGGCTGGTCGTCTCGGGTGTCGACTCGGCCTCGGACGATGACCACAGCGTCGTCATCGAGAAGATGGCCGTAGTTCTGCATCGTCTTGGGGAACACCATGACCTCGACGGTGGACTGGAGATCTTCGAGAGTGAAGACCGCCATGAGGTCGCCCTTGCGGGTCCATTTCTTCTGCAGCGAGGTCACCAGGCCACCGGTCGTGCGCATTGTGCCGTCTTCGACGCCTTCGAGTTCGGCGATGGTCGTTTCGGTACGACGACGTAACGATGCCTCGGCACCCATAAGCGGATGATCGGAGACGTAGAGGCCAAGCATTTCTTTTTCGAAGGCGAGTCGCTGCCGCTTATCGAAATCTTCTTCAGGGATGACGATTCGGGTGCCGGCAACGAGTGCGCCGTCGTCGTCATCATCGGCCATCGAAAAGAGATCGAACTGTCCTTCGGCTTCTTTGCGCCGGCGCGCAACGGTGTCGTCGATGATGCGATCGAAGTACCCGAGCAAACCCTTTCGGGAATAGCCCATGGAATCGAAGCCGCCTGCCTTGATGAGTGACTCAAGCGTTCGTTTGTTGAGAACGCTGACATCGACGCGATCACAGAAATTGAAGAAATCTTCGAAGGGCCCGTTTTCGTCTCGCTCAGCCAGCATGAGACCGACAAGACCTTCGCCAACATTGCGGACTGCCGACATGCCGAACGCGATTGCGCGAGTGCCGTCCGGCTTATCGAACGCGATGAAGTCGCTTACCGAAATGTTGACATCAGGAACGAGAACCTCGATTCCCATTTGTCGACATTCATTGAGATACACGGCCGCTTTGTCGAGATTTGTCTTGACGCTCGTGAGAAGTGCGGCCAGATACTCGACTGGATAATGCGCTTTGAGATACGCGGTTTGATACGCGATGAGTCCGTAGCCGTAACTGTGACTCTTGTTGAACGCGTAATCGGCGAATGGTTCGATGACGTCGAACAATGCCGAACCGATTTCGCGACCGTACCCAGAGGTGTCGCAACCTTCGACGAACTTTTCGCGCTCTTTCTGAATCAGCTCGCGAACTTTCTTGCCGCACGCTTTACGGAGATTGTCGGCGTCGGCGAGCGAATACCCAGCGAACTTCTGCGCGACTCGCATCACGGACTCTTGGTAGATCATCAGTCCATAGGTGTCGCCGAGAAGGTCGGCGAGATCGTCGTGCAAGTAATCGATCGGCTTACGACCGTTCTTACGATCGGCGTAGTCGTTGTGCATGTTGGCGGCCATCGGGCCTGGGCGATACAGAGCAACGAGAGCGGCGACGTCTTCAAACGAAGTAGGAGCCAGCGAGCGCATGAGTGCGCGCATTGGTCCGCCTTCGAGCTGGAACACGCCAATGGAGTCGCCATTACGCAACAACTGCAGCGTGAGGTCGTCATCGAGCGGAACGGTGTCGATATCGACATCGATGCCTTGGGTGATCTTGAGCATCGCGAGCGTGTCGGTGATGACATCGAGGTTGCGCAGGCCCAAGAAGTCCATTTTGAGGAGGCCAAGTTCCTCGACGCCATGCATTTCGTACTGCGTGACGACCGGCGCGAGTTCGGGATCGGAACCTGCTTCTGGCTTGCGCTGAATGGGCAGGTATTCGGTGAGCGGCTCTTTGGTAATCACCACAGCCGCGGCATGGATGCCGTCCTGGCGACGCAGCCCTTCGAGGCCACGAGCAACATCGATGACCTGACGCGCGTCGTTGTCGTTGGCGTAGACCTCACGCAGGTCGGCCGCCATCTTGAAACCGTCGGCGAACTTCGGCGTTTCTTCGAAACATGCGTGCAACGGCGTATCGCGACCCATCACCAATGGCGGCATGAGCTTCGCGACCTTGTCGCCCACCGCGTAGGGGTAACCGAGCACCCGCGCCGCGTCGCGCACAGCAGCACGGGCCTTGATCGTGGAGAACGTCACGATCTGAGCAACGTGATCGCGGCCGTACTTCTCGGCCGCGTAGCGAATCATTTCGTCTCGGTAGCGCGAGTCGAAGTCCATGTCGATATCGGGCATTGAGACACGGCTCGGGTTAAGGAACCGCTCAAAGAGCAAGTCGTATTCGATGGGGTCGAGATCGGTGATGCGCAAGGTGTAGGCCACCGCACAACCGGCAGCAGAACCTCGACCCGGACCAACACGAATGTTGTTGTCACGTGCGTGCTTGATGAGATCCCACACGATCAGGAAATACGACGAGAAGCCCATGTCGGCGATGACCTGAAGTTCGTAGACCAAACGCTCAACAACGTGATCGGGCAGTTGCTGGCCCCAGCGTTCTTTCGCCCCTTCGAAGGTCAGATGGCGCAGGTACTCGGCGTCGTTTTCGAAACCTTCAGGTAGCGGGAAATTCGGAAGTTGCGGATTGCCGAATTCAATTTCGACATCGCACCGTTCGGCGATCCAAAGCGTGTTGTCGCACGCTTCTGGAACTTCGTCGAAGAGCCAACGCATTTCTGCAGCGGTCTTGAGGTAGTGCTGGTCGCCATGAAACTTGAAGCGATCGGGATCGCTCATGAGTGAACCGGTTTGCACACACAGCAACGCGTCGTGCGAGACAGCATCGTGCTGATGCACGTAGTGACTGTCGTTTGTTGCAACCAATGGCGCTTTGATAGCGCGGGCGATCTCGAGCAATTGAGGATTCGTGGTCTTTTGTTCGGGAATGCCGTGATCTTGGATCTCGACGAAGAAGTTGTCGCGTCCGAAGATGTCCTGAAGTCGAGCCGCCTTTTCAAGCGCGCCGCGTTCGTCGCCATTCATCAGCGCCTGCAGCACCTGCCCACCCAAACAACCGCTCGTAACGATGAGGCCATCGTGATGCTCTTCGAGAAGTTCCCAGTCGACCTTGGGCTTCATGTAATAACCCTCGAGGAACGCCCGGCTCGAAAGTTGAATGAGGTTCTTGTAGCCCGTGGCATTCTCGGCCAATGCGGTGAGGTGGTAGTACGCCTTTCGCCCACCTTCGGCCTCGCCACCGGAATCGTCCATACGGCCTCGACGAGTGGGGCGCTCAGTACGGCTGTCGTAGGCCTGGTAGAGCTCGGAACCAATGATCGGCTTCACGCCGACCTCTTTGGCCGCCTTGTAGAAATCGAGGACGCCGTACATGTTGCCGTGATCAGTAATGCCGACCGCCGGCTGACCATCGGCCGCTGCCGCAGCCACCACTTCACCGACACGCGCGGCTCCGTCGAGCATCGAGAACTCGGTATGCAAATGCAGGTGGGTAAAGGAATCGGGCACCGCTGAGGGCTCCGTAGCGCTGGTGTTCGAATGGGTCCGCAACTCGGCGAATTACACCGATGTGATGCCCGGCGATCGTAGCGTCACTCCCCCGATCCTGCTCCGGGGATCCCTGAGCCTCCCGAAGGCGGGTCCTAGCCTTTCGAGAACCTTTCAACACCCTTACAACCCGGAGGTCTCTATGACTGCTGCATCCGATGATCGTTCCACAATGGACCTCCTACGAGGCTCCAGAATCACTGCCTACTCGATTGGCTTCATCAGCCTCATCGCCGGCCTTGTCCTACTGTTCCGGCCCGATCGCGAGCTCCAAATCATCGCGATCATCATCGGATTCCTCTTCGTGGTCTCGGGCTTCGGCCAGGCCGCCGAGGCAGTCACCACCCATCGCCGCGGCACCTACTGGGGCCTGTTGCTCATCCGTGGCCTCATCAACTTCGGCTTTGGTATTGCTCTCATCTTCTGGACAGGCGCAACTGCCACGGTCATCGTTTGGCTTGTCGGCCTCGATTTCGTGATCACTGGCCTCATCGCTGTTGTCGTCTCATTCATGGTCGGCAAGGAAGGCGGCCGAGGCGCACTCCTCATCGAGGGTCTCATCACCATCGCCATCGGCGTCGTCATCATGGTGTGGCCCACAGCGACCAAGAACGTGCTCGGCGTCGTGATCGGCATCGGCCTCACGTTGCTTGGCCTGTTGTTCCTCTTCTCCGGCTACCAGTTGAGCAAGGTCAAGGCCACGCTCGCTTCTGGTTCCTGAAGACGAACTGAGTTTTAGAGGTAGGTCCCGGGGCGGTCCTCGGGTTCGGGCATTCCCGGACCTGGGCGACCGGCCCCGGGCGGTAGTTCTCCCCGCATGTTCTCAAGCTGCTGACGGGCCGCCATTTGCTGAGCAAACAGCGTGGCCTGAATGCCGTGGAAAAGACCTTCGAGCCAGCCAACGAGCTGCGCTTGGGCCACCCTCAACTCGATATCGGTTGGCGTTCCATCTTCGGCGAAGGGGAAGGCAAGTCGTTTCAACTCGTCACGCAGATCCGGCGAAAGAGCGGAACCAAGTTCTTCAATCGATGTGTCGTAGATCGCCCGAAGTCTGACTCGCGATGGTTCGTCGAGTTCGGTTTGGCGAACCTCGTCGAGGAGTTGTTTGATCATCGAGCCGACGCGCATCACCTTGGCCGGCTCGGAAACGATTTCACGCTCGGTGTCATCCGGTTCGGTTGCTGCAGACACCGCCGACCCACTGGTCGAGAGAATCTCTACATCGCCGATTTCTTTCTCCATGCTCTAGAGCATGCCACTGCCCGTAAGCGTCGCGCTTGACGCGACGAGCGATAATCTCCGCAAGTGATCACAGGCGATGTTTCGTCCAACCGAATCGAGCGCACTCGAATCGGTCGATCGACAATGCCACTCGTTCTCGCCGTCATCTTGATCGCCACGGTCGCAATTGGGCTCTGGTTTACGAGCGGGAACATGGTCGGAGGAGTTCCCGACTCGATCGCCTATAGAGGAGCTGCATCGAATATCTCCGCTGGAAGGGGTCTCACTACTCCCTTTGCGCTCATGACAGAACGAGCATCACCGCTTCAGCAGGTGGCATGGGGCAATGCCCTCCCACTTTCGGAGCAACCGCCCGGCTACCCGCTCGCACTCGCGGCCGCCGATGGGTTGGGTTTTCCCGCCCAAACCGGAGCTCGAGTTGTCTCGATCGTGGGACTCGTGCTGTTGGCTACTGCCGTCGCTGGTGCAGCCAGAATCGGACTGGGTCGGCGAGCACTTCCGATCGTGGCGATCACTGTTCTCGCGCTCATAGGGCCTGGTTCACCTGATTACGGGTTGTTGTCAGGTCCGCTTCCATGGTCTCCATTGATCCTCTCTGAACGACTCGCTTTGCCGTTGTCCCTCCTCGCACTCACGGTCTGCGCCATCAAGCTTCCCGAGCTTCAATCACTCTCACCCAGGACCCTTGATCGGATCCGCCTCGCCCTTGTCGCCGCGGTCATCTTTGCTTCGACATTGACCCGATTCACCGGTATCGCCTGTGGTGTCGCCTGCGCGGTCGCTATCGCCGCAGATGGCCGGCGAACTCGTCGGAGCCGCGTTCTCTGGGCCAGCGTGCTTCTCGCAATCGGTCCGGCCACGGTTATCGGAATCTCGGTCATCGCAGGCGGTTCTCCGAAAACGATCGCATGGCACCCATCACCGATCTTCGAGCCCCTCGTCGACGTGATGGGGCAATGGTTCCTGTTGCCGAAGACGCTTCCGATTGCGCTGCGAGCCGTTGTGTTGGTCCTACTCGTCATCGCTCCGATCGTTCTCGCCGTCGTCAATCGCGGACGCACTCCCGACCGACGAACGATCGCTCTTGCACTCGGCACCTACAGCGTCGTTTACGTCACCGGTTTGATACTCACGGTTCTTTTCCTCGACGCGATCGTGGACATCAACCCTCGCTTTCTGACCCCCGTCCAAGCATCGGTGTATCTCTTGCTCGCCATCGAGATCGTCGAGGTCGTTCGTCGCTATTGGCCCAAAATGCAACTGGCCACGCTGGCACTCCTCAGCATTGCGGCGCTGGCCGTTGCATTCTCCACCATCACGCAACTTGCCGATGCCCGTTCCTATTGGGGGTTCCTTCATAACTCTGAGGTGACGGCAACTGCTGGTTCCCCTCTCCACAACATCCCTCGCGACACGTTCATCTTCACCGATGACCCTCCCGAGGCATGGAACGCCGCCCGATTGACTGCGTACAAACTTCCGCTCTCAATCGTTGCGACGACAACGCAACCGAATCCGGCCTACGAGGATCAGATCGATCAGGTGGTCTCGATCACCAACGACAACGATTCGCTTGTGGTCGCATCGGCCGACATGCGACCAGAGACTGATATTGATGCCTACATCTCGCGTGGACTCGTCGTGCTCGCCCGATGCCCCGATCTCACGATCATCGGCCGATCCGGTTCGTCTCACACCGCAGACGTGACCCGGGCGCCTTGTACAGCACCTGAACCCGTCTGATCAGGTGCTGACCTGGCACAACAGCGGCACAAATATCTCGTCGGCAGTGAGTGAGCCGTGACGAGCCCGCAACGGGAATGCCCCGCTATCAGCTGGATCAGAGAAGGCCATGGCCTCTCTGGCAACCAGCGCAACGTCGCCAAGGCGAGACCTTGCAGCATCGGTGACCTCGGAGCCAAACCAGCCTTCGTCAATCACCTGATCGACCGAGACGACCCATGATCGATCTGAATGTTTCGCCGTTGCATCGTCGAAAAGGGCACGCGCATGACCGGGTCGGGCATGAAGCCAACGGAATCGGCCTTCACCCGATTGCAGATCTACGTGCGCCATCACTGAGGAGTCGGGAGTGACGACATCGTCGCCAACGTCGACCTGTCCGTGGTCCGACGTCACTACCAGCACCGCGCCAGGCGGCAACACGCTCAGCACGTCGGCGACGAGACGATCAACAAACGCAAACTCGGCGTCGTAATGAGCATCTAGTCCGAATTCATGCGCGATCTTGTCGATGCCGTCGTAATACGCATAGACGAATGGTTCGTTGCGATTGACCGCCGCAGCAATTTCGGTAACCAACGTTGATGAAACCCGCCAACCCAAAAGGCGCGTCTTGTCGAGGTGAGCGCGAGTGAAACCGGAGTCGCGAAATTCCGAACGCGTAATGACCGGAGGACGTTGACCTTCAAACGCGTCTAGCGTTTGAATCGACTCGGGAAGAATCGTCTTGCGTGCATCGCGTCCGTTCGCCGACCAGCGCAAAACATTGAGCACGTCGCGACCGATAGTCATTCGGTAACCCATGATCCCGTGCAGTCCCGGGGCGACACCGGTGCTTATCGACGTGAGTGCAGTTGCAGTAGTCGTCGGCGCCACGCTGGTGATGGGACCTCCGGTCATCGCCGAAAGCGTCGGGGCGAGATGACGACGTTCGATCAACTGGTTCCAGCCGATGCCATCGAGGACCAAGAGGACAACCTGATCGGCATCAGCCGCGACCTCGGGAATCCATGCGGGCCATGGGTTCGACGGATCGAGCAGGGCCGGAACGATGTTCGAGATGCAGGCCCCGTCATAGTCGGGAAGCACAAGCCCATCAGGCGAAGCTGCAGTTGTTGAAGATCGGGAATCCACGGTGGTCCTCCGACAAGCACGGTAGTGCGGAGGCCACTATGTCCCCGACTCGGCCGCTTCCCCCTACGATGCCGTGCGTGAAGGTATCGACCCGAGGCGACTACGCGAGCAGGGCACTGCTGTCCCTGGCTTTGCACTCTGACGAGGGCGGGCCCACGTCGGTCCGCGACATCGCCGAGCGCACGGGTCTCCCCCAGCCCTATCTCGAGCAGATCCTTCTCGCCCTCAAAGGCGCCGGTCTCGTTCGATCAAAGCGCGGCGTCGGCGGCGGTTACGTCTTGGCTCGCGCTCCTGAGGAAATCAGTCTGTCCGACATCGTCAGCGCAGTTGACGGCCCAATCGTCGCCGGAGATTTCGGTCAACCTCACACCGACGGTGCCTGCGACCACGAAGGCCAATGCGTCTTGCTTGCCGTGTGGGACGACGTCGGCGAACACATGCGTCGCTATCTCGAAGCCGCAACCTTGGCCGACATCGTTTCGATGGCCCGAGGCCAGGGCAAGTGGCCAACCGAAGTTGCCACCACACCCACGGTCACTCCACCGTGGGCGTCTGGTTCCTGATTCGATCGAGTACTGCCGCAAGATCTTCGGGAAGTTCTGAGACGAATTCGAGTCGCTCATCGAGACGCACTGGATGGTCGAACGCGAGCGCGGCCGAATGCAAAAAGATGCGCGGCGTTTCGATTGCAGCTCGAGCACCCCGATAGCGATCGTCACCGACCACCGAATGACCGATAGCTGCCATGTGAACGCGGATCTGATGGGTGCGTCCTGTTTCGAGACGACACTCGACCAACGCACACGGAACGGGCTCCTCGAACGTTTCAAGCACGGTGTAACGAGTTCGCGCTTCGCGCCCTTGCGCGCTCACGACCATCTTGGTTGGCTCACGAGTTGATCGGCCAATAGGCGCATCGATCAGACCGCTACCCGCTTCGGGAATACCCCAAACAAGTGTCAGGTAGGTGCGTTCCACTTCGTGCTCGGCCAACATCGAACTGAGTTCGACATGCGCTTCGGGTGAGCGCGCCATGAGCATGAGTCCGGAGGTGTCTTTGTCGAGACGATGCACGACGCCCGGTCGTTCTGGTTCGCCGATGTTGGCGATCTCGGGATAGATCGCGAGCATGGCCTGAACAAGCGTGCCAGTCGCATTTCCTGCACCGGGATGCACAACGAGACCAGCCGGCTTGTCGATCACAATGACGTCGTCATCGACATACACGATCGGCACATCGATACCGGGTTCGGCGATGAGCGGTTCCGGTCCGAGATCGGGTTCAACGTTGACCTGCACAGTGTCGCCATCGGCAACTCGACGCGAACGAGTTGCAACAACTTTGTCGTTACAAACAACGAGTCCCTGATCAAGCCACTCAGTGACACGTGTGCGACTTGCGCCGGTAATCATCGCAACGACCCGATCGATGCGTTCGCCGGCTAATGATTC
>CAEZUO010000006.1_pt1 | contig 37459 bp, 35 predicted proteins | sample 7264501 | NCBI WGS metagenome assembly CAEZUO01 (sample SAMEA6813832, study PRJEB35770) | freshwater metagenome | biome: Freshwater; feature: Freshwater reservoir; material: water | place: Czech Republic | collected 2016-04-20 | depth 0.5m m
ATCTGATCGGCGGTAAGGGTTGCAGGAACCCACTTGCCGGGAGCTTCGTAATTGCTGACGAGCTTTCCGTCGTACCAAAGGCGCCAGTGACGCGGTTTGGCATCGATGATCGCTTCGCGTTCGGCCTGGTTCTGCGGATAGCCGACGGGAAGGTCGAGTTCGCGCCAGTCGACGCGATGCACTTCGGATTCCGGCGGATCCCATGGGTGGTGCGGGTCGGGAAAACTCATCCAGCAGAACCAGTCATCGTCGGCATTCAGGCCGTCGAGCCAAGAGATCGTTCGATCGGCAACCCAGTCGGTGTGATACCAATCGCGCGGAACAGCATTCCGCTTGATCTGCGGAGCGCCAGTGTCGCCGCCGGGAACGTCGCTTACTTCGAGATCGCCGTCGAGCACCTGAAAGAACATTCCGATTGCTTCGGGATGATTCTGGCGAATCCAGCGTGAGTAATGCGTGAAACCGGCTGCGCCATGCGTTGCGAGTTCCATGTGATCGAAACCGCGATGGCCTTCTGTTGCGCCAGAGAAACCTTGACGGTTCTCCTCAAAACGAAGGAATGGATCAAGGAGCGGTTCGAAATGGCTCTTGCCGATAAGCGCAGTGCGGTAGCCGGCCTCGCTCAGAACTGCAGCAACGCTGGGAGATTCGACCGGAAGTGGGACACCATTCATCCAGACGCCGTGCGTGCCGACGTTTTGGCCAGTGACCATGGTGGCGCGCGAAGGCATACACACAACGTTCTGCGGCTGGGCACGGTCATAGGAAATGCCGTTGGCCGCGAACGAGTCGATATTCGGAGTGCGGGCAACGTTTCCACCGTTGGCACCGATTGCGTCGTAACGCATTTGGTCGGTGGTGATGAAGAGAATTTTGCGACCCATCAGCGTTCATCCTCGGTGTGATCGTTGAGCATGCGAGCGAGGTTTCCGATGCCTTCGGAAATGACGCCATCGAGCACGAACGCCATTGGGTCAGGTGAGATTTCAGTGGAGTACATCAGGAGGCAACCCGGTTCGCCGTCCTCGATGACATCCATCGTGCCGAGGTGGTACTTCACCGGAAGCGGGCCGGTGATGCGGTACTGGAAACGGCGCATACGGTGATCGAGCGTGACGATTTCTTCGAACACAGGTAGGCCAGCGGCAAGGGTGAGCGTGCGGATGTTGTCTTCAACCGTGACGGCAGTGACACCAGGGAACCACTGCACGATGCGAGTCGGGTCGCCTATGACCTTCCAGACATCGTCGGCGCTTCGTTGGACTCGTGCATGTGATCTGATGGTGGCCATCGAAACTCCGGGGCAGGAAAGTGTTCAGACTACCGTCAATTAAAGTGACAATTCATGTCTTGGTCTGACCGTCTTCGAGCAGAGACTCGCTCCATTGCAACGACGGTGATCAACGCTGCGTGGGAGCGAATTCGCCTTGCTGGTGCGATCAATGCCGAGCATCCCTTGGCCCGGCGTTACGGATCGATGGGGCGCGGCAGCTACGTCGCGTTCCCGCAGGGCGATTGCTACAACGCCCATGCCATCCATCTCGGCGAGGATTGCTTCATCGGCGCTGGCACGACCCTCGCGGTGGGCATGCCTACCGAGACCTATCCATCTGATTCGCCGCCGGTGATCGAGATCGGTGATCGAACAACGGTGGGCAAGGACTGCTGGTTTGTCGCTCGTCATTCCATCGTGCTCGAAGCCGACGTCACGATTGCGCCCAACGTGTACTTCACCGACCACAACCACACCTACGCCGACCCGTGGCTTCCGGTGGGCAAGCAGGTGTTGCAAGGATTTTCCGTGCGCGTTGGTTCAGGTACTTGGATCGGCACGAATGTTGTTGTGCTGCCGGGCGCAAACATCGGCCGTAACTGCGCGATTGCTGCGGGTGCCGTTGTGCGAGGCGACATCCCCGATCACAGCGTTGTGGTCGGCGTGCCTGGTCGCGTGGTTCGTCGTTGGATCGACGGCGAAGGTTGGGTTCCGCCGCTTACGAATGAAGTTGTTGTTGTCGAAGGTTGGCCCGTGGGAGTTCGACCAACCGACGAGTAACTCAGCGCATGCGGCCGGTTTTTGCCTTCGGCTTGAATGCGCCAGCGAGTTCTTCTTTGGTGAACACATCGCCAACCGAAAGGCCAACGGCGAATCGGTAGAGCGCAGTGCGGTAAATCGCACCCAGTGCGGACATAAGGCAACCGATCACAACAATCCAGAGCAGCAACAACGGGATGCCGACAACAGGAACGGCGAAGCTGAGTGCGCCGAACACGATGATGCCGGGAAGCATGAGCAGGAAGCCAATAAGGCCAATGCCTGCTTGAGCGAACAAGTTCTCGCCCCAAGTGGTCTTCAAGAGCGAGGCCGATTTCTTGATTGCAGCGATTGGGCCGATGCCTTCAACGACGATGATCGGAAGAACGAGCCAAGTGATGACGTTCCAAGCGGCGCCGATGAATCCAGCGGCGATGTCGCCGACAAATCCCGCCTTGTCGCGAACGGCCTGAAGCACGACGCCAACAGTTGAGTTGATGGCGGACCAACCGACGATTGATGGCGTGCGACTGGTGGCTTTTGAGAACGCTTGACCCATCGTGAAGCTGCCGCCGTCGAGTCGTTCATTGGCTGCGGCGATGAGAGTGGCAGCAAACACTTGACTCACAAGGCCGATGATGAACAATCCGACGATGCCAATCGCCCATGACGCTGGAGTGAGAGAAAAATCGTCTTGGCCGGGGGCAGGATTGGCAATGAAATCAGCGGTGAGCAGTACGCCGCCGCCAACAGCAACCGCGATCACGCCGCAAGTAAGAGCAGAGACTGCAGGAATAGCAGCGAGTTTCTTTTCGCTCTTCAGGACACCGAAACTTGCGCCAGCGAGCGCCTTGCTATTTGCGAATTTCCCCATGGGCAGATCTTAGGGGAGGCGGGTACTCAGGGCTCGATGAGTGGGTCGATATCGACGATTTCGCCGTGGGCACCATCGGGGAGCAAGAGGGCGGCGGTTGCTGAGCAGAGTGCGTCGAGTTTGTCGGCCGTTGCTGCGTAGACCTCGAGTCCTTCTCCAACCGGATCGGCGATGTCGTCGGCAGAAATGCCAGGAGGACGGCCCTTCGGCCGCTGCGCAGCCACAGTTGCGCACCATTCGCGAACCGATTGTCCGGGCTTGCGTGGACCAACTTTGTTGCCGAGACGAACGATTTCGCCCATAACAAAGGTTCGCTCGATCGCGGCGCGGTCGTGGATGACGATGCCATGGACGTGATCGCGAGTCACGCCGATGATGAGGTCAGCGTCGGCAACGTCTACGCCCGTGATGCGCCGACTTTCGTGGGCGGAAAGGTCGAGGCCACGAGCAGCAAGAGTTTCCACTGCGTGATTTGTTGCGGGTCCGCCCCAACCAAGGGTTCCGGCGGAATGCACGCGAGCTTCCATACCTCGGAGTGCGAGGTGATGCGCGAGAAGGCCCATCGCCATTGGCGAGCGACAGGTGTTACCGGAACAGATGATCAAGATTTCGATGGGAGGATCCTAGGAGGCAGACGCACTAGGCCTGAACAGAAGGGTCGGAGAGTTCATCGAATGCGCAGCGCCACGAAGAGCGCAGCGATCCACTCGCCGCCGTGATGGTGTCGATCATCCCTGTGGCGGCATCGCCATGGTCAAGCAAGACGAGTGGTTCATTGTCATCGCTATCGATTATTCGAAGGGTGAAGTCGGAGATCGATCCCACGGGTGTCGATGCGAGTTTTGAAATGTGCTCCTGAAGGCCGACTGCCAGCTGGTCGTCGTTGAGTTGGAAAAGATTGAGAAGTGGCGTGCTCGCTGGCGGCCACCATGCAGAAGGAAGAGCTGCGAGTACTCCGCAGTTGCGGCGCTCGACGCGGATATTCCCTCGAAGAAAATCGGGGAGTCCGCCCGAAGATTTTGTGTGCTCGACATACGCGTCGCTCTGAAGCGCGTCAAGTGAGTCGAGGTCGTACATCGTGAGGTATTGCGGGGGGTCGTCCTCACGACCACCGCTGACCCATTCGAACCGTCGAGCGCGCATGAAACCGGGAAGAGCAAGTTGTTCCCGATGGTGCTCGTCGCACCATGTCGAGAACTGCACGTGCAACTCAGAAGGAAGCCAGGTTGCGAGATACAGAACGGCGTTTGGTGCGGTCATGGATTCGGTCATCGTCAGCCTTCAAAAGCAGGCAAGGCAGTGAGGCCGGCCTCGGTTTCCATTTCTTCAATGAGTGCACGCTCTTGCGCTTTTCGTTCTTCGGGAGTGCCAGTGAGCCGTTTGTGCGAGACGACACGAGTCATCGTGGCCGTTGCGACGAGAGCAAGACACAGCGTGGTGATGTAAATCGCACGGAAGCCACCAATCACAGATGCAGCAAGGGCGATGCTGATTCCCATTGTTGAACCGAGCAACGCGATCATGCGAAGTGTCGCCATACCGACGCCAAAATACTCGGGGCTGAGTGCAGCGCCGCCGGCAGAAGCGACTGCGGGTCGGACGAATCCGTTGGCGATGCCCTGAACAATGAGTGCGACGGTAATGAGCCCAAGCGATTTGGTGTTGTACCCGACAAGGAACAGCACCATCGATAGTGCCATTGATGTTGTGCCGATGAGTCCACCGCGGCGCTCTCCAAATTTCGCAGCGACACGCCCGCCGATAATTGCTCCGAAGCACATTCCGAGTGGCAGAGGCAGCATGAGGAACGCAGTTTCAGCAACAGACTTATCGAACCGCTGTTGAAGCAACAGGGGAGCGCTGAAGAAGACAGCGTTACTTGATGCTTGCGAAAAGAATTCGGAGATTGCCGGCATTGAATAGGCGGGATTGGCGAGGAGTCCTGTAGGGAGGAGAGGAAACTTCGCGCGCTTCTCAATGCGCACAAAGAGGTAGATGAGTACGGGCGCGGCAACGAGTAACGCCAGTTCAATTGGTTGGGTCCAACCCCAAGATCCGCCGCGATCGAGGTACAGGAGTATCGATCCGGTGCCGAGCATCAGGGTGATGCCGCCGGCGATATCGAATCCGATATTTGAACGACGTTGCGTTTCGCTCAGCCAGCGCAAGCACAGCGGAAGGAATGCAAGAGCAAGAACACCCTGGGCAAAGAAAACACCGCGCCAACTGAGGGCTTCGACCATTGGGCCGCCAAACGCCAAACCAAGTGCCGGCGCGGCTGCGGAAACGAATGCCCACATGCCGAGAGCCTTCGGTCGCGCATCGAGCGGAAAGGTTTCCATGATGAGCGCGACTGCAGTCGGCGCAGTGGCAAAGCCAGCGGTCTGACTGACTGTTCGGAAAATAATGAGTGACGCTGCATTCCACGAGAGGGCGGTGAGAATCGCAGCTGCACCGCACACCGTGAGTCCGATGAGGAAGACGCGGCGTTGACCTTTGAGATCGCCGAGTCGACCGAAGGTCGGAAGCATGACTGCACCGACGAGCATTGGGAGTGAAAGAACCCAAGAAAGCGTCGAGCGTGATGCGTGGAGGTTGTCGCCAATTTCCGGAAGTGCAGCAACGAGAATGACCGCGGGCCAGCCCGAGACGAAAACGCCGAGCATCGTTGCGACGAGTACCCGCCGCTGCTTCCCCCTGTCCACCGGTCGAGACTACCGGTGCGAGCGGATTCAACGGGGAAGTAGCGTTTCCCTCTCAGGAGGATCGTTATGGCGACACCATCACGCACACTTGTCATCTCAACAGGATCGGGAATCGGAGCTTCGGTTGCTGCTCGACTTCATGCTCGAGGCGATGCAGTGATCGAAACTGATTCGGCTCTTGACCTTTCCGACGCAGGGGCTGTCGCAGATTCACTCGGCTCGCTTGTCGGTTCAGGAACTGTTGATCGCGTTGTGCTCGCCGCAATTGATCCGTCAGCTTTTCGCGCCGCTCCGATCACTTTGCTGACAGAAGATCAATGGGATCAAGCGGCGGAGTATTCGATGCGCGCTGCATTCATCGTGTTACAACAAGTACATGCCGTCATCGCCGATGGCGGCCGTGTTGTCCTGATCCTTCCGACTGTCGCTGCCACGGGCGTTGCTGACCTTGTGCCGCTTTGTACGGCCGTCGAAGCAATTCGAGTGATGGCAAAAGCTGTTGCTCGTCGTTGGGGTTCGCGTTCGATCACCGTGAACACAATCGAAGTCGAACTCGCTGCGTTCATGCTTGGCGACAACGACTCGACTGATGCCGTGATGCCCGTTGTTCCGGTGTTGGGCCAACCGGCGTTGCCGCCAGGTTCGGCCGTCGACGATGTGCTTGGTCTTGTTGACATGTTGGCAACACCAGCGGCCGGCGCCATTACGGGTGCATTGTTGGTCGCTGATCGCGGAACGGTGATGCAGCCATGAGCGGACTTCAAGGTTTGATGGAGGGCCGCGTAGTGCTCGTAACCGGCGCTGGGGCCGGCGTTGGGCGCGGCGTTGCTGCAGCGTTCGCATCAGCGGGAGCGATTGTTGGTATTGGTGTGCGCCGCCCCGAAGCTGCGGAAGAAACTGCCGCTGCAGTTGCCGCCACAGGTGGAACACCAGTGATCTTGCGATGTGATGTCACCGATGCTGAACAGAGCGCAGCATCGATCCAGCAGTTGGTAGCCGATTACGGCCGTCTCGACGCGGTGGTTCATAACGCCGTGAGTGGTCGATCAAGCGAAGCAACAGATTTCGAGAACACCACGCTTGAAGAATGGGAAGACCATTCATCAGTCACAGTTCGAGCGACCTGGCGCCTTGCGGTGCAGGCGTATCCACATCTTCAAAAGACTCAGGGTGCGTACTTGCTCATGAGTTCACCGGCAGGGATCGAAGGATCTGAAAGAGCGCCGTTTTACAGCGCCGTGAAAGCTGCACAACGTGGCTTTGTGCGCGCCCTTGCTCGTGAATGGGGGCCCGATCACATTCGTGTGAACAGTGTTGCGCCTCTGGCCATTTCACCGGCGCTCGAAAACATGAAGATTCTCGAACCCGAGCGCGTCAAGCGCATTGAAGGGCTCGTTCCTCTGGGTCGGCTGGGTGACCCAGAATCCGATATCGGGCCTCCGTCGGTATTTTTGTGCAGTGACGAAGCACGGTATGTGACCGGTCAGACGCTCGTTGTGAGCGGTGGCCGATTTACCAGTCTCTAAGACGGGCGCGAAGTTCCTCGTTGTGAACAAACACTGGGAGTTCTTCGCTGTCGTTGTAGGTGGGACGCACTGACGTTCCGCCATCGACACACAACACTTGGCCGGTCACGTACGCGGACATATCGGACATCATGAACAACACGCCCTTCGCGATGTCGTCGCTTGTGCCACGACGACGCATGGGGATGACGTCAGTGTCATTGCCGTCGGTATCACCGGGCTTGCGTGTCGACGCGCTCTTTGGCGTCGCGATCGAACCTGGTGCAACGGCGTTTACGCGGATGTTGCGGCTTCCCCATTCGATGGAAAGTGAACGAGTGAGCGACAGCACTGCGGCCTTTGCCGCAGCGTAGGCCGAGCCGTAAGGCATGCCGTTGAGCGCAGATGTCGTCGCGATGTTGCACAGCGTTCCGCCATTGCCTTGTTCGACAAGGCGTCGACCAACGGCGCGAACGGTGTTGACCGTTGATCCGAAGTTCAGGGCCATGACATCGTCGAACGCGGGATCATCACTTGCGAACGGCGCCCACTGCGGTGGCCACATGCCGCCCGCGACCTGGACCGAACCGCGCAACGGCGCGAGTTCGCATGCCTTGTCGACGACGTCGGCAATAGCGGCTTTCTCGCGACCATCGGCGATGAGCCCGATGTGCTTTGTTCCGTCGGCTTCAAGCACGTCGGTGCAGACCTTCAACTTTTCGGCGTCGATGTCGACGGCAACGACTGACGCACCGGCATGACCGAGAAAGCGACTAATCGATGTGCCGATGCCGCCACCGCCCGCGCCCATGACGACAACAGAAAGGCCCTCGAGGCCCCAAGGGTTTGAAAGTTCAGACATCTTCACTGCTCCAGTGGCTTGGACGGGTCGAGTCGGGACGGTGCCAGCCGCCGCCGGCCCAGGTGCCGCCATCGACATGGATGGAAGATCCGGTAATGAATCGAGACAGGTCGGACGCCAAGAACAGCGCAGCAGCTGCAGTGTCCTCGGTGGTTCCGAGATAGCCGAGGGGCGGAAGGAATGCCGGAAGGAATTCGGGGTCGCTTTCCACGAGCGTTTCTTGCAGGCCCTTGTCGCCTTCGGACGGCTGTGCGTCGGGCGAGATTGAGTTCACTCGAATACGGCGAGTGCCGAATTCAAGGGCGAGTGATTTTGAAAGACTTTCGAGAGCGGTCTTCATCGCTGCATAAATGCCGAAGCCGGGGCCGGCCTGATGTGCCTCAATCGAGGTGATGTTGATGATTGATCCGCCGTTGGTCATGAGCGGAGCAACGCGACGGATGAAGTGAGTGACCTGCGTGAAGTTCTCGGCGATGAGCGATGCTTCGCCTTTGGGGCTTACGTCGAGGAACGGCGATACGAATGTGCCACCGGCGTTGTTGACGAGGACGTCAACATGCCCGTGAGTTGCGGTGATGTTCTCGACGAATGCGTCGACTGCAACTGCGTCGCGAACATCGAGCACTGCAGAGATCACAGGGCGGCCGAGGGCCACGATTTGTGCAGCGACGTCGGCAAGAAGTTCTTCCTGTCGATCGCAGATCGCCAAGGTTGCGCCACACCGGGCATAGAGCAGGGCGGTATCGCGTCCGATGCCCTCGGCTGCTCCGGTCACGATGGCGACGCGGTCGGTGAGGAGGATGGAACGTTCGTCGAAGAGATGAGCCATGTGCTCACTCTCGCACATCCGGTTGCACGAGACTGTTGGTATGGACCTGACGTTGTGGCCGCTTGTGAGCCAACCGTGGACTGATCTTTGTGCGGCGGTTGAACTGGTCGAACGCCTTGGTTGGCACGGGGTCATGGTCGAAGACCACTTCATGGCCGATGGTGGCGGTTTCGGAGCAGTCAGCGACCCGCGGTTCGAGGTGACGTCGGTGCTTTCGGCCCTTGCGGTCGCCACATCCACGCTTCGACTGGCCCCCCTCGTGATGTCGGCCACGTACCGGCACCCTGCGGTGGTGGCGAACTGGGCAGCCACGGTCGATCACATCTCGGGTGGCAGGTTGACGCTGGGGCTGGGTGCCGGTTGGCAGGTCAACGAACACGAGCAGTACGGCATCGGCTTGGGAACGCCAGGTGAGCGGATCGAACGGCTCGACGAGTACTGCACCGTGGTGCGATCACTGCTCGAACAAGTGTCAACCAATTTCACCGGGCGCTTCTTCGAGTTGTCGAATGCACGTTGCGAGCCCAAACCGGTCCAGCCGCATTTGCCGCTCCTCATCGGCGGCAAGGGCGATCGGATGATGCGGCTTGTCGCACGACAGGCCGACATGTGGAACATGTGGTCGATGCCGGCAGCGTTCTCCGAACGATCTGTCGTCCTCAATCACGCGTGCGAGCAGATCAGACGCGATCCCGCAACGATTCGTCGATCGACGCAGGCGTTGGTGATGGTTACCGATTCTGAATCGAAAGCAAAGAGGTTCATCGACGCGGCCGGTGGTCGCGCAGCATTCGCGGGTACCGCCGAACAATTTGCAGAGCTTGCCGAGCAATGGCAGATAGCAGGGGTCGACGAACTTGTCGTTCCCGATTGGCATCTTGGTACTGGAGCGCGCCGGGCAGAATCGCTCGAGGCGATTACGGCCGCACTGCGGGCGTGACCGAACCGACGGGGCGGCGCCACCGGCTCATTGACGCCCATACAACCCACGCGAGTGCTCCGACGGGTATCTCAAGGAGATAGACAAAGCCGCGGAAGAGAAACACGGCGGCGGTTGAAGCGTTCTCGGGACCGCCGAAACTAATGAGAGCGGACGCGGCGCCGACTTCAACGAATCCGACGCCACTCGGCGTGATGGGAATGGTTTCGAGGAGTCGGGCAAATGCGAATGCTGCGAATGCTTCGGTGAGCGTGATGCCATCGATTCCGATTGCGCGGATGCATGCAAAGAGAAGCAGAAACTGAATGAGGTTGAAAAGAAAGATCCAAAGTGTGATGAAGGCCCAACGTTCGCGAACGAGACCGATGCTTTGGTGACGGAAATCAAGGACGCCGTTGACGACATCTGGGGTGCGATGACGGCGAGTGACCGTGCAGAACCAGTGGACGATTGACTGCCCTAACTGACCAATTCGTTGGGCCAGTCGCTCACTGCGCATGATGAGGCCGAGAACGACTGCGGCAACGACAAGTGCGACAAGCCCAAGAATCGTTGGAAGAAGGAGTTTTCCGGTTGCATTGCCAGAGAGAATCAGCAGAGTGAGCGCTAGTACGGGCATAGCTAATTTGGCGAAGACGTTCCAAATTCCCGATACGAGGATCGAAAGCGTGACTGCCGGCGGTGTGAAACCCCACGACATGTCAATCGCGTAGGTAGCCCCAACGCCAACGGCGCCGCCGAAGGGGAGCGAGTTCGAAACTGCGCTTCCGGCAAAGTTCACGCACAGTGCCTGCATGTGTTTCAAGCCAGGAAGCGTGTTTGTGAGAACGCCGGTGTAGGCGAGCATCCCGACAAACCACAGGGCAATAAGCGCAGTGATTTCGACGGGCGACAACTTGCCCATTTCGGTCCAGACATCGGCGTAGTCCGAGCCTGTGATTTTTGGAATGACGAACGCGAAGATGAGAACGACGACCGCGAGAGAGATGCCAACTTCAGCGATTCGACGAGTGCGCGATTTCTTGTGCAGTTCATGGCTTACAACAGCGAACGCGTCAGTTGCCTCGTCCGCGCTGAGACCTTGGAGGACCTCAGGGAGTTCTTCGTCAGGCGAGTCGGTCATTGACCGACGGTTGTGAAGAGGTCGGTGAACGCATCGGGGAGGGAAGAGCCGGTAATTACGTACCACTCGGTACTGAAAGCGATTGCGAAGATTTCATCGGGCAGCCCAAGGAAGATCGACAATGTGCGTACGGTGTCGGGGGCGCCGGTTGCTTGAGTGGCGTGCGCGTTCATTGAAGCTTTGCGTGTGTCGAGCACAGAACTGACATCAACGGTGTGCGTGATTTCTGCATTTGGTGTGTACCAAGTCGAGAGATCGGCAGGAACGAAGCCCTCGGGGACTTCGAAGCCCATACCCTTTGCGAGTTCGATTCCGCCTGAAAGGAATTCGCGATCGATTGTGGCTTGCAGTAGTGGAACGTGAGCGAGTTGTGCGGCAGCCCAAGCAACGCGATGAACATGCTGGTGATCGGGGTGGCCATATCCGCCGTTGCGGTCATCGGCGATGAGAAGCGAAGCGTTTTCTTCGGCGAGGAGCGCCGCAAGTGTGGCTGCGGCTTCGTTGACCGGAGCGGCGCAGAAGGTGCCTGCGGGCCATGTTCCGTCGGAAGCCGGGGAGTGGCCTGAGTCGAGATAGTCGAGAAAGACGACCCGCGAGATCCCGATTGCCGCCGCCGACGCTTCGGCTTCGGCCGATCGGCGCTGGGCGAGACCTTCGTCAGCGGCCAAGACGCCATCGCCAACGTCTCCGGCATCGCCACGAGTGGCAAGAACCAAGACAACTCGGTGGCCAGCCTGAGCGGCCCGAGCGAGCGTTCCCGCATCGAGAAGGGCCTCATCGTCGGGATGGGCATGAAAAGCGATCAGCGTCCCGTTTGGCATCTCTGCATTCTTACAGGGCAACGGTGAGAACTACCGTGACGTCTAGTGACTCACACCGATGAGACCCCACGCTCCGACTCTGGACGCCTGAAGATCGCCCTGATCTCCGATTGCTATGTTCCGCGTCTCGGGGGCATCGAAATGCAGGTCCATGATCTGGCCCGGCATTTGCAGCGGGCCGGGCATGAGGTTGTCGTCGTCACGACGACTGGTGGTCCCGATGTGGTCGACGGCGTCCGCGTCCATCGTATTGACGTTCCGTTGCTGCCCTTCGATATTCCGTTCACGCGTCGGGCCTTCCGAAGCGTTGCTGATGCGTTGGTTGCCGAACGGGTTGATGTCGCACATTTTCATGGCGGCGTTGTGAGTCCACTTGCCTATAAGGGAGCGCGAGATGCGCAACGCGCAGGTATTCCCGTCGTTGTCACCTTGCATTGCATCTGGAGTTACGCCACTCCGTTCTTCTGGGCCGTCAACAAGTTGACGAAGTGGGGACGGTGGCCTGTGGTGCTGTCCGCCGTCAGCGAGGTTGCCGTCGCGCCTGTCCGGCGTATTGCCGCCGACGGCGCAACAGTTGTTGTGCTTCCAAATGGCATCGAGAACGACACCTGGACAATTGCACCAGCCGAACGTGATCCATCGTTGGTGACGTTGGTGTCGGTGATGCGCTTAGCGCCGCGCAAGCGTCCGATGCATTTGCTGCGAATGATCAAGGACGTGCGTGATCGCACGCCTCGCTCGATCGATGTTCGTCTGATTGTTATCGGTGATGGTCCTGAGTTGGGACAGATGGAGAAATACGTTCGAGAGAACGGATTGACAAACACTGTGTCGTTGGTTGGACGCCGAACTCGCGAAGAAATTCGCGAGATGTATTCGCGTGCTGATGTGTTTGTCGCCCCAGCGAACCTGGAATCATTCGGTATCGCTGCACTCGAAGCTCGTTGCGCTGGTTTACCGGTCGTGGCCAAAGCGCAGACCGGTATTCGTGAATTCGTAACTCACGAAAGAGAGGGCCTACTTGCAGCGAATGACGCCGAAATGGCCCGTGAACTCACCCGTATCGTGAATGACCGAGCATTGCGTGAACGGATTGCTCTACATAACCGCACGACGCCCTCGCCAGTGGATTGGGCCGATGTTGTCGAGCGCAATGTCGAGGCGTACCGACTCGCGATCAGTTTGCAGTCGTAATCGGCGTTCCGCGTCCGGCTCGCGTAAACGCTCGAGCAACGAAATAGGCGAACGTGAAAAGTGCGAATCCGGCGACCGCGTCGAGTACGTAATGGTTGGCCGTGATCACGACAACGTAGACGGTGACGATCGGATACAGGATGACGAGCGTCTTTGACCACCACGACTTCATTCGTGGGCGCAGCGCAATGAGTCCCCAAAATGCCCATCCACAGTGAAGCGAAGGCATAGCTGCGAACTGATTTGAAATGGTTTTCATCGCTTCGTCGTTGAACGACCAGAAGGTTGGGTACTTCACGAGCGTGTCAACAAATCCAAACCAATGACCGGCGTTCGCCCCATGGAGAAGAAGCGTGTCGTCGAGAAGGCGAGGCGGCATGAGTGGAAAGAGCGCGAAACCAATGAGTCCGCAGAGTGTTCCGATCATCAGGGTGTTTCGGAACAGCGGGTAGTCATCGGGGAACTTCGAATACAGAAATGCCAATGTGAATAACGTCGCGGCGATGTAGACCGATCCGTAGAAGTAGTTAGCGAACACGATGAGGGGCGTGAAGTCGAGCGCGAAATTTTGCATCGCTTGCTCGTGCCAAATCCCGAGGTTTCGCTGCCAATCGATGATGAGGAGTGCGTTCGAATACGCCTTATCGGGCTTTCCTGCCGAGAGATTGCGAACTGTTTCGTAGATAACGTCAACGACGGCGACAATCAGGATTTCTCGCCACCAATAGATTTTCTTGCCGTCAGAGAGAGTGCGTCCCGCGAAGAACCTGCGTCGAGACGCACGTTTTTTACTTTCGACGAGGTCAACGTTGGTGTCGTTCATGCCGCAACCAATCGTTGCACCGACCCACCCGCAGTGATGATGTAGAGCTCGCCTTGATTGTCCTCAGCAAAGGCAACGATTGAATTCGTGCCGAGTTGCGGGCCGATCGCTTTGTCGTCGAGGACGACGCCCTTGCGTTGAAGAAGTCCTTTGACTGCGCCCGTGCAGAAGTCGCCGTAGATGTAGGTGCCCTGCAGCTCGGTAACCGAACCGCGATAGACGAACCCACCGATCAGGGGACAGTTGGCACCCTGATTCGGGGCGACGTACATCGGGGTCACGACTGAGGACGGGGCCTTGTCGGCGGAAGGGCCGGTTTCCTTTCCATCTTGAGAGGGCCAACCCAAGTTGGCGCCATTCCCGGCCCCTTTGGAAACGGGGAGGTAGTCAATTTCGCCAAATTGAACTCGGCCAGCATCGGCGACCCACATATTGCCGTTGGCTCGGTCGAAACTGAACCGCAGCGGATTCTGTGCTCCCAATGTCCAGATTTGCGGGGCGCCACCGCCAGCAGCGAAGGGGTTGCCGGGTGGGATGGCATAGGGGTCGGTCATGGTTGCGCCTGCCGGATCAATGCGCAGAATTTTTCCGAGTAACGACTCGGGGTTCTGTGCCGTCTTTTCGGTGGCGCCATTTGGGGAGTCGCCGACACCTATATAAAGGAACCCATCGCGACCGAGTGTGAGTTGACCCGAGTAGTTGGTCGATCCTTCGTGAGCGATTGTGATCAGGGTGCGCTTTGATGCCGGGTCAATAACGGGCGCCGGAATGACTGGAAGCGTTGTCGAAGAAGAGGTCGTCGATGGAGCGACTGTGGTTGACGTTGGTGGTGCACCTGGGACGGTGGACTCAGGGGTTGTTGGGGCTGCTGGTGCGGGAACGGTGACCGGGGGAGGAGCGGGGTCGGTGACGTTCCACGAGGCGACAACGAGTTCACCTTTCCGATTCACATAACTAAGAAAGAGCGTGCGGGCGTCGGTAGAAAAGGCGATGCCGAGAAGTCCGCGCTCACCTTCAGTTGACACCTCGCTTGAAATATTGATCACGGAACCCGGATAAGTCTTGAACCCGTTGCGTTGGGTCTGGCCGAGTTCAAGATTCCAGGCTGTTTGAATTTCAATTGCGCTGACGGCACCAGATCGTTGTGTGACCCAAAGTTGATTGCGCATTGGGCGAGACACGATGTTGGTTGCGTTGCTGAATCCGCCAGCAACTTCGGCGGTGCGCATTGTCTTTGTTATCGACGTGGGGCCAGTGCCGGTGTCGACTGCAGTGGTGGGTGTCGTTGACGCGGTGGGGTCGCCTGACGATGATTTTTCTGGTGCGCTACAGGCAACAAGCGTGATGCCAACGACTACGGCGAGGACGCCCGCAACGGCTCGGAACGCGAGTCCGGGGTTCGAGCGGCGGGTGTCGTCGTGGTGGGCCATGGCGCAATGAGGCTACCGATGTTTTTGTTGAGGTTGCGGCCAGGCCAGCGCATGAACGTCACCTCGTTGACGTTTGCCGTTCACCTTGGGGGCGATTGATTCACGAGGAGTTGGCACGGGGTTTGTTGTTCTTTGGGCCCGGGTCACGTTCACTAACGGCATCTGCGGAAGTCACCCGTCTCAGGGCTGATTCCCATACCCGTCACCGGAGTTGATGAACGTCGTGCCCGGCACAGTTTTAGAGGACCTACCGGTCGCCGAAGACCCTCCCGCACCTCGGGAGCGGACTCGACGAATCATCACTGAAGTCCCGAGTCGTGCGGACCGTCGGTTCAACCAGATCACGATGGGTGCCGGCATTTCTGTGCTGGCCTTGCTCACGCTCGTTGGCCTGTTCCTCATGATCCAGAGCAGCGATGCGCTGGGTGAAACCGGAATCTGGACGTTCCTGACCCGTACCGAGTGGCGCACCGACGTCACCCCCGCCCGAATAGGCGTGCTTGGTCTACTTGCGGGAACGGTATTGGTTGCAGTCGTGGCCGTCGCCATCGCTGTTCCACTCAGTGTTTTCAGTGCACTTGCGATCACGGAGTACTCGACCGCCAAGCGACGCAAGTGGTTGGTCGGTGTTGTTGATCTTTTGGCCGCAGTTCCAAGTCTTCTCTTCGGTCTTTGGGGCTTCCTGTTTCTCTCGGACAAGATCGTTCCGATCTCGCTATGGCTTTCCCAAAACTTCGGTTGGATTCCGCTTTTCAAAACCTCTGAAGACGCGAGTCTCACGGGTTCAATCTTCATTGCCGGCATTGTCGTCGCGCTGATGGTTCTTCCGATCATCACCTCTGTGGTTCGCGAAGTGTTCTCTCAGACCCCACCAGGTGAGAAGGAAGCTGCGCTGGCGCTAGGCGGAACCCGATGGGGAATGATCAAGACCGTCGTGCTGCCGTTTGGCAAAGGCGGAATTGTCGGTGGGTCGATGCTCGGTCTGGGACGCGCGCTCGGCGAGACAATTGCTGTCGCATTGTTGCTTCCTCAGGTTCCGCAGAAGATCAGCGAAAGCATTCACATTCTGCAAAACGGTGGCGCGACCGTTTCGGGCTTCATCGCGAATCGAGCCGGATCTGACTCATTTACAACCTCCGGTCTGCTTGCTGCTGGTCTCGTTCTCTTCGTCATCACTCTCGGAACCAACATGATCGCTTCGGTCGTGGTCTCGAATAGTCGATCCGGAGCAGGGGTCGAGATATGACAACGATCGTCGAACCCACAGCAAAACCCGGAACGACGACTGCAAAGCCTCCTCGTAAGCGGAAGCGCACCGCTCGTCGGCCCCGTGAATTCACGACCTTCGACGTGTGGGTGCTTGTCGGGTCAATCGTCAGCGCTGCATGTCTCAACTGGCTGATCTTCTATCGGTTGACTGCGGGGGCGAGCGCGTTTGGATTCTTCCTTGGTTCGTATCTCACGTTCCTTGTAATCTTCGCCGCGGTAACGACTGATCGAGTTGGCCGCCTCGTTGCTGCCGACCGCGTGATGACAGTCGTCGTTGTTTCAGCAGCGACAGTGGTGTTCATCCCATTGGTGCTGCTTATCGGCTACATCCTCGTTGAAGGCTTGAAAGCACTGCGGCCAGGGTTCTTCTTCAACGATCAACAAGGTGTCACCCCTGTGATGCCGGCCACCTCAGGAGGTGGCTTTCACGCGATTATCGGAACAATCGAGCAGGTCGGACTCGCGTTGTTGTGGTCGCTACCGCTGGCACTTGCGGCAGCGGTTTTCCTTAATGAGAGCCGAAGTAAATGGCGCCGACCGGTTCGCATCTTTGTTGATGCGATGAGTGGCCTTCCTTCGATCGTTGCCGGTCTGTTCATCTTCGCAACTCTGATTCTTCCGTTCGCAAAGTCGGGCAATCCGCTCTTTGGCTACAACGGATTCATGGCGAGCCTTGCGTTGGCAATCACGATGCTTCCGACGATCACCCGAACAGTCGAAGTCGTGTTGCGCCTCGTGCCCGATGGTCTGCGTGAGGCGAGCCTTGCACTCGGTGCCTCTCGCGCTCGAACGGTGTGGTCGGTCGTCTTCCCGACATCACGCACTGGCATGACGACTGCCGTGGTACTCGGTATCGCTCGCGCGGTTGGCGAAACAGCTCCGCTGCTGTTCACCTCTTTCGGCTACGACCTTATGAACAGCAATCCCTTTGCTGGTTCGCAAGAGAGCTTGCCGTTGTTCGTCTATCGAAATATTCGCAAGCCAGACATTTCCGCAATTCAACGTGGCTTTGCCGGCGCACTCGTTCTGATGCTCATCGTGCTCGGGTTGTTTGCAATTGCGCGGTTCATCGGACGAGACCGCTCGAAGCGCAAGGCCCGATCAATCAAGCCAAAGACTCAAACAGTTAAAGGTGCAGCCCAATGACCGATGTCGAAATTGACGCCGAGATTGATCTCGAGGAAAACCTGACAGAGCAGGACCAGGAAGAGGCCGAAAAGGTTTTCGCGAAGAAGGTCGAGATCATTGGTGGACCGCCTGCTGGTCCAGCGACGCTCGAGGCGAAAGACGCGTGCGCGTGGTTTGGCGATCGACTCGTGCTTGAGGGCGTCGATCTTGTGATGCCAAAGGGACAGGTGACTGCCCTCATCGGTCCGTCGGGCTGCGGAAAGTCGACATTCCTTCGCCTACTGAATCGCATGCATGAACTCATCCCCGGCGCTGCGCTTGATGGCGAAATTCTTCTCGACGGCGAAGATATCTATGCCACAGGAACCCGGGCGCAGCAGGTCCGTATGCGAATCGGCATGGTGTTCCAAAAGCCGAACCCGTTCCCGGCAATGACCATTCGCGAGAACGTTCTCGCCGCACTCAAACTTGCTCGGCTGAAGTGCGACGACAAAGACACGCTTGTTGAGCAATCCCTGACTCGCGCTGGATTGTGGAAAGAGGTGCGCGATCGTCTCGACAGCCCAGGTGGCGCGTTGTCGGGTGGTCAGCAACAGCGTCTTTGTATTGCCCGGTCACTCGCGGTGCACCCCAATGTTCTGCTCATGGACGAACCGTGCTCAGCGCTCGATCCGACCTCCACGCGCCGAGTTGAAGAGACGATTGACGAGTTGCGCGGCGAAGTCACGGTTGTGATCGTTACGCACAACATGCAACAGGCGCAGCGAGTCTCAGACCTGTGCGCATTCTTCCTGGCCGCTGAGAATCAGCCGGGGGTGGTTGTCGAGCAAGGCCCAACTGATGTCATGTTCTCGACGCCAACCGATTCCCGAACGCTTGACTACGTGCAAGGGCGGTTCGGCTGATGCATGTCGCTCGTCGTTCATCAATGGGCGTGATGCGTCGCGTCACGGCAGTAGTTGCACTCGTAACGATAACGATTGTCGCGTTTGCCGATCTTGGATCTGCAGCGCCAGCGCGCGTCAACGGCCAGGGTTCCTCGTACGTTGCTCTCGCTATGCAGCAATGGGTTGCTGATGCCCAGACCTCAGGATTGCAGGTCAATTATCTGCCGACAGGTTCTCCGCAGGGTCTGACCGCATTTGGTCAGTCGCTCGCTGACTTTGCTGGTACCGAAGCAGAGTTCTCGGCACTCGCGTCACCTGGCGTTGGTGATGCTCGCGGCTATCAGTACGTGCCAAGCGTTGCTGGTGCGGTCTCGGTCATGTACAACGTGCAAGATTCCGCCGGTCGCAAGGTCGATTATCTGCACCTTTCCCGACGCACGATTGCCCGCATTTTCACTGGCAATATCAGTCGTTGGAATGATCCCGCGATCGCTGAAGACAACCGCGGCTTGGTTCTCCCTGATCAGCCAATCACTGTGGTTTACCGAGGCGGGCAGTCGGGAACAACTGGCTTGTTCTATGACTTTGTTGCCAACGTGGCGCCGGACATCTTCGGCCCATGGGCGGCACGGAATTCATTTCCCACCACAGTTCGCATCATCCAGCTCGACAGCGCACCCAGTTTCGTTCCGAAATCTCAAGCGTTCCAAGGCTCTGATCAAATCGCCCAGTTCATCGCAAGTGGACAAGGCCTGTGGAGTATTGGCTACGACGAGTTTGGTTACTCCAAGACCTATAACGCGCCTTCTGCCTGGGTCGAAAATGCAGCGGGTGAGTGGGTGCTGCCTTACGCCGAAAATATTTCAGCTGCTCTTGAAAGCGCAGCACTTCGTCCTGACTTAAGCCAGGAACTTTCGGGGGTGTACAACTCAGGCAACCCGAAGGCGTATCCGATCTCGGCGTACAGCTACATCGTTTCGCAATGCACCGCGTCGGCAGACCGACCTACGTGTAACGGGCCGTACTCAAATACTGGCGTCACCGAAACATTGGCAACGTGGTTGCGGTATATCGCGTGTGATGGACAGGTGAACATGGCACGTATTGGGTATTCGCCGCTGCCTCCGAACCTCTCACAAGAAGTTGCGAACTCGATTGCGCGACTTACTGGTCAACCCGCTGAGCAGCTCAGCGCTGCAAACTGCGCGAATCCGCGTTTCTCGGGCTCAGTGGGTGAAGGGGGCGGAAGCCCACCCGACCCGTTAGCTGGTATTGCCGAGATCGGAGCCGGCGGTGTTGCGTCAGCTACTGGCACTGCAACTGGTTCTGGCGCTGGAGCGGCAGGTACTGCAGGGGCAACGAAATCAGCTGGAGGTGGAAGCACCGATTGGCGGAAGGCCACGCCGGTTGCCTACTCCGGACCAGCGATTCCAACATCGAACACGATTGCGCTGATCGTGTTGCTCTTTGTCATGGTTCTCCCGATCGGCGTGGGCATTTTCCGATCGCGTCGCAAATCCGAAGTCTGAACCGATTCAGACAACGGCGAACTGTTTCCGAGGGTTGACCCGAACTTCACCCGAAGTTTGGTCGGAGCAAGGAAACCGTTCACTTGGTCATGTCAACAATTACGTCGTGGGCTGAGAGCCCAACGCGGTTGGTCGCTTGGAAGGCGCCTCCGTTCCCAGGAAAGGACCCGAAAGCTGTGAAGAGTCCCTTGTTCAAACGAGTAGTTCTCGCTGGTGCGGCGTTCGCTACCGTCGCCGCGAGTTTTGTCGCATCAGCCTCAGCGGCGAATGCAGTTGTTCTGACCGCTGGTGGTTCCGATACCACCCTCAATGTCATGGACGCCATGTTCTCCCAGGCCAATGCGCCGGCGGGCGACACGTGGGTGAACCTCAACCCCTTCGCCACCGCACCTGTCACTGTTGCTGGCGATGCCAACTGCCCAACCATGGACTTCCAGGTTGCAGGCACGACGCCGACACTTCCGAACCGTCTCATGCCGGTTGGTTCGGGCGCAGGCCGCAACATGTTGCGTGACGTCATTGCTGGCGCCTCGACGTACAAGGGCTGTCTTGATATTGCCCGTTCGTCGTCATTCAGCTCCTCTTCGCCGGCCGTCGGCACGGGCGAGTACTACGCCTTCGCCCTTGATGCAGTGTCATGGGCAACGGGCAGCCTTTCCGCTCCTGCGGCAATGTCACAGGCTGACTTGATCAAGGTTTACAACTGCACCTACACCGACTGGTCACAGCTTCCCGGCGGTTCCGCTGGTCCGATTCAGCGTTACCTTCCGCAGACCAGTTCGGGCACCTACGGATTCTTCCTGTCCGATCTTCTCGGTTCCGGAAGCTTCACCTTTCCGACAAACGCAAGCTGCCCCGCAGTGAAGTACACGAATGCAACCGGTGGCGCGTTGGAAGAGAACAATGCCAGTGTGATTAGCCCTGCCGATTGGCAGTCAGCGATCTTCCCGTACTCCGCTGGTCAGTGGGTCTACCAGGCCAACAACGCCTCGAACCCGACGCTCGACAAGCGCGTGCTTCCCAGTGGTGGAGCCCCCGCTCGCCTTGGTGGCATCCTCACCAACGTTGACGCAAGCGGTCTCACCACCACAAAGTTGATGAACGCCAACCCTGCGGCCTACAACATCACTGACCGCAAGTGGCAGCTCAATGATGCTGGTCTCTCGGTCGTGCAGCCCAATGCTTCAGGTGGCTACCCAATTACCGAAGCAAGCTCGACCAAGGTGAACACCGTTCCCGCATTCATTGGTGTGCGCTTCGTCTACAACGTGCTTGACACTCGCTCACCGAGTTACGCACAAGCGCTCCTTGCCGTTGGTTTCGACAATGTGGCCTCTGGCACCAAGAGCGCGATCTGTGACGGAAGCCGTGCCGCAGTTATCGCGAGTTACGGATTCGCTCCGCTCCCGAGCACCGGCGTGACGGGCACTGTCTCGGCGTCGTCCAACTACAACCAGGCGGGCGCAACCTGCCGAAAGATTGCGATCTGATCGAACTTCGTTGGGGCCGGTAGTCAGCTACCGGCCCCAACGATCGATCTGAATCGATCGTTGCCTTATGAGAAACCGCCGCATCCCCATCGTTGGAGCTTTTGCCGCCGTCCTCGTTGTTGTTATCGCTCTTGCGGTGATCGCAACACGAGGGTCGCAAGCTGAGCAGCCTGCTGCGCGCGATGCAGGTTCCAAAACGCAGACCGATGCTGCTTCAAGTGCTGCGTCGACTGCGACCAGCGCTGCGGCGGTGCCGGTGACGACAACTGTTCCACCTGGCCCGTTCACCACTCCCGATATGCCCCTGAGCGTGTCGACGGGAGCGACGTCAGGTTTGCGCTCGGGTGATGTGGTTTCCGTAACCGCTTCACCGCAAAACGGATCTCAGGCCTTCGGGGTTGAAGCTCGTTTGTGTCGGGGTGACGCGGCGATCGAATTCGATGGCCAAATGCTCCCCACTCGAGCGGGACTCTGCATTCCGAAGCCGTTCAGCGTCGGCACCAACGATTACGTCGAAATCAGGAACCAGCCTCCGTACGGTCCGGTGACCGTGAATTTCACGGTCGGTACGGGTTCGCAAACCTTCTCTTTGCAGGATGGATCGCAAGCAACGATCACGTGCGATGCGACCCACCCCTGTCAGTTGGCTCTCAAATTGCAGTACCCAAATGGGTTCGGATTTCAAGGTGTACCCCTCACCTTCGGATGACATCGAACACCAGGGGTGAACCGGCTCGCAAAGAGTTCACCTGACGTTGACCAGTGGTTTGCCGCCGCTCAACACCTCGCTCATCTCCGCAGTTCATTCTTCATTCGCCCGCAGTTGACTCCTGCGCAGTTACCAACGAAGAGGTCACAGAACGATGTCAAAGACCCGCACATTCCGCATCTTGGGCGTAGTGGTTGCCCTAGCTGTGTACATGCTCTCAATTGCGACACTCAGCCCTGCCGGAGCGGAAACGTCAGTGGTTCCCGTCAACGTTTCGGCTTCTCCCACGGTGGGGCTTGTTGATGGTCAGGCCATCACCGTGACCGTGACTGCAGGATCGAGTGTCATTTATGGCATCGAGGCTCGTCAGTGTTCCTCGACCGCTGGTCCGATCGATTACACCGCTGATTTCTCACCCACCGTGTCCGGCAAATGCACCCCGACAGCTCTCGGTTCTGCTGGCGCCGATGTTTACAAGACGGTGACCGCAGTTGCGCCGTACAGCACCGCAACTCTCGAGTTCAAGGTTGGCAAGGGCACGAGCGGCTCGTTCAGCCTCCAGGGTGGTGGATCTGCAACGGTTCAGTGCGATGAAACACATGCTTGCAAACTCACACTTCTTCTTCAGGTCCAGAACGGAACAGTGTTCCAATCGTTCCCAATTGGCTGGGACGGCATGGGCGCACGCTTCAACCCAGTGACCCCCGTTCGCATCCTCGACACACGCACCACCACAACCCCGAGTGGTGTTGCTGGGCGGGTTCCTGAAGCGGGCACTCTTAATCTTCAAATCACCGGCGCAAATGGCATTCCGGTTGATGCAACCGCCGTCGTGATGAACGTGACCGCGGTAAATCCGACGGGTGCAGGTTTCGTCACCGTCTGGCCACGTGGGGTTACACAGCCTCTTTCTTCAAATCTGAATTTCGCCCCTGGCGATGTGGTTCCCAATCTTGTGACCGTCGGTATCGGTTCAAACGGTCAGGTGAGTCTGTATCACCAGGGCGGAACGAATGATCTCGTGGCCGACGTTGTTGGCTACTACTCGCCAGTGAATGGCGTTTACTTCACTCCGCTCACGCCGGTTCGTGCGCTCGATACCCGTACCACCAACACGCCGAGCGGAACTGCAGCTCGAGTCGGTCAAGGTGGAGAGGTTTCGCTGACCATTGCAAACGCAAACGGCGTGCCGGCGAATGCGACGGGCGTTGTCCTCAACGTCACAGCGGTTGGCCCAGATGCAGCCGGATATGTCACGGTGTACCCCAACGGCGTGACTCGACCACTTGCCTCGAATCTCAACTTCGTGCCTGGCGACACGATTCCGAACTCCGTCATCGTCGGTATCGGTACTGCAGGCAAAGTCAATCTTTTCAATGCAAACGGCACCATTGACCTTGTTGCCGACATCGTTGGCTACTACTCACCGGATAACACGGCCAAACAGTTCTTCCCGATTACGCCGGTTCGTGCGCTTGATACTCGTAATGGAACCGGCGGTGTCTCTGCGCCTGTTGGTCAAGGGGCATCAATCGATCTGACGATCCGAGGAGCGAACGGGATACCGAACTCGGCCTCCGCCATTGTGATGAACACCACTGCCGTGCTGCCTACGGGTGGAAGTTTCCTCACGGTGTGGCCGACCGGTGTTACTCGCCCCTTGGCCTCGAATCTCAACTTCGTTCCTGGTGACATCATTCCCAATCTGGTTCAGGTGGGAATCGGCAGCAACGGCAAGGTGAGTCTCTTCAACAATGCCGGCTCAGTTGACCTCGTTGCTGATCTCACGGGGTATTTCGCTTGACGGACACTCCCTGTTCCGCAGGTGGAAACTCCCGGCGATTCGTCGCCGGGAGTTTCGCATTCCTGATTTCGCTGCTGGTAGCAGTGCTTCTTGTTGTTGCTGGTTTGCCATTCGGAGCGAATCGAGCTGACGCGGCCAACGCACCCACGCCGTGGACAGTCAGTGTTTCGCCGTCGACGGAACTTAGCGATGGTGCTCGTATCCGTGTGACGTTAAAGACCGATTCGGCACACCCGATTTCCAGTGCGAAGGCACAGGTGTGTCGACCCGGAGTCAACTACGAGACAAGTACGTCATTTGTGCCGAGCGCAGACTTCTCGATCGGTGGGCCCAACTGTCCCTCCGTTCCAATTTCAACAAGTGCCGATCTTTCGGTCACTGATGGAAACACATATACGAACGCCACTCGCCCGATGGGCGAGACCTTCACGATGCTTGTCGGTGTCGGAACGGTTGGTTGGAACGACCTCGCGGGTCAACCTCGAACGCTGACGTGCGACGCTCAATCGCCCTGCGACCTCGTGGTCCAGGTCCGCGGTATTGGTAACGACGGGATCTTGCGCTGGGTTCCTTACGTTCAGCGTCTTGAGTATCGGATCGATGATCCGATTGCAGGTTGTGGTGGACCGGCGGCGGGAATCGTTTCCAGCGCAAGTTCCGATCGCATGAGTCGGCTCTGGATTGATCTGACTCTTGATCAATGCCACAGCCCGGGCGCACAGACTGGCGCAATTAGTAGTTCAAGCTTCGCTGGTGAAGGAAGCGGACTCGATATGTTTTCGCGTAGTGATGTTGACATCGCCTACAGCGGTGTTGGTTACGACCAAGCAGCCGGTCTTGGTCGTGGAAATCAATCCGATCCTTTGACGCCTCGTGCATCAGTCAACATTCCCGTCGCAGTGAATGCCACAGTGTTGGCGGTCGGAAATGGTCATCCAGATGTAAACGGCGAGAAGGTGCCGTACAGCGACGTGAAGCTCACGCTCGATGAAGTCACTGCCATGATCACCGGTGGACCCGACCAAATTGGCAATGTTCTTCCTGATATTTACGCTCGGAATCCGCAACTTCAGGCGACGGGAATGTTCAATTCTGCTTCGTCGATTCGAGTGGGTGCAGTCCCGGACGCAGAAAGCACGACATGGTTCATGTCGGGCGCGTTAGACGTTCTCCGACCGAACCAATGGAAAGTTCCGAATAACAACTCGTTCGGTCCCGATGCAGGTCGTGATCGCGGAACGGTTGCATCGTTTGCTCTCGCTGACCCATCGTTCCAGGGTGTTCTCAATCTCTATACGGGAACTTCGATTCTTGATAAGACGATCAAGCTGCTTAGTACGAATGAATACGGTGGCGTCTGGACAGTTACCGATCTTGCAACGGCGCGTTTTCTTGGTTTGACCGTTGTTCAAATCCAGAACGCATCGGGAGCATTCGTCGAACCCACGCAAGCTTCGATGTCTGCAGCGTTGGAGGGGATGACTCCGACAGCAGATGGTCGACTCCTTCCCAATTACTCAGTCACAGCGGCCTCTGGTGGAGCTGAGCCCTATCCGCTGACGTTTGTGGAATACGCGGTTGCTCCGCTTAAGCCTCTGGTTGATTCGGGATGCAATGCGCGTCCGACCTCGCAGACAAACCTTGTGACGTGGTTGACCTACCTGACCAATGAGGGCCAGCAACACCTTCCCGATGGTCTTGAACCCATCACACCCGAAATGGCGACGGCTGGTGCTACGGCGATTGCTCGCCTTGGAACAAGCCCGAACACCTGTGTGCCGGTCCCGTTGAATCCGAATGCTGGCGGCTCCTCAAATGCCGGAGGTGGCGACTCGTCGATCCTCACCCGAGGAGTGATCGGAGGTCGATCGGGTGCGGCCTCAAAAGTTGTCCCGGCTGGTTCAACGGTCGCTGTTGATGCGCAACTGGCCTCGGTGCAGGCTGAAATGCCGGAGTTCGTTCGTCGCTCAGCAAGTGGCAACGCGCTTGCACTTTTCGGTCTCGTCGCTGTCCTTGCACTTCTCACCCTGTCCGCGATGGCGACCTCAGGTCGTTTGTCCATTGATCGATTCCGTCGTAGCGGACGGTCCTCGTGACATCGGTTCTTGATCGCATGCAAACGATGAGTACAACCACCACCGAATTAGCCGACGGACCCGAAGCGGAAGCCGTTGAGGATTCGGTCGACGAGGCTGAAAAGGTTCAAACGCTGGCGACCGGGCCATTGGTTGCGCTCTGGCTCGTTATCGCGCTCCTGATTCTCGGAATCGTGCTCTACGTGATCGAACCGATGTTTCAAGAGCGAGATCAAGGATTGCTTCTCGATCGATATCGAACCTCGATTGATAAAGCGGCAAACCAAGCAACCGGGCTTCAAGGTGTTGAGGTTCCGACCATGGCACCAGCAATGGGCAGCGCGGTTGGCGTCCTCGAAATTGGTTCTCTTGGGCTGCAAACCGTTGCCGTTGAAGGCGTTGATTCGGCGACAACTCGTGTTGGGCCAGGCCACGTCCCCGGCACCGCTGCTCCCGGACAGCCGGGCAATGCGGTGATTGTCGGTCGGCGAACGATGTTCGGCGGCACGTTCGGCGACATCTCTCAGATGCGGGTCGGCGATGAAATCGTTGTCACGACGACGCAGGGTCAAAGCTTGTATCAGGTGACCGACGTTGGCAGCGCGGAACTGACGGCTGAGCAAACTCCAGCAACCGCACCGGCAGTCGCAGCACCAACGACGACAACCACGACCACAACCACTCTCACACCGGCTGAGGGGGCACCCGCGGCAGAAATTGTTGCGGCCGAGGTTCCCGTTGACCTAACTGCTGCAGATGCAGCCGCGGAACCAACGACGACAACCACGATCGCCGCGATTGAGTCGTCCCTCGACGGTGGGCGCATTCCGCTGAATAGTTTGTACGGCGCATCAACTGACGACCGACTCACGCTGGTGTCATCGTCAAGTGTGTTTCCGTGGAACTCGGCACAGGCTGACGTTGTTGTTGCAGTGATGATTGGCAAGCCGTTTGCTCCAACGCCACAGAACGGGCGTATGGCTGGTCAATCGGGCAACGTAGGCGATGCGTCGGCCTGGCCGATCGTGCTTCTGGCGTTCATATTTCTCGGCGCAACAGTGACTGGCGCTGTGCTGCTTTACCGCCGCTCATCGTCACGAGTTGCGTACCTCTTGACTGTGCCGCCGCTCGTCGTCTTTGCGATCCTTGCTGCCGAATCGTTTAGTCGATTGCTGCCTGCGTGGTCGTAAGACGCAGTTAACGCGGAGGGCGGATGAGCCCTTCCTGCACAACGGTGACGGCAAGTTGACCTTCACTTGTGAACACTGAGCCCGTAGCGAAGGCACGTCCGCTCGCGGCGCTGGGTGTTTCCTGCGCGTAGAGCAACCATTCATCGGCCCGGAACGGACGATGGAACCACATCGCGTGGTCGAGGCTTGCCATAAAGACGTTGTCGATTGGTCCGAGAGCGTGGGGCAACAACGCCGTATCAAGCAGGGTCATGTCGGAGGCGTAGGTGAGCGCGCATGCATGGAGAACCGGGTCGTCGGGAAGTTTGCCCGTGGCCTTCATCCAGACACGCTGGTAGGGCGGGAGTTCACGATTGCGGTCTTCGGGCGACCAGTCGCAATTGCGCAGGTCGAACGGCAGATCCATTTCGAATCGGTGATCGTCGTATTCGGCGGCGAACTCGGCCCAGCGTTCTTGGACAGTGGGCAGGGTTTCGGGAGCGGGAACATCGGGCATCGTGGCGGAGTGGTCGAAGCCATCTTCGGGAACTTGGAACGAAGCGGAGAGGCTGAAGATGGCCCGACCATGCTGAATGGCGGTGACGCGACGAGTGGTGAACGAGAGGCCGTCGCGAATTCGCTGGACTTCGTAGAGGATCGGAACCCGGGAATCGCCGGGGCGAAGGAAGTAGGCGTGCAACGAATGGACGCGGGTCTCTGGTTCGACGGTGCGTGCAGCAGCGATGAGCGCCTGACCGGCAACCTGTCCACCGAAGACTCGCTGCTGCTCGGAGGGGGGACTAATGCCGCGAAACATGTTGACCTCGATTGGTTCGAGATCAAGAAGGGTGAGGAGTGCGTCTACTGCGGCCTGAGTCACCCTCTTAATCTCCCACATTGAGGGAACTTTTGTGGGCGTTCTTCCCGCATCAGTGCTGGTCGGACCGGTAGGGTCCGCGCATGGCTACGAACTTTCCGCAGGGATTCCGATGGGGCACCGCAACTGCCGCACATCAGGTCGAGGGTGGCAACTGGAATAACGATTGGTGGGCATGGGAACACGCACCGAACACGCTTTGTGAAGAACCAAGCGGTGATGCATGCGATCAACTGAATCGTTACGACTCTGATATCGCGCTCTGCGCTGCGCTTGGGTTTGATAACTACCGATTCTCAATTGAGTGGTCGCGCATCGAACCCGAGCCCGGTGAATTCTCAATCGCGGCTCTCGATCATTACCGACGGGTTCTCGCGTCCTGTCACGCACATGGAATTGAACCAGTCGTGACATTCCATCACTTCACAACTCCTCGATGGGTTGCTGCGGAGGGCGGATGGCACACCGCTTCGACGGTCGATCGCTTCCTTCGCTTCGCGGAGAAGTCAGTGAATCATCTTGGTGATCTCATCGGAACGGCGTGCACGATTAACGAACCGAACATCGTCTCGTTTGTTGGCTATCAGATGGGAATGTTTCCACCAGGAGCAACCGACGACGTGCAGTTCGAAGCTGCGAACGCAAACTTCATTGACGCGCATCGGCGAGTGGTTCCCGTTCTGAAGGGTGGCCCCGGAGATTTCCCCGTGGGGCTCACCCTGTCGATGGCTGACTACCAAGCCGTTCCTGAAGATGATTCGGACGCAATCAGTCGACGTGATCACATTCGTTTTGTTTCGGAAGATCAGTTCCTCGACATCGTTGGCAAAGACGATTTCCTGGGCGTGCAGGTCTACAGCCGCACGCGAGTCGGTGCGAACAGTGTGCTCGGTGCTGAAGAAGGTGTTCCGACGCTTCCTATGGGCTATGAGTTCTGGCCCGAATCTCTCGGAGCGTGTTTGCGACGCGCATGGGACTACACCGGCGGTTCGGTTCCGTTGCTCGTTACCGAAAACGGAATCGGTACCAATGATGATCCGCAGCGCATCGAATATGTGCAACGCGCGCTCGAAGGTGTTCTGTCGTGCATTGCCGATGGCATCGACGTGCGGGGCTACACCTATTGGAGCCTTATGGATAACTTCGAATGGGCGTTCGGTTATCGACCCCGATTTGGGATTATCGAAGTAGATCGCGCAACCCAGCGACGCACGGTGAAGCCAAGCGGAGAATGGTTGAGCAGCATCGTTCGAGCAAACGCGCTCTAATTCGGTTGATTCGGCTGGCAACGAGCGGCCCAGAGGTGCCGTGGGTGGCAACTAGGGTGAATCGGTCCGACTCGAACGCGAGGAGCGCCCCCTGATGGGCCACGAAATCAATCACGAGTTCCCCGCGTCTTCGCATACTGTCACGCCTCTTCCTGAAACGTTCGGGTTCATCGGAAAGATTGTTCACTCAATCCGGACCCGTGGCCTTCGCTACGCCCTCGTCGCCGTCGTCAACGTTGTCGTTGGGCAAAGTCTTCTCCTTGCCCTGCAGGGTGTCATGCGTCCAAGTTGGGCCAACGTCGTTGCTGTCGGAATTTCTGCGGTCCCGGCCTATTACATGAACCGCGCGTGGGTCTGGGGCAAGCGCGGCAAGAGCCATTGGAAGAAAGAAGTACTTCCGTTCTGGCTTTTCACCATTGCCGGTCTGCTTTTGTCGACTGTCGCAATTTGGGTGACTCATCGCTTCACCGACGCAAAGTTGGTCATCAACTTCGTACAGCTTGTGTCGTTCGGCATTCTTTGGGTGATCCGATTCTTTGTGCTCGACAAGTTGTTCCACGTCGAAGTTTTCGAAGACGACACCCCCGACGAGGACTGAACAATGGACGGTGCGACGCAAGCAGCAGCGGAAGCTGCTCGTGGATTCATGCCTCCCGATGAAGGCGTTGCCCTTCATGAAGCTGCTCTTCTTGTTGCCGAAGGTGCTGCGCCGATGCTCGAGATCGGTAGCTACTGCGGAAAGTCGGGGATCTATCTCGGCTCGGCAGCAAAGGCACGTAACACGATTCTTTTTGCCCTCGACCATCACCGTGGTTCGGAAGAAAACCAGCCCGGATGGGAATGGCATGAGCCCGATCTTGTCGACACCGAAGTTGGCGTGATCGACACGCTGCCGCGTTTTCGCCGCACGATTTACGACGCGGGTCTCGAAGGAACAGTCGTTGCTCTCGTAGGAGATTCACCCACTGTCGGTTCACGGTGGGCGATACCGCTGTCGTTCTTATTCATCGACGGCGGTCATGGCTCCGAACCTGCGCATCGCGACTTTGAACTGTGGACACCATGGATTGAAGCCGGGGGCATTCTCGCCATCCACGACGTGTTTCCCGATCCTGCTGATGGTGGCCGTCCGCCGTATGAGATCTACTGCCGCGCGATCGAGTCCGGCGAATTCTCCGACGTGTCAGCAACCGGATCATTGCGAGTGCTGCGCCGCCACTGATCTTCGAGATCCGCGAGTTCGGCGATCTCATTGTCTGTGAGTTGGATTCGCCCGAACCCCTGGGCACCTCGAAGGTCGTTGATATGCGCGCCTGCTCGCTCAAGCAAATTGCGATGCATGCAGTCGCGGAGAAGTCGAAGTCGATGCCATGCTGCACCATGAAGCCCACTGAAGTTCGAAAGAAGGGTTTCCCAAGGTCCGTAACTGAATTCCGTATCGTTGCGGAGCCGATCGAAAACAACACCGAGGAGAACTTCGTCGATTGTTGGCCAGCCCGCGCCGAGACATCGGTCAACTTCATCGTTGAACGCAGTGGTGAACTCTGCAGATGATTCGGCTGGAATGCCGAAGAGCCCACCGGCAATCTTTGAGAAGGGGGTGTGACGGTAGAAGTTCTCTGCGTCTTCATATTCGCTGGGGTCGATCTCCCACAGCACATTTGCATGCAGTCCGACCTGAGCGCCGCCGATCAGTCCGTCGAATGTGTCGCCTTCACCTGGGCTTGCGACGTGAAGTAGTGCGACATCGGCCCACCAAATCATTGAGGAGTTGAAGGGATTGATCTGCGCGACCAATCCGACAAGTCCTGGCTTTGACCAGCCGAGAGCGATGTAGCTGGGGGTGTCCTTCGTTGGATTCGATGCAGTCGGAGGACGCCGTCCGGAATCGAATGCCGCTTGGATCGCGACAGCGTCACGAGCTCGGGGTAGGCGTTCGAACGGGAGTCCGATGATCCGGCTCGGAGCTCCTGGCGCGAGTTGATTGCGAATCTCACGCAGTGAATCAACAAGTTGAGGCTCGGCGAAGACGATCAGCGCGTGCTGGGTTGAGAGAATCCCGTCGCAGTGAGTGAGATACCACTGGCCATCGCGTCGATCGCTGCCTTCTCGTGCGCCGAGATCAACGAGCGCAGTAACGACGGTCGTCTGCGCTGCAGGCATGAGGTTCAGTCAGCGCGGTCGTTGATTGAATCGTCAGTATCAATCTCAACCAGCGGCGGAAGCGCGTCGTGGTCGATGAACAAGCCCGATGCGGGAGAAGTACGGCTGAGTGCATCGGCCGCAAGGATGATCGCTGCGTCGGTGTAGGTCGTTCGTTCATCGGCGGGGAAGTGCACTTCGTCGGGGAACACGATGCCGGTCCAGTAATGGCCATCTTCGCAACGAAGCTGCTGGGCCCACGAAAACAGTTGCAGAGCTTGTTCGCGATTGCCGACTGACAACTCAGCGATGAGGCATTCGCAGGTTTCTGCTGCGGTGATCCAGGGACGATCGCTGACGCAGCGAACGCCACGGCCTTCGACAATGAAGGTGTCTCGGCGGGCATCGAGGCGAGCACGGGCTTCGGTGCGAGTGAGAACGCCGCCAAGAACGGGGTAGTACCAGTCCATTGCCCATCGGGCTTTGGGGGCGAACGCATCAGGCGCATTGCCGAGGCAATGCTGACGAATGACATGAGCTAAGCGCGCTGCGCTCAGTTCCCAGTCGGGTCGTTCATGACCAAGAAGTTCGGCAATCGCAATTGCGCAGCGAAGGCTGTGGCAAATACTCGACGAACCTGTGAGCAGAGCGAACGACCATGGAGTGCCATCGGCGTGACGGGCCCAAAGGATTTCACCACGAGGGGTTTGCAGGTCAAGAACAAAATCAATGGCCCTCTCAACAACGGGCCACATGGTTTCGACAAAGCCGGGGTCGCGAGCAACAAGCCAGTGATGCCAAACGCCTGCAGCGATGTACGCAATTGTGTTTGCGTCGAGTTTGTCCTGTTCGATTCCGTCGGCGAGGTAGTACTGGTGCCACGAACCGTCATGGCGCTGGATATCAGCAAGCCACTGATAGGCCTGTTCGGCTTCGGTGCGCATGCCGGCAAGGTCGAGTGCCATGGCCGCTTCGATGTGATTCCACGGATCAGCGTGTCCGCCGGGGTACCACAGGACCATTCCGTTGGGCTGTTGCCAGTCGGCAATCGCCTCAGCGGTCTGACGAACCTGTTCGGCGGTGATGATGTCGTCAACGTAGGGAATCTCGGTCATTTCGCACCTGCCATCGCGGCGTGTTGGATCGGCTTTGTCGCGTAGACAACAAGCGACTTTCCCAACACCGGGTTGAGCGCTTTTTCGGTGAGCCGTGTCAGCGGAGGAGCCGACATGATGTCCCACTCGAGAAACTTTGTGTACACCTTGACTGCAGCGTTGGTGTCATTTCGCGGGCCAACGGCGCAACGAAGCCACCAATATGGCGAGTGGAGGGCGTGCGCGCGATGCGAACTCCCGGGAATGAGTCCGGCTGCTTTCATCTTCTGGCGCAGATCAGACTCGGAGTAAATGCGCACGTGTCCGCCTTCTGACTTCGGCGCGTAGTACTCGTCGGAGAGTTTCCAGCAGATCTTTTCAGGAAACTCAGCAGGAACTGTGATTGCGATGGTGCCGCCGGGACGAAGCACCCGAATGAATTCAGACAGTGCTGCGTTGTCATCGGGAACATGTTCCATGACCTCGGACGCAATGATTCGATCGAATGACGCATCGGCGAACGGAAGCTTGGTTCCATCGCCGGCAACTGATGTGCACGAAATCGTCGGCGCAATTTCGCCGGCGTCCTTCATGGCTGAAGTCGTAGCCGCAACTTGTTCAAGTTCGGGAACGGCCATATCGCAGGCCACAACTCGTGCACCGCGGCGCAGTGCTTCGAACGCGTGACGCCCAAAGCCGCAGCCCAAATCGAGCAAGCGGTCTCCGGGGCGAAGGCCCAAGCGGTCGTAGTCGGCGGTCAGCACTGGTCAGGCTCCTGGGCGCGTGACGCGTGAACGCTGGAAACGCGGTGCCGCGCCAGCGCCACCGGGTCGACGGGCCTGAATGTGCGGGGTCTCCGCGAGCAGAGCGCGGTAATGCTCGACCGTTCCGGTAGCCGTGTGGCGCCATGTCCAACGATCGATGACTCGTTGGCGGCCAGCGGCACCAATGCGGTCGCGCAGCGCTTCATCGTCGAGGGCCGTGCGCAGCATTGCCGCGAGGGCTTCGCTGTCGCCGGGGGGAACAACGAGTGCGGTTTCGTTGTGGTTGCCGACAACCTCCGGAAGTGCTCCGCCGCTGGTTGCAACAAGCGGAACGCCGCAGCTCATGGCTTCGATCGCCGGGAGCGAGAAGCCTTCATACAGCGAAGGAACGACCGCGACCTGTGCTTCGGAATAGAGCTCAATGATGCGTTCTTCGGGTACGCCTGTGATGAACGTGACCGCATCGCGAAGACCGAGTTCGTCGATGATGCGAGCCGAAGGTCCGCCTTCTTTGAGGCGACCGATGACGACGAGTTCGATGTGACGTTCGGTGCGGAGTTTGGCGATTGCCTCAAGGAGGTAACGCAGACCCTTCATTGTGACGTCGGCGCTAGCGGTCGTGATGAGGCGTCCAGGAATGCGCTGAACGCTAGGAATCGGCTTGAACAATTCCTGGTCGACGCCTACGGGAACGACGTGAAGTCGATCGAGTGGAACGTTCTGGTCGGCATGAATATCGGCAAGGGAGTTCTGCGACACCGTGATGACGCGAGGCATGCGTGATGCGACACGCGTCTGCATCTTGGTGAAGCTGTACCAGCGACCCTTTGAGAATCGCTTCCACGCAGTTTCGGCGTGTTCCATTTCAAGACGACGATCGACGGTGATGGGGTGATGGATTGTGGCCAAGACCGGAAGTCCGTCACGTTCCATGCCGAGCAGGCCGTAGCCAAGACACTGGTTGTCCTGCACGAGATCGAATTCGTTGACGCGCGTGCGCAGGTATTGCCAGGCACGGAAACTGAATGCAAGGGGCTCGGGGAAGGAGCCAGCCATAAAACTGCCAACTTCGATGGCATCGCCGAGGTTCTTGATTTCGAATGGCAACGGCAGACGCATTGGGTACGCGTCGTTATAGATATCGAGACTCGGAAGTTCAACCAGCGGAACCCGGGGATCGAGGATCGGGTACGGCTGACCACCCAGCACCTCAACCTCATGCCCCATATCAACAAGGGCCTTGGTCAGATGACGGGTGTACACGCCCTGACCACCGACATGGGGCTTGCCCCGGTAGGTGAGGAAGGCGATGCGCAGGGGGAGCTCGCCATCAGCGGCAAGATCGGTGCGCCCGGACGGTTCGGGGCGGGGAGACATGGGTCGTCAAGTTTCGTCGGGAGCGTTGACAAAGGTCAAGACAGGGCCCGATCGTTGTCCACAGGCCCTATCGGGGCGAGACTGGCCGGGTGAGAGCAGTCATCCAGAGGGTGGAACGGGCATCGGTGACGGTGGCGGGCGAGCTGGTTGGGGAAATCGGCGAGGGCCTGCTGGCGCTCGTCGGGGTCACCCACACCGATACCGCCGACGACGCCCGGAAGTTGGCGGCCAAGATCGCCGGCCTGAGGGTCTTCGAAGATCCTGACGGCCGCATGGGCATCTCGGTCGATGAGGTGGGCTCGGGAAGGGCCGTGCTTGTCGTTAGTCAGTTCACGCTCTACGGAGATACGTCACGGGGTCGACGTCCTGGTTGGTCGGCTGCCGCTCCGGGTGATGTCGCTGAACCACTCATCGATGAGGTTGTTGCAGAACTTCGCAGACGAGACGTTGAGGTTGCTACTGGTCGGTTCGGAGCCGATATGGCCGTCGCTCTTGTGAACGACGGACCAGTCACGCTGATTGTTGAGGTCTGAACTTCGATCGCAGCGTCGCAAATCGGTTTGTGGCGAACCACCATGCGATCGCAATCAAAAGAAGTGAGAGCACAACAACCGGAAGCGGCCCGATAACTGTCGCGATGGTGTCACCTGATCGAAGCATGACGTCTTGTTCGAGCACGGCTTGTTCGGAGATCGATGTTCGTTGCAAGACATCGCCATCGGGAGTCACGATTGCGGAGAAACCAGTTGGGGCGGCTTGGAGCACCCAACGACCAGTTTCGATTGCGCGTAACTGACTTGATGCGACTTGTTGCGTTTGCACTTCGGTTAACCAGTAGCTCGAACCATTTGTTGGATTGAGCAAGATTTGCCCGCCGTGGAGTACGCCGTCGCGTCCGCGGTTTGTGAAGAAGATTTCCCAGGAAATCGCGACGGCCAGATTTCCTGCTGGAGTGTGAAGGACGGCTGGTTCGGTGCCGGGCACTGCGTCGCGCCGAGGAAGGCCACTGTTCGAACCAGCGATGCTTTCAATGACTCCGCGCAGTGGAACGTACTCACCGAATGGAACGCGCCGAACTTTGTCGTAACGCTCACCAGAAGTGCCGTCAGGCAAGTACACGATTGACGCGTTCGCAAAACTTGAAGAGTCGATTCCTTCAGTGATGCCAACGACGAGTGTCGTGTTCAGTTCCTTTGCAAGTGCTGAAAGTTCCGCGTTTTCTCTATTCGCTGTGATCGGTCCTTCAACCGCGACAACGTTTTCGGGCCATACGACAAGGTCTACCGGTGTGGTTACGAGCTTGGTTGCCTCGATGTGCCTATTGAAAACATCGCGCGGGTTCGTCTCGCTGGCGCGTGTTCCCTGAGGGCCACCGCCTTGAACGACTGCGGCAGAAATTGTGCGAATGTCATGGCCGCTCGGAGCAAACACTGCAAATAGCCAGAGTGCCATGACGCCACCAATTGTGATTGCGCCGAGAAGGTGTCGACGCTCCCACAGTGCGGACAATGCGACGCCGACGATGGCGACGGCGAAGGTGACGCCGATTGCGCAGAGCACCCGAGCGATCTGACCAAGCGGCGCGCTGGCTTGTCCCATTGCGGTTGTCGCCAAAGGAACGCCGCCGAAGGGGAAGGTGCAGCGAGCGGCCTCGGCCACTGTGAATGCGGCCGGCAGTGCAAGCCAGCGAATCCACGAACGTGAACTACGACCAGGAACGGCAAGACCGGCTACACCTACATACAGCGCGTACAGGATGACAGCGATGGGGTAGCCGGGTGCGGTGAGGTCAACCATCCACAACATCGAGGGCGCAAACCACGCAATCGCAAGAACGGTGGAGCGAATGAATCGAGCGCGTGGTTTGGCGTTACTTAGAAGTCGATCCCACATCGCGATACCAACGAACGCCAGTGGCCACCATCCCCATGGAGGGACAGACGCGGCGATGAGTAGCCCGGCTACGACGGCGCGAAGAAGTGCTCGAAGTTTGCGCGGGTCGATCATTAGTTCACGCGTGCGCGGGATGCGCTCGCCGACCGATGCGACTCACAAGTTCTCGACCAGCGAGGACGATGAAGAAGATTGCAACGGCTGTGCCGGCCATCGTTGCGCCTGCAGCGGTATCGAAGTGATAGGTGATGATCAGTCCGATGAAGATTGAGGAAACGCCAATGAGGCACGCAGTTGCCATCATCGTGGGCACTCGACGTACAAGTAGCGCTGCAGTTGCTGGCGGGGCGATGAGGAGCCCGAAGACCAGAAGCGTTCCTACTGTTCGGAATGACGCAACGATGGCGATGGCGATGAGGGTCAGCATTGCGAGGTGAGCAAGGCGCGGGCGCAGTCCCAGCGACGCTGCCTTATCGAAGTTGAACGAAAGGGCAAGGAACAAGCGATGAAATGCGATGACTGCGACGAGTGTGACAACAGCGGCAATTGATTGCAGCCAAATGTCTGAGTTCTTCACGCCGAGCACTGAGCCAAAGAGGAAGGATGTGAGATCGCCGGTGAACGAACGCGTTCTTGAAATGATGACGACACCTAGTGCGAGCATGCCGACGAAGAGCAAGCCGATTCCGGTATCGCTAGAAAGTTTTGACGCGCGATTTACGAGGTTGATACCGATCACCATGATGATCGCTGAAACGAATGCGCCGATTGCGATGTCGATGCCGACGATGAATGCGACCGCAATGCCCGGCAGCACGCCGTGCGCAAGTGCGTCTCCCATAAACG
>CAEZUO010000007.1_pt1 | contig 35166 bp, 37 predicted proteins | sample 7264501 | NCBI WGS metagenome assembly CAEZUO01 (sample SAMEA6813832, study PRJEB35770) | freshwater metagenome | biome: Freshwater; feature: Freshwater reservoir; material: water | place: Czech Republic | collected 2016-04-20 | depth 0.5m m
CTCAATACCGTGATCGATGTTGATGTCGAAGCCGGTGTGGCCGGCGGCCGCATGTACATGCAAGAGCTTCGTCAGAACGTGAGCGATGGTCGCCGCACAAACGCGTACGGCGTGTACCACGACCGTTTCGAACGGCACGACGGCGCGTGGTGGCTGGCTCGCCGTCGCTACGGCTCGTTTTCCCGCACCATTGCGCCGGGGCCGGAACACGAACAGGTCGTCTTCCCCCTTCCCCTGCACGACCTCGGCACGCTGTAATCAGAAACCCGCAGTCCCTCGGCCAAGCGCCCAGAAATTCCCGCCGAGAGAGTTGGTGTATGAATGGTGTATGCTGTGTGTATGGCGCGTACAAACATTGATATAGATGAGGAAGCTTGCGCGCTGGTTATGGCCCAGCACGGGTTCTCAACCAAACGACAAGCGGTCAACTACGCCCTGCGTAAAGCCATCATCGTCCCCATGACCATTGAAGAAGCCAAAGCGATGCGCGGCACCGGATGGGATGGCGATCTCGACGAAATGCGACGGTTTGAGCCTTGGAGTTGATCGTCGACTCGTCGGCCTGGATCGACTTTCTGCGTAACTCAAACATCGCGATCGCCGATCTCGTGGAAGAAGCACTGGTCGAAGGAGCCGCGGTCACTGGAACAATCGTGATGGAACTTCTTGCCGGTGCGCGAACCGAAAAGCAGCTCACCGATCTCGAACACCTTCTCGGCCGAGCGAGATTGTTGCCCACTGAACCCGAGGACTTCGAAGACGCTGCGTTGCTCTATCGAACCTGTCGGCAAAATGGCGTCACGATCCGGACAATGTCTGACTGCCTCATTGCAGCGACAGCAATCCGATGTGGCCAACCGGTATTGCATAACGATCGAGACTTTGCGCTTCTGTCGCAGTACACCGAGTTGCGCGTCATCGATCCCACTCAGGGGTGAAGGTCGACCTCGTTGCCGTTGCCGTCGCGGGCAACAACAGTTCGCGAATCAGTTGGTGCGCCGCCAATGCCGATTGCTGAAAGCACTTCAAACGCGGAATCGGTCGCGGTCGTGCCCGGAGGCTGACGAAGGGTTGCCCCTTCACGATCCTCATCAAGGTGCCATCCGCGTTTGCTCAACGCATCAGCCACGTTCCGAAGACGAGACGCCGAAAGCTCGTTGAACCGAACGATCAGGACGCTGCTTCCGCCCTGTTTGGCATTGATCACAAGCTGGTGCCAACCCTCCGGGGCGCTCACCGAGGCCGAGGCATCGACCTCGCTGATCAGCACGTGAGCCCGTAACGACACGATGGCCTCAGTCAGAACGCCAACGGCATCGAAATCCGTGGGGTCGATCACAACTGGTTCAGCCATGGGTCCAGCCTCGCGCAGTCCGCCCAGCGCTGGGAATGTCCACGACCGAGCCGTACCCGTAGGATTCCCCGTCTGGGGAGGAACAGTTATGGCTCGTGAAAATCCCGTTGCCGTCGTCACCGGTGCCGCTCGCGGTATCGGTGCGGCCAGTGCAGCCCGGCTTGCTGCCCGTGGCTTCACCGTTGCTCTCATCGACCTTCCGCTGGAATCGCCGGGTCGCCATGGCGAGATCCCCGGCCCGTACCAACCGGCGCACGGCCAGGACCTCGACGAGGCTGCTGCCGCTTGTGGTGGACGTGGCCACGCCCACGCCGCCGACGTTCGCGATCCCGAAGCATTGGCCAAGGTGATCGACACCGTCGTCGCTCATCACGGCTCCATCGATGTTGTTGTTGCCGCTGCTGGTGCCGTCGCTGGCGGCGCACCGCTGTGGGAAACCGATGACGATGTTTGGCGTTCGATGATTGAGATCAATCTCACCGGCGTATTCAACATCGCTCGCGCTGCGTTGCCCTCAATGATTTCTGCGCCTGCGCCGCGCAATGGCCGTTTCGTTGCTGTCGCATCTGCCGCTGCACACCACGGCCTTCCGCAACTCTCGGCGTACTCCGCCGCTAAACACGGCGTTGCCGGATTAGTGAAAGCGCTTTCGGCCGAACTCACTGACAGCGGTGTCACCGCAAACGCAGTGTGTCCCGGTTCAACTGCCACCGGCATGCTCGATGCCAGCGCCGCGATCTACGGCATTGAGAATCGGGACGTGTTTGCCGATCAAGCTCGCATTGGCCGACTCATCGATCCCGATGAAATCGCAGCAACCATCGAGTGGTTGTGTGTTGATGCACCCGCGGCACTGACGGGTTCACTCATTGATGTCGACGGCGGTTTCCGCCCATGAGTTCGTTTAACCGCGCCGCTGTCGATGCAATCTGCGCCGACGTCGTTGGCCGCCGCAATGAAATCGATGTCGTTGTTGCTGCGCTCGCTGCTGAACGCCATGTCTTGCTTGAAGGCCCGCCAGGCACCGGCAAGTCTTCGCTGCTTCGTGCGCTTGCTCACGCCTCCGGTGTCGAACTTGTTTTCGTTGAAGGAAACGCTGAACTGACACCCGCTCGTTTGGTCGGAACCTTCGACCCCGCTCGTGTTCTCACCGACGGCTACAGCGCCGACGTGTTCCTCGATGGTCCGTTGGTCGACGCACTACGCACGGGCTCGTTGCTCTACATCGAAGAAATCAACCGCGTTCCCGAAGAAACCCTCAACGTGATCATCACGGCCATGAGCGAACGCGAACTCAACATTCCCCGCCTTGGCCGTGTCGTCGCCGAACCGGGTTTCCGTGTTGTCGCGGCGATGAATCCGTTCGATGCAATCGGCACGGCACGGATTTCATCAGCGGTCTACGACCGTGTTTCGCGCGTTGCGATGGGCTATCAGTCCGAAGCAGAGGAAACCGAGATCGTTGCCCGCGAGGCGAAGGGGCCCGGCGCCGGACCAGTCGGCCGGCGTGCGGTTCGCGTCGTTCGAGCCACCCGCGACCACTCTGATCTGCGCGTTGGTTCATCGGTTCGCGGAGCAATTGATCTTTCACTCATTGCTGAACAACTGGCCACGCTGCGTGAACTCGACGTCACCGACGAAGAACTTGGTCTCGACGCGGCGCTCGCTGCACTTTCGGGGCGCATTCGTGTTCGCGAAGGTTCCGGTCGCACTCCTGAAGCAATCGTGCGCGACCTCTGGGCGGCCAATCCGCTTGAAACCGATGATCCCGACACGGAGACCGACCCGGGAAAAGCCTGAACCCGCCGCCTCAACAAGGTGGCGGGGGTAGCAAACCCCCACAGGCGCCCGACGAAGAGCGCGTGCTGGAAGGCGAAGAAGCCGAACAAGCATTGGCCGAAGCCGGCCGCCAGTCGACGTCACGCCGACAAATGGAACAGCACGAATCGTTCCAAGAGATTTCTCCCGAGGTTGGCGTCCTCGACGAAGAAGCGTTTGCCGACGCACTTCGCGACGACCCCGACGAAACACTCACCTTGCTGGCGGAACTCGTTGGCGCCACCGATGAGAAGTTGCGCGAACTCGCTCGCTCACTTGCGGGTCGAGTTGTTGTCGATGTTGTTCGTGCGGGTGCGCCTCGGCGAAAAGGAATTGGTCGCCTGCGCCATCGGCGAGCCGATCATGGCGGAGAACTCGATATCGATCGCAGTCTCGAAACCATTGCCGCGGCTCGAGCTCGTGGCGATGCGCCTTCGCTCGAAGATCTCACGGCCCGGGATTGGTCCAAGCCAGATCTTGCGTTGTGTCTTTTGATTGATCGCAGCGGCTCAATGGGAGGCGAACGTTTGGCAACTGCCGCAGTCGCGGCCGCTGCGTCGTTATGGCGAGCGCCGATCGACACCAGCGTTGTTGCCTTCTCTGACGACGCGATTGTGATTGCCTCGCAGGGTTCCGGACGAGATGCGGAAGACGTTGTCAATCAACTCTTCAAACTGCGCGGTTTCGGCACCACTGACCTGGCCTTTGCGTTTCGCACGGCAGCCGCACAACTCTCGCGTTCATCGGCGTCGCGTCGCATCACGCTGTTGCTCTCCGACGGTCGAGCTACCGCTGGTGATGATCCTGTTGAAGCGGCAGCAATGCTCGATGAACTTGTCGTCCTGGCTCCCTCCGACGACCTCGACAGCGCGGCGGAACTGGCTGGTGCCGTAGGCGGCCGATGCGTTGGTGTATCGGGTCCCTCCGCTGTACCTGAAGCGTTGGCTGAAGCACTTCTTGGCTGACGAGTGGGCAGACCCTGCCATCGGTGCGACGATGTCGGACATGGCTTCAGCACACGCTCTCGGCGACCTCACCTGGACTGACGTTCAGGATTCGCCGCGCATTGTGCTGATTCCCGTGGGCAGTCTCGAACAGCACGGTCCCCATCTTCCGCTCGATACCGACACCCGCATTGCCACTGCGATCGCTGAGCACGTGTGTGAACTGCGTGAGGATCTCGTTGTAGGCCCCGCAGTTGCCATTGGCGCCTCGGGCGAACACGCAGGTTTCGATGGCACGTTGTCAATCGGCACCGACGCGCTCACCACTGTGCTGGTGGAACTGGCCCGGTCCGCCGATGCATTTACCGGCGTTGTGTTTGTGAACGGACATGGCGGCAATCGTGACGCGCTTTTGGCCGCGCGAGCCATCCTCCGCCTCGAAGCTCGCACTGTTGTTGCGTGGTCACCATCGATTCCCGGCGGCGATGCCCACGCCGGCCGAAGTGAAACCTCGATCCTTCTGGCTATTGATCCCGAATGCGTACGCACGGACAAGTTGGAAGCGGGTGCAACCGCTCCACTCGGTGAACTTCTCGAAGATCTTCAGAACGGCGGCGTGAAGTCCGTCAGTGAAAACGGCGTACTTGGTGATCCGACGAGCGCGACTGCGGAACATGGCAATGAGCTCTTTCTTGGTCTCATTGCTGACCTTGCTCTCACCATCGACAAAGTGTTTCCTCAATGACCAACGAACTTGCCGGTCTCTACGTCGTTGCTGATCCTTCGATGCAACGTAAAGAGCGCGGCACGGTTCTGCTTGGTGGCTCACCGCTTCGCATCGTGCGCATTAGCGACAAGGGCGCAGACCTCGTCGATGACTTATTGAATGGCAACCCGGTTCCGCCCGGCAAAGGTGCAACATCACTTGTTCGTCGTCTTCTCGACGGTGGCCTCCTCCAACCGGTGCCCGCAGCAACGCCGTTCGCTACCAGCGATGTCACGGTCGTAGTTCCCGTACGCGGCGATCTTGAGCCCGGTTTGCTCGATGGCATCGGTCGTGTCGCTCGCATCATCGTCGTCGACGACGAAAGTGCGGAACCTGTCGTTGTTCCAGCGAAGACGATGCACGGAACAAGCGTGATGTGTCTTCGCCGCTCAACAAATGGCGGCCCAGCTGCTGCTCGCAACACCGGCCTTGCCGAGGTCGACACCTCCCTTGTTGCGTTTCTCGATGCGGACTGCCTTCCTCGACCGGGCTGGCTTGAACCACTCCTCGAACAGTTCGGCGATCCGGCGGTTGCCGTTGTTGCGCCGCGCATTACCTCGATCGAACCGCTCGGTGCTCCTGACCATCCATTGCTTTCTCGCTACGAACGCGTTCATGCGTCACTTGATCGCGGCACACAGCGCGGTCGAGTTCGCGCCCGCACGCGCATCTCGTACGTTCCCTCTGCTGCGCTCGTTTGCCGCGTCGATGCCCTCAACACAGCCGGCGGTTTCGACGAGTCCATGCCCGTTGGCGAAGACGTTGATCTTGTTTGGAAACTCGATGAAGCAGGCCACACCGTTCGCTATGAACCAAGCGTGACGGTCGGCCACCGCCATCGCACGACACCATGGGCTTGGCTTCGACGTCGGTTCGATTACGGCACCTCGGCTGGTCCGCTTGCCAAGCGCCACCCCGGTGCCCTTGTGCCGATCGAGGCCTCAGGTTGGAGCATCGCCACGTGGGGTCTTGTTGCCACGGGCCACCCCATTGCCGCCGGTGCGGTCGTTGGTGCCACCGCAGGAATGCTCGGCGGAAAGCTTGATGCACTGTCCCGACCAATGCCGGTCGCCGCACAACTCGCCGGTCGCGGTCACCTCAGCGCCGGGCGCACAATTGCGCAGGGTCTCGTGCGCCCGCTCTGGCCGGTTACCGCGCTGGCGATCGCTTTTCTCCCCTGGCGCAGACTCAAGTTGGCACTACTCGCGGGCGTCTTGGCCCCCTCGGTCATCGACTGGATCCGAACCCGACCCGATATCTCGCCACTCCCCTATGTGGCCCTTCGCTTGGCCGATGATGTGGCCTACGGGGCAGGAGTGTGGGTTGGGTCGGTGCGCGCCGGAACTCTCGAGCCGTTACTGCCCGAGGTCACCAGTTGGCCGAAGCCCAGCCGCTACTCGCGCTGGCGTTCGGCGTTGTCATAGCTTGACGTTCAGCCGACGTTGAGAAGATCGACGACGAACACGAGGGTTTCGCCGCCCTTGATGACGCCACCGGCGCCACGATCGCCATAACCGAGGTGCGACGGAATGGTGATGCTGCGTCGGCCGCCCACCTTCATACCGGCAACGCCTTGATCCCAGCCCGCAATGACCTGGCCAGCACCGAGACGAAACTCGAACGTGTCGTTGCGGTCCCACGAGGCGTCGAACTGCTGTCCGTCGCTCCAGGCCACGCCGACGTAATGCACGGTCACGTTGGCGCCAGCCACGGCTTCAGTGCCGGTGCCAACTTCGATGTCCTCGAGAACGAGGTCAGCCGGAGGGGCAGTGTCGGGAATGGTCACGGTTGGTTTGGTGTCAGCCATGAGCGAAACCTAGTGCGCGTCAGCAACCTTGTCGTGACGCGCTGCGCCGTTTCTCAGCGCGGTCGATTCATCACGACAGTGCGCCACTCGCCATCGGCACGAACCTCAGCGCAACGAGCACCCGCCTGTTCAAACGACTCGACGACAACGTCGGCTTGTTCAGCGAGAATTCCGCTGAGCACCAGAACACCGCCAGATTTCGTGATCTGCACCAATGCTTCCGCCATCGAACACAGCGTGGCGGCACCAATGTTGGCAAGAACAAGGTCAAACGCGTTTGCGCTGAGTTCCTCAACCGTGGCGGTCGACACCTCAACGAGTTCGTCGACATCATTTCGTCGTGCGTTGTCGAGCGTCGCAACGATTGCATCTGGAGCAATGTCGGTTCCGACGACGATCGTTGCGCCTCGACGTGCTGCGGCAATCGCCAGCACCCCACTTCCGCAGCCAATATCAGCCACTGCGCTGCCCGGGGTCACAAATTCAACAACGGCCTCGAGACACATGCGGGTGGTCTCATGCGAGGCGCTTCCAAACGCATGTCCGGGATCAATCGACAACACCAGATCGTTCTCGGCAACGTCAACCGGCGTCTCTAACCACGGCGGCACGATCACGGTCGAACCCACACGCCACACCTGCGCATGATCGCGCCATGCATCAAGTCCTGCATCGGCAGCAACGGATTCCGCTGTCGGTGACCAACGCACAGCCAAAACGTCAAGTGCGTGTTGCGCCGTCTTGGTCTCACAACCAATGCGAAGTTCTACTGCGCCATTCGCGAGGGCCTGCTCCTCGATGCCGCTGACGCCGAGGTCCCATACAAGTCCTGATACGAGATCGACCTCGACCTCATCGACAACAACAACGATTGTCGTCCAGTCGGTCACAAATCCGCTCCGAACACCGGGCCGTCGCAACGATCCACCGTTGCAAACGTGCTCACCGGTTCGCGGCGCAATTTGGTTGGTTGATGAACCGGGTGTCCGAGCATCATGACGCCCGCGAGCGCAAGGTTTTCTGGAACGTTGAGGAGTTCACGAACGTCTGGTTCCACTCGCGCGTGCATTGTGGTGATGACACCACCGAGTCCCTCGGAACGAGCCGCCAGCATGATGTTCCACATAAACGGGTAGATCGATCCACCGGCAACCATCGTGTAGCGATCAAGATCGCGGTCGGTCGCCACCAAACGTTCGAGGTCGCCAAAGATCGCAAGGATCACCGGTGCGCCAAAGGTGATCTCCACTCGATCGCGAACGATGTCGTCGTATTCGCCGCTTTGGCGTCCTGCTTCGACAACTCGGGCTTCGGCATCGCGATCACCAATCGGTGCCCACGGGGTGAAGCCAGCGACGGTTAGCGCGAAGTAATCGCTCCATGGACCCAGATAGAGATCGCGCATCGCATTTCGCACGGCCGGGTCCTGCAGAACCACAACCTTCCATGCCTGACGGTTTCCGCCATTCGGAGCGAAACGAGCGTGATCGAGAATGCGAGCAAGAACCTCGTCGCCGACAGGTTCGTCGGTGAACTCTCGTACCGAACCGGTTCCTCGAATCGTTGCAACCAGATCCATTGCGTCCTCCATCATGAATCGGTCGTCACGCAACCGAGCAACGGCAGGTTGTCACCGACCGAGGTACTCGTCGCGGATCTGCTGCTTGTAGAGCTTGCCGGTTGGAAGTCGAGGCAATTCGTCTCGGAAATCAAAGACGCGTGGGACTTTGAAACCAGCAAGGTGTTCGCGGGCATAGGCGCGCAGTACCTCGACGGTGGCGTCGTCTGCGGCGACCTCAGGTTCGAGTTGCACAACGGCGTGTACGTATTCGCCAAACTCCGGATCGGGAAGGCCAAACACTGCGATGTCGACAACATCTGGATGCATGATGATCGCGGATTCGATTTCGGCCGGATAGATATTGACGCCACCAGAAATGATGGTGAAAGCCCGGCGGTCGGTGAGATACAGAAACTGGTCCTCATCCAGATAACCGATGTCGCCAAGCGTCATCCAGTTATCAAACTGCGGATGTCGACTGCTTTTCGTCTTTTCCGGATCGCCGTGATACTCGAAATTCGCTTTGGGCTGCTCGAAGTACACGAGGCCGATGCCGCCGGTCTCGAGTTCATTACCTTCTTCATCGCAGATGTGCGGAACACCGTTGACGGACTTCCCGACAGAGCCAGGGTGAGCAAGCCATTCTTCGGATGTGAGAAACGTCATGCCGTTGCCTTCGGTGCCGGCGTAGTACTCGCAGACAATTGGACCAAGCCACTCGATCATTTGGCGCTTTGCTTCCGGCGGACAAGGGGCCGCGGCGTGCACCATGCACGTGAGGCTCGACATGTCGTAACGCTCTTTGACCTCGTCGGGGAGCGCCAACATTCGCACCATCATCGTGGGCACAACCTGCGCGTGTGTCACTGAATCGCGCTCAACCGCGCGGAGGAACTCCTCGGCGTCGAACTTCTCGAGCACAACAACTGTGCCGCCGAGCTCGTGCACACCACACGACCAGATGATTGCGGCCGAGTGATAGAGCGGCGCAGGACACAGGTACACCGACTCTGAACTCATGCCCAGCATGAATTGCTCGAGCATCGCGATCGAGCCAACGCCTTCGTCGTCGACCATGCGGTCGGGTAGTGGCCGTTTGATGCCCTTTGGTCGACCCGTTGTTCCCGAGGAATACAACATGAAGTCGCCACGGGGCTGCTCAGCAAAGACTTCATCGCTGGCCGAAGCGATCGCATCTTCGTAGGACTCAAAACCATCGACGGTTCCGTCCATCATCAAGCGAACAGGACAGTCAGGGATGAACTCCAGCATTTCTGCCGCAACCTTCGACTGATACGTCGTTGAAATGAACGCTTTCGCGCCGGAATCGGTAATGAGGTACGCCGCTTCTTCGGCCTGCAGGTAGCGATTCACGGTGACGAGGTACATGCCAGATCGGAGTGCGGCCCAGGCAACTTCGAAATATCGCGGATGATTCTCCGCGAACAGCGCGACCATGTCGCCGCGCACAAGACCACGGTCGTGGAGCAAGCGGGACAGTCGGCGCGAACGTTCGTCGAGTTCGGCGTAGGTAACGACCGTTCCCGAAGACCCCATTACTACCGCGGCCTTCTTCGGCGTTGTACGCCCGTGCTCACCCGGATACATAACTCCCCCTCGCCACACCTGGTCTCGGCTTCAACGGAACGGACCCTAGCCCCGTGCACGTTGACGACACCGGGGAAATGGCAGGTTCAGTCGGAGCCGTTCATCATCGTGAGGGCCGCGCGACAGCCTTCGCAGACGGGGTACTGATACGGGTCACGAGTGGGGATGAACTTCTCGCCGCACAACGCCGTGATTTCCTCGCCGAGCACGTAGCCGCGCATTTGGTCATCCTTGCGAATGATGTGCGCGACCTTTCCTTCTTCCATTCCTGGATCAGAAGGTCGAGTTTCTTGGCGTTCAATAACGTCGGAGCCCACGACGTCAGGGTATCGCCGTCGCCTCTCGCTTGAGAACGCGCCTCACAAGGTCAAGGGTGCAGACGAGTAATGCCGTTGCTCAGGCTGGGTGCGACCAGTGCCACGGTTCGCTCGGGAGGTTCGTGAATCCGAACCGACCCGCATTCGCTGCCAGCCAACCAAAGGCCGGATTACTGCGGGAGTTAATGAACGATCCATTCGACTGAAAGTCGATGGCGAGGCCTTGTTCGTGCCACGACAGGCCCGGTCGAGCCGTTGGTGGTGAACACGAATCGGCGGGCATCTGCCAGATCGCGTAGTCCGACGTGCCACAGTTCTGGCGGCGCAACTGGATCTGCACATTGATGTCGCGGTAGCCGTAGCCGCCAAGGTTGAAGCCTGCGGCCGACGCGGCAGCCATCATCGCTCGGAGATCGCTCGCGATACTCGAGGCCACGGTGATGCCGTTGACCGTCGTCAGTGGAGGATGCGGCACAACTGTCACGCCACCTGAACTTGGTGGAGTCGTGGTCGTGGTCGAACCGCCGCCCGAGCTCGGCGGCGCGACCGGAATGCCAACCACTGCATTCGCGAGCGCCGCTTCCTCGGCAGCAATCGCTGCACCAAAGGACGCGTCGAGTCGAGACAAGTAGGCCGCGTCGGAAAGGCGATCGTCGAGGCGTTGACGAACCTGCGCTGCGAATGCTTGTTGTTGCGACTGAGCTGCCGACAACGACTGCAGCGCTCCCTCTGCCTCGGCGGCATGGGTTTCCGCAGCAGCCTTTGCCGCTTGCGCACGAGCAAGTTCGTCTTCAAGTCGAGCTTTGGTCGACCGGAGTTGATCAATCACGTCGGAATCACTACGCGATTGCATATTTAGGAACGCATTTCGAGTGGCATCTTCCTGTGCCGATGCGGCTTCGAAGCGACGCATGAGTTCTTCACCGGGAGGATCGACATAGGCCTTGACGGCGTACTTCGCGACACGCGCTCGAAGCGCTTCAAGTTCGCGGGTTGTTTGCGCCGCATCTTTTTCTGCCTGCGCTGCGACGGCAGCGCTGGTTTCCGCCTGGCGTCGGGCTTCGGAAAGTGTTGCTTGCTGACCGCGAACGTTTTCGTTCAGCGTGTTGAGCGCAGCAAGAACCTGCGCCTTTGATCCCTCAAGCGCATCAACCTGCGCAGCGACCTTTGCCTGTTCGGCACGAACATTGGCCCGTTGTGTCCGTGCATCGGTTGCGACGGCACCAGCATCGACCGACGAACCAATGGCCACCCCAGCGGTTCCGACCAGCGTCAGCGCTGACACCGCAAGCGCGGTGAATCGACGCGTTCGCCGAGTCAGTCGGTGCTGCTTCGCACTGCGGGGGGATGTGGTGGCCATGGTTCCTCGTCTGATCGCGTCAATGACGTGATCGTGGAAGGCCCGGTATCCGCCCGAGGACCCCTGACTCTACTTCAGCCTCGGCCCCAAAGGTCAACCCCTGTGGAAAACCTTGTGGAATGCATTGGGGACAAGCGGGGTCCCGCCTGTGGAAGTTGCTGTGGACAAGTTCGTCAGGCCGGTGGTGAGGCCTTCTCAGGCTGCCAAATGCCCTCGGCCATGTAGTCCTCGGCCGAAAACTCGGTTACCCACACCCGGATTGAGGGAAGGGAGGCACCAATCGACGTGTGAACGGCCTCGGTCACGGCGCTGAGCAGGGCTTTCTTCTGCTCAGGGGTGCGGCCTTCGAGCATGCTGATCTGGATAAGGGGCACGAGAAACTCCGTTGATAGTCGGCAGTACTGTCCTGATCATGACCGCCCCGGCCGGATCCGTCGATCCACTTTCCTCCTTCGAGGCCATTGCCTCCCAGCGCCGATCCTCGCTTCGGGTCGATCCCGACCACTCCGTCCCCGATGAACTTGTCGACCGCTTGATTGCCGTTTCGGCCACCGCCCCCAATCACCGGCGGACATTCCCTTGGCGGTTTCGCATCATCATCGGAAATGGTCGAGCCGAACTTGGTGACGCACTCGCCCAGGATCTCGTCGACGCCAATCAACCCGAGGCCAAGGTCGAAAAAGCTCGGTCGAAATATCTCCGAGCACCAGTCGTGATCGCCGTGGCAGCAATCGCCGGCGAGGACGCCACGATGACTGCCGAGAATCGCGACGCGGTCTCCGCCGCTATTCAAACGTTGCTGCTTGGCGCCACCGCGGCGGGTCTCGCGTCGTACTGGTCCACCGGCGCCGCAATGACATCAGTGCGGTTCCGCGAGTTCTGCGGCTTCGACGCGACCGACACGACCGTCGGTCTGGTCTATCTCGGCTGGCCCAATGGTGATCCTCCACCAATCGACCGACCAGCGCCTGAATCGCTGCGCATCGGCGCGTCCACGCAAACCCCGTAGGGTCTCGCCGATGGCTGTTTCAAAGAAGAACGCAAAACGATTTGGTCCCGACCGACCCGAGGCTCCGCCGCTGGTTCGACGTCAGCGCGTGTGGTCAGTGATTGGTACGTGGCTGTTCATCCTCGTGTTCTTTGTTGCGCCCATTGGTTTTGGCAACGGGCTTTTTGTCGTTCCCGCCATTCTCTTTACTGTTCTCCTCATCGCAACAATGCGAGTTTCTCGTCGACCCGATGGCCCCGACGCAGAAACGCTTTCAAAAAACGAACTTCGGAACGCGACCCCTTCAGAACCCGTAGCAGTGCATGCGCTGTGGTCCCCGGGCGCACGAGTGCGCGGCGAACCACCGCAACGCGGCTTTCTCATTTGTGATGGCAAGCAACTTCGTTTCGAATGCCTCAACGATCAGGTGCGTTTCGAGAGCGCAATCAATCGTGTTGAAGTGATCACGATCCCAAGTTTTCTGCGGCCGCAACTCGATCTTTCGATCGGTGGCGTCAACCATTCATTGCGCTTCTTCCCAGCATGGGACCTTGGCGCAACGTTTGTTGGTCCCACCGTTGCGGGCGAGTGGTACGCCCAATTGCGAGAACTCGGCGCGTCCTGAGATGGCACGCATCAACCACACTCCCGATCCAAATCCAACCCGTGCGAAAGCTCGTGCTCGACGCAACATCAATTTGGTGGTGTGGTGGGGCGTTGCGCTGGTCCTGCTTTTCCTTCTTTCCACCGGAGCGCCCTGGATCCTGATTCTTCCGTTAGTCGTGATCGGCGCACTCGTCGCCACGAACACGATTCAGGTTGTGCGCGGCGACGGCGCGGAGCAGCACGCGATCGAACCCGGGCGTCTTGTGCGGGCTACCGCCGAGGACGATCCCGTCGCCGTTCCCGTCACACGAGCACCAAACCGTCGCGAGAAGGGTCGCCGGCGCGGAACGCTTCACTACGCCGGCGGCAAACTGTCCTTCACCTTCGGTCCCAACCCTCGTTCGCGGACGAAAAAGACTGACGAAGGCCTCGAAGGAGCAACCATCTTTGATGCGTGGCCCAGCGACATCGTGATTGGTCCTCGACCCACAATGATGCGGCCACAACTCACGATGACCATTGATGGTGTCGTGCACGTCATCGAATTCACCATGCCCGAGGATCTCGCGGCCGGAATGCTCGGAAAAGTTGTTGCCGGTGCATGGTTCGACCAATTGGTTGAACTCGGCGCAACCTCCCAAGGGTCGAACTAAAAAGCGGCACCGATTCGCGCTGCCACCGTGTCAGCATTGACCCGTGGCTCTTCTCCCCCCGGGTCCGCCCGCTGACCAAACCATGCTCGACAACGCGGTCGAGATTCTGCGCGCTGCTGGCGCCTTCACGATGCAGTGGTTCGACAACCCTGCCCTGGACATCATCACCAAGAGCGATGGCACCCCAGTAACCGAAGCCGATCGAGGCGCCGAACAAATCGTTCGCGATCGCCTCGCGGCCCTGCATCCCGAGGATTCGATTCTCGGCGAAGAGCTCGACGACTACATCGGCAGCAGTTCCCGCACCTGGATTGTCGACCCGATCGATGGCACGAAAGCGTTTACTCGTGGAGTACCGCTGTATTCGAACCTGCTTGCGGTGGTCGACGAACACGGCCCTCTCATCGGCGTCATCAACCTCCCTGCGCTCAACACCACCGTCTATGCCGGTCGCGGTCTCGGATGTTTCCGCGACGGCCGGCCAGTACACGTGAGTGATCGAACCGATCCCTCACGCTGCGTGCTCTCCACCAGCGGCTTCGGCACGTGGAGCGACGACGCTCTTCTCGGCGTGAAGCGCGCCGGATTTGAGTTGCGTACCTGGGGCGATGGCTACGGCTACGCGATGGTTGCGTGTGGAGCTCTCGACGCGATGGTCGATCCCCAGGTTTCTCTTTGGGACATTGCGCCCATGCCCGTGATCTTCGAAGAGGCCGGCGGAACATTTACCGGCACGGACGGCAACGAGGTTTCGCTTGTTCCCGGTTCCAACGTTTCCGGCGTGGCATCAAACGGCCTTGTGCACGATGCGGTCATCGCCGCAATCAACAACCGTTAACGCTCGTCGTCGTCGTCACACACCGTGTGGTCGTGTCCGTGCGCGTGGTGATGCGGGTCATCGATAAGCACGATGCCATCAGCCAAACGCAACAAACGACCGCCGTAGGCCTCGGCAAGATTGGCAGCGGTAAGGACTTCGTCAGCGGTGCCACTTGCAACAACGCGGCCAGCCAACAACAGCACATGATCGGTTTCCGCGGCCTCTGAAAGGTCGTGTGTCGTCATCACGATCGTGCGGCCAGCCGCCCGTTCTTCTGCCACGACATCAAGAATGCGTTGGCGACTCACGACATCGAGTCCGGTGACCGGTTCATCGAGAAGAAGAACCTCACCAGCTTGCGCAAGACCTTGTGCAACGAAAACTCGTTGACGCTGGCCGCCGGAAAGTTCGTGGAGGTGACGATTTGTGAGCTCACCTAACTCGAGACGATCGATCGACTCATCAACGATTTGTCGATCTTCCGCAGTCATGCGACCAAAGGCGCCTCGGGTTGCGAATCGTCCCATCGAGACCACTTCACGAACAGTGACGGGCAATTGCTCATTCACCTTTGCCGATTGCATTACGTAACCAACATGGCGTCGCATGTCGATCGGCGATCCGCCCGAGACAGTGAGCGTTCCCGACTCAACCGGCAACAAGCCCACGATCGCGTTCAACAAACTGGATTTCCCTGAGCCATTGGGACCAACCAACGACGTAACGGCCCCGGTCGGAAGCACAAACGTTGCCTCACGCAGCACGGGGTGACGTCCGTAGGCCAGCGTGACGTTGTGCCCTTCGACAGCAGTCGCTGCCTTGGTCTCAGCCATGGCAATGACCGCGCCGGGCTGCTGTGGGGGTGGGAATACGATCGGACACCCGCACAGTCTTGCCCAACCGGTGGAAAACGAGAACTCATGTCCCGTCTCGCCCGACAACTTGTCGCAGCACTCGCAATTTTGGTTGGGGTTCTCGCTTTCGGAACGGGAATCGCGTCAGCGCATGCCACGGTCGAGACGTCTTCGCCCGCCGACGGCCAATCCCTTTCAACTTCACCCGAAGAAATCAGTGTCACCTTCAGCGAAGCGGTGAGCACGGTGTCTGGCGGACTGAGTGTCCTGGATGCCGACGGCAACCATGTGGACGTCGGCAAGAGCCGCGTCACCAACAGTCGCACCCTCGTCACCGAACTCGAGAGCGCATTAGCTGATGGCACCTACGTCGTGACCTACCGCGTGCTCTCGGCCGATGGCCACCCCGTGAACGGTTCGTTCCTCTTCGGCGTCGGATCCGGTGCGCTCGATCGCACTGCATCGCCAGCGTCAAGTGGCGATCAACTCTGGGAGATCATTGGCGGAATTTCACGCTTCATCATGTATCTCGCGGCGTTACTCGCGGCTGGCGTCGCGTTTTTCTTGGCCTTCATTCACGATCACGCCGATGATCGTTGGCGGATTGTTCCGTTTGTTCGCATTGGTTCGATCCTCGCTCTGTTCAGTGCGATCGGCATCGTCATGAGCCAGGCTGCACTTCTCACAGGCAAGGGCGCCGGCGCAGTGACCGACACCGGCGTGCTTCGCGATGTTCTCAATCAAAACCTTGGCTGGTCACTCGCGTTGTTGATGATTGGCCTCGCCGCGGTGCACCTCTCGACCGACATCACCAAGAAGGTGGTGTCGCAGTCGCTCGCTCTTTATGGCGGTCTTGCGGTCACCGTTTCGTTCGCTGTCTGGGGCCATGCAACCGAACTTGCGCCACGAGCGGTTTCTCTCGTCGCGGATGCAGTCCATGCCACTGCGGCTGCGCTTTGGCTCGGCGGACTCGTCGGTTTGATGATGGTTCTTTCCTTGCGGAAAGCCGAAACGGTTCGCGCCACCGCCGGGATCATCGGCCGGTTTTCGCTTATGGCCTTTTGGTCGGTCATTGCATTGGCTATCGCCGGCCTGACGCTCACCCTCACGGGCTCCAACGCCAGCCTGCAATCAATCCTCACCACAACGTGGGGTCAACTCGTCCTCGCCAAGATCGGACTCACCCTCATTGTCGTGATCATCGCGGCATGGAATCGGCGGACGCTTGTTCCCTCGCTCACCACACCCACCGAAGAAACCACCGATCTGTCCGTACGTTGGGCGACGCTTCTTCGTACCGTTCGAGCCGAGGCGTTGCTACTCGTTGTTGTGGTTGGGCTCACCGCCATTCTCGTCAACGTTCCCCCTGCTCGGACTGCCGTCGTGGCCAAGGCGGACCGGGTCGACATCACCAAACGAGTCGACACTGGCAACGTCGAACTTTCGGTTGATCCGGCAATCGTTGGTCCGAATACTGTCCAGGCCCGATATACCGATGGAACTGGACAACCACTCAATGTGGCGAACAGCATGAGCATTGAGTTCTCACAACCCTCGGCTGGATTGGAGCCGATCACCCGGCAAGTGCCAGCGTCAGAACCCGGAGTCTTCGTGCTTCAAGGAAATGAACTCTCAATTCCTGGCACCTGGACCGTCACCATCGCAGTCCGAACCGGCGACTTCACTGAACAACGCACCTCGTTCGAAGTTCCCGTCCGTCGCTAACCACCGTCAAGGATGCACATGACTTTCCCCCGCCGCTTTCTCATCGCTTCTGCCGCATCACTCACTGCGCTTGTGGCATTGGCAGGACCTGCGTTCGCCCACGCCGATGCAACCGCCAAGGCCGATCAAGCAGGTCGCACGGCAATCACCATTTCGATAGAACACGGGTGTAACGGCAATCCCGTCACTGGCGTTCGAGTGTCCCTACCCGCTGGTGCCACTGCTGTCACCGGAGTGAACTCTGGGGCCTGGACCTCCACCGTTGCGGCATCGGAAATCTCTTGGACCGGCGGATCAATGCCCGCAAACTCATCGGCCGACTTCGACTTCAGTCTCGTGTTGGCGCAACCGGCCGGCGACACCATCACGCTTCCAACGATTCAAACATGCTCGAACAACACCGAAATTGCGTGGATCCAGGCGGCCACTGGCGATACATCCGAAGCGAATCGCCCGGCACCGCAGATTGTGGTGCCACAAAACAGCACCTCAGCAACCACTGCGATCGCCGGGGGAAGCGGTTCATCAACCACCGCAACCGCGCGGATGGCGACACAATCAAACGCGGTGACTGACGCAGGAAGCGAAACCAGCACCGGCGGTCGCTACGTCTTCATTGGGGTCTGTGCCGTCATTGTGGTGGGCGCTGGCGCATTGTTCCTCAAGTACCGCAAGCACCCAACAAAGAGCTAACTCTTCTGATGGTCGTTGTGCGTCGTCTTGTTCTTGTTCTGGCGATCGCCTTCACGATTGTTTGCTCAAGCGCGACAACAGCGAGTTCGCTTTCGCTCTACGCGACGAATTGGCGATCGTCAATCATCTCGATTGCTCCGGCGACCAATGCCGTCGCCGTCAAGGTTTTCAACGGTGGCGAGGCCATTCAGCTGACAACGGAGCCAGGTCACACGGTCCTCATCGCGGGCTACCGAAACGAGCCCTATCTCCGCGTCACTGAGACCGGAGCGGTCCAAGCAAATCTGAAATCCCCGACATGGTGGTCAAACAAAAGTGCAACGGGCTCAGGGGCCATTCCTGACTCGGCTGATCCGGCCGCCGAACCGGAATGGCGAACAGTCGGCAACAACGGTTCGGTCGTATGGCATGACCACCGCATCCACGCAATGCCCGGCGTCACGACTGGCACTGACTGGACCGTTCTTGTCACCGTTGACGGCATGCCACTCGTCATTCGGGGTCAGCTCACCAAACTCCCCTCGCACGGCCCACTCCTTGAACTTCTTCTTGCGATCTTTACTGCTGGGGCGATCGTGACCCTGGGATTCCGTCGGGCCTGGACCACCAGCAGCACCGCACTGCTTTTCGGTGCAGCACTCGCGATTGTCGTGGCGGTCGGTGGCTGGGCAGCAACGCCATCAGGTTTCACTCATCCTTGGCTGTCGTTGCTCGCATCGATTCTCGCCGGCGTGTTGTCGGTGGCTTGTCTTGCGCTCCACGGTTTTTCTCGACGCGTCCGCGTTGTTGCCATGGTCAGCGCGGTTGCGGCGTTGGCGTGGTGGGTTGCGCTGAATTTCTCAGCGCTCACTGCAGTCTTCGTTCCGAACACGTTCGCTGCTGGCGTCGTCCAGTTCGCAGTTGGTCTTGGCTTGGGCATCGTGGTTGGTGTCGCAGTGACGATCATTGTGAGCGGCGGCTTTTTCGAGAACAACGCTCCAGATCAGGCCGTAGTCGACACCGGAAACGACGCCGCGGTCTGAACTGATTCGTCCTTGCGAGCGGGAACTGGTCCGTAATGACCAGTGATCGATCGGCGAAGTTCGCGCAAGGCATCGGCACGAAGTTGGCTCACCCTCGAGCGAGTGATGCCTAGCTCGCTTGCTAATTCCATGGTTGTTTGACCATCGACGAATTGGCCGAGAATCACCCGCCGTTGCCGTTGAGAAAGGCCATCGATTGCTTCTCGGAGATAGGCGAGGAGTTCTGCGTACTCGAGGAGTTCAACGACGTCTCGTTGCGCTCGATCAACAGGTTCATGAGGGCGGAATCCGACAGCAGCATCGTCGCTCTGTCCGTGGTCGAGTCGACCAACAACGCTGGTTTCCACAAGCGCCTTGACGGTGATGACCCGATCGGTGGTGGTGCCTGATTCCGCCGCAAGTTCCTCGGTTGTTGGTCGCCGTCCATACCGTGCAGTGAGTGAGCTTTCGACCATTTCAATTCGACGCGCTGCAGCGCGAAGCGATCGCGGCGCCCAGTCGTCGGCGCGCACGGCATCGAGCACAGCGCCACGAATACGCGTTGCAACAAATCGTTCGAATGGCACGCCTCGCGCCGAATCAAACCTCCATGCAGCTTCGACGACTCCGAGCGCTCCGGCTCGAATCAGTTCCGCTCGTTCAACATGGCGAGGAAAGTTCGCGGCAATCGAGGCGACCACTTTGGGAACAACCTCAAGCCCTTTCTCGACCAATGCTGCAACTTCGGGATCCATCGATTGCCCGTTCATGTGACTCCCCCTTCGTGCGTGCGCACGCTCCCGCTCCCTGAGGTCGGCGAAACCTCCCCTTTCGCCGCCCATCCCCGCAAACGGTTGATTGCCGGATCGACACCATAGGAACGCGCGCGAGCAGTTTTTTGGTCACCCCGGCCCTTTTTTCTGAGTCGTCCGGACCAGATTTCCTGGCTGCCAGACCTCCAAAGGGATTAGCGGCCGGTTTCGCCCTCGAAAACGGCGGCTCTCACACCACGACGAGCCAGTTCCGACAGGAACGCGAGCGAATCGACGGATTCAGCCAACCCCGCCGATCCGAATCGCTTGAGCGAGCCATCGACGATGAATCGGCTGGCAACAGCGGCAACAGCGCCGGCAGCGACCGCTGGTCGATCCATCGCCCCATAGACGAGCACCGAACCTCGGCCATCGATGCGACCGCGAACTTCGACCCGCACCGCGCCGGGCCCACCTTCTGGGTCGGTTGGCCACAGCATCGGAAGTCGAGCGGTGAGTCGATCACGACGAGTGGCCGACACACGAGAGGTGACGCGTCGAACGCCGGGGAATGCCGGCACCAACACGAGTGCGTCGGGAAGTTCGGCCCGATAGCAATCCTGCGGGCCAATGGGATCGGGGAACCAGCACAGTTCTCGACCAGAACCACCTGGACGCGCATCCCATGCGCCGTCGCGCCAGTCGATCGCACCGCGTCCGAGTGCACGATGATGTTGACGCGCACACGCGGGGCCACCCGTGCCTGACTTCGCGATGTGAATTTCGTCGACGTGTTCGAATTTTTTTGCCGCATGTGCAGCGAGCACACACGTGAGTCCAGGCGCAAAGCCAGCACCAATCACCACATGCACGTTGCGTTCACGCGCATGCTGATCAAGCGCCAAAAGAGCCCGAACATCGGTCAGATCATCGGTGGTACTGACAACGTGAATTCCTCGGCGAACAAACTGTTCAGCGACATGGGTTTGGGTTCGGGCTGGGCCGGCCAACACGACCACATCGACATCGAGTGGATCGTCCAACGATCCACGGTCGATGCTTGCGCGATCACCGAGACTGTTTGCCACCACCTCAACGCGATTGCGTCGTTCGTCACGCAGCACAACGTCGTCGTCATCGGTCGACACGAGTTGTCGCGCGAGACGTGCGCCAACCGCGCCGACGCCAAGGATTCCGATGCGAGCCATGTCAGTCGAGACCAGGGCCCGAGAGCTCGCGCCACCCGCCAGAGCGGGGTGGAGCAACACCCGATCCGCGGAGCCGAACGGCGGCGGCGACGAGCGCCCCCATGCCGATGGCAACCATGGCCCGTCGGATCATTTTCATCGTGGGGCTAGCTGGAATCGAACCAGCGACCTCACCCTTATCAGGGGTGCGCTCTAACCAACTGAGCTATAGCCCCGAACTGGCCGGGGGGTCACCATACCGGACCCCCCTGCAGCCGGAAAAACCGGTTCAGGATCTCTGGTCGGGGGCCGCCTGTGCCGTTTCGAGTTCGACCACCGTGAAGCGAAGGCCGCCAAAGACTCCGGCAATGAGGTTGAACAGCACGCTGGTGACAACGGCGAACAGTGCCCCCGCCATAAAAAGCACTAATCCCGCGACCGTGGCGCCTTCAAAGACCTTGATTCCGTCGATCGTGAACGAACTTTCGGCCAACAACTGGGCCAGGAAGTCCTCGACCTTGCCGATACTGCCGGTGACGACTGCGCCCTGCCACAACAGCACGCCCGCAACCACGAGGATCAGCCACAAGCAGAAGGCAAACGACAGCGAGACCCGCAACATGGACCAGGGATCGAGTCGGGTGACAACGCGCTGAACCTGACGGGCCTTCACTTCCTTGCCGTGCCCCCGTCCGGGCGGTGGCGGGGGTAGCGGGGCGGAGGCAGTCGGGGGCGCCGAGAAGGTCACTCCGGGCGTCTGGTCGACGGTCATCGTCGAAGTGTACGCACCACGACACTTGGAATCCGACAGGGTCACCATTGACGGCGAGCCCGGGCCGTGGCTCGTTCGTCGCCGTACCGGACCACGACCTCGACCTCGGCGCCCTGGACCACAAAGGACTCGAGCACCGCCCCGTTGGCCTCAGTGATGGAGCCGGCAACGTCCTCGCCTTCCGTCGCCCCTGCAAGCGCTGCCGCGTCGGCCGCTGACTGCGCTCGGGCCCGTTCATCGACCTGGAGGCCGAGACGCACCACCAGAAGCCCCATGAGCATCACGATGGCGACGACGAGCGCCACCATCGGGACGATCTGACCAGCCTCGTGTCGGCAACGGCGCACTGAACCATGTCGAACCATCGCGCTCCCCTGCGGTGGATCACCGATTCGGTCCCGTGAACAACGGAACCGATCAGTGAAGAACTGTCAGTGGGAGAAGTAGCAGCGGCCGTGGCCGTCACGTTGCTGGTTCGTCGAGAGACGAAGGTCAGTCGTCTTCGGTGCCAAGTACCGGAGCAACCGACGCAACGGTTTCGCCGTCGGCCACGTTCATGACCTTGACGCCAGTTGCGTCGCGACCCTGCGAGGAGATTTCGCGAACCTCCATGCGGATGACGGTGCCGACGCTGTTGATCACGAAAATTTCGTCGTCGATACCGACCATGAAGGCCGCAACGACGGAGCCCTTCTTTTCGTTGATCTTGATGCCACGCACACCCTGACCGCCGCGGCCCTGACGATTGAACTTGTCGAGCTGCGTGCGCTTTCCGTAACCGCCATCGGTGACGAGGAGGATTGCGGCATCGTCACGAGTGACGTCACAGGAGACAACTTCATCGCCTGCACGCATCTTCATGCCGCGAACGCCAGCAGCGGCTCGGCCCATGGCCCGAACTTCGTCCTCGGCGAACCGAATCGCCTGACCGGCCTTGGTAACCACGAGGATGTCGTCGCCACCGTTGGTGGGAATGACGCGAACCAGTTCATCGCCGTCTTTGAGGTTGATGGCAATGATGCCCGCACGAAGCGAGGAGTCGTACTCAGTGAACTTGGTCTTCTTGACCTGACCGTTCTTGGTGCAGAAGAAGAGGAACTTGTTCGATTCGTAATCGCGCGTATCGATGATCGCTTGGATTTTTTCATCGGGCTGCAACGGAAGAAGGTTGACCACCGCTGTACCGCGCGCGGTGCGTTCCTTCATAGGAATCTCGTGCGCCTTCAGGCGATACACGCGCCCGCGTGTGGAGAAGAACAACAGGTACGCGTGCGCAGTCGTGTGGATGATGTGCTGGACGTAGTCCTCGTCCTTGAGTTTCGTGCCGGCAACACCGCGACCACCGCGACCCTGGACCTTGAACGCATCGGAGGACACGGTCTTGATGTAACCCTTGGCCGACATGGTGACCACGAGGTCTTCATCGTCGATGAGGTCTTCGATGTCGAGATCGCCAACATCGAACGTGATTTGGCTGCGTCGAGGCTGTCCGTAGGTTTCGCGAACCTTGCCCATTTCTTCAGCGATCACGGCGCGCTTCTTGCCTTCGTCGCCGAGGATGGATTCGAGGTCGGCGATGGTTTCGCGCAACTTCGCCATTTCTTCTTCGAGTTGCGAGCGGCCCAGTCGGGTGAGACGGGACAGCTGCATGTCGAGAATGTGTTCGGCCTGTTCGGTCGAGAATTCGAACGGGGCAGCCATAAGTGCTTCGCGAGCAGCCTGCTTGTCGGCCGATGCGCGGATGGCAGCGATGATTTCATCGATGAGATCGAGGGCCTTCAGAAGGCCTTCAACGATGTGGGCGCGACGCTGCGCTTCGTCGAGGCGATATTGCGAACGGCGGGTGATGACTTCGATCTGATGATCGATGTAGGCAACAAGAGCGTCGCGAAGGTTGAGTGTGCGAGGAATGCCGTCGACGAGCGCAACGGTGTTCACCGCAAAGTTCGTTTGCAGCGGCGTGCGCTTGTAGAGGTTGTTCAGAATGACAAGTGCCGGCGCATCGCGCTTCAGACGAAGCACGAGACGCATCTTGCCCTTGGCGGATTCGTCGTTGAGTTCGGCAATGCCTTCGAGTTCGCGATTGTCGACCAGTTCCTTCACCTTGACGATGAACTGATTCGGGCTCACCTGGTACGGGAGCTCGGTAATCACGATGAAATCGGATCGTGTTCCTTCTTCGATTTCGGCTTTGCCGCGAAGTTTGATTGAACCTCGACCAGTTCGGTACGCGTCGATGATTCCTTGGCGTCCCATGATGAGTGCGCCGGTCGGGAAATCGGGACCCTTGACGAATTCCATGAGGTCGTCGGGGGTTGCTTCCGGATTTTGCAGAAGGTGATTCACCGCGTCGATGACTTCACCAAGATTGTGCGGCGGAATGTTGGTCGCCATACCAACAGCGATTCCCTGCGAACCATTTACCAACAGGTTGGGGAAACGGCTGGGGAGAACTACTGGTTCTTGGAACTCACCGGAGTAGTTGTCGATGAAGTCGACAGTGTTTTCGTCGATGTCGGCCAGCATGTCGAGCGCCATCGCCGCAAGACGACATTCGGTGTAACGCGCGGCGGCCGGTGGTTCGTCGAGCGAGCCGAAGTTTCCCTTCGGATGCACGAGTGGATGACGCAACGAGAACGACTGGCCCATACGAACCAGCGCGTCGTAAATCGCGGAGTCGCCATGCGGGTGGTACTTGCCCATGACTTCGCCGGTAACGCGCGCGCATTTCATCGTGGGGCGATCAGGAAGGGCACGAAGGTCGTACATGCCCCAAAGAATTCGGCGATGAACGGGCTTCAGGCCATCGCGGGCGTCGGGAAGTGCACGCGAAACGATGACGGACATCGCGTAGTCGAGGAAGGAGCGTTCCATCTCCTCCTGGATCTCGATTGGCTCAATGGTGCCGAAGGTTGCCGGCGGAGCGTCACCAGAACCGGTGTCGTCTCCTCCGGTGTTTTCGCCGTCGTCCGATGCCTTCTTTTTCGCCATCTGATGCCTGTGGTTCCTGTCGTCGGGCGGCTTCCTCAGATATCGAGGAAGCGCACGTCCTTCGCGTTTGTCTGGATGAAGTGCTTGCGGGATTCAACGTCGTCACCCATAAGCACCGAGAAAATTTCGTCGGCGATTGCCGCTTGTTCAACGGTGACCTGGAGCAGGGTGCGCCTGTTGGCATCCATGGTGGTGTCGCCAAGTTCGTCGTAATCCATCTCGCCAAGACCTTTGAGTCGCTGGAACTCTTTCTTGTGGTCTGGCTTTTCGGACAAGAACGCCGTTTTCGCGGTGTCGTCCTTGAGGTAAATCTTTTCTTTGCCGACCACCGTTGAATAGAGCGGCGGCTGCGCGATGTACACGTGCTGCTGCTCGACGAGTTCTTTCATGTGGCGGAAGAAGAACGTGAGTAGAAGGGTGCGGATGTGTGAGCCGTCGACGTCGGCGTCGCACATAAGGATGACTTTGTTGTAGCGAATCTTTTCGACATCGAATTCCGCACTGACACCAGCTCCGATGGCGGTGATCAGCGTTTGGACTTCGTTGTTCTTCAGCATCTTGTCGAGACGAGCGCGCTCGACGTTGAGGATCTTGCCTCGGATGGGGAGGATTGCTTGTGTACGCGGATCGCGAGCGGCCACAGCAGAACCGCCAGCGGAATCGCCTTCGACAATGAAGAGCTCGCACTCGTCTGGGTTGCGACTGGCGCAATCTTTGAGTTTGTCGGGCATGCCCGCGCCCTCGAGTGCTGACTTTCGGCGAGTTGCATCACGGGCGTTTCGGGCGGCAAGTCGTGCACGTGACGCAAGCGTTGCCTTGCCGACGATTTTGCGAGCCTCGGCGGGATTTTCTTCGAGCCAGTCGGCCAGGCGTTCGTTCGTGGCTTTTTCAACGAGCGAACGCATGGAGACGTTGCCGAGCTTGCCCTTGGTCTGACCTTCGAACTGCGGTTCGCGCAATTTCACCGAAATGATCGCGGTGAGACCTTCACGAATATCGTCGCCGGTGAGGTTTTCTTCCTTTTCTTTCAGAAGAGACTTTGCACGGGCGTACTTATTGACCACGTTCGTGATCGACTTCTTGAAGCCTTCTTCGTGCATGCCGCCTTCGATGGTGGCGATGCCGTTGGCGAAAGAGTGCATTCCGTCCGCGTTAAAGCCGGTGTTCCACTGGAACGCGATTTCGACTTCCTGATCTTCTTCGGCCTGCTCGTAGTAGCCGACCTTTTTGAAGAGTGCTTCTTTCGAAGAGTTCAAGTGGCGCACGAAGTCGATGATGCCGCCGTCGTACTTGAAAATGATGACGTCGGAATTCGTCGCGTCGGGACGATTGTCCTGGAAACGAATCTCGAGTCCCTTGTTGAGGAACGCCATCATCTGGAACCGCTCGAGCAAGGTCTGCGCGCGGAAAACGGTCTCGTCGAAAATTGTGGGGTCTGGCCAGAAACGAACCGTGGTGCCGGTGCGGCCCTTCGGGGCCTTTCCGCGAACCTCAAGCTTGGTGGTGAGCTTTCCACCGTTGGTGAAGTCCATGTAGTGGTGATCGCCCGAGTGATCGATTTCGACCTCGACACGCGATGAAAGAGCGTTCACGACGGAAATACCAACACCGTGAAGACCGCCCGAGACCTTGTAGCCCCCGCCGCCAAATTTGCCGCCAGCGTGGAGGACGGTGAGCACGACCTCGGCTGCGCTCATCCCCTTCATCTTGGGATCAGGATGCTTATCGACCGGAATACCTCGGCCGTCATCGACAACTTCACAACTGCCATCGGGCATCAAGGTGACCTCGATGCGCGATGCGTGTCCGGCCATTGCTTCGTCAACAGAGTTATCGACGACTTCGTACACCAAGTGGTGCAGACCCGCAGGACCGGTTGAACCGATGTACATGCCGGGTCGTTTGCGCACCGCCTCGAGGCCCTCGAGGATCGTGATGTCTTTTGCGCCGTACTCTTCGGTGGTTTTCGCCACGCTTTGGGCTTCCCCTTACCGGTACTTCGCCGGTGTCTTGATTGCCAGAACAACAGGTACAAACTGCGGATTCGACGATCGAACTGCGTCTGTCACAGCCGGACAATCCTACCAGTGACACGCGTGTTTTCCGGGTATTACGACGCGCAAATCATGACGCACGTACGTACTGATGCGACAGGGTCAGCCAGCCTGTTCTGGTCGAACACGAACATCAATGGCATCAATTGCATCTTGGCCGAGCTCTGCTCGAAGTCGTTCGATCAAATCGTGTTCGAGAAATCGCAGTTGCGTTGCCCATGCCGGATCAGAAACTGCAACAACGAGGGTTGTTCCCTTCATTGCAACCGGTCGACTTTGTGCAGCAACCGCATCGCCAACCAGTTCGGGCCATCGTCCGAAGATGCCAGTCGTGACATCCGCTGAAGGTCCACCAAGGTGACGCACGATGCGATCAAGGCTTGCATGCATCGAAACGGGATCGCCGGTTGAGGCATCTGGCAATGGTTCCCATGGCATGAGAGCAGTGTAGGGAGCGCACTTCGAAAGAGGCCGCCAGATTGAGGCGTCAGCGGTTCGCGCTACTCGGGGCGAATTGTTGCGTTCGAAACTCGCAACACCAACTCCGGAGAGGCCCCCGGTGGCAACCCCGCTGCACTTGAAAGCACGGTTTGGCCCGGAGGCAAATGTTCGAGAAGCGCAGCGCTGCGATCGGGGTCAAGTTCGGAAAAGACGTCGTCGAGCAACAAAATCGGGGAGGACCCGGTCGCATCCGTCACGACGCGATGTGCGGCGAGACGCAATGCCAATGCGAGTGAACGTTGTTCTCCCTGCGAGGCATGGGTCCGCGATGGCAACTGATCGAGATGCAGCACGAGGTCGTCGCGGTGGGGACCAACGAGGGACACGCCTCGACGAAGCTCATCGCGCCGAGCTGCCTCGAGAGCTGCTGCCAAACCTTGTTCGCGCCAGGGAGCCTCGTAAGAAACGCTTACAGGAACAGGCCGACCAGCGACTTGCGAATAGGCGAGGTCGAGTGCCGGGCCAAGTTCTTGCACGAGTTCGTTTCTCGCGTCGGCAAGCGCTTCACCGGTTTCGATGAACTTGGCGTCCCAGACCATGAGGGTTGCTTCGACCTCTGGACTCAGTCGACCGCCAGATTGCTTAAGTAAGGCATTGCGTTGACGAAGGATTCGGTCGAGATCGGACCGCAATGAATCGAAGGCCGGCCGGCGGGCAACCAACGCGTCATCCAAATAGCGGCGTCGTTCCGCTGGACCACCCTTGACCAACTCAAGATCGTCGGGGGCAAAGACCGAAACGCGCAACGCGCCGAGAAGATCGCGGGTGCGCGCCAATTTTTGTTTGTTGACTTGGACGCGACCGCGACCAGTGGCTGCGATTTCTGCTTCGATCAGAAGTTGTCGGCCCTCACGCTCGCCCTCTGCTCTGACGATGGCCGAGGACGCGCCTGCCCTAACTAATGCGTCGTTTGGTGCACCACGAAAAGACGACAACGTCGCGAGATAGCCAATGGCTTCCATGACGTTGGTTTTTCCTTCGCCGTTTTGACCAAGTAGTGCCGTGAGGCCTGGTGCAAAAGCAATATCCGCGCTGGCGTAGGACCGGAAGTCGGTGAGCCAGAGACGAGCGAGACGCACGTCAGTTACGGATCGGCATCAACAGGTACAAGAAATCGTCGGTCTCATTGCCGCGAATAAGAACCGGACTTGTCGGCCGCGCAATTTCGATCGTGATCTCGTCAGACGGAGCCGCTTCGATTCCTGCACGGAGATACTCGGGATTAAACGAAATCTCGAGTTCTTCGCCAACGTGTCGTGCATCGATGACTTCATCGGCCTTACCAACGTCGAAACTTTCTGCAATGAGTTCCACGGAATCGTTCTTGATGTCGAGACGAATCTTGGTGTTTTCCTTGGAGAGCAGGCCAACACGCTTCAGAGCTTCGAGGAACGTTTCCCGTTCAATCGTGAGTCGGTTCGGATGCGAGTCGGCCGACTTTGGAAGAAGGTTCTCGTAGTCGGGGAAGCTTCCGTCGATCAGTTGACTGACTAACCGCACGCCGTCGACCTCGAACGAAACATATCGATCGGCAAGACCGATAGTCACTGTTTCAGCAGTCGTGAGAAGTCGGTTGAGTTCTTTTAGTGCTTGCGAAGGAACAAGGACTTTCTGGCCTTCGGTGAGAATTGATGTGCCTGGAAGATCGCGAATAGCCAGACGGTAGGTGTCGGTCGCCACCAAGCGAATGCCGGTTCCGTGAGCTGCAATCGAGACACCAGTGAGTTCAAACTTGCGGGACTCGTCTGTACTTGCGGCAGACACAACTTGAGAGATCGCATCACGGAGTAGAGCGGCGTCGATCGTGGCTGATGACTCGGCGGCTTCCGGCATCGGCGGATAATCAACCGCAATCGTTTTGACCGCGAACTGTGAACGCCCAGATCCGATGCGAACCTCGTTGTCGTCTGCTTCGAAGGTCACTGCTCCTTCGGGAAGATTGCGCACAATTTCGGTGAGGAGCTTGGCGGGAACGAGAACGGTTCCATCGCGGGAACCGGAGACAGAGGCGATCGCGATGATCGCGAGATCTTGATCGCTTCCGGTGACCTGGAGTTGATCGCCAACCAAAACAAGGTTGAGACCTAGAAGGGCTTGGCGACCAGAGCTGCGCGAGGTGACGCCTCGAGACGCTACGGAGATGGCTTCGACGAGTGGATCTCGCTCACAACGGAACTTCACGTCGGCTCACTTTCCTGACAGGCGGTGGTGCTTGTTGTAGTTGTAAAAAAGAATGAGAAATTGGTAGTAGTTGTAATAAGGGCTGTGGATTGTGGACAACAAGGCATAGTCCCAGCGTGACGCCAGTTTTGTTGTCCCTGTGTCATCCACAGTGATCCACAGTTTGAACGGTGGGAGTGACAGCGCGGGGGATCACCCACATGTCGTCCACTTTTCATGCAGTACCGCGCGCGCCTTGGTCCACCGGGTTGTCCACCGCGCGAGCGTTCGAAACTGCGCGCGGACGTTCGGGTCGAGTGGTGGTTGAGGGTCACGGGAATCAACTGTTCCTGATTCGTTGCGTGAGCTCGGTGACTTGGTCGTAGATCTGTCGGCGCTCTTTCATGAGACCGCTGATCTTTTCGACGGCATGGATGACCGTGGTGTGATCTCGGCCGCCGAACTCTCGAGCGATGGCCGGATAACTCAGGTCGGTCATTTCTCGCATGACGTACATGCCGATCTGGCGAGCAGTGACGAGTGGTCGGCGGCGACTTTGGCCACGGATCTCATCGATCGTGAAATCGAACATTTCCGAGGTCTTCTCGAGAATGAGCGCAGGCGTAATCGGCCGTGGCTGAGTATTGGTGAGGATGTCGCTCAGAACACCTTCGGCCAATTCGACCGTGAGGGGGTTGCCCGTGAGGCTGGCAAAGGCGCACACGCGAATGAGGGCGCCTTCAAGTTCACGGATGTTGTTGGTGATGTTTGAGGCAATGAACTCAAGGACATCGGCGGGCGGGGCGATGGGTTCGCGCTCGGCCTTCTTGCGAAGAATCGCCAGACGAGTTTCGAGTTCCGGCGGGTTGATCTCAGTGATGAGGCCCATCTTGAAGCGGCTGCGAAGCCGATCCTCGAGGGTGGAAATGGCATCGGGCGGGCGATCGGAGGACAGCACGATCTGGGCATTGGCCTGGTAGAGCGATTCGAAGGTGTGGAAGAGCTCTTCCTGGAGCCCCTCTTTTCCTTCGATGATCTGGATGTCATCAAGAAGAAGCACATCGATTTCGCGGTAGCGCTTCTTGAACTCCGGCATGGTGTTCTGACGGATCGCATCGACGTATTGATTGAGGAACTGCTCGGTGGAGACGTAGCGAACCTGATGACCTGGGTAGATCTCTCGGACGTAGTTCGCGATTGCCTGGAGAAGGTGGGTCTTGCCCAGTCCGGCGTCGCCATAGATAAAGAGGGGGTTGTAGGACTTGGCCGGTGTCTCGGCCACGCTCAACGCTGCAGCATGAGCGAAGCGATTCGAGGTGCCGGTGACGAAGGCATCGAAGGTGTACCGAGGATTGACGGGTAACCCAAGTTCCTGCTCTGGAGCAGGGGTTGTCCCCAGATTTGTGGGAGTTGTCAACAGATTCTGGGAATCACCAGGGAGATCTGTGGAATTCCCTGTGGATGGGTTTGGGGAGAAGTTGGCGGAGGCAGGGGCGACGTCGGTCTGAACCTCGATGGAGAGGCGGACACCGCTTTGCCCAATGTCTGCAAGTGCACCGCTTACCAGGGTCAAGTAGCGGGTTTCGATCCGCTCCTTCACCACAGAACTGGGCACAGCGACCGAAAGTGTTGTTCCGTCGAGACCGAGCGGGGTCACCATGGAAAACGTCGTGAGCCACACGGCCTCGGACACCTGCTCGCGCAGCGCCACCGTGCACTTCATCCACAACTGTTCGGCTTGGTCCACCTGCACGACGGCCCCTGACAATGGGTTTGGTTCCACAACAACGTTCACACTTGTGGAAAACCCGACGTCTGTCCACACGGAGTGGTCCGCCACTGTTCTGCACAGGCATGCCCCGCTCAAGAGCGCCGGTATCGAGGCCCTGTGGACGGGCGTGGGACCGTAGCACCTAGCCGGTGTTGCCGCATCCGGCCTCCACGCTCTAGCGTTGTCATCCGAACAGGTGTCGGGCTCCTTGCGCACGCGTCAGGCCGGGCCCGTTTCCACACCACAACCGTTGTCTATGAATCAATGATCTGTGGACCCCTTCTGGGTTTATGAGATCGCGGAGGCCCCTCGTGAAGCGTACGTTCCAGCCCAATAACCGCCGCCGGGCGAAGAAGCATGGCTTCCGTTCCCGCATGTCCACCCGCGCCGGACGCAACGTTCTGCGTTCGCGCCGGCTCAAGGGCCGTCGACGTCTGTCGGCCTGATCTGGCGGGTTCGTGATCGCCGCACGTTCCAAGAACTGCGGCGGCGCGGCCGTCGGGTCCGTAGTGGCACCGTGTCGGTGACCATGTTGGCTCCATCTCCACAGACTGGCGACGAGCCGCCGCGCGTCGCGTTCGCAGTGTCCCGCAAGGTCGGAACTGCCGTGGTTCGCAATCGCCTGCGCCGCCAAGTTCGTGCGTATCTCGGCGAGGTTCGAGCTGCAGATTCGGCCCGATTTCCTTCAGGCGCCTGGCTTTTTGCGATTCAGCCCAGTGCGGCGGAAGTGGACCGCGAGGCCCTGTTACGAGACGTTGAGAGCTGTCTTGAGCGCCTTGTCGGGAGTCCCCGATGAGCGCAGCGTGTCAGCACGACCATGATTCTTTGCCGGCAACTGACCCGGCGCGTCGCCTTTCGATTCCTGCGCGTCTGACGGCACGGTGCGTGCGCGGCTATCAATGGGTGTTCGCCGGCAGGGTGTCGCCCTGCCGTTATGTCCCCTCCTGTTCGTCCTACGCCCTCGAAGCTCTCGAGGTGCACGGGTTCGTGCGGGGCTCCTGGTTGTCGATTCGACGACTGGGTCGGTGCCATCCTTGGGGTGGATCCGGATGGGATCCCGTTCCCGATAGGAAGGCCGCCTAGTCAATGGAAGCGTTTTTTAAAGCCTTCGCGTCAGTGTTGGCGTTCTTCTACGACATCACCGGGAACTATGCCGTTGCCATCATCCTGCTGACGTTGGTCGTCATGATCATCGTGACGCCGCTGACCCTCAAGGGCACTCGCTCGATGATGGTCATGCAGCAACTCCAGCCGGAAATGAAGAAAATTCAGGCTCGGTACAAAGACGATCGCACGAAGCTCAACGAAGAACTTCTGAAGTTTTATAAGGAAAACAGCATCAATCCGTTGGGCGGATGTCTGCCCTTGTTGGTGCAGATGCCCGTTTTCCTTGTGCTCTACCAAGTGCTTCGCGGCCTTACCCGCCGAGTGAGCGACCTTGGTGCCGACGTTGGTTGGGTGTCGAGCCAGTTTGGTCTCGGCAACAGCCCCAGCAAGGCACCCTCATTCGAACGTGTGTTCGATCCAGCATGGATCAACCCATCGACGAAGATGTACCAAAATCTCTCAACCTCCTATCAGATGGAGGCCTTTGGCCTTGATCTTTCGGAGAGTGCGAGCAAAGCAATGCAGCAGGGCATCGGGCATGCACTGCCGTTCTTGGTTCTGATTGTGATCGTCGCCATTACGGGCTTCATCCAGCAACGACAGATCCAGGGACGTAATCCTGGAGCGCAGACCAATAGCCAGCAACAGATGATCATGAAGATCATGCCGTTCTTCTTGCCGGTGATTTCGTTTGGTTTGCCTGCAGGTCTTGTCCTCTACTTCGCGGTGTCGAACCTCTACCGAATTGGTCAGCAGGCATTCATCTCGAAGAGCATCTATGGCATCAGTGCCCCCGATGGCACCAAGTCCTGGAAGCATCTCTTTGGTTTCGGTGTGCAGCCCAAGGCCGCCCCGAAGTCCAAGAAGTCAGGGTCGAAGTCGATCAGCGCAACCTCCCGCCCGGCGAAAAATGCCGGAGCCAAGGGCGGCGCCGCGAAGGGCTCGACCAAGGCACCAGCCAAAGCTGGCGCCTCCAAGGGCGGCCGGACTACCGGCCGCACCACCACCAGTTCCCGAGACACCAAGGGCAGCGATTCTTCCAAGGGACCCGAAAAGGGTTCCGATCGCGATGTGTCGACACCGTCGACCCCCTCGTCCGACGCCAGCGATGCATCACCGTCGCAGCCGTTGCAGCCTCGGGTGCGCAAGAAGAAGAGGTAGCACCACATGGAGTGGGTGGAAATCACCGGCCGCACCGTTGAAGAAGCGAAAGACGCGGCACTTGATCAATTGGGCGTCGATACCGTCGATGCCGAATTTGAAATCCTCGAAGAACCATCTCGAGGTTTGTTTGGGAAGACGAAGGGCCAGGCTCGAGTTCGCGCTCGTATTGCCCCGACCAGTCCCCGACCAAAGGTTGAACGACGAGATCGTCGCAAGAAGGGCAGCGGCAATGGTGGCGGACGCAAGCAATCGCAGCGTCCCGCGACTCCTGCAGCTGACGCAGCTCCGGCAGCACCAGCATCCAATGGCAAACGCCCTGATCGCCGCCGTGGCGCTCAGAAGGCTGCGCCCACCGAGAAGGAAAACACCACAGTGACTGACACCGTTGACGTCGATCTGGCTGAACACACCCGCATCGTCACCGAGTTCCTTGATGGCCTCGTCGATGCCTTCGACCTCGAAGGCCGCGTTGAAGCGGTGTCGATTGATGACGACACCAGCGAAGTTCGTGTCGAAGGCCGTGACCTCGGAATCCTGGTTGGCCCAAAGGGCAACACCCTGGCCGCCATTCAGGAACTCTCCCGCACGGTCATCCACCGCAAGGTGTCTGGCACCGCCGCTGGCCGAGTTCGCCTCGACGTCGCTGGGTACCGCCAACGCCGCCGTGAGGCCCTCGAGCGCTTCACCCAGGGCGTGGCTGAGGAAGTCCGCTCCTCGGGTGTGCAGAAGGCGCTTGAGCCCATGGGTTCGGCCGACCGCAAGGTTGTGCACGACACCGTCAATGCGCTCGATGGCGTCTCGACCATTTCCGAAGGCGACGAACCCCGCCGCCGCGTGGTGATCATTCCTTCCTGATCATCATCACCGTTTGTTCCAATGGCCCCGCCTTGTGCGGGGCCATTGTTGTTTTCCGACACGGGGGAACCGTTGGTCAGGTCATGCATGACACCCCGATGTGTGGATGCGACAATGGCCGGGTGCAGCCCTCTCCCCCATTGCTCGAGGTCCTCGAACGAGCTCGTCGCCTCGGAGTTCTTGGTCCCGGCCCCGTTCTCGACCACGTCGACCACGCCGAAGGGTTCGTCGCCGCCCTTGAGGACCTCGCTGAAGGGTCCCTGCTGATTGATCTGGGATCGGGTGGCGGTGTCCCCGGTTTGGTGATTGCCGAGGCCCGACCAGACCTCAGGGTTGTTCTGCTTGATTCGCTCGAGCGCCGGGTGGCCTTGCTGGCCGAAGCGATCGCGGCGATGGGGTGGCAGGGTCGTGTCGTTGCCGAATTGGCCCGAGCCGAGGACACCGGGCGTTCCCCTGAGTGGCGGGCGCAGGTCGATGCGGTGACCGCCCGATCCTTTGGTCCACCAGCCACAGTTGCAGAATGCGCTGCTCCCCTGCTGCGCCTGGGCGGCGTACTCGTTGTCAGCGAGCCCCCGGAAGAGACCGACCGCTGGCCCGCCGAGGGTTTGGCTCCGCTTGGGTTGGTGGACGAAGGGGCTCCCGTGGCGGGCATGCGCCGTCTCCGACAGGCCAGCCTTTGTCCAGAGACCTTCCCCCGCCGTGTTGGCATGCCGGCCAAACGGCCGCTGTTCTAAGCCCCCTCGCAGACCCGCCCTGTTTCACGTGAAACATGGCGGGGGAGGTTGAGGGATGGCCTTCCCGTGTTTCACGTGGAACAACGCAGGCCGGAGACGCCCCAGACGCCCTTACCGCGTGGGACCGAACCTGCATTCGGGTGAATCCTTGACCCGGACGGCCGGGGCGGGCAGGATGGCACCTGCTTCATCGCGCGTAGCGATTGTTGCTCTCCGACTGCGGTGTGTGCCGCCAAATCCGAG
>CAEZUO010000008.1_pt1 | contig 32453 bp, 30 predicted proteins | sample 7264501 | NCBI WGS metagenome assembly CAEZUO01 (sample SAMEA6813832, study PRJEB35770) | freshwater metagenome | biome: Freshwater; feature: Freshwater reservoir; material: water | place: Czech Republic | collected 2016-04-20 | depth 0.5m m
CAAAGGGAATCACGCTTCGCCTTGAGGGCGATGCCAACGATTACACGGGTAAGGGCCTCTCGGGCGGCCGCATCGTTGTGCGGCCATCGAAGAGCGCAACGTTCGCGGCCGAAGAGAACATCATTGCTGGCAATGTTGTTCTCTACGGTGCAACGCAGGGCGAAATGTTCTTGCGCGGAATCGTTGGAGAGCGCTTCTGTGTTCGAAACAGCGGCGCCACAGCGGTTGTCGAGGGTGTCGGTGATCACGGTTGCGAGTACATGACTGGTGGTCGGGTCGTGGTGCTCGGTCCAACCGGGCGCAACTTTGGCGCAGGTATGTCTGGCGGTATTGCGTTCGTGTACGACCCGGACAACACCTTCCTGCTTCGAGTCAATCCCGAGATGATCGATCTTGATCGGCCAGATGCCGACGACCTTGAGTGGTTGCGAGACCGGGTCGAGAAGCATCGTCAGGAAACTGGCTCGGTGGTTGCCGAATCGATGCTGGCCAACTGGGCCGAGGTTGGTTCCAAGTTCGCCAAAGTCATGCCAAAGGATTTCAAGCGTGTACTCGAAGCCGAGCGCAAAGCACTCGCAGAGGGTACCGATCCCATCGATGCGGTCATGGCCGCCTCGCGAGGGTGAGAGGACAACGTCATGGGTGATTCAACCGGTTTCATGAAGCACGATCGTCAACTTCCGTCACGACGTGAGGTTCCCGTGCGTCTTCGCGATTGGAAAGAGGTCTACGAAGACTTCCCAATAGCCAAGGTGCGCGAACAGGCCAGTCGTTGCATGGACTGCGGTATCCCGTTCTGCAATAACGGTTGCCCGCTCGGCAACCTGATTCCCGACTGGAACGATCTCGTTTTCCGCGACAGTTGGCGTGATGCGATTGATCGTCTGCACGCCACGAATAACTTCCCGGAATTCACCGGACGCCTCTGTCCGGCCCCGTGCGAAGCAGCATGCGTTGTCGGCATCAACCAGGACCCGGTAACGATCAAGCAGGTCGAGGTCGAAATTATCGACCGCGCCTGGTCCGAAGGTTGGATCGAACCGCAGCGCTCCGCACTGCGCACAGGCCGCTCTGTCGCTGTCGTTGGTTCAGGACCTGCGGGCCTCGCTACCGCGCAACAGTTGGCTCGCGCCGGTCACGACGTTGTCGTCTTTGAACGCGCCGATCGTCCCGGCGGTCTCCTGCGTTACGGCATCCCCGAATTCAAGATGGAGAAGCAGCACCTCGATCGCCGTCTCGCCCAACTCGAGGCTGAGGGCGTTGAGTTCCGCTGCAACGTGAATGTCGGCGTCGACATCACCGGCGAACAGCTCCGTGACCAGTTCGATGCTGTTGTCCTGGCCGGCGGCGCAACCGCTGCACGCGATCTCAACATCCCCGGCCGTGACTACGTTGGCATCCATCAGGCGATGGATTTCCTTCCCCTGGCCAATCGGGTTCAGGAAGGTGACATTGATCGCAGCCCGATCCACGCAGAAGGCAAGCGCGTCGTCATCATCGGTGGCGGCGACACTGGTGCTGACTGTCTCGGAACTTCCCATCGCCAGGGAGCGATTTCGGTGCACCAGTTCGAGATCATGTCCCGACCATCAGATTCTCGTCCTGCAGAGAACCCCTGGCCGACGTGGCCCATCGTGTATCGCACGTCGTCGGCACATGAAGAGGGCGGCGAGCGCGTCTACGCGGTGAACACACTTGAGTTCCTCGGAGACGACAGCGGCAATCTGAGGGGACTTCGGGCTGTCGAGGTTGTTTCTGAAATCGTTGACGGCCGCCCGACCTTTGTTCCCGTCGAGGGATCCGAGTTCGAGCTTCCCTGTGAACTGGTGTTCCTCGCTATGGGATTTGTAGGCCCCGAATCCGGGGGAGTGCTCGAGCAACTTGGTGTTGAGCTCGACCCGCGCGGAAATGTTGCTCGAGACGGTTCGTGGTCCACGAATGTCGAAGGCGTTTTTGTTGCTGGCGATATGGGCCGCGGACAGAGCCTCATCGTCTGGGCGATCGCTGAGGGCCGCTCAGTGGCAGCTGCGGTCGACACATGGCTCATGGGCGAAACAATGCTTCCTGCTCCAATCGATCCATCCGCAGCGCCTCTTCGCTGAATCGAAGATCGACAGCCAGAACGCGAAGAGGCCCCCGTCAGTGACGGGGGCCTCTTGCCGTTCAAGTGGTGAATCAGGCAGCGACGGGGTCGCCGTTCAGTTGCCGATAGGCATAGCCAATTGCAATTTCGGTGACGCCAATAGCGAGGCCACAGGTTACAGCGTTGATGAGGACAACCACGATGGCGAACACGAGCACGTCGCCTGCGTTCTTACTCACGAGGTTGAACGAATTCTTGATCGCGTCGACTGGTTCATTGTTGCGCTTCGGGTCAAGGACGAAAAATGCCCAGAACAGAAGGAACAGACGAACCACGATGTAACCGATGCAGCATGCGATGATGCCGACAAATGACAGGAGCGCAACGATGACGGCACCGATTGCAAACGGTGCGAGTCGTTCTGTTGAGAACATCATGCTTGCTTCGGGGGGACGCCCATCGGTCACCGCCAAGGCAGCTCGGACAAGTCCGGCCTCGACCATGAAGCCAATAAAGATTCCGACCGCCAGAATGATGCCGGTTACGAGAAGTCCTGCGATCAGACCGCTCGGACGGACGAACTGAACAACCATGGTGAACACGAACTGCACGCCGAAGAAAATGATGACGATGAGGATCATCGTGCTCAGGTTGGCGACGAATTTCTCCCAACCGTAGGAGAGTGCTGCTCCGACATCGAGTCGATTGCCAGCCGGCTGCTGGCCGGGCGGAGGTGTTGCACCGGGAGCTTGCTCCGGGGGATACCACTTACCGTCCGAGGCCTGCCACCAGCCCGGACCCTGGGATGTGTCGCTCATGGACGCTCCTTGTGTTTGGTGAGCCCGGACGTCGTCGCCCGTGCGTGCGGCACTACCTGACCGCTCCAAGAAGTTAGTTCGTCAATCGGAACAATTCGGGATTTCTCAGGCTCCTGCGTCACGAACTGGGAGCAAAGGAGTTTCGTCCGCTCTCAGGACTCGTTTCGTAGCCCCGCAGAGCGGTTGAGGACCATGGGCATTGTCGGCTGAACGACATGGCCTCGTGATGCCATGAGCGAAAGAACCCAGTCCTCGACCTCGGACCAACCAGCAGCTCGGGGGCCCTCGACATCGGCGTTGTAGGGCTGCGAGAAAATCACCGCTTCGGCACCGGATGATCGGAGCGCCTCAACATTATGAGGGGCATCGTCGACATATGCGTGCGCTTCAACCTGGGGCTTGTCACCGAGAAAACAGAGGTCGCGATAAGGAATTGAATGTTGATCCAGCCATTCAACGGTGTCGGCGACAGCCACCGCATGACCCCAGTTGGTATAGAGGCGGTGGGTGATGAGGCGAATCCAGACTCCAGCGTCGGAAAGACGCCAGAGCGTCTCGGCCGCACCAGGAATGACGGGCATCGTGCGGAACATTCGATGCTCGACGATTGCGAGGCGGTGCAGGCGTTCAAACTCGGCGCGGTCTAAGTCCCACTCGGTGAAGTCCCATGTTTCCTGTGGCGGAAGAGACGACAACTCAATACCGCGTTCCGCCGCGACGATACGTCGAAACGCTTCGGCGTGATCGCCACAAACTCCGTCAAGATCAACGCCGAGAACGAACTCGGACATTTTCAACGACTCGATGAGAGGAAATCGAGGGCTGCGTCGAGGAACCCGAAGTCCTTCGGCGTTGCGAAGTGATCAACATTGCGCAACGTGACGAGACGAGCGTTAGGAAGAGCCCCGAGAAGGGGATCGGCTGGGCCAGCAAAATCTTTGTCGCCAAGTACAACGAGCACCGGGCAGGTGACCGACTGAAGGAACTCTGGAGTTAGTGCCACACCATTCGGACGCCGCATAAAGGCTGCAAGTGCCTGCGGATCTTGATCGGGAGCTTCTGCTAGTTGGACGAAATAGCGGACGATTGGGTCGTCAGTATTACCAGTGCCGTCAATCGCTGATGCGATGGATTCTCCGGTCGCGTCACGCTCAAAGAGGTTGCGTCCGACCCCAGCGACAATGAGGGAGGAGAAGCGGTCGGGATGCTGAGCCGCCAAGGTGAGGAGCGTGCGAGCTCCGAGAGAGAAACCAATTGCATCAACTGGTTCGTCGGGGAATCGGTCGAGGAGATGTTGCTCGAAGTCCGCGTAGTCGGCTGGATCATGGGGTTTCTCAGCCGAACCTGATCCGAGGACATCGAGTGGTAGTGCAGTGCGACCAATGTCGGCAAGGAGATCGACCCAGCCGTTGTCGACCCAGGTCCGAGCGGCAGACGTCGCGAAGCCCGGAACGAGCACAACAGGTGGTGCCATTAGCGCCGCACCCGGTGGCGACGACGTGCATCCTCGGCAAGCGGAGTGAATGTTCCTAGCGCTGTCGCTGTCCACGTAAGGGTTGCAGCGTGCTGAAGAGCGCCAGCCGAGAGACGGTCGCGTAGCGATTGATCGGTAAGGACCGCCACGATTTGTTCGGTGAATTCTTGTGGGGAGCGAGAGAGAAGCCCGGACAAGTTCGGTGAGACAGAATCTCGATGACCAGCGATGTCTGTAGCGACAGACGGAGTCCCGCAGCCGGCAGCTTCAGTAAGCGTCATCCCCCAGCCTTCAGCGATAGACGCACTCGCAACCAGCCACGCCTTTCGGTACAGCGAAAGGAGTTCCTCGTCCGATACTCGACCCGCTAAACGAATCCACGATTGCGCTCCGAAAGCAGAGATCTGCTCTTCGAGGGCGGGACGTTCGTATCCGTCGCCAACGATCACAAGCTCTGCTGTGGGAACAAGGGCTCGAACCTCGGCCATTGTGGCGATGAGATCATCGAATCGCTTCGACGGCATAAGCCGTCCGACGGCAACCACAAGCGGCGTTGTCGACTTCTCGCCACTTGGGTGAAACTTTTCGTCGATTCCTGGCGGAACCACACGCACGCGGGAGGCGGGGAGACCGAGGTAGTCGATGATTTCGGTTCGACTCGATTCTGACAACGTCACAATCGGGGTACGACGGTAAAGCGGTGGAGCGAGGCGGTGCTCAAAGAACTTTCCCGCCTTGGCGAGACCGGGTTCAAGCACCATTTCCCACATGTCGCGATGGACATGGTGAATCCAGGTGCTGCGCGGCCCTCGAGCCCAAACGGGAGTGAGGAACGGCACGCCGTTCCAGATTTCGATGATCCCATCACGTGGGCCGAGGCTTCCGAGCAACTCGCTTATCACCGTGGTCGGAAAGACCATAAAGCGGCCATGTTTGCGAACGATTCGGTAGCCGTCGCGCGTTCCCTCGTAGGGATGGCCTTGGGCGTATGAGGTCCGCATGGTGACGTCGAGTCCGGCCTCGGCCCAGAGGGACAGCACCCGAGCGGCGTGGAGTTCAGAGCCACCGGCTTCGATGTCAACGAGGTCACGCCAAGCAAGAACGTGGACACGTTCGATACCGGCCTCGTGTGCGAGTGCAGTGATGTCGCCAATCGAGGCCTGAGTCGTCATGTTGCGTCAGGACGGAGGCTGATGAACTGGGTGTTCGGCGTCGTAGGCGTCGCGTTCGATGACGGGAGCATCTCGTCCGGTACCGGAGCCGCCAGCGGGAGCCTTTTCTTCGTGGTACTCCTCTTCAACATTGACTTCCCAGACGTCGTAACTCGAACCATCCACGATGTTCTCGACGGTCAACATGGCCGTGTACATCGAGTGATCCTGATTGTTATAACGATGCATGCCGTTACGACCAACAGGATGAACATTGGTGGCACAGTCGTCGAGCCATTCGCGCAGACGCTGGACGTTCGCCTTATAACGCTCGTCGTAGAAGGGGTATGCCTTCGGAACACGAACGACGTAACCCGCTTCGACGCGGCCAGGTTCAATGAGGCCAATGGCTTCGAGTTCTCGGGTGGCGAGCGCGACGAGTTCGTCATCAGAGGAGTTCCAGAGCGTGTCGCCTTCGAAGACGAAGTACTCGAGACCGAGACAGGTCCGGCCTTCCTTCACCATGTACGGCGACCATGAACTGAAGTTCTGAATACGTCCGACGATTACAGCGGGCGAGTGGATGTAGATCCAGTTGTCGGGGAACCCCGCGCTTTCGGGAACGACGAGAGCGACTGTAAGGAAGTCGCGATAGCGCAGGTCGTTGGCTGCTGCGAGCACGTCGGCCGGAGGAGGTGGATCCATCGCCTTCAGTAGCGATGACATCGGCATAGAAGAAATGACCTCGTCACAGGCGAAGGTTTGTTCGCCGCCGGGGCCTGCGGTGGTGACAGATGTTGCGCGGCCCTCGTGGTGCTCGATGCGAGTGACTTTTTGTTCCATGTGCACCGTTGAACCGGATGCCACAACTTTGTCCCGAGCGGTTTCCCACATCATCCCGGGGCCGTATTTGGGGTACTGGAACTCTTCGATCAATGAGGTGATGTCAGTGGACTTACCCGCATGGACAAATGGGACCCAATTGGGGACAGCATCGAGGATCGCGTTGATGCCTGCGTTCCATAGCGACATGTTCTTGATTCGCTGAGCAGCCCAGTCGGCCTGAAGTTTGCTGGCCGGAACGCCCCAGACCTTTTCGTTATAGGTCTTGAAGAAGTGATCAAAAAGGCGCTTGCCGAATCGGTTGGTGATCCAGTCTTGGAGGCTTTCTTCAGGCTTATGGCGTCCAAACAGCTTTGCGATGCTCACCTTGGCTCGTGCCCAGAAGTACGACGCGACACAACGGACGGCCTCGACGATGCCGAGATTCTTCAAAGCATTCGAAGCTTTCAGGGGGTAGTCGAAATATTTCCCGTCATAGAAAATGCGGCTCATGCGGGGACGCATGAGGAAATCTTCGTCGGGGAGGATCTCGTGCCAGAGGTCTTCAACCGGCTGGACCTTTGTAAAGAAACGGTGGCCGCCTAGGTCGAAGCGCCATCCATCGACCTCGACAGTGCGGGAGATTCCACCGACGGTGTCGGTTGCTTCGAGAATTGTGCTTGTCCGGCCGGCCTTTGAGAGCTCGAAGGCGGCAGTAAGGCCGGCTGGTCCGGCGCCGATGATGACCACCGATGGGTGTGATTCGGTGCTCGAGTCAGTTGCTGTCGTCATCAGGTCACTTTCGCAATAAGGAACGTATCGAGTGTAGTGAAGGCAGCCTTGGAAGTTGTCGACCTAGGTGACCGAATTGGGAGGTTTGCGGCAGTACTCTGCGCTCTCATGCACGACATCGAAGCGGGCCCGTCAGATTCCCCTTCATCTGAGGGCGTTCGACCAGAAATCGTTGCTGTGGCCGTAGTTGCAATCGTCATCGGCATTTTCACCAGATTCGTAACTCGGTCCTCGCTGTGGCTCGACGAGGCACTCTCGGTCAATATCGCCGAACTACCACTCGGTCAGCTCACCGATGCCCTCAAGCACGATGGTCACCCACCGCTCTACTACGTCGTGCTCCATGGTTGGATGAACGTCTTCGGAACGGGCGATGTTGCCGTCCGTGGTCTCGCCGGTCTCTTCGGGCTCCTCACCCTGCCGTTGATCTGGATTCTGGGACGCCGTAAAGGAGGGCCAGTCCTCGCATGGGTGGCTGTCGCTGTGGTGTCGGTCTCACCTTTCGCGGTGAGGTATTCGAACGAGACCAGGATGTACTCGCTCGTCATCCTCCTCGTCGTGATCGGTTGGCTACTGGTCGACGACGTCGTCTCTCTTGGCAAAGCAACGATTGGCCGATTCGTGGGGATTGCCTTCGTTGGCGCTGCGCTGCTCTACTCGCACTACTGGAGCCTTTGGCTTCTCGCAGCCTTAGGGATCACGTCGCTCTGGAAACTGGTGCGATCTCCCGATCAATCAGAGCGACGGTCCTGGAGGGGCATTGCAATCGCCCTTGTCGTCGCGGGTGTGGTGTTTGTCCCGTGGCTACCGACCATGCTTTACCAAGCGGCGCACACGGGGACACCTTGGGCCAAAGCTTCTCGTCCAACCTCCGCCTTGTCGCTCGTTCTCGCCGATAACGGTGGTGGCAACTACGGCGAGCAGACACTCGTGGGTGCGATGTTTGCAATGGCAATGGTCCTCGGACTGCTTGGTATCGCAATTGATCGGCGGACAACAGCACTCGATCTTCGGACTAGGCCTGCATTACGCGGGGCCGCATGGATTGGGGCATTGACGTTCGCAATTGGGTGCGTTGTGTCGTTCGCGTCGTCGAGCGCGTTTGCGAGTCGCTACTCAGCGGTGATCTTCCCGATGCTTGCTCTCCTCGCCGCTGCAGGTTGCGTTTGTTTTGCCTCGCGCTGGGTCAGGTTTGGTGTCGTTGCGATTTTTTGCGGATTCCTCTCAATTGGCGCTTTCTGGAACGTGATCTTCCAGCGAACAGAACTCAAGGCGATCGCCGACGCAGTGGCGACTTCCTCACTCGCAGGCGACATCGTCGTTTTCTGTCCCGATCAACTTGGGCCGGCAGGTACGAGGGTTATGCCATCGGGCCTCACCCTTCTCTCGTATCCGACATATGGAGACCCCAAGTTCGTCGATTGGGTTGACTACGGCGAACGAAACGATGCCTCGGATCCGACCGCCTTTGCGGCACGAGTGTTGGCTCAGGCCGGACCAACCCAGACGATCTTTTTGGTTTGGAGCGATTCGTACAAAACTTTTGAAGGGAAGTGTGCTGGTCTCGCAAGTGCTCTTGCCGCAGCGCGTCCCCCTCAACAGTTACTCGGCGACGACGGTGATCGATATTTCGAACACGCGACACTCACCCGATTTGCCGCACCATTATGAGTTCGACGATTTCCACACGCTCAAAGCTCGCGATTAACGATCTTCGCGAGGTCATTGTTCCGTGGATGACGACTCGTATTCTGATTGCAGCGGGTTTCGTAACCGCATACGCAGCATCTGAACACTTGGTTCCAAACGACCGTCCCAATGTTCTCACCGAGGGACTCATTGCTTGGGACGGCACCTGGTACCGCGATATCGCGGCACACGGTTATAACTCCGTCTCTCCTGACGGTTTGAGATTCTTCCCGCTTTTTCCGCTTCTCGGGCGCGCTTTTTCAGTCGTCACGCTGGGTCGAACCGACGTCGCTCTCATCCTGATCGCCAATGTTGCTTCGCTTCTGTTGGCGATCGCGATCCGGCGTTTGGTGATCTTCGAGCGAGGGTCCAAGGAACTTGCAAATCGCGCAGTATGGATCGTTTGTCTGTTTCCAGGCGCCTTCGTTCTAGCGTGGGGATACGCAGAAGCCCTGTGGCTACTTGCAGCAGTCTTCGGCTTTTGGGCATTACGCACGCGACGTTGGGGATGGGCGATTGCTGCCGGACTCATCCTCGGTTTTTCTCGACCACTTGGAATCGCATTTGCAGCTCCGGCAGCCATCGAACTTGCTCGTGTGTGGCGGCAATCAAAAAGTAACGAGCGAGCGGTTGGCGTGGCCGCAGTGCTGTCTCCATTCGCTGCAACCGGCGTCTACATGCTCTGGGTCAACAAAGCCTTTGGCGATGCGTGGCTTCCGTTCACTGTGCAGAACCACCTGCGGGGCACATCTGCGAACCCAGTGACTCGAATTTGGGACGGACTCTCACAGATGTTTGGTTCCGAGCGTCTCGGCGATGGTCTTCACATCCCATTCGCCATTGCCTTCGTGGTATTGCTTGTCCTTACGCTTCGGTGGTGGCCAGTTTCGTATGGAATCTTCGCCGCAATCGTCCTTGCTGCGGCGTTGGGTGCTGAGAATCTCAATTCGCTTGAGCGGTACGGAATTAACGCGTTTCCACTCGCGCTTTCGCTCGCTGTCGCCACTCGGAACCCAAAGGCAGAACGGGTCGTCATTACTGTTTTGGCCGGTGGTGTCGTCGCGTTGAGCGCACTCGCCTGGACAGGCGCGTACGTTCCGTAGCGATCGCATGCGATCTCCGATGAGTGCGCGAGACTCAGCGAATGGGAACCGATCTGTTCGACACCGCTCCTCTTGATTTCACCTGTCCACGGTGTGAACTGCCCACAAGTTCGCGTTTCTACGGCCCTTGCGATACCTGTCGTGAAACAATGCGCGCCACCTTGGGCACGGCTGCTCGTGAGGTCGAGGCCGAGGCGTACGAGCCGAAGATGAATGTCGTCCCGAACGCCGTTGCCACGAAGGACTAGCGGGCTGGGTGAGGGGAGTTAGCCCTCGATTGGTCGTTCTTCGATGGTCACAGTTGTCATGACATCGCCGACAACAATGTTCTTCACGACGTCGAGGCCAGCAACAGTAGTCCCGAACAGGTTGTACTGCTTCGGCAATCCGGGCTGGTCGCCCAGACAAATGAAGAACTGCGAACCGTTGGTGTCGGGTCCTGAATTGGCCATGGCGACCGCGCCGTCGCGGTAGTTGCCTTGCACCGGTTCGTCGGCGAATTTGTAACCCGGTCCGCCGGTTCCGGTACCTGAGGGGCAACCGCCTTGGATGACGAAGCCAGGAACCACGCGATGGAACGTGAGTCCGTCATAGAAACCACCGCGCGCCAAGTTGACAAAGTTGTTCACCGTGTTTGGGGCGATGCGGGGGTCGAGGTCCATGACGATGTCGCCTTTTGGCGTTGCAATCGTGACTCGGTAGATGGTGGATGTATCGATCGTGAATTCAGGAGCTGATGCCATGGCCTCATCGTGGCACAAGTTGGGTCGCTCGTAGGCTGACGGGATGGCCCAGTCCCATCGTTCCGCATCGGAAGAACTTGCCGCTCGCGACGCAGTCCTGGCAGGGCTCGTCGCTCGTCATGGTCCGATGCGGGTCTCGGCTGCCCCTCCTGCGAGTCGACGCTTCGAGACACTCGCAAACGCCATTGCGTCCCAGCAATTGAACGGTCGAGCTGCTGAGACGATTTGGGGCCGTGTGCGGAGCCATGTTGAAGGCCCGTTCACCGCCGAGGCCGTGCTTCGTGTCCCTCAGACGTCCTGGCGTGAGGCAGGACTCTCCGGAGCCAAGACTGCCTCGCTGGTGGACCTGGCCGAGCATGTCGCCGACGGACGAGTCCAGCTTGATCGCATTGGCCGTCTCCATGACGACGAGGTGGTGGCTCACCTGACGTCCGTCCGGGGAATAGGTCCGTGGACCGCTCAAATGTTTCTGATGTTCACGCTGCGTCGGCTCGATGTGTGGCCCACTGGCGATTACGGGGTTCGCAATGGCTACGGGAAAGCCTTCAACGGTGGTGTCATGCCGTCAGCGAAGGAACTTGAACCGCTTGGTGACCGCTTTCGTCCCTATCGAAGTGTGGCTGCTTGGTATTGCTGGGCTGCCGCTGACGATCCTGAATTCACCGTCTAGGGCGACTCATTACAAAGAGACAGCAGTTCCCTCAAGGGGGAAATGGCAGGCCACGAAGTGATCGTCGCCTACAGCCGTCATCACGGGTTCAACCTGCGCACAAAGCTCCTGGGCATTCGGGCAACGCGTGCGGAAGCGACAGCCACTCGGCGGCGAGACCGGCGAAGGAATCTCACCAGAAAGGCCGGCAAAGTCACCCTTTGGGGCATCGGGATCGGGCGGCGGAATCGAATCGAGCAGCGTCTTTGTGTACGGGTGCGCCGGAGTCGAATACAGAAGATCGGGATTGCCGACCTCGCACAACTTGCCGAGGTACATAACCGCTACGCGGTCGCTCACATTCTTGACGACTGCAAGGTCGTGAGCAATGAAGAGCATCGTGAGTCCGTAGCGCTCTTTCATGTCCTGCAGCAGATTGAGGATCTGAGCTTGGACGGAGACGTCGAGCGCAGAAACTGGCTCGTCGCAAATAAGAAGCTTCGGCTCGAGCATCAGCGATCGTGCAATGCAGATTCGCTGGCACTGGCCACCTGAAAACTCTGATGGACGTCGGGTGCGAGCACCCTCAGGATCAATACCAACAGACTCAAGCGTCTTGTCGACAAGCACTGCTTGCTCCGCGGTTGTTCCGCGCTTCCAGATTCGTAATGGTTCGGCAACGATGTCTGTCACTTTGCGGCGTGGATTCAGCGATGAGATCGGGTCCTGGAAGATCATCTGCATCTGCGGGCGGAGCTCACGAAGATCAGTGCCCGAGAGTTGCGTGAGGTCTTGTTGGTCGAGCAGTACAGAACCAGACGTGGGGGAGGGCATCTGCATGAGTGCTCGCCCAGTTGTTGACTTTCCTGAGCCGGATTCGCCAACGAGGCCCAAGGTTTCGCCAGGGAGAAGGTCGAGGCTGACGTCGCTCACCGCATGGACTTTGAGCCCAGTTGATCCGATGGGGAATTCGACGACGATGTTCTCTGCACGCAACAGCGCTGCCGACGCATCGCGCAGATGAGCGGTTCCGGAACCAGCCATTACTTGCCCCCTACTGAGCTCATTGCGCCAGGAGCGGGAACGCCAACGGGAACACCTGCAGCGGTGTTGCGGGCAAGGGCTTCGCGATTGGCATCAGATCCGACGGGATACCAGCAACGCCACGCATGGCCGTTCTCTGATTCAAGCGGTGGTTCCTCGTTCAAGCATTTCTCCTGCACGTATCGACAACGAGGTGCGAAATTGCAGCCCTTCGGAGGTGACAGAAGATTCGGAGGGCGACCGGGAATTGCTTCGAGGCGCGTGTGGCTCGGATTTTCGATTCGAGGAATCGATCGAAGAAGCGCCTCGGTGTACGGCATCTTCATGTTCCGGAAAAGTTCGGATGTGGAAGCTTGTTCGACGACTTTGCCGCCGTACATGACCATGATCTCGTCCGTCCGACTTGCGACGACACCGAGATCGTGGCTCACGAGAATCATCGCCATGTGACGATCTCGCTGTAGATCATCGAGGAGGTCCAGGATCTGAGCCTGCACTGTGACGTCGAGCGCTGTGGTTGGCTCGTCGGCAAAAAGGATCTTTGGTCCGCATGCCAAAGCGATGGCGATTGTTACGCGCTGGCGCATGCCGCCAGAGAGTTGATGCGGGTATTCATTGAGGCGACGTTCAGGTTCTGGAATGCCGACCTGACGGAGAAGCGATGTGGCCGTCGCTTTTGCTTCTTCTTTGTCGACCCCGAGGTGATGGCGCAGTGATTCGGTGATCTGCTTGCCGATCTTCATGACTGGGTTGAGCGACGTCATCGGATCTTGGAAGATCATCGCCATTTCGGCACCCCAGACGTTGCTCATCTGCTTTTCGTTGAAGCCGATGACGTCGGTGCCTTCGTAGAGTACGTGGCCCTCACGGATGACATTTCTGTCGGGTAGCAAACCCATCACGGACCGCGAGAGCACCGTCTTACCTGAACCGGATTCGCCGACAACGCCGAGCGTCTGGCCTCGTTCGAGGACAAACGACACATCGTCAACGGCGTGAACAACGCCGCGCTCGGTACGAAATGAAGTCGACAGATTCCGGACCTCGAGAAGAGGTGAGTTCTGGGAATGAGGCGAAGTATCGGTCACTGTCAGGCCTCCTTCACATCGGTGTACTCGCGAATGCGGTCCCCGGAGAAGTTCAACGCAAGGACGGTAAGGAACAACACGGCACTCGGAATAAGTGAAATCCACGGTGCGCCATTTTCGAGCGCCGGCTTTCCACTCACGATCATGTTGCCCCATGTCGCTGTAGAGGCTGCATCGATGGAGAGACCAAGGAACGAAAGCCCGCCCTCGGCAACCATGGCGACCGCGATTGCGATGATTGAGAAGGAAAGCAATGGCGGAACAATGTTCGGAAGGATCTCGCGGCGGAGAATCCGTACATGGCTCGCACCGAGTGAACGCGCTGCGGTTACAAATTCGCGTTGTCCGTAAATCAGAGCGTTCGCACGGACCAGTCGGGCTGTTGGTGCTATCGCCACGATGCCAAGAGCGATTGAAACGGTAAGAACAGTCTTTGAGTCGGTGAAGTTCACGATCGCTAGAGCAAGAAGAAGCGCAGGGAACGAAAGAAGAACATCCATCATGACCATGAGTACGGTCTCGGTTTTGCCGCGTAAGTAACCAGCAGCAATTCCGATCGTTGTGCCAACGACGCCACCAAAGATGATCGAGAGGAAGCCAACTGCAAGCGATGCGCGAGCGCCCCAAATGACGCGACAGAAGATGTCGCGTCCCAGAGCATCGGTTCCGAACCAAAACTTTGCGCTCGGTGCGAGGCGAGGACGCCCAACGATTTTCGCAGGGTTTTTGATTGGCAACCAAGGTGCCGTAATCGCAAGAACAACGACGAGGATGAAGAATCCGGCTGCGATCCAAAAGAACAGACCGAGACGCTTCTTCGGCCGAGCCCCATCGACCTGATCGGGGTCGCGCGTGTGTAGGGACTCGATGTTGAAGGAATCACCGTCGGCGATGCGCGTCACTTCGGTGGCGATATCACCACTGGCAGCGAAGACTGAGTCGTTGGCGGGACGGCCGGCGGCGTCAGGCGAGGGCGCGGGCATGGCGAATCCTGGGGTCGAGGGCGGCGTAGAGGAGATCAACGAGGAAGTTCACGAAGACATAGGCGCAAGCGATGACGACAACAGCTCCCTGAACAGGCACGTAGTCCTGACCTTGAATTGCTGCGTAGGTATAGCCGCCGAGTCCATTGAGTCCGAAGATGACTTCGAGGATGATGGTGCCTCCAACGAGACGTCCAAAGTTAAGACCAATCACCGTGATGAGTGAGAACGTCGATGGTTTGAATGCGTGACCGTAGAGGACTCGGCGTGGAGACATTCCCTTTGCTCGCGCCATGGCGATGAAGTCTTCTTGCATCGTGGCGATGAGGTCGGTTCGCAGCAGCCGCATGTAAACGGCCATTTCTGCGACTGCAAGACAAACAGCAGGAATCGTGAGTGAAGCAAGGCTCGCAAGTGGGTCGTCGCTAAATGCTGTGTACCCGGTTGCGTTTCCGATCCCGAGCGTCACGGGGAAAATCCAAATAAGAAGCATTGCCATCACGAAATTCGGGACCGCCAACAACATGAAAAGCGTCGCACTGGAGGATCGATCGAGGACTCCACCCGCCCTCTTTGCTGCTGCGAAAGCGAGCGGCACGGCGACAATGAGAGCGAGGAACTGTGAATAGAGCAGCAGTTCGATGGTGACGGGCATCCGCTCTGCAAGAGCTTCCGAAACTGGCTGCGCATTTCGCGCTGAGGTTCCGAGATCACCGGTTACTGCGTCTCCCAGCCAGCGCACGTATCGCACTGGCATCGGATCGTTGAGATTGAATTCTGCACGCTTTTGGTCGACACATTCCTGCCCACCGGCACCTGCGCAGAGTCGCGTGGCGGTGTCTCCAGGAAGAAGTTCGAGCAGCAGGAACGAAAGGAACGTCACGCATAAGAGCACGACAACGAGCTGGACGATCTTCCTGCGGACGAATCTCATCGTGACGCCTTGATCTGGGTTGAACTTGGAAGATGCAGCATGGGGATCGGATCTCGGATTTCGACTCGCGAGGGAGCGATCGCCCCCATGTGACCTACGCCACAGATCGGAACCTAGGCAGTACCTACCGACCTGTCAACCATCCTCAGACTAGGCGACACCTACGAGGCTTGTGCACAGAGTCAAGCAGTCAGGTCCGAGCGTGAGACAGAGGTTTCACGAGGGGTCGGACCATTGACCCCGGGACTCGAGAACAGCGCGTAAGACCGCTGGACGATCGGTCATGATTCCGTCGACGCCGAGGTCAAGAAGTCGGTGCATTTCTTCAACGTCGTCGATTGTCCAGACATGCACGGGTAGTCCTGCGCGATGCGCTTTGCGGAGGAATCTCTTATCGACGAGAGGCACCTTGCCGGCGTGGGTTGGAACTTGCAGACAATCGCCATCCGGAACCTTTCTCCCCAGCCCGAAGCTGGCAGCCCGGATGCGAGCGACACCCCTCGGACCCATCGAGGTGCACACCTCTTTCCCGAAGCGCTCCCTGAAGTGATCAAGTCGTCGATCAGAAAATGAGCCGATACAGACCCGATCGAGGGTTCGAGTCCGTTCGAGCAGTGCTGCAAGTGGCTCAACCACTTCGTCGTGCTTGGCGTCGATGTTGATTCGGAGGCTTGGCCAGCTCGTGAGGAGGTCCTCGAGCAATGGGATCGGAGCGATGCCATCAATACGGGCTTGGGAAACCTCAGACCAGGGGAGTTCCGAGATCAATCCATTGCGATCGGTTACTCGGTCGAGGTTGTCGTCGTGAAATGCGATGACGACGCCGTCTGAGGTGACGTGAGCATCAGTTTCGACATAGGTAAATCCCAATCCGACGGCATTGGAGAACGCTTCGAGCGAGTTCTCTGGCCAGTCGCCAGCTCCACCTCGATGGGCGAAGGCAATCGGGCCGTGGTGGTCGAGGTAGGGATGGCTGGGGTTCCTCACGGACGCACCGTAGACCTCAATGCTTTGGTCGGTGGGGAAATTTTCGAGAGGCCGATACCCTTCGGCTGGTGGAATCGACAGACCGTTTCGCGATTCTGATGGCCGGAGACGAGCGATCTATCGCCATCGATGAGGCAGCCTTTGTGCTCGCCTCCCATTTTCACGATGGGCTCAACGTTGACGAGCGTCTTGCGGAATTAGATCGTCTCGCCATCGGCTGTGGGCGATCGCTTGACCAGGTGGTCGATCGTGTTTTCTCCGATCTTGGGTTTCGGGGAAACACCTGTGGTTATTACGACCAGAACAACTCGTGTCTTGACGCCGTGATCGATCGACGGCTCGGCATACCCATCACACTTTCAATCGTGCTGATGTCAGTTGGGCGCCGCGCCGGTCGCGAGATGCGCGGAGTGGGGATGCCTGGCCACTTCTTGACTCTCGATGTCGAAAGCGGTTCGTATCTAGATGCGTTCGACTGCGGGCATCGGATAGACGTAGTCGGCTGTCAGCAGCTCTTTACACAACTGCACGGATCCGATGCTCCGTGGCATCCGTCGATGCTGGCTCCGATCGGGCCACGCGGAATCATTCGTCGGATGCTGAACAACCTGGCTCAGATCGCCGCCGCCGAAAATGACCATCGTTCTCGAATCATCGCAACTCGGCTCCGAAGCCTCTTGCCTGATTCCTCCATCTGGGAACGCGCTGAGTTGGCTCGCGCCTACGAGGCGTCAGGAGATTTTGATCAAGCAAGCTGCGTCCTCGAAGCCGTTGCTGCCGACGCCCCGCCCGACGAGGCCAAAGGTTTCCGGTTCGCTGCCGCTGAGTTGCGAGCGCTTCTGAACTAAGTGTGGCGTCGAGACGTCGCAGAAATGTGTTCCAGTGGAAGCGTCGTTCGCCGATAGCGTGGGCGCATGACTCGTCGCACGAAGATCATTGCGTCCATCGGCCCAGCCTCAGACGATCCGCGTGTCCTCAAGGGTCTGATCCAGTCGGGCATGGATATTGCCCGAATCAACCTTTCTCACGAATCGCTTGAGCTTGCCCTTGAGCGTTACCACCGGATCCGCGCCGTAGCTGCCGAAGTCGGCAGGCCCGTCGGAATCCTCGCCGATCTCCCCGGCCCAAAGGTTCGTCTCGGCAAGCTCCCAGGCGATGGCGTACTTCTCGTCGACGGTCAAGAGTTTCTCGTTACCCCAGGTACCGATCCAAGCACTGCTGAAGTCTTTCAAGTCGACTACGAAGACTTATTAACCGATGTTCACGAAGGCGATCAGTTGGTGTTCGGTGACGGCGCTGTGCAGGTTCAGGCCCTCGGACGACAGGGAGACCATCTTCGGGTCCGAGTAAATCACGGCGGACATTTGACCGGTCGACCCGGAATTCACATTCCGTCCGACCGACTTCGCATCGCGACACCAACTCCTGAGGACCTTCGGTTCCTTGATGCGTTTGTCGAGGTGGGCATCGACATGGTTGCCCTTTCCTTCGTTCGTTCGGCTCATGACGTTCGACGGGTCGGAACAGAACCAGCTCCGCGTGGTCCGATGGTTGTCGCAAAGATCGAGACGCGAGCCGCGGTGCAAAACTTGGCGTCAATCGTTGAAGTTGCGGACGCGGTCATGGTTGCTCGTGGCGATCTTGGTTCGGAGTTTCCCATCGAGGAACTCCCGCACCTCCAAAAAGAGATCATCCGCCGATGCATCGCCGCAGGTCGCCCGGTAATCACTGCGACCCAAATGCTTGAGTCGATGATCCATTCGCCGAGTCCGACCCGAGCCGAAGCGTCCGACGTTGCAAATGCAGTTTTCGACGGGTCATCAACCGTCATGCTCTCAGGCGAAACAGCAATAGGCGACGATCCGGAGCATGTCGTCGATGTCATGGCGAGAATCGCCGCAAGAGCCGACGAGAAGTTCGACTACGCAGGCTGGCCTGCATTACTTGCGTCTCTGCAATTGGCCACGGGTGATAACGCTCAATCTCGCGTCACGAATGCGGTCACGTCGGCTGCACAGCGTGCTGCCAGCGAAATTGGAGCGGCTGCGATTCTTTGCATCTCTCAAAGCGGTTTCACCGTTCGGTCGGTCGCACGTTTCCGTCCTAAGGCAAAGATTCTCGGTTTCTCTTCTGATCCTCGGACAGTTGCTCAGCTCACGATGAGTTGGGGCACGACGCCTTATCTCCTTGAGGCCGGGGGTAACGCCGACGAGTTGACCAATGAAGCGATCGCCCTCGCGAAAGCCAAAGGCGAGATTCACACCGGCGACCTTGTGGTTGTTGTCGGAGGGTCGCGCTTTTCGAAGGGTCGAGTCACAGACACGGTTCGCGTCATCGAGGTTCCTTAAGACTATGAAGCGGGAGGTCAGCAACGACCTTCACGTTGGTCGCCTCGATCGACCAGACGCTCCACGCGTCATATTCGTACACGGAGTGATGGACAGGGGAGCGACGTTTCTCAATGTCGCCCGCCGTCTCACGGATGCTTCATGGCTGATCTACGACCGGCGTGGGTATGGGCGTTCAAGTGTCGGAGCAACACCCGCCTTCGAAGATCACGTCGCGGATCTTGTATCAATAATCGATCGTGAATCGACTGACGGACCGGTTGTAGTTGTGGGCCACAGCCTCGGAGGAACAATCGCGTTAGCGGCGGCATCACGCGTTCCCACTTCAATCTCTGGCGTTGTGGTCCACGAGGCGCCCTTGCCGTGGCTCGATTGGTGGCCAATTCGCGACCAAGACGGGCGCCGTCTCGAAGATGAGGCGCCGAGCGACGCCGTCGCTCGAGTGATGGAGCGCACCGCGGGAAAAGACGTTTGGGGCGCGCTCCCTGAAGCCGTGCGAACGCAGCGCCTCTCTGAAGGTCCAGCGATGGTTTCCGAGTTGGTAACTGCTCGAAATGGTTGCCCATTTTCTGCGGCATGTTTGTCGATGCCCGTTGTCGTGTCGCGAGGATCACTCTCAACTGGTCATCGCGAGCGGGCTCAACAATGGCTCATTGATTTCCTTCCAAAAGCGTTACCAACAGTTGTTGGAGGCGCCTCGCACAATGTGCAGTCCTCTCACCCAGAAGCGTTCGCGAAGGTCGTCAACGAGCTTCTATTGAGTGTGGAGTGCGGCAAATCGTCGTAGCGTGTGACCGTGACTGAATCTCGACCCGTCAACCTTTCAACATCCGGACCGCCTGAGACGGTGCTCCCCGATGAACCCGCAGCCCTGCGTCATGCCCTTGAGCAGGCAAGGCGCAGCGAGTCGAACCGGCTCGAAGCGATCGGGGCCGTCGCGAGCAGCGCGCCACGCTCAAGTGCAGCCTGGGCCGCAATGGGTGAGAACGCTGAGTCAACGATCGAGGCCTACGCCTACTTCCGAGTTGGCTACCACCGCGGTCTCGACACTCTGCGAGCCAACGGTTGGCGCGGTTCTGGTTACGTCCGTTGGACACACCCCTCGAACCGGGGCTTTCTCTCGAGCTTGAACGGTCTCGCGAAAACCGCGGCGGCAATTGGAGAGCTCGATGAGGCGGAGCGCTGTGAACTTTTCCTTCGCCAGTGCGACCCCGCTTGGCCACCGGCTGATCTTTCGAGTTGACGAGTGGCAGAGCTGACGTTCACCGGAGTTGTACTCACCGGTGGTTCTTCACGTCGAATGGGGCGTGACAAATCGCTCCTCGAAGTCAGCGGGAAGATCCTGAGCTCTGTTGTTGCGATGGCGCTCAAGGAGGCAGGAGCATCGGAAGTCCTTGCGGTGGGCGGGGATATCGAAGCTTTGGCGGCACTCCAAGGCATCGATCGAGCGATTCCCGACGATTTCCCTGGTGAGGGACCACTTGGGGGCATTCTCACTGCATTCGATCAGGCTCGCCACGATGTCGTCGTTGTCCTGGCCTGCGACACGCCACGTGTCGATGCCGCTACACCCCGTTCACTCGTAGACGCACTCACCACGGATCCCGAATGTGCTGTGGCGTATGCGTATGTCGACGCGCGTATTCAACCGCTCACTGCGGCCTGGAGACGGAGTCTCGCTCACGAGCCAGTTCGGTCAGCATTTGGTCGAGGCGCTCGCGCACCACGAAGTGTCTTTTCGGAACTCAATGTTGTTGAAGTGGCGACGATTTCGCCCGCCGCAGTCGACGACGTCGATCATCCCGAGGATCTGCAACGCTACGCTGCCGGTTCTCAGTAGTTACCGACACAGAATGAGGACATTCGGTGAACTCAGTTCCAGAAATCGATCTCAGCGCTCTTGAGGAGTTGCTTGCCGAGGGCGTTGTCCTCATCGACGTTCGTGAGGATGACGAATACACCGACGGCCATGTTGCTGGGGCCATCCACATCGCTCTGGCAACGGTTCCCGACCGCGTCGATGAAATCCCCTCATCCGGTCCGGTCTACGTCATCTGTGCGCTCGGTGGTCGTAGCGCACGGGCCGCTGAATTCCTCCGTGCACAAGGAATCGATGCAATCAACGTGGCCGGCGGGACAAACGGTTGGATCGACAGCGGACGTCCCGTTGTTCTCGGCGACTCTGCGGTTTGACGGACACACGTGACCGATCCTGAGTTCCGGATTGTTTCCACCGACGCGGATTTTGCTCGCGTCATTGAACGACTCCGGGACCAACCGAGTTACGCCCTTGACACCGAGTTCCATCGAGAGCGGACCTATTACCCAAAACTTGCGCTCGTACAGATCGCATGGCCCGGAGACCTCGTGTTGGTCGATCCGTTGGCGGTCGACCTTCGTCCCTTTGCCGAAATCCTCGAGAGCGACAGCATTGCGGTGCTGCACGCTGCGGATCAGGACCTTGAGATACTTGAACTGACCTGCGGAACGGTGCCCCGTGTGCTTTTCGATACGCAGATCGCGGCTGGGTTCCTCGGTTTGAGTACGCCCTCGCTCACGACGATTTACGAGCGATTCGTCGATTTCAGAGTGGGCAAAGGTGACCGCCTCACCGATTGGCTGCAGCGCCCGCTCACCGATGGACAACTTGTCTATGCCGCAAACGATGTTGCCCGTTTGCTCGAAGTCCGCGATCGGATCGTCGAGCAACTTGATGCTCGTGGTCGGCTTTCATGGGCATTGGACGAATGTGAGATCCAGCGAGTTCGGCTTCGCGGTCAGCGGAACCCAGACGAAGCTTGGCGGCGCATCAAAGAAGCCCGTCAGCTCAGAGGCTCCGCCCGAACCGTCGCTCGGGCCCTTGCCGCATGGCGGGAGCGCAGAGCGGCATCACTTGATATCCCGGTTCGCTATGTGCTGTCCGATATCGCTCTGACGGGCATCGCTCAGCGGCCTCCTCGGGATCGTCGTGACCTCGAGAAGGTTCGGGGATTCGACCGAGGCACTCGCGACGATGTCGTGAACGAGATTTTGATCGCTGTGAAAGCTGGACTCGCAGATACGTCGCCCATTCTTGACGACGTTTCGCCAGGTGGGGTCGAAAAGGACCTTCGCCCGGCGATTGCCCTCATCTCGGCGTGGATTGCCCAGTTGGCAAGGGATCTAGAGATTGATGCGTCACTTCTGGCGACCCGAGGCGACATTGAGGCCTTTCTTCGAGGCGACGAAGGTGCCCGCCTGGCGGAAGGGTGGCGAGACGACCTCGCCGGACGGCCAGTGCGAAGCCTCCTTGAGGGTGGCGCCGCCGTTGCCTTTGCCGGAAATGGCGAACTTGTGATCGAAGAACGCTCCCGGCGACCCCTCTCATGAGGAGAAATGGGCCGGAGATGCCACAAGCACCCCTCGCGGGCCGATACACTCACTCGGCAATCTCACCGACGGGAGTTGGCCGTTGAAAAAGGGTCGACATCGGCGTTTTGAGGAAGCGAGAGCCCTCAAGCGCACCAACGACAATCTTGACGCGATCCTCGATGCTCGCGATGCCGAACCGTGCCCCGAGTGTGGGGCCGATCCGGGCCACGACCATTCGTCGTGGTGCATGTACGACGCCGAGGCCGAACGCGACGAAAGCGCTTGGCCCTCCTGAACTTCCATCGGTCCATCACCGGTGGACCGAACTGAAAGACACTCGTGCCCCCCTCATCTTCAGTCCCGCTTCGTAACGTCGCGCTCGTCGCCCACGTTGACCACGGCAAGACCACTCTCGTCGATGCGCTCCTGCGTGCCACAGGCACCTTTAGCGATCACGCCGCAGTGGTCGACCGAGTCATGGACTCCAACGACCAAGAACGCGAGCGAGGCATCACCATCCTGGCCAAGGCCGCGTCGGTCACATGGAATGACGTTCAGATCAACCTCGTCGACACCCCTGGTCACTCTGATTTCGGTGGCGAGGTCGAGCGAGCTCTTTCTATGGTCGACGGAGTCATCCTCCTCGTCGACGCCGCTGAAGGCCCGCTCCCTCAGACCCGCTACGTGCTGTCGAAGGCCCTTGCACTCGGCCTGCCGACCGTGGTCGTCGTGAATAAGGTCGACCGTCAAGACGCTCGGCCTGAAGAAGTCCTCGACGAGATCTACCAACTCTTTATGGATCTCGACGCCGATGAGAACGCCATCGAGTTTCCGATCATTTCTGCCATTGCCCGAGACGGCAAAGCCGTCAGCGGTATCGGCATGCCGGGCGCAGACGACGACCTCACCCCCTTGTTCCAGGCCATTGTCGAAACCATCCCGGCACCAACAGGTGATCCCGATGCGCCAGTGCAGGCGATCGTTACCAACCTTGATGCATCCGAATACCTCGGTCGATTGGCGATCGGGCGCGTGATGCAAGGCACCCTGCGCCGAGGCGAACAGGTTGCGCTGTGCGAAGAAGACGAAGGCCAGAACCCGCTCCGGCGCAAGCTGACCCAGCTGATGTCGTTCTCGGGTATTGGCCGACTTGAGGTCGACGCCATTCGTGCCGGTGATCTCTTCATCGTCGCTGGATTTCCCGAAGTTGAAATCGGCGACACTCTGGCCGACTCGGTAAACCCCGTTGCACTGCCACGTCTCACTGTCGACGAGCCGGTGCTTCGGATGACCTTCGGTGTCAACACCTCGCCTCTCGCAGGCAAGGAGGGTCAGTTCCTGACCTCCCGGCACCTGCGCGATCGACTCGACAAGGAAATCCTTGGCAACGTATCGATCAAGGTCGAGCCGACTGAGTCGCCCGACATCATCGAGGTCTCTGGCCGCGGCGAGCTCCAGCTTGCGGTGCTCATCGAGACAATGCGCCGTGAAGGTTACGAACTTCAGGTCAGCCGACCTGAGGTCATCGTGAAAGACATCGACGGCACGAAGCATGAACCACTCGAGCGCGCAGTGATCGACGTCCCCGACGAGCATGTCGGCACGGTCACGCAGGCTCTTGCCCCTCGAAAGGGTCGAGTGACCGACCTTCGTCCCGGCGATACGGGTCGAACCATTGTCACTGTCGAAGCTCCCGCTCGTGGCCTCATTGGTTTCCGTTCGCAGCTGCTCACCGCTACTCGCGGTACTGCCCTCATGCATCAGCACAACGCTGGCTGGGTGGCGTGGGTCGGCGATCTTCCAACCCGAAAGGGTGGAGCGATGATCTCTGATCGTCAGGGCACCTCAACTGGCTACGCCATTGGCAACCTTCAAGAGCGTGGCGAGATGTTCATTGGCTCAGGTGAAGCTGTTTACGAAGGCATGATCGTGGGCGAAAATTCTCGAAGCGACGACATGATGATCAATATCGTGCGCGAGAAGCAGAAGACGAATATTCGTACCCACTCTGCCGACGAAGCAATCAAGCTCGTCCCGCCGCGCGAAGTCACCCTCGAAAACGCAATCGAGTTCATCGGTGACGACGAACTCGTCGAGGTAACGCCTCAGTCACTTCGTCTACGCAAGCGAATCCTCAAAGAATCCGATCGACGTCGGACCAGCAAGAAGTAACCGTCAGTCGGTACTTGCAGGAGCCCGCCTGACTGATGGGTGTGGCAGAAAGACTTCCGTGCCGCGTTGCTCGATGAGTTCGACAACGCGGTCGTACGCGCCCTGGCCAACGAGTGCAACGATCTCGTCTTTGCTTGAGACGTAGACCGGCACGTCGCCCACGAATGCTCGTGGATCTTCTGTGCACCACCAATGAAAGTCGTCGCCGCCTTCGCCCCAGTCGCGTCGCTTCCATTCACGCAGGATGTTGGTTTCGTGTTCGTTGTCGTCGATGTGGAAGTCGAGACGAACGGGCACCTGCCAGCAGACTTCTGGCTTCCAATCGATGAAGTTCTCGCCTCTGGACTGAGCTGCCGTATGGAACGCGCAGCCAGCTCCACCGGGAAAACCGGGGCGGTTGAGGAAGATGCAAGCGCCTTCATGGCGGCGAGTGACCCAATCTCCATGGTCTTTATGGATGGGCCCTCCGAGGCTTGCTGCTACCTCTTTGAACTGCCATTCGTCATCGCGAAGGCGAGGGAAGACTTCAGCGACACGCTTTCGGTCCTCTTTGTCTGAAAAATGCGCACCGTGGACGCAGCAACCAAACATCTTGCTTTCGTCGGGTTCTTCTTCGATGCCCAGACAGCCATCGCCGTAGATGCACTTCCAGTTGCTGGTGAGCCAAGTGGCATCGAAGGTGTACGTCTCGCCATCGAGATCGAATGAGATCCACTCGTGGACATCATCGTCACTGATTTCGCTTCGTTGCCCAGCCATGGGTTGATCCATTCAGTTCATTGGAGTGATTACGAGCGAGACCCTAGTTGCTCGCTCTGTCACATTCGGTGAGTAAGGATGTCGATATGTCAGGAGAATTCGACGACATACGTCAGCGGCTGGAAACAATCGCCGAGGAACTCGCCGATCTCGCAATTGTTCGGTTGCGAGAATCGATCGATGCTGGTGGACATGAACTCCCGGTCGACGAGAAACGGCTCACCCGCGCCCGACGAGCGGTCGAGAAAGCCATCGGGTTGCTCAGCGAGCCCGACGACACGATCGATTAGTTCAGACTCCGGCGAGGCGTCCGTACAACGTCGTTCGTTGCTCGAGCACGCGTCCAAGCGGTGCGACGAGGTCGGCGAAATCCTGTGGCTCCATGCCTTGCCCGTGATCGGCTCCCGCAGCGCGACTGATGTTTTCGTCCATCAGCGTTCCGCCGAGGTCGTTGGCCCCAGCCTGCAGCGCCTGCTGAGCCCCGCTGACACCAAGTTTCACCCAAGATGTCTGAATGTTGTCGATGAGGCCTCGGTAGGCGATGCGGGGCACTGCGTGCATCAGGAGTGTCTCTCGGAAGGTTGGTCCACGACGCGCCTTCTTGGTGAGATACAGCGGTGTCGCCATGTGGACGAACGGCAACGGAACGAATTCGGTGAAGCCGCCCGTTTCCTTCTGAAGATCGCGAGTTCGGATGATGTGCCGAGCCCAGTGAACTGGCCGCTCTACGGAGCCAAACATGATTGTGATGTTTGACCGGAGACCGACACGATGAGCGGTTCGGTGGGCTTCGAGCCATTCCTCGGTGTTGATCTTGTCTGAGCAGATGATTGCCCGGATTTCGTCGTCGAGGATTTCGGCAGCGGTCCCAGGAAGCGTCTTGAGCCCTGCGTCCTTGAGGCGAAGCAGATAGGAATCGAGTGGTTCTTCGAGTCGGCGCGCACCCTCGGTGACTTCGAGAGCGGTGAATCCGTGAACGTGAATATCGGGCACCGCGTCGGTGACAGCTCGGGCCACATCGATGTAATAGTCGCCGTCGAAATCGGGATGGATGCCACCTTGAAGACAGACCTCGGTTGCGCCTAACTCCGCAGCTTCACGAGTGCGTTGCGCGATGTCGTCCAGCGTAAGCAGGTAAGGAGTTCCGCGCAGATTGAGCGAGAGTGGACCCTTACTGAATCCGCAGAAGCGGCACTTGAACGTGCAGACGTTCGTGTAATTGATGTTCCGGTTATGAACCCAAGTGACGGTGTCGCCGACAGCTTCGGCGCGCAACTCGTCAGCGAATTGTGCGACTGCAGCAAAGTTGGGACCACGAGCGCCGAACAGCGTGACAATTTCCTCGAGCTCTGGAGTTTGACCGAGGCGGACACCTTCGATGACCTCGGCCACAGCGCCGGTCGCTTTGCCTTCAGCGGGTACATACGTGGGGGGAGTGATGCGTGAGCCCGCGCTCCAGATCGTTGAGCGGGGGCCAATCTGCAATACCTCGACGCCGTCATCGACCTGCTCTGGTGCGGCAGGCTTGAGCGACTGTACGAAGACCGCTCCTGCGTCGTCGCGGGCGAGTCCCTCGGCATCGGATCGATCCATAACTGCGAAACGAAGGCCTTCGTCGATCCACTTTTCGTCGTTACGGACGAACTCCGGATGAACAGTGAGTCGCGGTGCAAGGGTGAATCCCTTTGCTTCAGTGACTGTTCGGAGGATCTCGAGATCGGGCCAGGGACGTTCGGGATTGACGTGATCGGCAGTCACTGGAGAAACGCCGCCCCAGTCGTCGATACCCGCATCGAGGAGCACGCCGAAGTCGTCGGAGAGGTTCGGCGGGGCCTGGAGATGTATATCGGGCGGAAGGATCAACCGGGCCAGTGCGATTGCGTCGAGGTACATATCGCTCGGACACGGGTCGGATGCATGCATCGCGGTTCCTGCCTTGGGAAGGAAATTCTGAACGATGACTTCCTGTACATGGCGGTGGCGTCGATGAGAGTCAGCAATCGCTTCAAGGGCAGCAATGCGATCGTCACGATTTTCGCCGATTCCGACGAGAATTCCGGTTGTGAACGGAATGGAAAGTTCACCTGCAGCTTCGAGTGTTGCCAATCGACGTTCGGGAGTTTTGTCTGGGGCACCGCGATGACATTCAAGATCGCCTCGCAATGACTCGACCATTGCTCCCTGCGAAGGGGAGACCTTGCGCAATTGCGCCAACTGGTCGGCCGGAAGTGCGCCAGCATTTGCGTGGGGGAGCAGGCCGGTTTCATCGAGGACAAGTTGCGCCATCGCAGCGACGTAATCGATTGTTGACCCGTACCCGTTGTCTGCGAGCCACTGAGCGGCAACTGGATAGCGATCTTCGGGTGCTTCGCCGAGAGTGAAGAGTGCCTCGTGACAACCCACTCGGGCTCCAGCGATCGCGAGAGCGCGCACCTGAGCAGGCGAGAGGTATGGAGACTCGAGGCGAGCAGGGGGCTGAGCGAAGGTGCAATAGCCACAGCGATCGCGGCAGAGCATCGTGAGAGGGATGAAGACCTTTGGCGAATAGGTCACCCGAACGCCGAAGGCCTGATCGCGAATGGACCTGGCCTCGGACATCAATTCCTCAAGCGGGGCATCAAGCCTTGACATGCGGGAGACCCTATCGGCCACTGTGAGAGCCCATTGCCTCGGCGTCGACGAGCCAAATGAGGTCATCGTTCGCGAGGTGTGCCGCAGGAGCAGTGAGGTCCCCGTCAAGCACACGATGCAACGCTTCGGTCTTGGAGGAACCGGCGACAGTCACGACTGCACTCCGGCAATGTGCAATCCCACCAAAGGTGAATGTGATCCGTTCATGAGAGTTGTTGCCGCGGGGATCAAGATTGGAAACGACGAAACGACTCGCTGGTGCTGTGAGTGCATCAGAATCCGGAAAGAGCGACGCGGTGTGTCCATCGGGCCCAAGCCCGAGATGAATGAAATCGATTGGTGGCGCCGAGTGAACGAGACGGTCGTACGCGTCGGCTGCATTTGGAATATCAGAACGCATCGGCTGTACCGACGCCAACGGCCCAACCTCTCCGAGTAGAGACTCCTCGACAAGTCGGTAGTTCGAATCAGGATCGTCGAGGGGTACGCATCGTTCGTCGCCCCACCATGCGTCGATCGTCGACCAGTCGAGAGTCGACACGCCGATTCGGGCGAGACGTTCGTAGCACTCGCGTGCGGTGGACCCGCCTGAGAAGGCGATCGCGAACTGCGAAGCCTTACGAGCAGTTGCTCGATCGAGAACAAGTTGCGCAAAGGATGCGGCGACGTCGTCGACAACGACGAGCGATCCGTTCACTTCAGAGTCTTCGCCTTCTCGGTGAGTGATTCGAGAAGGTCATCGAATGACTTCGAGAATGAAGCAACACCTTCGTCTTCGAGTTGCGACGTGACATCGGCGAGCGAAAGCCCCAATGCTGCAAAGCCGTCGAGGACAGCATGAGCGCCAGGAAGATCGGCGTCGACCGTTCGGGCAAGAGTGCCGTGATCGTCGAAGTCATCGAGGGTCTTTTCCGGGATCGTGTTGACCGTGTTCGGTCCAATCAGAGAATCGACATACAGCGTGTCCGGGTAGGCCGGGTCCTTGGTCGACGTTGATGCCCAAAGCGGTCGCTGCGGACGAGCGCCACGGGCGACGAGTGCGTCCCATCGTGGGCCGCTGAAGGTTTCGAGGAATGCCTCATAGGCAACCTGGGCATTGGCAACAGCCACTTTGCCCTTGAGTGCTTTGGCTTCAGGAGAACCCACGGCTTCAAGTCGCTTGTCGGCTTCGGAATCGACGCGGCTGATGAAGAACGAGGCAACTGATGAGACGGTTGAGAGATCTCCATCGCGAGCCTCGAGGCCAGAGATGTATGCCTCCATGACTTCGCGGTAACGCTCGAGCGAGAACAGCAGCGTCACGTTGACGCTGACACCTTCGGAGATCATCGCCTTGATTGCCGGGAGCCCCTCGGCGGTACCGGGAATCTTGATGTAGAGGTTCGGCTGATTGATCAGACCGTGAAGATGACGAGCTGCCGAGGCAGTGCCATCGGTGTCGCGAGCAAGCAACGGTGAAACCTCGATCGACACGTAGCCGTCGATTCCGGCGCTTGCGTCGTAAACGGGTCGAAGGATGGCGAGCACATTGTTGATGTCTGTAACCACGAGTTCCCAGTACGCATCAGTTACTGATGTTCCTGAAGAAAGAAGTTCGCGGAACTGAACGTCGTACGCGTCGCCACCGGAGATTGCCTTCTGGAAAATGGTGGGATTCGATGTGACGCCGCGAACACCGCGATCGACCCAACGTTGCATTTCGCCATTCTCGATCCAGTCGCGCCGGACATTGTCGAGCCAAGGGCTTTGATCCTCGGTTGCATAGAGGTCTGTAAGTCGTGACATTGCAGTGCTCCGAATCAGTTGAGAAGGATACGTACGTGTTCGATGACGTTTTCGACTGTCATGCCGAAAAGTTCCATGAGTTCAGGACCAGGCGCACTTGCGCCGTAATGGTCGATGCCGACGCATGCGTCAGCCCAAAGCGCCCAACCAAATGTTGAGCCGGCTTCAACAGAAACTCGGGGAATTCCTTCGCCGAGGATCGATCGTTGATAGTCATCGTCCTGTTCCATGAAGAGTTCCCAACATGGCATTGAAACGACTCGTGCAGAGACGCCTTCGGTTGCGAGTTGCTCGGCAGTCGCCACGCACAACGACACCTCTGAGCCGGTGCCAATGAGAACGACATCAGGATCGTTCTTGGTGTTGCGCAGAATGTAGGCACCCAGTTCGACATCTGTGTTCCCTGCGGTGCCTTCGAGAACCGGAAGATTCTGGCGACTCAATACGAGGGCGGTTGGCCCACCCTTTTCAATAGCAATGCGCCACGCCTGTGCGGTTTCGTTCGCATCGGCTGGACGAATGACTCGGAGCTTCGGCATCGCTCGTAACGAGGCGAGGTGTTCGATGGGCTGATGCGTTGGCCCGTCTTCGCCGACGCCGATGGAGTCGTGGGTCCACGAGTAGATGACATGGAGATCAGACAGCGCCGCGAGTCGAACTGGTGGTCGCATGTAATCGGCGAAGACGAAGAACGTGCCGCCGAATGGAATGATTCCACCGTGCGCGGCCATACCGTTCATGACCGAACCCATGGCGTGTTCGCGGATACCGAAATGGATCTGCCGACCGTCGCGATTCAGGCGCGAGAAAGCAACGCCCCCATCGAGTTCGACACCACAGTTGCCGGTGAGGTCAGCGCCTCCGCCCATGAGCCCGGGAACGACGGGAGCGAGTGCGTTGAGAACTTTCTTGCCAGCATTACGGGTGGCAACGGATTCGCCTGCCTCCCACACGGGAAGCGCACTCTGCCAGCCTTCAAGTCCACGGCCCTCGAGGGCGGCATCAAGTTCGGCACGATGTTCGGTCCAGTTCTCGTAGAGCGAGTACCAGGCTTCGCGAGCGGGTCGACTGCGAACTCCGGCTTCACGCATGTGTTCGAGAACATCTTCGGGTGACCAGAAGGCTTCGTCGGGCATGCCCAAAACGGCTTTCGTGGCTGCGATCTCCTCGGCGCCAAATGGATTGCCGTGGGCATGAGCGGTGTCGGTGAACTTCGGCGACGGATAACCAATGTGGCTGCGAAGAACAATGAGCGACGGCTTCCCGTCGATGTTCTTTGCGCGATTCACCGCCGCCTCAAGTGCGTCGATGTCCTCACCGATCTCGCCAACATTTTCTACATGCCATCCGTAGGAGCGGAAGCGCTCCGCAGCGTCGTCTGACAGCGCCAATTCGGTAGGACCGTCAATCGAGATGTGGTTGTCGTCGTAAATCGCAACGAGCTTGTCGAGTCCGAGGTGGCCTGCGAGAGAGGCGGCTTCATGGGAAATGCCTTCTTCGAGATCTCCGTCGCCGCAAAGTACGAAGGTGTGATGGTCGAAGAGTTGAGGGCCGAACTGTGCGCGGAGTGCGTGTTCCGCAAGTGCAAGACCGACTGCGTTCGCAAGACCCTGTCCGAGAGGACCGGTGGTGACCTCAATGCCTGGAGTGTGACCGCGCTCGGGATGTCCGGCAGCGGGAGAACCGAACTGGCGAAAGTTCTTGATGTCCTCGAGTGTCAATCCGAAACCGGTGAGGTACAGCATGGAGTACTCGAGAATCGATGCGTGCCCACCGGAAAGAACGAACCGATCTCGGTTGGGCCATTCTGGGCAGCTGGCGTCGTAGCGCATAACTCGCGCAAACAAGGCGTAGGCCAAGGGGGCGAGGGCCATCGCGGTTCCGGGATGGCCGGAGTTCGCCTTCTGGGGAGCGTCCATGGCAAAGCCACGAACGACGTCGACGGTACGGGATTCGATTCGGCTGTCGGTCACGGCCGCACCTTAGTGGTGGCGACGTCCGAAGATGACTGCCGACAGTGGGGCAGCGGACAATCCGGGCCCGTTGGATCCGGTGCCGACAACGGTTGCGACGTGGACACCCGCATAAGCGGCGGTTCCTAGTGATTCAGTAACGATTCCAAGATTGCTGACACCCTCGAATTCGGCGACGGGGTCGATGGTGGAACACGCAAAGAGAAGGGCACCACCCGAACGGGACCCACCGAGCGATTCGCTCATGCCGGATGCGGCGCCTGCTGGGTCCAATTGATGGATCGAAACCATCGTTGATTGGGGGAGTGTCGCCGCAACTGCCAAAGCGCCACTTTCGCGATCGGCTCCAAGTACCTCGTGGACATCGACAACGGCACCGGAATCAGAATCATGCACCGCGATAGCCATGCGTCGAGCCGCGTCACGCCGCTGAGTTTCGTCGAGATTTGAAAGCGCGTACTGCACAACGTCGAGAGCAAGATCACCGTCAAGCTCGCACACCATTGATCCGGTCGAACGCGTCACAGTAAGTGGCCCCAAGAGCGGTGTAGATCCGAAGGCGAGACTTGCCTGGGCTGCGGTGGAGCGGAAGGCAATGGCAATACAACCGTGGCGCCGACCCGATGCTTCATACAGCAACGGCGCACCGTGTGAACCCGAGAGGAGTCCGCCGGCGATGACCTTGTTCGTTCGAAGTTCGCAGAGTTGGTCGATCGTTTGCGTCACCATTGGCAACGATGGGTCGCCGAGAACGATGACAGATTCCGCCGAAGCGAGAAGTCGCGTTGAGAGGTAGTTGAGGTCTTCCACGCCGTTATCGAGACTGATGAATTCAATGTCATGGTCATGTGTCTCGGACCAGAAGGCCCACAGGCTGAGTGCGGCTCCTCGTGAGACTTCGGAGCCAGCTCCGATAACGCCGGAGGAAGCGACGAAGAGCAAGTGTCGCGGCCCGAGAATGGTCTCGACCGCTTGCGCTATGTCCTCTGCGGCGCCGCTAAACGCAGACGGCGCAAACACCATGATGAGGTCCGGAGCTTCATTACCAGAATCAAGAATGTCAGCGATGACGTC